>Ga0210384_10002504_pt1 | contig 22363 bp, 18 predicted proteins | sample IncBWH2MmetaG_FD_160574 | JGI IMG/M metagenome (GOLD analysis project Ga0210384, IMG submission 160574) | Forest soil microbial communities from Barre Woods Harvard Forest LTER site, Petersham, Massachusetts, United States - Inc-BW-H-2-M | ecosystem: Environmental > Terrestrial > Soil >...
CCGATGGATCCATCAACTTAGGAGCGGTGGCGCCAAACTTGCCATCCGGGCCCGCATAGCGAAAGTACCAGGCGAACTGCATGCCGGTAACTTCGACGGGAACCGAACCCGCTTGCGCGGGTTCGAAACGCTCCGCCGCCCAGATGGGGCTGCCCATCAGGTTCAGTCCAATGAATAATGCGGCCGTGAGCGTGGTCCAGATCACTTCCAGCTTAATATTCCCGTGCGAATAATCTGCTTTGGCAGCCTTCCCCTGATCGCGGTATTGCCACACAAACAATCCCAGCGCACCCTGGGCCGCCACGAAAACCACCCCCATCAGCAGATAGGTAATCGCGAACTGGTGGTCAATCCACTGGGCCGACGTGGAAGCGCCGTGGGGTAGCCACCAGGTTTTTGCTGCGAAGAAGTAAGTGCTAACAAAGGTGATCAGCCAGATAATCGCCAGAAGAGCGAGGCCCATCTACCAGACCTCCAAGGGTCGGAAATTCGCACCCGCAGATCAAGCTCCAACAGAAAAAACTGCGGATGGCCCGAAGTCTATCACAGCTATGTGTAAGAGGCGCAAGCAGCGGGGTTGGTGGCTGGTGTCCATTTTCAACCGGCCCGACATGGCAATTCCTTTTTCTTCACTTCGCAGGTTGTGAGGCGTCGTCGCAGGTGCAGATAACATCGGAGCACGGTCGCGGTCCACGGCCAAATCCAGGCGGCCACGACAATGACCAATACCCATAACCAAAACCAAAGCGGACGTGGTTTGTTCGCTCCAGTCCACAAGCCAATTATCGCAAATCAAGCGCATCCGAGTCGGTCGCTGGGTGTCGAGACAAACCAGCACATTGCAGGCACGATTTACTTCCAGAAGTGAAAACCTATGCATATGCCGACGGTCGATGCTCTTTGGGACGTATCGGTAAATAACTAAGGAAACAGAGACTTATCATAATTCCGGCACCCTGGCCAACTGGCCCAACGCTTGCTATTGCCTCCTATGCCCATAAAGTCTATTACATCGATAGAGTTTTATGGCAATATACAAGCCATGAAGATCTCGCAGAAAGGGCTGTACGCACTGCAAGCGATGATGATGTTGGCCCGGCACTACAACCAGGGAGCCATCCGCATCCGCGACGTTGCTTATGAGGAAGGACTTCCGGAGAAATTTCTGGAATTGATTCTGCTCGAGTTGAAAAACGCGCGCATTGTGGAAAGCGCCCGCGGCGCCAAGGGCGGATATCAATTGCGTAGGCCGCCTAACGAGATCCATCTAAGCGAAATCATCCGTCTGATTGACGGTCCACTGGCGCCGTTTGGCGATGCTGAGCAACTTCGCAGCTTGATTGATCACGATGCGGAGCATCGCGCTCTCTACCAGGTGTTTCTCGACGTGCGCGATGCCGCGGCCAAAATTCTCGAACACACTACCCTCGCCGACATCGTGAGCGGTGCCGGCTCCTCCAAATCCGGTAAGCGCAAGAAGAAGAGTGATCAAGCCAGCGTCCTGCCCATGGTCCTGCACGGCCACGTAAACAAGGGCAAAGATGAATAGGCCTCCACTTCAGATGAAGAGTGATGCCAGGGTGTGGCTGGCGCGCCGCTTCGGCGCTGCATCCTTAGCCGTTTTCATGATATTTGCCACTCCGTTGCTCAGTTTCTCTCAAACCGTCATCCGGGTCGGCGCCTTTCCCAACATCACGCACGCCCAACCCATGATCGGTAAAGCGAACGCATGGTTCGACAAAGCCATGGGCCCGAACGTAAAGGTTCAGTGGACCAGCTTCAACGCCGGACCGTCGGCCATTGAAGCCTTGTTTGCCGGAGCGATCGATATGACCTACGTCGGTCCCAATCCAGCCATTTCCGGCTATGTGCGTTCTCAGGGAGAAGCTCTGCGAGTGATTGCCGGCGCCGCCAGCGGCGGAGCATCGCTGATTGTACGCAACGATTCCGGAATCCAGAAGCCGGAAGATTTTCACGGCAAGAGGGTCGCGACACCGCAGTTAGGCAACACCCAGGATGTCGCCTTACGCGCCTGGCTCAAAGCTCACGGCATGAAATCGACCGACAAAGGCGGGGATGTGCAGGTCATCCCGCTGGCCAATCCGGACCAGCTCTCTCTATTTCTGAAGAAGGAACTTGATGCCGCCTGGGCGCCTGAACCTTGGGCCACGCGGCTCATTCGGGAAGGCAACGGGCGATTGTTCCTCGACGAGCGCGATCTCTGGCCTCAAGGAAAATTCGTCACTACCCATTTGATCGTGAGCACGAAGTTTCTGCGTGAACATCCGGATTTGGTCAAGAGCTGGATTCAGGCGGACGTCGAACTCACTGACTGGATCAACGCTCATTTGCCCGACGCGAAAAGACTTCTCAACCAGCAGATTCAAAAAGAAACCGGCAAAGCTCTCCCGGCCGCGGTGCTGGACGAAGCCTTTGGCCGGCTGCAGGTCATCTACGATCCTCTGCGGAATTCGTTGCTGACCTCGGCCCGCTCGGCCTATGACGCCGGTTTTCTCGGTCATCAAATGCCCGATCTATCCGGCATGTATGACTTGACTCTACTGAACCAGGTGTTGGCAGAAGAAGGGAAGAAGGCAATCCAATGACGCCCAATGTAGTCCCGCAACCGTCTTTCCCAGATCAAAGAAGCTTAGATCACAGAAGTCCAGCCCGTTCGGGCGCAACTCGTCCGAAGGCCATTCTGTCGCCAATACGTCAGCGCGATGTCAACGGCACACCAAAAGTTTGGCTGAAGAACATTTCGTTGAGCTACAGAGTGGACAACGGCACTCGCCTGCTCGCACTGGACAACATCAACTTGAAGGTGAAGCCGGGTGAATTCCTCTGCATCGTGGGTCCCTCAGGCTGCGGCAAGTCAACTCTGCTGCATCTGATCGCCGGGTTACATCAACCGAGCTCAGGCAGCCTGCTGGTGGACGACCACAAAGTGGGGGCACCCGGCACCGACCGCATCCTGATTTTCCAGGAACTCGGGTTGTTTCCCTGGCTCAAGGTAGGCGAGAACGTTGAGTTTGGCATGAAGATGAAGGGCCTCTCCAAGGCTGAACGAGAGGAACGGGTGCAGTACTATTTGCGCCTGGTTCACCTGTCGCAATTTAAGGATAGCTACACCCATCAGCTTTCCGGTGGGATGCGGCAGCGCGTGGCCCTCGCCCGCGCCCTCGCTACCGAACCCGACGTCCTGCTGATGGACGAGCCATTCGCGGCCTTGGACGCGCAGACGCGCGATCTCCTTCACGACGAGTTGGAGCGCATCTGGGCGGAAACCGGGCGCACCGTTATTTTCGTGACCCACAATGTGCGGGAAGCGGTCCGGCTCGGCGATCGCGTGGCCGTCCTTACTTTTCGTCCGGGACGGTTGAAGCGGGAATACTCGGTCGATCTGCCGCGTCCCCGTCACCTGGAAGACGTTACTGTAGCCAAGAGCGCGCGCGAGATTCTCGATGACCTGCGCGAAGAGATTAACAAATCTTTGGAGGAGCAATACGGCCTTGAAGCGGCTCGGTAAACACGCAATCTTTTACGCTGCGCTCCTCGGGAGTTGGTCGCTGCTGGCGGCGCTCAAGATCTGGCCGCCTTACCTCTTCCCCACGCCAAAGGGGGTTATGGAGGCATTGTATGCCGGCTTCCAGGACCACAGTTTCTGGATTGCGATCGTGGTCAGCATGCGGCGTGTAGTGATCGGTTATGCAATTTCCGTCGTCGCTGGAACTGTTCTGGGATTAGGTGTAGCCAGCAATGAGTTTCTGGAAGAGACGATGGGCGGGTTGCTGGTGAGTCTCCAGAGCTTGCCCAGCATCTGCTGGTGGCCCCTGGCTTTGCTCTGGTTCGGTCTTAACCAAAACGCCATCCTCTTCGTTGTCTTCATGGGATCCCTACTGTCCGTCACCATGGCCATGGAGGATGGGCGCAAACAGATGCCGAAGATCTACGCCATGGCAGGACGCAACTTGGGAGCCCACGGATTCCGGCTGTTCTGGTACGTGCTATTACCAGCCAGCTTGCCCTTTATTGTTAGCGGCCTGAAGCAAGGCTGGGCATTTGCCTGGCGTTCGTTGATTACTGCGGAGATGCTCTACATGAGTTTGGGGCTCGGGCAAGTGCTCATGATGGGCCGGGAGCTGAATGACATGAGCCAGGTCATCGCCGTCATGATCCTGATCATCGCGATTGGATACGTAGTCGACGGCCTGGTCTTCAAGACCATTGAGCGCCGCCTGCAGCACCAGTGGGGTTTGACGTCGGCAACCTAGACTCAGGTTCTCCCACAGTTCGTTCGACTTGTAGACGCGAAACGAGTGGTTGTGAGGCGTTGGTGTTGTACTCACTAATACGAGTTAGTCTATGGTATTAGTCGTCTTTGATTAGATCTAAAAGTGAGTAGGCCGGTTAGAACACGATTTTTACTCGTCGAAAAAAGGGGAAAGTGATGAAAGCCTTGCTTCGGGTCAGCGTTCTTACTCTAGCCGCCACCATCACGGTGGCACAAACTGATTCAAAACCCGCATCCAGCCGCAAGACATCCTCGCGGCCGGCGGCCAGCGCCAAAGAAGTACAAGACTTGCGCGATGCTTTGGCCGCGCAAGAACAGCAAATGGAAGCCCAGCGCCAGCAGGTGGACCAGTTGAAGTACCAACTGCAGCAATTGCTCGATGCCACACAACAGGCGAACGCAGCAGCACAAAAAGGGCAGAGCAGCGCTGACCAGGCGCAGAGCACCGCCGCTCAGGCGCAGCAGTCAGCCGTGGAAGCGCAGCGTCTTGCTGACCAGGCTTCATCGAGCGCCGTGGAGGCCAAGACCGCTCTGTCCTTAGTCGACAGTAGGACCCAAGAGCAAGACAAGCGCCTCAGTGCCGTACAGGACCTGCTGTCCCGCCTCCGTTTCACCGGAGATGTCCGGATCCGGGGCGAGAATTTCACTCAATCTGGTATTCCGGACCGCAACCGCGCGCGCATCCGCGCCCGCTTTGGCTTCGATGGCAAACTGAACGAAGATTTTACCGCCGGTATTTATCTGGCCACGGGATCTCTCGGCGATCCGACTACAACCAACGAGACATTCACCAACTTCTTTGATCGTAAAACCATCGGTTTAGATCGAACGTTTATCACCTACAACCCGATAGCGCACAACTGGCTCTCTCTCACCGGCGGTAAGTTTGCGTACCTGTGGCAGCGGACCTCGGTCACTGGTGACCCGGATTTAAATCCGGAGGGCTTCGATCAGAAATTCTCCTTCAATTTCTCCGGGCCGGTGAAAAACTTAACCGTCCAAGCCATCCAGTTGCTGTACAACGAAAATTCGGGAAGTGCCGGCGCGTCCCCTGTCTCCGCCCAAGATTCCTATGCTCTGGGCGGGCAAGCCTCCGCCAGACTGCAATTCGGACCGTGGACAGTGACTCCCTCGTATCTAGGTTTGAAGTGGAACCGCCCGGATGCTCTTCTGCAAGCCAGCGCTTTCGCAGTCGGAGCCACCACCACTGGCGCCGCGGGACCGCCGGCCGTGGGGCCGTTCCCAGTGCCCGGTGAAGGCCAGGGTTGCGCCAAGGGCACGGCAGGATTGCCTGCCTTCGCGCCGTGCGCTTTCGCTTCCAACGGAATGACCAACGCAACCTACCTCGATCCCGCCGGAGTTCCTCACTTCTACTCCGGGTTCGATTATGCCGATTTGATTTTGAACAACCAAATCAAAACCGGTTTCGAGCGCTTGCCGCTTAACTTGTTGCTTGAGTTTGAGGAGAACCTAGATGCCAAAGCCCACCCCCTCGACTCCAAAGGTAAGGTAATTTCCAGCATCGGCAGCCAAAACAAGGAGTATGGGGTTGATTTCAGCCTGGGCCAGACGAGAAATAAGAATGACGTGCAATTCGGATACGCGTGGCTGCGCCAGGAGCAGGATGCCGACATCGCATCATTCGGCGAAAGCGATCAACGCACTCCGACCAATCTCCTCCAGCATCGTGTTTACGCCTTATGGAAGCTGCGCGCCAACACCCTGGCCAGCGTTACCTGGTGGCACGGGAAAGTGTTGAACACCAATCTGGAGAACAATGCTGCTTTGGTGCAGAAGACGATCAACAAACCTGGACTGGGCGAGCCATATCTCAATCGCTTCCAATTTGATCTGATCTATACGTTCTAGGCTGTGGGCAAAATGGATGCTGCAAGGTCAATCCGCCGGTCAGTCAGTGCCATAGAAATTCCGGCTGGCCGGTCTTGACCTTCATCCGCCTTGAGACCTACATTCAATGTGAGCCATTCGACCTCAATGATTTCACGGCGCGATTTTCTCCAGCAGGTTTCGGGAGCGATGGTAGCGGCCGCAGCCTCCTACCCGCTGCTCTCTTGGGCGGCGGATAACGCGGAAGTCGTGGTGCCGGGCAAGGAGGGCATGATCGTTCGCTCGGCCCGCTTTCTTGACCTGGAGATGCCACCTGAGTTCGCCGACTCCTGGATTACTCCCGTCCACCATTTCTTCGTCCGCAATCACATGCACGAACCCAGCACGCTCGATGCCAACAGTTGGCGGCTAAACATCGGCGGTGAAGTGGAGAAGCCGTTGATCCTAAGCCTCGCCGATCTGGCGAAGCTTGAACCCCATAGCGTAACCAATACTCTGGAGTGCGCCGGAAACGGACGCGGTTTCCAGCAGCCTAATGTTCCCGGTGTTCAGTGGGGAAAAGGAGCGGTGGGGACGGGACGATTTACTGGCCCGCGTCTGCGTGATCTTCTGCAGCGTGCCGGAGTGAAAAGCACGGGCAAGCACGTCATGTTTCGCGGCCTGGACGAAATTCCGGGAAAAGTGCCGGCATTCATCCGCAGCATTCCGGTGGAGAAGGCGACCGATTCCGACACGCTGGTCGCGACCCACATGAACGGCGCGCCGCTGACTAGGCATCATGGATTTCCCGCGCGTTGTCTCGTGCCGGGATGGATCGGCGCTGCTTCATGCAAGTGGCTGACCGAGATCAAAGTGCTGGACAAGGAGTTTGAAGGAAACTTCATGAAGCCGGCGTACAGGATGCCAAATCAGCCGATTGCCCCGGGTGGGCAAGTGAATCCGGATGATACGCATGCCGTCACAGGGCTTAATGTGAAATCCATCATCGCGGGGCCGGCTGACGGTCCTCTCCTTAAATCGAAAGCGGTCCATATCCATGGCGCGGCTTGGGCCGGCGAAGCTGATGTGGTACGCGTGGAGATCTCGACTGACTCCGGCGCCACTTGGCAGCCCGCGCAACTAAGCAAAGAGCAGACTCATTACGCATGGCGGTTGTGGAATTACGATTGGAAAGCACCCAAGGCGGGGGACTACACACTGATGTCCCGCGCCACCGACAGTCAGGGCCGAACTCAGCCGCAATCCGCCGACTGGAATCCAAGCGGATATCTCTACAACGCGATTGATCAGGTGAAGATCCATGTCGCAGCGTGATAGCTTCCAAAACTTTTTAGCCCGGCAATGCGTGTGGACAATCGCGGTGTTTACTCTTCTTAGTGTGCTGCAACTCTGGTCCCAATCCCCCGAGCTGCCTCCGGGGCCTGTACAGGGGAAGATTCGCACCGCCTGCCTGGAGTGCCACGACTCGCGCATCATCGTGCAGCAACGGCTGAATAAGGCCGCGTGGACCAAGGAAGTCGACAAGATGATCAAGTGGGGAGCGGTGGTCGATGCCGCTGATCGCGACGCCTTCATTGATTATCTGAGCAGCAATTTCCCTTCCGACAAGCCTGCCGAGCCTATGTCACGGACGTCATCGCCGAAGAAACGTGACCATCCATAAGTGGATCGCGAAGCGCTTGAAGCGACTTCTAGTCTTACGCCTAAGCCGCGCTACCCTCCTGCGCCCATCATCACAATCGGCATCGTAGGCGATGACGAGCCTGCTTCCGGCTCGACCGTAATGGCAAAAGCCTTGGCTTCCACTCCTGCCGGCAATGGTGGGTGGATCACAATTGCGCTACCGCGAGCATCCGGCTTGAAAACACCAGCTGAAATAGGTGCGCCCTGTACTGGAATCAGCCATAGCTCATAAGCTTTCTGTGGAGGCAGTGCCGGCATGTTGCTTGCCACAAAGATCAGGCGAGCTTTATCGCGCACATAAATCGCTTTGCCTTGAGGCTGGGGCGGCGTATTCGGCGCCCTGACCGGGACCACCAAGGCGTCGGCCGCGGTAAGAGTCGCTACCACTTCGCGAGCCTCCTGCAGTTGCGCCTGCTGTTCAGCCGACTGGCTCTCTAATCGGGCGACGCGCTGGGAAAGCTGATCACTCTGCCGCCAGAACCAACCTGCCAACAGAGCAAGCGCCGCGGCCGCGTACCACGGCGCAAGCGCCCACCACGCATGGCGCGTCGAGAGCGAGGTTCGATGCGGTTCGCGAGCAATTGCGTCCAGCAGCCGCTGGCGAGCGCGTGCGGGTGGCTTGGGACCGCCAACGGACATCGCCATGAGCGCCATGTCTCCGCGCAGTCGTTCGAGCTCGCGCCGGCACGCCGCACACTCCTCCAGATGCTTTTCCAACACCGTCAGCTCGTCGCCCGTCAAGCTACCCAGAGCGAAGAGTGTGAGGTTCTCGTCGAATTGTTCGTGTTCGCTCATGGGTTAAAAGCCTTGCGCAAGGCCAGCAATCCGGCGCGGATGCGAGTCTTAATGGTGCCCAGCGGCTCTCCTGTCTTGGCCGCGATTTCGGTATGGGTCAATCCTTCGAAGTAGGCCATCTCGAGAGCGCTGCGCTGCGCGGACGGCATCGCCCCTAGAGCACCGCGAACCTTCTCCATAGCGCGGGCGCGTTCCGCATCTCCGGCCAGGTCAGGTTCGACCGAAACAATTACATCGTCAATGTCGGTATCAGGCCGGCGCTTTCGGATGGCATCAATGGCGCGGTTACGGGAAATTACGGCCAGCCAAGCTGCCAGATTGCCGCGGCTGGAATCGAACCCTCCCGGATTGCGCCACAACTGCATGAAAACTTCCTGCAATACGTCCTCAGCCGCGCCCGTATCGCCCAGCACGCGCAAGGCAACCGAGTAAACGATGGGAGAGTAACGGTCGTATAGCGTCGCCATCGCGTTCTCGTCGCCCGAGCGTATAGCCGACACCAGCGAATTGTCGGCTGCGCCTCCGATTAACTCAACGCTGGACAAACAGATATCTCTTCCTTTCTAAAGTACGGTCTGCACTCCGGCGCGGATTGCTGGCGAAATAGCACTGTTGTGCCATCGGCCTGGTGCCCCGGGTTCGCGTCCGCTCTTTGGACGCTAACCTGGGCGTCACTGTACTCCGCAGTTTGCGACGTTTGCAGCATTCGGGGCACACGGATTGCAATTCACGACTGAGGCGAGATTTCAGTTCAGTTCACTCACTGGGGATGGCCCAGCTCTCCAGTTCGCCCCTTGCGCGGAGCAGTTCCAACTCTACTCGTTGAAGTTCGAAGTCTGCGTTGATACGCTCCAGTGTTCGTTCGCCGGCATCAATGGCAGCGTTTTGCACCTCTCGCTGCGTACCCGCCTCCGCTTCCATGCGGGCATGAGCTGCGTCCAGCTCATTCTCGGCCAACTTGTAGCGAAGCTCTGCAACATGGCGAGCTGCGAATAACTGCTCCACGCTGCTTTGCAGCTTAAGCGCATCCAATGCCGCTTTGTTCTTGGTTTGCTCAACCTCTTTGCGGGAACGAATCGCCTCAGCGTCAGCAGCTGCAGCCCGGGCCTGTTGCGATCTGTCGAGGAATGGAAAGCGCAAGACCAGACCAAAAGTGACGTTGTGCGGCTGGAAGGAACGGGGAACAAAGAACTGTTCAAAGTTGGTCAGTGACGTATTTATCAGGCCATATTGCGCAGCGAAATCAGCCGTAGGATACAACGCCCGGTGCTCGCCCTTGGCACGCCGTTCCTTAGCCAGGGCGGATTGCTCGGCTGATTGGATAGCGGGGCTGGATTGAAGCGCGTGAGGGACTACATCGTTTGCGGGCCGGTCTTCCCTCAAGACGGGAATAGAGTCGCGCACGGTCCTGATTGACTCCGCAGGCACGCCCGTGAGCTGCGAAAGGCGGGTACGCAGGATGTCAACAGCACCTTCCGCTTCAGCGATATGCACTCGCACTTGGGCATCAACCAGATCAGCCTTGGTCTGTTCGATCGCTTTATCAATACCCTCCTTCACTCGCTCAGCCGCAGCATATTCGATATTTTCCGCCACACTCAGTTCCGAATGCAAAATGGGCACTCTCGACTCCCACCGATTCAACTCGATGTACGTTAAGGCTGTATCCATGATGACGTGAGCCCGCTGGTTGCGGCCTTGGGATTTGCTCGCCTGCCACTCTGCCTTCGCAGCTTTGATAAATTCCCGTTCCGCGAGATTCCAGACTGATGATTGGGTAGTCACATTGAAGAGCGTGGGCGCGGAGCCTTCGAGACTCAGGGGGAATCCGTATGCGTAGCCAATGTCAGAGCCGATAGCGACCTTTGGAACATACGAATCGTGTGCTTCCAGATAGGTTTGGTAAGCACGAGCCTCATCCGCGCGGCTCAGAGCCATTTCGCTGCTATGTCCTAAAGCGAGCTCTACGGCCTTACGAAAAGTAAGGGGTTGCTCTTGTCCCGCTGCCGCGCTTGTTACCACGAGCAGTCCGATGAACACAACACAGACGCGGTAAATGTGAGTGAGTTTCATGGATTCTCTCCCCTGAGTCGTGCAACAAGAAGGTCTCGCACCGTCGGTCGAGTATAGCAACTCACGCTGGTGGCGCACCTTTGCGGCTTTTGCAAAGCTGAGATAGGAAGGAATCGTGCCGCGCGTGTGCTGATCTTGACCGGTTGATCGCAGCGCCCCGACTCACGGTCGGCGTGGCTCAGGAACCTGGACGGGCGGCTCACATTTTCGCGTTTGAAGCATAGTCCCAAGACGAGAACTCATTTTCAATCTTAGGGCGCCCCATGTTTGCCCGGGGTTGGCAAACGTGGGACTCGGCCCGAAGCCACGAATCCCTTCTCTGCGGAAGCGAATGCTGTGCCAGCGACTGGAGACGTGGATCGGGCGCATTTCTCGCAAAACACGCGAGAAATGGGACACTTCTCGATAGCTTTCGTCATTGTGCGCTTCGGGAAATCGGAATCGTCGAAATCGAGTCGGAATGGGCAGCAAGAGATCGAGGAACACAAGCAAAAGGCGGAGCGGCGCGAATGTTTCTCGGCCCAGGTTAGCGTCCAAAGAACGGACGCGAACCTGGGGCACCAGGCTCGCCGTCGAATCGGTTCGGCCCCGGCGGGGGAGCGAGCATTTTGCCGTCCCATACACCAACCCGTCAACGCATTGACGGGGAGTCTCTACTCACCGGGAAAAATGGGCGCTGACACACACTCGGCGCGTGCAGCGTCGGCCCGGTGGCCCACCGTTCACTTCGATAGCTTTTTCAGCGCTGCCATCGTGGCGGCGGATGAATCCTTCCGGCGACCTGACTTATTACGGCGTTTGGGTTTGGTTTTTGAGTGACTCTTCGACATGTGTCTTCCTTAGCGAATGGAATCCCGAGTTCGTTTCGTCTCCCGAAAAGCTGCCTAGTGCGACCCCCGCTTTGCTCTGACCTTCGCCCATCTTGCACGTTGAGCAGCCGCCATTTTCCTTCTCGATGCTGCTGAGACATGCCGTTTGGGTACACCCGCCCCGACCACTTCTTTGTCAACGCAATGGGAGGTAGGATGTGGCGACGCGAAAATCGCCTCCACCCTCAGCCCGCCCGTCCGTGGTGACGAATTCAGGGATTACAAGTACGTTTCGAACACGTCTATCGGACTGATTGGCTCCCAGTCTTCGACTGAGGTGGAACCCGATGACAGCGTCAGTCAAGGTCGTGATACCTATTCTTACTCTGATTCTCAGCAATTTTGCCACCCTCGTGCAGGGTAAGAGCCTCGCGCCGGTTTCGGCTGACGACGCCCAGAAATGGCGTGTCGACTTGCACTATTTGTCCGTGGAAATGCCCAAGCGGCACAAAAACCTATTCCACAGCATGACGCGAGAGCAGTTTGACGCCACAGTCAGTCGACTAATCGAGCGTATACCTTCGCTGACTCGCAATCAGATCCTCGTCGAACTAGCCCGCATCGTGGCTATGGTGGGTGACGGACACACTTCTCTCTCTCCCTTCTATAACCCCACACTTGGGCTGCAACGCTATCCCATCAAATTCTATTTGTTCAAGGAAGGGCTTTATGTACAACGCGGTGCGCCCGCGTACCGCGAAGTGGTCGGCGGTAAGGTGGTGCGCATCGGTAACTTTGACGCTGAGGAAGCGTACCGTCGAATGAGCGAAATAGTGAACCGCGACAACCAGATGACGGTGAAGGACGTGACCCCCGACTGGTTGGGCTTCCCCGAGTTTCTTGAGGGCCTGGGGATCGTCGACAACAAGGAGGATGCCGCGCTGACGGTGGACAAAGATGGCAAGCAGATTACGGTGCACCTGAAGCCCATCACGATGGAAGCAGCGCACCAGGTGACCTGGGCGGATGCGAGCGACGGTGCCGCCAACCCCTTCCCGCTGTGGCGAAAAGATCCCCAGAACGCGTATTGGTTCGAATACCTCAAGGATTCCCAAACTCTATACCTGAAGTACAACGCGGTAGAGGATAAATCCGATGAAAAGCTGGCCGACTTTTTCCAACGAGTCTTCGCCTTCATAGACGCGAATCCGGTGGATCGGCTGGTCATTGACATACGCAACAATAGTGGTGGCAACGGATACCTGAACTGGCCCTTGATCTATGGCATTATCCGACACGACAAGATCAACCAGCGCGGCAAACTGTTTGCGATTACCGGACGCATGACCTTCTCCGCTGCGGGAATGTGCGCGGTGTACCTCGAGCGACATACCAACGCCCTGTTTGTCGGCGAGCCCACGGGCAGCAGTCCGAACGGTTATGGAGAGCACGGTGAGATTACTCTTCCTAACAGCTTGATCAAGGTCTTCGTTTCGACGCTGTACTGGCAAGAGGCTGATCCTCGCGACCTGCGCCCCTGGATTGCTCCCCAGCTTGCCGCCCAGCTTACGTTCGAGGATTACCGGAACAACGTCGACCCGGCCATGCGCGCCATTCTCAGCTACCTTCCGCAACCACCGCTGACCGAGGTCGTGCGCGCGGCCGTGTTGGATAAAGATGTTGAGGGCGCCCGGCGCACGATCCGCAAGTACCGAGCAGATCCGCTTAATTTCTACGCTAACTTCGAGAGTGATCTTAATCGGCTCGGGTACATATTGATGGAGCAGAAACAACTAGAGGCAGCAATCCAGATATTCCAGCTCAACGTGGAATCCTATCCTGATTCCGCCAATGTCTACGACAGCCTCGGGGAAGCGTACGCTAGTCACGGTGACCGCGACCTGGCCATAAAGAGCTATGAGAAATCCGTACAACTGAACCCGAACAACCAAGGGGCAAAGGAAGCTCTGGACCGTTTGCTCACACACTGAGCGCCGCTGTACCGGATGGCTTCGCGAGAGGCGAATCCACGTGCGGTCCGTCATTTGCCCTAAAGCCCCGATTCGGAATGGCGCCACAGCGAAAATCAAGTAGTGGCTCAGTTTGATTGTCATCCTGAACAAGCGTTTTTTGCGCAGTGAAGGATCTAGGCGAGCCGCGCGAAGCGTCGCGTTCTTTGCGACGCAATAATCGCGCGTTCGGCTCGCTTCTACCTCAAACTGAGCCACTACCGAAAATCAACAGGGTCCATGTGATAGAAGGATTTTATTGCCCGCTGTGGGAGGCGGCTTGTCTTTCGGCTGGTGTCATTTGCTTCCACAGAACTTGCAGGTCCTGCGCGACGCGGTCGTTCCCCGGTTCCTGGCGCAATGCTTTGGCAAACCAGCGATATGCCGATGGGAGATCACGATTCACGCAATGACCGGTCGCATACATCGCGCCCAGCACGCTCTGGGCTTTGGGATTTGCGCGCTGAGCCGCAGCAAATAGATCTTTTTGCGCCCGCTCGCAGCTCTGCCGGACGCCGTTTCCGTAGAGATATTTCTCGCCTTCAAGAACGAGTCTGTCGTCTGCCGCCAAGGAAGGGTTGGTTGGCTGCTCCTCAGCGACCTTGGAAGCCGGCGCTGCCTTTTTTCCCGCGGCAGGTTGGACAGCGGGTTCCGCTTGCTTCCCGGCGGATTCGTCGGAGTCAGAATCAGCCTTCGACTGCGGCGGGACCTGTTTGGCGGAATCAGTTTCCACCGCCTGGTTCTTGGGGTTTGGGATTTCCGAGGCTTTGGTCTCTGGTGTCTGGGCTGGCGATGCTTGGGCTTGCGGTGCTGCCGCGTTGCTGGCATCGGTCGCCTGTGGCGCAGGCTGTAGCGGGCCAAGATCAATTTTCTCTGAAGCGGGTGCAGCACCAGGTGCGGCCTCCGGATGGTCTGTCCCCGCCGCCGCAGGCGGTGCAGCCGGAGGCGAACTGTCCACCGGCGTAGACGCCGCGGGGGGCGCAGTGCTCACTGTCGCACCAGGGTTTGGCCGCGCCCAGGGATAGCCATCGCGATGCCAGCGCCAGCCGATGAATCCGGCGGTGACAAGCAGAAGTAGCAGCACCAACATCCGTCCGTGGCCAGAAGGTGCGTCGTCTTCAAGCAGGTATTGAAAGTTCGTGCTCGGCTGGTCGTCCGCCAGACCCAGAAACGAAGGACCGCTAACTGCCTGCGTGGTGCGCTCCGGCGGGTGCGTCTGCCTTGGAGGAGGCATGGATTGCAAACGCGCTCCACACATACCGCAAAAACGGTATTCGGGATTGTTCTCGTGACCGCATTGTCCGCATTGCAGCATGAGTCCTAACATAACTATACCCATATCTGATGCAGATTCCAGGCCACCCTTTGGTACGCGACCGGCCGTGCAGTCTTTACACCTTGGAGTTCAACGTGTTACCCTCAAAGACGTTACAAAAGAAAATCGAAAAATTAGACAGGAGTGCACCAGGCTAGTGCTAGCCCGAGAGCAAAAAAAATCCCTCATCGACCAGTACGGTACGCATGCCACTGACACAGGCAGTCCGGAAGTCCAAATCGCTTTGTTAAGCGAGCGTATCGGTCAGTTGACGGAACACTTCAAGGCGCACCAGAAAGATCACGGTTCACGCCGTGGTCTTCTCATGCTGGTCAGCAAGCGGCGTCGCTTGCTCGACTATCTTAAGACTTACGATTCCGACCGTTACAAGACCGTCGTGCACAAGCTCGGTCTCCGCAAGTAGTTGGCGGCTGACCAGCTTCGCGCTACTCGTGTGTTTACCGGAAGGCAATCGCAATTATTCTGTCGTCCCGGTGACGGCAGTTGCTCGATGAGGAGGGCCGTGACGGGTGCGTTTCCGGCCGTCTTCTCCATCGTAACTGGCACTCGCCCAATCCGTATGATCTTTCGAACTCCATGTGCCCTCCTATCCAGAAGGAATGAATCATGAAACAAGAAGTAGCAGTTGAACTCGCCGGCGGTAAACGTCTCTCATTCGAAACCGGAAATTTAGCCAAACAAGCGCACGGCGCGGCCGTAGTGCGTATTGGCGATAACGTTGTCCTGGCCACTGGTGTGGCTAACCCCGACCCGCGCGAAGGAATCGATTTCTTTCCTCTCACCGTCGACTATCGTGAATACACTTACGCCGGCGGACGAATTCCCGGCGGATTTATCAAGCGCGAAGGCCGTCCCAGCGAACGCGAAATTCTCACCAGCCGCATGATTGATCGTCCCATCCGACCGCTATTTCCCGAAGGCTTCCGTTGCGAAACCCAGGTGATTGCATTTGTCCTCTCCGCTGACACAGAAAACGACCCCGACGTAGCCGCGATCAATGGTGCTTCCTGCGCTCTGACCATTTCCGATATTCCGTTCAATGGCCCCATTGGCGCGGTGCGCGTGGGCCTGGTCAACGGCGCTTTTGTGGTCAATCCCACCTATAGCGAAATGCGCGACAGCCTGCTGAACATCATGGTTGTGGGCACCGCCGACGGCATTGTGATGGTGGAATCAGGCGCTAAAGAAGTAAAGGAAGAGACCGTCGTGGACGCCATCGAATTTGGCCACGCCGAAATCAAGAAGATCTGCGCCACCATCAATGAACTCAAGGCGAAGGTTGGCAAACCGAAGCGGGCCGTGACACCGCCGGAATTCGATGAGGCCTATTACAACAGTCTGAGAGCAAAGATTGGCGACAATCTCGCGGATCGCCTGGATACCCAGAAACACCCTAAGGCCGAGAGCTATAACCTGGTCAGGGAACTCAAGAAAGAACTGCTGGCCGCGATCCCGGAGGAAGACGAAGCAGCGCAGAGGAAGCTGAAAACTTACTACGAGGTTCTTCGTGAGCGAATGTTCCGCGAAGCCGTCCTCAATCAGAAGCGGCGTCCCGATGGCCGCGCCTTTGATCAGGTCCGCGACATCTCGGTCGAAGTGGGAGTATTGCCGCGCACTCACGGCTCCGCGATCTTTACCCGAGGCGAAACCCAGGCGCTGGTCACCACCACCTTAGGCACCAGCGACGACATGCAGCGCCTCGAAGTCTTCGAAGGCGAAGCCAAAAAACGCTTCATGTTACATTACAATTTCCCGCCATTTTCGGTTGGAGAGGTTCAATTTCTGCGGGGGGCGGGTCGCAGGGAAATTGGTCACGGAGCGCTGGCGGAGCGAGCGGTTTCGTTCGTGCTTCCGGCAGAAGACAAGTGGCCATATGCCATGCGCGTCGTCTCTGACATTCTGGAGTCGAACGGCTCCTCCTCAATGGCGACCGTCTGTGGAGCTTCGTTGTCCTTGATGGACGCCGGTGTTCCGCTTAAATCCCCGGTCGCGGGCGTAGCCATGGGCTTGGTGAAGGAAGGCGATCAGTACGCCATCCTGACCGACATCGCCGGCGCCGAAGACCACTATGGCGACATGGACTTCAAGGTAGCCGGCACCAAAGACGGTATCACCGCTTTGCAGATGGACATCAAGGTCGGAGGCATCACCGCGCAAATCATGCGCGAAGCTCTGGCCCAAGCCCAACGCGGACGGCTCCACATTCTCGACAAGATGAGTGAAGGCTTATCGATTCCGCGGGAGAAAGTTTCCGCGTACGCGCCGCGTATCTACACCCTGCAGATTCCGGTGGATAAGATTCGCGACGTCATCGGGCCCGGCGGCAAGATGATTCGCAGCATCATCGAGCAAACCGGCGTGAAAATTGATGTCGAAGACACGGGCAAAGTCAACGTGGCGTCGAACGACGAAGTTTCCGCCAACAAGGCTTTGCAGATCATCCGCGACCTGACCGCGACGGCCGAAGTGGGGAAGACCTACCTCGGCAAAGTGACTCGCCTGGCTGATTTCGGCGCCTTCGTCGAGATCATCCCGGGCACGGATGGTTTGCTGCACATCAGCGAGGTCGCTGAGCACCGCATCAAAGATGTCCGCGACGAACTCAAAGAGGGCGACCAGGTGCTGGTGAAGGTGCTTGCGGTTGAGGGCAACCGCATTCGCCTCTCGCGCAAGGCCATCCTTAAAGAACAGCGCGCCAAGATGGGCGGCGGCGATGGCGGAACGAACGGTGGGGAGACCCCCGGCGAAGCTGCTCCGGCGCCGGCTCTTACGATCGAAGGCGGCGGCGACTATTCCGACGAGCCTGAGCCCAACTTCAACCGTGATGCCCCGGTCGCTGGAGGCACTGCGGACCGCGCCCCTGGAGATCGTCCAGATCGTGGCGGTCGCGGTGGCCGTCCCGGCGGCGGTGGCGGAAGAGGCCGTGGTCGTGGTCGCGGGCCAGGTGGCGGTGGCCGTGGCGGCTACGGCGGTGGTCACGGCGGACCGCGTCACTAGGCCACGTCAAGGAGTAGCCCAGATCAGTGAAAGGCCGCGATTAGAATCGCGGCCGTTTTTGTGTTTTCCACAATCACCTTTGCAGATTTGAACACAACGTTGAAAATGGCGTTCGAGTCCTTTTAGGCTTCCGCGCGAAGTCGGCTCCGACCACGAACGTGCGGATCGCTGCGACAAAGGCCAATCCTACATTCGGTTTTCGCACCCGCACTATCGCACGCTAGTAATCTCGACAGCATCTCTCGTTGCTCGATACGATGCCGCGATTGCACATAGTTCTCGGGAGCTGCCATGCCTCGTACGACATCAAGCGGACTTTCCCGCCGGTTACGAGCCGTTATTTCGGCGGCGGCGTGCGTTCTCCTCTGCGCTCACGCGGCCTTGGGGTTGAGCAAGGCCTCCGTTCCCAAAGCGGTGGCATGTAATTCTTCGGACCCGACTTTCGATGATGCCTCCGACGTTCAGGGAGTCATTTACTACAAGGCAGCTATCCAACAACTCCTTGTTGAACAGAAATTCACACAACTGGATTGCATCGCCGACGCCGCCCGAAGCAGTAAGTCTCGGTTTGCTGGTGACCGCTGGAAGTTGAATGTCCTTTACTGGGCTATCAGCGCTCCGCAGGGTCATGCAACCGAGGAAGACTGGACCACGCACCTCGGAAGCCTGAAGCGCTGGGTATCCGCGAAACCCGAATCGATCACCGCCCGTGTCGCTCTGGCAGACGCCTATACCGCCTACGCTTGGGACGCGCGCGGCAAAGAGACCTCCGATACGGTTACCCAGAACGGGTGGAAACTATTCGGTGAGCGCATCCAAAAGGCCAAAGAGACGTTGGTACAAGCCTCGAAACTCAAGAACAAATGTCAGCACTGGTATTCCGTCATGCAGACTGTAGCGCTGGCTGAGGGGTGGGACTTGGCGAGGGCCACGAGGCTTTTCGACGAGGCTGTGGCATTTGAGCCCGAATATTACTACTACTATCGCAATCACGCCAACTACCTAAAGCCACAGTGGTATGGGGAAGAAGGAGATGCCGAGAAATTCGCCGAGCAGGCTGCGGATCGTGCGGGTGGCAGGAAGGGGGACATTCTCTACTTCCAGATCGCAAACGAACTGATCTGTCGTTGCAGTTCCGACTCTGCTTTGAAGTTGATGTCATGGCCACGCATTCAAAAGGGTGCAGATGAATTGGAAAAGCAAAACGGTCCATCGCTAACAAACCTCAACTTTCTGGCATACGTAGCCATCAAGGAAAGCGACAGCGTGGTAGCGCGCCGCATGTTTTCTCGCATTGGCGAAGACTGGGACAAGGACACCTGGAGAACGCGGGCATACTTCGATTCCTCTCGGACCTGGGCGACCGCGCGCGCGGCATACGAGCAGGATCCTGGGCACCTGGTCATCATGGAAGCGCGCGAGAAATTTGCCCCTGTGATCCAACAGTGTGCGCAAACAGGCGGCGATATGACCAAGTTCGGCCTGATGCTTCGTCTGCAAAAGGACGGCCTCGTTGATTCAGTATCGTTACAGCCCGAAACCAAGGTTGGTTTGTGTCTGATGAAGCTTAAGGGCGAGACAGTATCGCCGCCACCCACCTCTCCGTTTCTATTCTGGATAGCCGTCGATCCGGCCGAGTTGATCAGGGCGTCCGCAAAATAGCGATACTCCAGCGGTAGAATCCTCGTCGAGAGCTTCGGGCACGCTTGTCTAAAGCTTGCAATCGTTGTCACATCTGCTCGATCGCTAGGCGGTGGGGCGTTGCGCCTTACGGCGCGGGTAGAAATGTTGTGATCTTGGCGGCCCGGCTAGAAGCCCTGCCCTTCACGGCCGTCTCAAGCGTGGGATGTTCCCCACTTCTCGCGAAAACGGTGAGAACTGGGCACGCGGCAAGTATAATTTCCGACACTGTTTCGACGTGCCCGTATGACACTCCATGGCTGTTCTAGTTTCTCTCGAGGCCTTCCTCGCCTGTGGTGCTTACTGCTTGCTCTCTCATCCGTCAGCGCTTGGGCGCAGAACGTCGATCCCAAGAAGGGCCGGGTCACGGGCAATCCGATGTCGGGCAACAAGTACACCATCGAGCAGGAAGTGCAGATCGGACGCGAAGGAATGGCCGAGGTGGAGCGCAAGCTGACATTGGCTGCGCTGGGTCAGCGGCTGGCCGACAAAGCGCCGGGATATAAGTTTCCGTACACCTTCAAAGTGATACGGCTTCCAGCGTCTCATCCGATGTCGAAGTACATCGCAGAAATCGATTAACGCCTTCGCCATGCCCGGAGGCCCAATCTACGTTCACACCGGATTGATCGAAGCTGCGACCGAGTCGGAGCTCGCTGGAGTCATGGGGCACGAAATCTCGCACGTGGTGATGCGGCACTCTACCCGGCAAGCTACCAAGCAGATGAAGGCGCAGCTTCCCCTGGCCATCCTGGGCGGTGTCCTTGGAGTTGGAGTCGGCGGCTGGGCGGGAGCCTTGGGTCAAATGGGGATGTCGCTGACTGCAGGCAGCGTCTTCATGAAATATTCACGGGATGCGGAAACCGACGCTGACATGGTGGGTGCTCAAATTATTTACGACGCTGGCTTCGACCCGCAGGCGATCGTCAGTTTCTTCGCCAAACTTAAAGAGCAGCAAGGCGGAAAGAGTGGACCGCAGTTCCTGGCTTCGCATCCTGACCCTGGCAATCGGGCGAAAGAAATTTCGCGAATTCTCTCTCGTTTTCCAGTGAAAGCCTTTCAGACGAAGGATAGCGCCGAATTTCTTGCAGCCAAGAAGTCATTGTCTGATCTCGGTCCTGAGACATCTGCTGCAGTGGAAAAGCCTCCGGGGATGCGACGCCTGCAAGCGGCCAGCCTCGCCAACGCGAACTATAAGATTTTCCAGCACGCGGCTTTTGCCATCAGTTATCCGGAGAATTGGCGGATCAGCGGCGACGCTGACTCTGGCCTGAAGATGTATCCCGACGGAGGCGCGTCCGGCGGAACGCTCGCTTACGGGACGATGATCAGCGGCTTCCAGCCAAAAACGAAAGGCAAAGAACTGGACGACGCCGCACGAGAATTGATCGCAGACATCGAAATGACCAATCCCGATCTAAAGGTGGCCAACAGCCCGCAGGCATTCACATTGAATGGCCGGTCAGCGCGAAAACTGGATTGGTTCGGAAACTCCGCTGTTCGAGAGGACGGCAAAGCCCTGCGCGAACGAGTTAGGCTGGTGGCCCTGCCAGCGAAGGGAGGAGTTGTGTTGTATTTAGTTTTTGTCGCGCCGGAACCCGATTTCAATGCACTGTGGCCGGTTTTTGAGAGGATGTTGAATAGTTTGCAGGTTCGCTAGTTGGAATGACCGCAAGCTGCGAGATCATGCTCTTACCGACGGCACGGCTGCTCGCTTCGGGAGGATCTCTCCGATGCGCCGGATTTGCGCTCCCACTCCACGCAATTTCTCTTCTATGTTCTCGTATCCGCGGTCGATGTGGTACACGCGGTCAATGATAGATTCACCTTCGGCCACCAGAGCAGCAAGCACCAGCGATGCAGAGGCCCGCAGATCCGAAGCCAGGACTGCTGCTGCGCTCAGTGGTGTTTTGCCTCGCACTATCGCGCGACTGCCTTCAACCTTAACATTCGCTCCCATGCGGACCAATTCGTGCGCATGCATGAAGCGGTTCTCGAAAATGTTCTCGGTGATGATCGAAGTGCCTTCAGCTTGCGTGGCCAGCACCATGTACTGCGCCTGCATGTCGGTGGGGAAGCCGGGATATTCCGCTGTGGTAACGTCGGCGGCATTGAACGGGGCGTCACCTTGCACCCGAACCGATCCCGCAGCGTGCGCCGTCTTTACGCCGGCTTCGCCGAGTTTCTGCAGTAACGCACCCAGATGAAGCGGATCACAACCGGTGATATTTAAATCTCCTCCAGTGAGCGCGCCCGCAATGATGAAGGTTGCGGCCTCGATGCGATCCGGGATGATGCGATGCTTGGCTCCATGCAACTTGCTCACACCTTGGATGCGGATGGTCGAAGTTCCTGCCCCTTCAATACGCGCACCCATCTTGTTCAGCAAGTCGGCGAGATCGACGACTTCAGGCTCGCGGGCGCAGTTTTGCAGAACGGTTTCGCCCTCGGCCAGGGTTGCCGCCATGAGCACGTCCTCGGTGCCGGTGACGGTGATCCGGTCGAACACGATCTCGGCGCCGTGCAAACGTTTGGCGCTGGCTTCGACGTATCCGTGGTCCTGCACGATCCCTGCGCCCAGGCGCTCCAAGGCACTGATGTGCAGATCAATCGGCCTGGCCCCGATGGCACAACCTCCGGGTAGCGACACGCGGGCGCGGCCACAGCGCGCCACCAGCGCTCCCAGCACCAAAGTTGAGGCGCGCATGGTTTTGACCAATTCGTAGGATGCTTCGGGCGACGCGAGATTGCGGCAGCACAAAGTTGTGCGATGCTGGGCGCGTCCGTAACCCAGTTCGACTTCCGCTCCCATCGCGGCCAGCAGCTTGCGCGTGGTCTC
>Ga0210384_10002505_pt1 | contig 22358 bp, 19 predicted proteins | sample IncBWH2MmetaG_FD_160574 | JGI IMG/M metagenome (GOLD analysis project Ga0210384, IMG submission 160574) | Forest soil microbial communities from Barre Woods Harvard Forest LTER site, Petersham, Massachusetts, United States - Inc-BW-H-2-M | ecosystem: Environmental > Terrestrial > Soil >...
ATAATGCGGCCATGGCGGAAGCGCCCGCGGTCTATAGTTCGGAGTCGATGCGCGCGGAGAAGCGCGCGGTCGCAGGCAGCTCCGTCCTGGCTGCGATTGCCATCACGGCGCTGAAGACTCTAGTGGGCGTTACTACTGGCAGTTTGGGCATTCTGTCGGAAGCGGCCCATTCGGCGCTTGATCTGATTGCCGCCACCATCACTTTTTTTTCGATTCGCGTTTCCGACAAGCCCGCCGACGCTGAGCACCAATACGGACACGGCAAGGTAGAGAATTTCTCCGCATTCATGGAGACCGGGCTGCTGTTGCTGACTTGTATCTGGATCGTCTATGAAGCGGTCAGTCGTCTGTTTTTTCGCCAGGTGGAGATTGAGCCCAGTATCAAAGCCTTCGTGGTCATGTTCTTTTCCATGGTGGTGGACTTCTGGCGTTCCCGTGCCCTGGGGAGAATCGCAGCTAAGTACGACAGCCAGGCGCTGGAAGCCGACGCTTTGCACTTCTCCACCGACATTTGGTCGAGTGGCGTGGTGGTTTTGGGACTACTTCTGGTACTGCTGGGACGGAGATTCAGGATTGAGTGGCTGCGCGATGCCGACCCGATTGCAGCGCTGTTCGTCGCTGGCGTAGTCGTCTACGTAAGCTGGAGGCTGGCGCGTCGCACCATCGATGCCTTGCTCGACGCCGCACCTGCCGGGGTACGCAGCCGAATCATTTCCGCCGTTTCGAGAGTTGACGGGCTGCTCGAAGTGGATCGTGTGCGCATTCGACGCGCGGGCAATCGTTACTTTGCCGACCTTTCCATCGGACTGTCGCGCAACGTTACCTTCCAACGCTCAGAACAGGTGGCCGACGCAGTGACTGACGCAGTACATAACGTCCTTCCTGATGCCGACGTCGTGGTGCACTCAGTGCCACGTGCGGTTAATACGGAGAACATTTTTGACCGCGTCCGGGCGGTGGCTACGCGCAATAACTTGAACGTGCATGATGTGAGCGTCCAAGACCTGAGGGGACACTTGCACGTCGAGCAGCACCTCGAGCTTGACGAACGCCTAAGCCTAAAGGAGGCCCATGACCGCGTCACCGTGCTCGAAGCTGAGATCCGCCGTGACGTACCGGAGATTTCCTCAATACTGACCCACATCGAGAGTGAGCCGGCAACCATCGAGCCTGGCGATGAGATGGTGCGCGACGCCAGGCTGGAGAAGCGCTTAAAGGCCATCGCTGCCGAGTTCCCAGAGATTCTCGACATGCACGATGTTCAGATAAAACGGGTACGCGGACGCCTATATGTTTCCTGCCACTGCACCATGTCCGACGATCTCCCGCTAACCCGCGTGCACGATATTTCGACCCAGTTAGAAATCCGCTTCAAGCAGGCAGCGCCAGAACTGTTCCGCGTGCTGATCCACCCCGAGCCGAGAACGGATAACAGGAGATAGCATGACCAAGGCCAAAGCTACTTGGATCGATAAGACCCGCTTCACAGGTATCTCCGACAGTGGCCACTCGATCGTGGTCGACGGCGACAAAAAGGCGGGCAACAGCCCTATGGAGCTGGTGCTGATCGGGCTGTGTGGATGCACCGGCTACGATGTTGCCAGCATTTTAGGAAAAAAAAGGGAGCCGTTCACCAGCCTGGAAGTTCGTGCTGAGGCGCAGCGCGCCGTTAGTCCACCATCCGTCTATACTGAAATCAAGTTGATTTATCACGTGGGCGGACACGTTTCCCACAAAGCCGTCGAGGATGCCGTGCACCTTTCCAAGGAAAAATACTGCTCGGTTTCGGCGATGTTGGCAAAGACGGCAAAAATCAGCTTCGAAATCGAATACGCGGACCGATGATCAGAAGCGTCGCGTCGACAAGCCCAAATTGGATATCGACCATCGCCAACCTCTCCGCGGATATCTTTACATCGCCACCGCCACGTTCTTTTGGGGTGTTGCGGCTACCTTGGGTCGCGCTGCTTTTACCGGCCGGCTGCCCGGGGTGCAGGCGCTGCATGCCGTTGATCCCCTGATTCTGTCCCAGAGCCGCACCACATTTTCTTTTCTCATCTTTCTGCCCACGCTCGCTCTGTACCGCGGTTGGCGGCGCCTCCGCCTCCCGCCGGTCGATGTGGGGAAGACTTTCCTTTTAGGCATTCTCGGCGTGGCGGCGTCCAATTACTTTTACTATCTGGCGATCCAAAGGACGAATGTCGCCACCGCCATCATCCTGCAATATACGGCGCCGGTCTGGGTTTTGCTCTATAGCGTGGCGCGCGGATTGCAGCGCCCGACGCTGCAGCGGGTGGCGGCGGTGGGACTGGCGCTCGCGGGCATCGCCATGGTGATCGGCGTCGTAGGCTCAGGCGCATTCCGTCTGGACGCGGTAGGCGTCACCGCATCGTTACTGGCGGCATTCTCGTTCGCCTTTTACAACATTGGAGGGCACAACATTCTCGCTCGCTATGACCGCTGGACTGTGCTTCTCTACACTACCTTTAGTGCCACCCTTTTCTGGCTCGTCGTGAATCCGCCGTGGAAGGTCGCTGCAGCACATTATTCCGGCGGCCAATGGCTGTTCCTGATCGTCTTCTCGATGCTCTCCGTGCTGGTACCGTTCTCATTTTATTTTGCTGGATTGCAACACCTCGAGCCCACACGCGCCATCGTTGTCAGCTGCCTGGAGCCGGTTTTCTCCATCGTGATCGCTGCGGTAGTGCTGGGGGAAATCATGCGCCCGCTGCAAACGGTTGGGATTCTAATGGTTTTGGCGGCGATTATCGTTGTGCAGTTGCCGGATCGGAAGTCACGAGAGCGAGTGACCGTAGTCGAACCCATCGAATAGTGGAGGCGCGAGCGTCCCGCTCGTGCGTCGCACCTACGGTCTGCTACTCCAGCTGTTTTCCCTTGGTTTCCGGCAACTGGGTCGCGACCAGCGATGCCAGCAAAAAGGATCCTGCGCACAGATAGAAAGCCCAGCTCAATCCCTTGGTCTGTCCCACTCGTCCAATCACAAATGGCGCGATCGAACTCAGGGTGCGGGCGCCGTTGTAGGTAAAGCCCAGCGAGCGAGCCCGCACCCGAGTGGGAAATATTTCGCTGCCAGTAATCGCCGAGCCGGAAAAAAATCCGGTTGCGAAGAAGGCAACCACCGCGCCCAGGACCAGTAATATCCACGGCTGCCGTGCCATGGCATACAGCGGAACTAGCAGAGCCGCAATCAGTGTGTAAAACACAAAACTGTTACGGCGTCCAAAATGGTCAGCCACCCAACCGAAGCTGGCGTAGCCAGGAAACATTCCAAACAGGTTCAGCACAACAATCAGCGTGGTTGTTCCCATCACGCCGAAGCCGCGCCCACCTTGCTCGATGGGCAACGAAAGATAGGGCGGAATCCAGGTGAACAAGCCCCACCAGGCGAACATTCCAAAGAAATTCACGAACAGCAGCGCGAAGGTGTACTTCACATAAGGCGGCTTGAAGATCGTCGAGAAATTGTCGGCAGACTGATTCAAACTCTCCGCCAACGGTTTCGATTGCGGCGTGAGCCTATGCTCTCTCCACATCTCCGACTCAGGTACACCCTGCTGAATCCATAAGGTGAGCAGCGCGGGTAGGACACCGACGAAGAAAACAATCCGCCAGTTGGCGTAGTGCAATACGACACCGGCAACCAGCGCGGCGAGGGCATAGCCGATGGCCCAGGAACTTTGCACGATGGAGAGAGCCTTGGCCCGCAGCTCGGTGGGCCAGGTTTCCGCCACCAACGTTGCCCCGGTGTTCCACTCGCCACCCATGCCCAACCCGAGGACGAAGCGAAACACCGCCAGCATCAGCACCGAAGTAGAGAGCCCCGAGGCGAAAGAACAGACCGAATAAGTCAGGATACTGAGCATCAGGGCGCGCTTGCGCCCGATCCGGTCGGCAATGAACCCGAATGCCACCCCTCCAATGCCGGATGCCAGCAAGGTCAAACCGTTGAGCAAACCGCCGGTGGCTTTGCTCATGCCTAAGTCGCGCATGATGTAGGCCAACACCAGGGCGTAGAGCATGGCATCGAAGGCATCGAGCATCCAGCCCAGCGCGGCCGCCAGCAGAGTACGACGTTGGGCAGAGGTAATCTGAGAGAAGCTGAAAGGGACGCTGGTGGGCATTGGCAGGATTGTCAATTGTTACTGTCAAATTCCCGGTCTTTCATGTGGGCCGCACGCTCAGTACTTCACAATCGCCGCAAACGATTTCGGATTTAGGCTGGCGCCTCCTACCAATGCTCCATCGATCTCCTCTTCCGCCATGAGCGCTTTGGCGTTTTCAGGTTTCACAGAACCACCGTATAGAATACGAAGCTTGTCAGCGAACTGTTGGCCAAACGCCTTCGCAGCCTCGCCGCGGATCAGAACGTGCGCTTCGGAGGTGAGTTGTGGCGTAGCGCTCTTGCCAGTGCCGATTGCCCAAACGGGCTCGTAGGCAACCACTAACTTCGCGGCTTTCTTGGTCGATAAAGCATGAAACGCGCGCAGGCACTGCCGGCGCAGCACATCTTCCGTGAGTCCGGCTTCGCGTTCCTCCAGCACTTCGCCCACGCATAGTATCGGCGTTAATCCCGCTTCCAGCGCTGCTTTCAGCTTGAAGTTCACTATGTCGTCGGTCTCGCCGAAATACTGCCGGCGTTCGGAATGACCAACGATGACGTGCGTGCAACCGACATCCAACAGCATGCGAGGGCAGATTTCGCCGGTATAGGCCCCTTCTTTTTCCCAGTGAAGGTTCTGAGCCCCGATTGCGACGTTAGTCCCCTTGGTGGCCTGAACCGCGGCGCACAGGTCGATGTAGGGAGGGCAAATCACGATCTCATCCCGGATGTGTCCGGCCACCAGAGGCAGAAAATCGTGGAAGAACGTCCGCGTCTCATCGGGAGACTTGTACATCTTCCAGTTGCCGGCGATCAGTTTCTTTCTCATGAAGGTCCCTTTTCGATCTTGTATGAGAAACGGCCGCGCAGATTTTCGGCGGCTCGCGTGTAGATTCGCAAAGTCGCGACATCGAAGAGAACGAATCGGATCTTACTGACAGAGTTGGCAGAAGCCAGAGCCTCAACTGTGGCGGAAATAGCGATGAGCGCGGCATCCGAGGCTGGATATCCGAAAGCCCCGGTCGAGATAGCGGGAAAGGCCAAAGACTTGAGACCGTGGTCATCGGCGAGACGGATTGATTCACGATGACAACTCGCCAGCGCTTCCGCTTCTCCGCGTTTTCCGCCGCGATACACGGGGCCGACGGAGTGGATCACATGTTTTACAGCCAGGCGTCCGCCGGTAGTGATTACCGCTTTCCCCGCAGGTAAGCTCCCGATCTCGCCCACAATTTGCTTGCACTCGGCAAGGATCGCAGGTCCACCGGCTCTGTGAATGGCGCCATCCACCCCGCCTCCGCCCAAAAGCGATGAGTTTGCTGCGTTCACCAGCGCGTCTGTCAGCTCGCGAGTAATGTCGGCGGGGCCGTGGAACTCGATGGTGCTGCCACCATCCAGCAGGATTCGCATTGCGAAGTTGTGCACGCTATCTCCGGGCAGGTCAGCGCTTCTCGGTGAGAGCTTCCACTCCCGGCAACTTCTTGCCTTCGAGGAACTCGAGCGACGCGCCGCCGCCGGTCGAGATGTGTGTGACCTTGTCCGCGACGCCAGCTGCATTGACGGCTGCCACCGTGTCGCCGCCGCCCACGATCGAGGTTGCGCCCGCGTTCTCTGCGACGGCATCGGCAACTTCGAAAGTACCCTTAGCAAAAGGTGCAACCTCGAAAACGCCCATAGGGCCGTTCCAGACGATGGTGCGCGCCCGGAAGATTTCTTCGACAAACAGTTCGACTGTCTGGGGGCCGATGTCGAGCGCCATCATATTCGCAGGAATGGGTTGGCCGCTGTTTATTGTTTGCACCGCCGCGTTGGCATCAACTTTGTCGGCCACGATGTGGTCAACGGGTAAGAGGAATTTCAGTTTGCGAGTTTTGGCCTCCTGCAACAACTGACGCGCGAGGTCAACTTTGTCTTCCTCCAACAGCGATTTGCCGACCTGCTGGCCTTGGGCCTTGAGGAAGGTGTAAGCCATGCCGCCGCCGATGATCAGAGCATCGACCTTTGTCATCAAGTGCTGAATCACACCGATCTTATCGCCGACTTTTGCCCCGCCCAGTATCGCGATGAACGGCTTCTCAGGATGGTGCAAGGCCTTGCCCAGATACCGAAGCTCCTTTTCCATGAGCAGACCGGCGGCCGATTTCTGGATGAACTTGGTAATGCCGACAGTCGACGCGTGGGCGCGATGCGCGGCGCCGAACGCATCGTTTACGTAGAAATCAGCCAGGCTAGCGAGTTGCTTGGAGAATTTCGCGTCGTTGGCCTCCTCCTCGGCGTGGAAGCGGAGGTTTTCCAGAAGCAGGCTTTGCCCTTTTTCCAGTTTGCCCGCCATTTCTTCCGCCTCGGGGCCCACGCAATCGGGACAGAAGCCGACGTTTTCTCCTCGCGCCAATTCTTTGTCGAGCAGCATGCGAAGACGCTCAGCCACCGGCTTCAGGCTCATCTGGAGATTGGGTTTGCCTTTGGGGCGGCCGAGATGTGAAGCCAGAATGAGCCGCGCTCCGTGGCGCAGCGCATATTCGATGGTGGGCAGGGTTTCGCGGATGCGGGTGTCGTCCATCACTCCCCCACCTTCAATAGGCACGTTGAAATCCACGCGCATCAAGATGCGGTGATCGTTGAGCGAAAGATCGCGAATGGAGAGCTTGGACATGATTCTTTCTACCTGTGCATCTGCCCGTTGTCAGGGAGAAGACACTCCCCTCGTGCAAAGGGCGCACGGGCGAGGGCGCCCGCGCGACACAAGCATTAGAGGCCCTTACTGCCGATGTAATCGATCAGGTCGCGGACGCGGCTCGAATAACCCCACTCGTTGTCGTACCAGGAGATGACCTTTACACAATTGCCGGCAACCACACGGGTCATGGGCGCGTCCACAATGGAAGAACGTGAATCGCCCTTGAAATCCGCCGAAACCAGTTCATTCTCCTCGTAACCCAGATACCCTTTCAGGGGGCCGCTCTCAGACGCTTTCTTCAGGACTGCGTTGACCTCTTCCACCGTGGTTTTCTTCTCCACGAATGCGACCATGTCCACCACGGAGACGTTCGGTGTGGGCACGCGCATGGAAAATCCATCGAATTTACCCTTCAACTCCGGAACCACGAGGTGTAATGCCTTAGCCGCACCGGTTGAAGTCGGGATCATTGAAACTGCCGCCGCGCGGGCCCGGCGAAGGTCTTTGTGGGGGAAGTCCAGGATCACCTGATCGTTGGTATAGGAGTGAATCGTGGTCATGGTCCCGCTGACAACTTTGAAATTGTCATTGATCACCTTTGCGATCGGCGCCAGGCAATTTGTCGTGCAGGAGGCGTTGGAAATAATGTGGTGCTTGGCCGGGTCATAAACCTGTTGATTGACCCCTAGCACAATGGTGACGTCTTCGTTCTTCGCGGGCGCGGAGATGATGACCTTCTTCACCGGTCCCCGCATGTGCTTTTTGGCATCGACGGCATCAGTGAAGCGGCCGGTAGACTCCAGCACCACTTGCGCGCCCACCGATTCCCAAGGCAGTTTGGCCGGATCTTTTTCCGCGAACACCTTGAAGGTCTTATTGTCCACGCTGATGCAGTCAGCGCCCGCGGAAATCTTGTTATGCAGATTGCCGAGAATGGAGTCGTACTTCAGCAGGTGGGCCAGGGTTTTGGGATCAGTGAGATCGTTGACCGCAACAAACTCGATGTTGGGGTCGGTAAGCGAGGCACGCATGACATTGCGTCCAATGCGTCCGAACCCATTGATGCCTACTTTGATTGCCATTCCGCCTCCGAAACAGTGATGAAGACACTAGTATGAACAATGCGGGGCCGCGAAGAGAAAATGGTAACAGGGAAGCGAACGAAGCAGCAAATTGACGGTCCTAGGCTCGCACTTCTAACTCGAAATATACGTTCTGCTTGCTCGACAGAAATGATAATCGGGCCAGCCAATATTTTTTCTCGAGAGCGCGCTGGGCGCGGGGCCAGTCTTCCGGTGGCAGAATGAGCGCAGTTGCGGCGAATTCCGGACCTGTGATCTTGCCCCGCATTGTGCAGGGCGCGATCCGCACCTGCGGATTGTTGCGAATCCGCTTGTATTTTCCCGAGTCGCTGCGGCTCTTAACGTAAAGTTTGTCGTTATCCTCGCCAAACCAGACGGGAGTGTACACGGCTTCGCCATTTTTGCGGAACGTGTCCAAAGAAATGTACTTCTGCCCTTGAATCTCGCGAGGAATGGCCATAGCGACCATTGTACGAGAGATGCGGAGGTCCTGATTCCGATGCTCAACCGCTGCCAGTCTTGGTACGCCAGACTGCGCACAGATTGCTGGCAGCGCCCGAGTGTGTTAAAAGCCAGAGATGCGCAAATGGATGCGCGAGCGTTTGAAACGCCGCACGAAAGAGCCGGAGAAAAGTGGCAAAGAAGCTGCACCCGCGCCGCTGCAGCCGGCGTTCTACGATACCGCGACCACCCGCGATGTGACCCCGGCGGAAGTGAAAGAGTCCGAACCGAAGTCGGGGCGATCCAAGCCTTCTTTGCCTTCAGCCGAAGAGAGACTTGCCCGCCAAGACCGTGTTCGTCAGAACGAGGGTCATCAAAATGAAAAACCGAAGAAATCGACTCCTGGTACGGCTGAGCTTCGACCGGGACTAAGTGACAATGCACGCCCAAGCCGACGCCGGCGGCGCGGCAGAGGGGGCCGCGGACGCACGCGCCAGACTGCTTCGCCTTCCACGCAAGGAGCGCCAGCGGAGGGGACGCCGTCACCATCAGCGCCCGCTTCAGACACCAGCGAGACAACCGCCCCGGCCGCGGCAACCCCTACAGCGACTCCGCAGCACCCGTCCAAAGGCGTAGTGGTTCTGGCGATTGGTCTGCCCGGCTCTGGAAAAAGCTCTTGGTTCAAGCGCCACGAAATCATGCCGCTCTCCAGTGACTTGCTGCGCGCGCTCCTGTTTGACGATGCCACCGAGCAGCGCTTTCAGGATCTGATATTTTCCAACCTGCGCTCTATGCTGAAGGCGCGACTGATCGCGCGCCGTCCCACGAATTACGTGGATGCGACAAACCTGACCCCGCACGAGCGTCAAAGCTGGATCAAGCTGGCGAAGGATTACGGGTACGAAGCTCAAGCTGTCTTCTTCGATGTGCCGGTGGAAGTCTGTCTGGAACGAAATCAACGCCGCCAGCGGATCGTCCCGGAAGACGTGATGCGTCGCATGGCGGCCAAGCTGCGCGCGCCAACATTCCAGGAAGGTTTCACTAAGATCACGGTAGTCAAGGTAAAGAAGAAAGAAGGCGAAGCCGCCGCCGGCTGACGCAGGGTCTAACGGAACGGATTAGTCTCAAAGACAAACGCCGCCCTGGTGGGCGGCGTTGAGCGTCACCGCAAATGCTCCTGCGTTATCTCCCGTGTCCGGAATGCCCGCCGCCCCCCGAGTGACCACCGCCTCCGCCGCCTCCACCGCCTGCCGAATGGCCACCACCGCCTCCTGAGTAGCCACCTCCTGAATGACCGCCTCCCGAGTACCCACCTCCTGAGTAGCCACCTCCGGAGTGGCCACCTCCCGAGTACCCACCCGATGGAGCCGAAGCATGATAGGACGGAGCGGAGCCGTGGTACGCCGGAGCGGAGCCGTGGTACGCCGGAGCGGAGCCGTGGTACGCCGGAGCGGAGCTGTGGTACGCCGGTGCCGAACCGTGATTGGACGGAGGCGCCCCGTACCCTCTCCCGGACGGCGGAGCACTGTATCGCGGAGATTGCCCGTAAGACCGCGGGGCACCGTAAGAGCCTCCCGGTCTCGACCCTTCAGACCTTGATCCCGGCGACATCGATCGCGGCGACATCGATCCAGGAGACATCGATCCTCCAGATCTCGAGGATGAACCGGGCGACGCGGAGCGTGATCCATAGTCGCGGCCAGCATCACGACTCGCGGGAAGAACTGTGCCGGTAGGACGAGGTACGGTATTCGAGGCACGTTCAGAGGTTGTGCTTGTTGGGCGAGCAACGCTGCGCTGCTCCACAGTCGGCCGGCTGAGACCTGATTTCCCACTTTCCGGCGAACGCGGATCGGTTCTGCCCGCAGAAGAAAGCGAACGTTCTTGAGGCGCGATGCGGGCACCGGACTGAGGACGCGGCACCGACCGAGTAGAAGCCGATTGGGTCGCCCCCGGCCGTGGCGTGCCAGGGGTGTTTCTACTGAGGCCCTCTGCTCTTTGCGGCGGCCTCGGAACCGAGCGAAGCGGCGTGGAGGGAGATGGTTTCCCCGTCATCGTGCTTGCGCCAGGGCGATCCGCTCGGTTGTTGAGGGAGGCCAATTGCGTTCGGCCCATCCGTGACGATGCTGACGAGACCACTGGACGCGCCATCGCTCGTGCCGGCGGCGGCGCGGCCGCTGGCCTGCCTGTGTTGGCTCCCAACCTGCTGGTGCGGGTTGGCGTCAAAGGCAGATTGCCGTGAAGCTGTGAGCGTTCCGCAGCGTTGGCCGAGACCCGAACGTTGTTCTTCGCGATTGGCAATGCTCCGGCGATAGCATGCTGCGAAGCTGCGGTTAGACCTCCGGGTGCGTGCAGATTTGCGTAGTGAAACTGCGTTCCAGAAACTGGTCGATGTCCGTTATTGTAGAAATTGTTAATGTTCGTGATGTGCGTATTGCGGATGTTGATATTTCGGAAGTAGAACGCGCTTCCTCGGTACCAGGGAAAGAAAGGTTCTCCAAAGCCAAGCGGGCACCAGCCAAATCCGCCGCCAAAGCCGAACCCGAACGATACTCCCCAAGCCGGGCCACCAAACCAGGCGACCAGCGCAGGAGCGTAAAACGGGCGAGCGTAGTACGGACCGGGGGCCCATCCCCAATATCCGCCGGTGTACACCCAGCGACCGTAGTGAAAGGGAGCGAAGCCCCAAGGCTCGTCATCCGCCCAAGTCCATCCCCAGGGATCAATCCACGCCCAGTGGCCGTAGTGATACGGCGCCCATCCGGGAGCAACAGAGGGAACCCACACCGGACCGTAGTCCGGTGTCTCGCTCCAGGTACCGTTCTGGTCGAGATCCTCCGAACCAATTACGTCAGGAGACACATAACGCCCCGAGGCAGATCGGTCCAGGCGCTGGTCGCGCTGCTCGCACCATTCGTCGAAGCTGTCGGGGGCCGAAACCTCAGAGATCTGATGATCAAGCGACGTGCCATTGAATTCTGCGCGCTCGTGCGCATGCAAGGGAACCGCTGGGCCTTCGCCCGTCGCTTCGCCCTCGCCTTTCCACACATTGATTACCGTCCCGTCTCCACCCGGCCCGACGTCGAAGCGATAATCTCCGGGCTTTTGCACCGCAAAGGCGAGGTTGGGAGTATCCACCTCGTAAGTCTCGCCCTCGTGGAGTCTACGGACGTGCAAATTCAGCGTCCCCTGGTGCAGCTCCACCTGGACATTGTTGTCACCAATGTTGGTCAGGGAAAGACTGGTTTCGTTGCTGATCCGCAAGAGGCCCGTGCCCACGTTCAACTCGGCCTTGGAATCTTTATCGGCCCAGATATTGTCGGAATTGGTCAACGGACGATTCAACGACCCTTCGACCCAATCTCCCGTTCCCTGGGGCTGAATCGAAACCGATCCCGCCTGAAATTGCAGACGGGCAACGCGGCCCGGCGGGTCCTGTTCAGGTCGACTAGGTTCAGTCGGACTAGCTTCGTCCCGATTCATGTCAGCCGGATAATCCTGGGCGCTAACCGACGTCACTGACAGCAGCAACAGCGCTCCAAAAAGACTTGCTAAGATTGCACGTCTTATGCCGTTCATGGGGTCACCCCTACTTCTAGCTCCAATCCTACAAACCCGCCACTGGCCCGTAAGTTGCGTTGCCGGCGGAGGTCGCTTGAGGACATGACAAGCCGATGGAAAATGCTACCAGGGCAGTCCGTGTATATCCGAACACCCTGCTTATCTATAAGTTAGATGCGATTACTTCAGGTGTCGCAGCATTTCTTTGAAGGCGGGCGCAGCAGAGGTGCGTAGTAACTCGTAAATAATCATTTCGGTCGATGAGATTACGGCGCCAGCCACGCGCATACGCTCTAGACCAATCTTCCAGTTCCATTCCGTCCGCGAACTGACGGCGTCCGAAGCCACGTGGACCAGATAGCCTTCGCGCAAGGCGGCAACGGCAGTTTGTGCTACGCAAATGTGGCTCTCCATTCCGCAGAGCAGCACTGTGTTGCGAGTGTTGGGCAAACGCTTCAGCAAGGAGCAGAAAGCATCGCTGCCAAAGCAGGAGAACATCTGCTTATCGATGGCCTGCGATTCCGGCAGCAGGGAAGCAATCTCCGGTACCGTGGTTCCGAGTCCCTTGGCATGTTGTGTGGTCACGATTGCTGGAATCTTCATGGATCCGGCCAGGCGGATGAGCAGTTGCGAGTTCCGGATCAACCGCTCTTTCTGGAAAATCGGCGGCAGAAGCTTCTCCTGAATGTCGATCACGATCAGCGCGCAATGTTCCCCTTCCAGGGGACGCCGCGCAGTTTCGGCGTAGTCATTCGTGGATTGGGCGAAGTTCGCGAGGCTCGAAACCATAGTCTGCTCCTGCTGGAGTTCGGCTTCCTTAAGACATCCCTCTTGAGAATCTTAGACTGGCAGGTTCGTAAAGAACAGCGGGGAAGCGGAGGAGGAAAACCGCAGCTGAAGCATGCGAACTGAGGAACTGGTGATTCGGTTGACCGCCAACCGCCGAGTCCATAGAATCAAAACGGCAGATCGCTTGCCATCCAACCCACTCGCTGCCCCCTCGTTCAACGGCAGGACAGCTGACTCTGGATCAGCATATCGGGGTTCGAATCCCTGGGGGGCAGCCAAATTATCCTCAATAACTTGCATCAGACCTTTGCGCATCTTTAGCGAAAGAGGCGCCAAGAGGTCATATTGCACATCGAACGGATTGGTCTTGTGAAACCACTGTTGGCGGGAGCGACCGCGGTTTTATTTACCGTCGCGGCTCCCGGCCAAATGACACCATCCACAACCGCGCTGGCGTCGACAGACACTTCAATTGTGCCCACTCTCCAGGTCAGCGCTCTTCGGATGGACCCCTCCCCACAAGGCGGCGGAGCCTCCGGCATAGCTTCCGAACCTGAACCTAACAAATCGCGATTTATAACGCGAATGTTGAAGCGGGGGCTGCAAGATCAGAAGGGACTCTACGTTGCGCCCTTCAAGCCCTCTAACCTCAAGTGGGACGCTCTAGTCTTGGCAGGAACGGGAGCCCTCATTGCCACCGACCGAAGAATTGAAAATCAGGTGCCGACGAGTCATTTTCAGGCTTATCAGAACACCTCCAACATCGTCGTCGGCGGGTTGGCTGCCAGTCTGGCCGGAGTATGGATTTACGGACTAAAGACCGACGACCCGCGCGCCAAAGAGATGGGAAACCTGGAGATAGAAGCCTTGTCCAACGCTTTTCTGGTTTATGCCCCGATGCAATTTATCGCCGGCAGGCAACGTCCAGGGGAAGGAAACGGAAAAGGAGATTTCTGGCGCCACCACGCCATGAACACGTCATTCCCTGCCGGTCATGCCATGTTTACCTGGACCATGGCCACGGTCGTCGCTCACGAATACCCGAAGCCTTGGGTGAAAGTACTGGCTTATGGAGCGATATCCGCGGTGAGTGTCAGCCGTATGCTTGCCCGTGACCACTGGGCGTCCGATATGTTGGTCGGATCCGTTCTCGGATTCTCCATCGGAAGGCACATTTTCTACTCCCGTTGCGATCCCGAGCTGACCGAGGCGTGCCAGCGTCATTCACGGAATCGAGACCAACCATAGGGGCCGCACCGTCATTTCGGATCGGCTGCGAAGCCTAGCGCGCCCTGAAACCGCAGCAGGGAAAACACGGAGCCCCCTGTGGCTAAGACTCGGCTTCCTGATCCGCAATGCTCAGAGCCTCGTCAAAGACAGCCACTCCGTGGTCGATATCTGATTTGGTGATAATCAGAGGCGGGGCAATGACAAAGTGGCTCATCCAGGACTGCACATAAACTCCTTGGCTCATCATTCGCGCAGCCACCCGGTCCACCAGCAAGGGTTTTCCTGAAACCTTGTCGCTGAATGTATTGAAAGGCGATTTGGTCGTCCTGTTCTTGACCAGCTCAACCCCCCAGAACATTCCGATGCCGCGGACCTCTCCAATGGATCGATGCTTGGGCTTCAACTCACCTAACTTCTGTCCCAGATAAGCGCCCACCTCGGTGGCTCTGTCCGCGAGCTTCATCCGCTTCATTTCGCCGATGGCTGCAATAGCTGGCGCGAGCGTGAGCGGATGGGCCTCGTAAGTGTGCCCATGGGAGAAGAAGTGGTCGTCGAAGTAGGAAGCGATTTTTCCGGTAGTCGCGCAAAGGCCCAGAGGAACCGCGGCATTAGTGATGCCCTTGGCAGTGGTCAGAATGTCGGGCACAACGTTCCAATGATCCATGGCGAACCACTTGCCTGTCCGGCACCAGCCCGTCATGACCTCATCGGCAATCAGCAACACCTGGTGCTCATCGCATATTCTGCGCAGACGGGGCATGTACTCTTTGGGAGGAATCAGCACCCCGTTGGTCCCGACCACCGGCTCGACAATTACCGCGGCTACGTCGCTCTCGTTCTCGATCATGTGCTCGATGTATTCGGCGCAGGCGATATTGCAGCCGGGGTAGGTGTGGCCTATCGGGCATTTGTAGCAATTCACCTCGGGCGCGAAAATAACTCCCGGAATTTTTCCCGTCGGCTCCATCGCCCATCGTCGGGGGTCGCCCGTCGCCGCAATCGATCCCATGGTTGAGCCGTGGTAAGAGCGGTAACGGGAAATAATCTTTGTCTTGCCAGTTACCATGCGAGCGATCTTGAACGCGGCTTCGTTCGCCTCTGTGCCGGACGTGGTAAAGAAGAACTTGTCGAGCCCTTTGGGCAGAACCTCCAGCAGAAGTTCGGCGAGTTCGGCGCGGACGCTGGTGGTGAATCCGGGCCCGATGAAGGGCAAGCTCTTGGCTTGGTCCGCAATTGCCTGCACTACTGCCCGATTCTTGTGGCCCAGCATTACGCACATCAGTTGGGCGGAAAAGTCCAGGTATCTTTTTCCTTCGGAGTCGACGAAGTGGCAGTCCTCCGCATCGACAATTTGAAGCGGAGCCCAGCCTTTTTGACGGCGCCAGGTTCCGTAGGTGTATTTGCTAGTCAGCTCTCTGACTTGGGGCGACGTAAGAGTGTCAGTCATAAGTAAGTGTGCAGCGGGCGGATGGCGCGCTCCAATCGGCAACAAACCCCTTTGTGAAACTTAGTGTCCTTTGTGGTTGGTGCTTTTTTCAAAATAATCCTAAACCTGATCCACTAGCTTCTGCGCTGCTAACGCTTACTCTACATGCCCGCAACACAAAGCGGCAATTCTGTAATCGGAGTCAAATCTGAGCCGTTTTGGGATTTACCGCGAACTACTCAGCCAGGTCCGGCAAATCCGGCCAGGCTGAGGAGCAGAATCGCCAGCACGATCAGCGTGAACACAACGTACATCCGATCATGCTCCGCCGCGAACCCCCAGACGGAGAATGCTACCCGGGCCACGGGAGTAGCAATCAGCAGCAACAATCCCAATTGAATGATGCCTCGCCCACTGAGCTTGAACGCACTCCCGCAAATACCGCGCAGAGTCTTCAAGTCGGTGGGTTCGCCACGAAATACGCGGTAATCCGCGGACGAGTGACCATGCCGAATCAGATAAATGACCCCGCCAGCCAAGACCACAGAAGCGGAAAGCAGCACGCCAGCACGCAGCAGGTTGCCAATAGTTTCTTCCATCTTCTGATCGGTCCAACTTTGCCCCAGGTGCACTTCAAATCCTCCCTGTCAATGCTTTGTAAACCATCTCTGCACCAAGAAGCGCAATCACCAGGCTGAAGAGCAACCGCAGCCACTTAGTTTCGGCTTCCACCAGAATTCGCGCGCCTAGAAGAGAACCGATCAGAACGCCCAGCATTACCGGCATCGCGAGTCCGGGATCAATGTATCCTCGATTGAGGTAAATGCCGGCGCTGGCGGCTGCGGTCACGCCAATCATGAAATTGCTGGTGGTGGTGGAAACCTTGAAGGGAATCTTCATCGCCTGGTCCATGGCAAGCACCTTTACCGCTCCTGAGCCGATGCCCAGCAACCCCGACAAGGCCCCGGCGCCAAACATCAGGCTGAAACCTGTCGGCACACTTTGAACGTTGTAGCTTCGCATTCCCCCCGCGTCAGGAAAGCTCCCATTCATCCGCAGGCGAGTGGCCAGAGGATCCGGCGGAACCTCACGCTCCTGCTTAGTGCGGGGGCGGCGCGAGAGGAAGGCAGAGTAGAGCAACGTTACCCCGAAGATTACCGCGATGGAGCTGGCGGAGACTTTAGTCGCCAGGAACGCTCCCACGATTGCCCCCAGGGTGGTCGCGATTTCCAAAAACATTCCGATCCGGATGTTGGAGAATCCTTCTTTCACATACGCGGCGGCCGCACCCGAGGAAGTGGCAATCACGGAGACCAGAGATGCGCCTATCGCATAACGGATGTCAACCTTGAAAAGGAGTGTCAGTAAGGGGACGAGGACCACTCCGCCCCCGAGGCCGGTAAGCGACCCTAGGAGACCGGCAACCAGCGAACCCGTCCAGACCAGTGCCGTGAATTCCAGAACGCTCATTGAGTCCCCGCGAGACCCAACAGTGTGCCACAAAACTTGAGAGTGTCAGGATTATGAACCAGAAGAATTAGCCAGAGAGGTCGGTGGTCCAGTGACCTATATGACGAGCTCGATCACTATATGGACGTCTTGGCATAAGGCATTGTGTCCCAGGTACGCCAGAATTCTTTCATATCCTCCGGCGTGCTCAGGGAGACGCGGATGTAAGTGTCCATCGCTGGAAAGCGCCGACCGATCAGGATATTGTTCTTACGAAAGTGCTCGATGCTCTCCTGCGCCGGATGTCCGGTGTCCATCATCACAAAATTGGCCTGCGAATCGATCGGCTTCAAGCCCCGAACCTTCGCCTGATTGAAAAAGTTCTCACGCACCTCGGCGTTGCGCTTTATAAAATCGTTGATGCTTTCCGTGTCAGCAAGGGCGACAGTGGCGGCCCGAACCACAATCCCATTGACGCTATCCTCTGTTAAGTAGGGTTCCATTTGCTTCGCGGTCGTGCGCGAAGCGATACCATATCCCAAGCGCAGGCCAGCCAACGCGTAGACCTTGGAGAAAGTTCGAGCCACGATCAAGCGCTCGTTATTGATGGGATCATCCAGGAACGACGCGTACATCGGGGATTGCCCGGCGAAATGGTGGTAAGCCTCGTCAATCAGCACATGGCAGGTGGACGGCAGCTTACCAATAAAGATTTCCAGGTCCTTCCTGGGAGTGATCGACGCGCTCGGGTTGTTGGGATTGCAAATATACACCAGCGTAGTCGACGAACTGACGCGAGCGAGCATACCGTCCAGATCGTGCGCAAACTGCTTGTCCAGCGGCACCGAAACTACCTCGGTCCCGCTTGCCCGGGCATAGTGTTCCAGCGCTTCGAACGTAGGCGCAGCTTGAATCAGTTGCTTGCCCCTGCCGACAAGGGCTGCGGCCGCAATCCGCAGAATTTCCGTAGATCCGCAGCCCAGCAGCACCTGCTCTCGCCGCACCCGATTGAGCTTCGCAATCTGCTCGACTAGTCCGTCATATTGATCGAATGGATAGCGGTTGGCCTGGGCTGAAGCAGTGCGAATCGCAGCCGCCGTCTTTGGGGAGGGACCATAGGCGTTCTCATTGCTATTCAGTCGGAGGGGACCGCCGAGCTCTCGCGGCCGCATTGGCTCGAAGAGCGGTGCTGCCGAGATTATGGATGGCTGGAGTGCTACACCAGCTGCCGCCCCAATACCGACAGTGCGAAGGAAGTTTCTACGGGAGACGAACATGCGTTTCTCCGATTATTCCGCTCAAACGCGAGAACCGCGCCATTCTCTCAAACGGCTGGCGGTTCTGCCACGCAATTTCGCCTATCGGAGATCCGCCATCCGCAAATCCCGACCGGGCTGGCGCGCGCCGTCGGGGTCAAGTATATTGATCGACTTTGCTGCTACCCGCTGGTTATGCCCGAGGCGAAACCCAAATCCGCTATCACCATTCGCGACCTGAACAGCTTTGAAGATCTGCAGAAGGCGGAAGCCCTCGAGCGCGAAGTCTGGGGCCTTGCGGATTTGGATGTACTTCCCCCGACCATGGCGGTTGCCACAAAAGAGGCGGGGAGCATCTGGGTGGGCGCGTTCGACAGCGCCGAACTGGTGGGATTCGCTTTCGGTTTCCTGGGTCTGGAGTGCGGCCAGCTCATTTTGCACTCGCACATGCTGGCAGTACGGGACTCTTACCGGGACCTGGATTTAGGCTACAAGCTCAAGTTGGCACAACGCGAACGTGCACTGGCGTTGCGCATTCATGACGCGCGGAGTAAAGATGCTCGCATCACTGAAATGACCTGGACTTTCGATCCCTTGCAGAGTAAGAACGCACATCTCAACTTCAGCAAGCTGGGTGTGGTGTCAGATAAATATAAGGTCAACTTCTACGGCCCAGAAACTTCCAGTGTTTTGCATCGCAACGGGACCGACCGCTTGTGGGTGACATGGCCGCTGGAAAGTCGGCGGGTGCGGGACCGGATACAAGGGAAGGAGAATCGCTTGGAACTCGTGGATGCGCTTTCACGGCTGACGCCACTGATCCGCTTCAACGGCGATGGCAAGCCGGCAACGAGCGATTTGTCCACGGCGGTGGCACGGCAAAGAATCGCGATCGAGATTCCCAGCGACATCGGATTTATCGAGCAGAAAGATCCAGCGCTGGCACGAGAGTGGCGGGAGGCAACCCGTTGGGCGTTTATGGAGGCCCTGCAAGCAGGATTTTTCGTGGCCGATTTTTGCCGGACGGTTCGTGGCAAACAGGGACCGGGCGCCTACTTGTTAGAGAAGGGCACAATCGAAGAGTACGTTCCAGAGATGGCGCGAAATCCGGTTTCATAGCGCTGAGCTTTGCGCTTGTCAATCTGAGCGTACCTCTGGGCGCTGTCTTAAATAACCGTGATTAAGACACTACCGTTCCTCTGGGATTGTGACATCGAGGGTCTCTTTGGGTTGTCATCCTGAGCGTAGTCTGTCCATTCGCTTGCGAATGGACAGGCGCAGTCGAAGGATCCCTACGGCGCACTTATTTCATCTATTAGTCTTTGTCGTCTTCTCCTCGGCCCGATGGATCTGCAGAGTCCCAACCCGATCATCCTTTATGACGGCGTCTGCGCGCTTTGCAATCGCTTCGTACGTTTCATCCTCAAGCGCGATTCGCGCGACCGCTTTCGCTTTGCATCCTTGCAAAGCGATTTTGCTGTCAACCTTTTGCGGCATCACGGCGTTGCCCCTCAGAATCTGGATACCGTCTACATCGTGCTTCACCACGGACAGCCGAACGAGCGGCTGGTAGCGCGCTCCGACGCTGGGCTTGTCGTCCTGCAGGAAATTGGCGGCGTCTGGGCGGCGCTGGAAGCTCTCCTGCGACTGATGCCGAGGCCTCTTCGCGACTGGGGATACAACGCGATCGCGCGCAATCGCTATCGCGCTTTCGGAAAGTATGACAGCTGCCCGCTTCCCCAAGAGAAATACCGCCATGAGTTTCTCGACCAGTAGCTCAACGCGTCTGGTGTAAATTGTTGGCGGCAATTTTGCTACCGCCGCGCCGGTCCAGAACGTCACACTATCAATTGAGGACAAGATGAAAAAGCTTGCTTTGCTTTTTTCCCTCTTATCGCTTTCCTCTGTCATCTTTCCAGCTATCGCCCAGGTCGCTCCATCAGCGGCTGCGACCGGCCCCACCGTCTCTCGCTACACGCTGCTCCTCATGGGCAACAAGGCAGGTTTCGAAACCTCCGCCCTGAGCTCCGATGGCGGCCTGCAACTCTACTTTGAGTTCAACGACCGCGGCCGCGGGCCGAAGGTCACAGAGCACATCACGCTGAACAAGGAAGGCTTTCCTGTCGAACTCACTAACACCGGAAACGACTACCTGAAGGCGCCGGTTGACGAACATTTCTCCCTCCGGAGTGCGAAAGCGAGCTGGAAGAATCGCGCCGAGGAGGGAGAAAAGCAGATCTCCGACAGAGCTTTTTACGTCAGCATTTCGGGCGTGCCGGAAGAAAATGCCATCCTGGCGCGGGCGCTGCTAGCGGCCGGAGGGAGGCTGCTTCTCCTACCCGAGGGCGAAGCCTCAATTGAGAAGCGCGGCGAATTGACGGTTTCAGCGAATGGACAATCGCGCACCGTGGTGCAGTACGCCATCAGTGGTCTGGATTTCACTCCTACCCCGATCTGGCTCGATCAAGACGGCAAGTTTTTTGCCACGGTGAGTGGCAGTTGGTTCGCAGTGGTTCCGGAAGGTTGGGAGTCAAGCGTGCAGGCGCTGGCCAAAGCGCAAGATGACATCGACAACCGGCGCGCGGCAAATCTGGCCAAGACTCTGGCCCACAAGCCGACGGGTTCTCTGGCCTTTGTCCACGCCAATCTGTTTGACTCGGCGACAGCCAGCGTTCATCCCAACACCACGGTAGTGATCAGCGGAAACAAGATCTCGGCAGTTGGAGAAGACGGCAAAGTTAATCTTCCGCAGGGCGCGCAGGTCGTGGACGCCAGCGGCAAGATGCTCATGCCCGGGCTTTGGGACATGCACGTGCACCTTCAGCCCAACGATGGCCTTCTGAACATGGCGGCGGGCGTTACCTCGGTCCGAGATCTGGCCAATGACACCGATCGGCTGCTCGAGATGCGAGGCAGATTTGAGCAAGGCAGCGAGATCGGGCCGCGGGTGCTGATGGCCGGATTCCTCGACGGACGCGGTCCCTTCGCCGGCCCCACCAAAGTTTTTGCCGACAGTGAGCAGGAGGCGAAGGACAACATCGACAAGTACGCGAAGCTTGGCTATGTCCAGATCAAGATTTATAGCTCGATCAAACCTGAGCTGGTTCCGAAAATCGCTGCTATGGCGCACAGCCACGGCATGCGCGTCAGCGGACATGTGCCTGCCTTCATGACCGCCGAAGAGTTCGTGAAGGATGGAGCCGATGAGATCCAGCACATGAATTTCATCTTCCTGAATTTCATGTTCGACACCGTGAAAGATACTCGTGGCCCGGCGCGCTTCACGGAAGTTGCCGCCCACGGGGTCGAAATCGATCCAAGTTCCGACCGCGTGAAAGCTTTTATTAAGCTATTGCAGGACCACAAGACGGTTTCAGACCCCACGCTGAATGTTTTTGAAGGAATGTTTACCGATCGTCCTGGAAAAGTCTCGGCCACATACGCAGCGGTTGCCGACCGCATGCCAGCTCAGATTCGCCGCGGCTTCTTCTATGGCGGCTTGGCTGTCCCGGAGGGCATGGATCAGCGTTACCAGGACTCCTTCCGCCAAATGCTGAAGATGACGAAAGCCTTCTACGACGCTGGCATTCCTATCGTCGCGGGAACCGATTCGCTGGCCGGTTTTTCCCTGCATCGCGAGCTGGAGCTTTACGAGGAGGCCGGCATCCCCGCGCCCAAAGTGTTGCAGTTGGCTACGCTCGGTGCAGCGCATGTCATGAAACGCGATCAAGATCTGGGAACCATCGAGCCGGGGAAGCTGGCCGATGTCATCCTGGTGGATGGCGATCCGTCCGCCCACATCAGTGACATTCGCCGCGTCCGGACGGTCGTGAAGGACGGCATCGTCTATCAGACTTCTGACTTGTACCGTGCCATCGGCGTGAAACCCTAGTACTGCGCTCTCATGCAGACATTCCTTCGCTGCAGCAGTAGAATCTGCCATGCGGTAAATTCTTTTCACACTCCCGCGAGGAACGACGAATGGTAGACAAGGCTCTTACCACCGAAGCCAGCACTAACATCGATTCCATCCTGCAAGAGCAGCGAAAATTCGAGCCGCCCGATCACTTCCGCCAGCACGCCCATATTCAAAGTCTGGAGGAATACGAGCGCATCTACCGTGAATCGGTCGAGCATCCCGAGAAATTCTGGGGCCGAATTGCGGAAGAACTGCACTGGTTCAAGAAGTGGGACAAGGTGCTGGAGTGGAATAATCCCTGGGCCAAATGGTTTGTGGGCGGCCAGATCAATCTTTCGTACAACTGTCTCGACCGTCACGTGCAGACCTGGCGCAAGAACAAAGCCGCACTGGTTTGGGAGAGTGAAC
>Ga0210384_10002506_pt1 | contig 22358 bp, 18 predicted proteins | sample IncBWH2MmetaG_FD_160574 | JGI IMG/M metagenome (GOLD analysis project Ga0210384, IMG submission 160574) | Forest soil microbial communities from Barre Woods Harvard Forest LTER site, Petersham, Massachusetts, United States - Inc-BW-H-2-M | ecosystem: Environmental > Terrestrial > Soil >...
TTCCCGCAGATGGCTAACAAGGCTGAGGCGCCGTGTAAGTACAACGCTGATAAACAGGTCGTATTTTCAAGCTATGCCAACAGCGCATCAGGGGTGATACTGGATACTCTGCGGCAGCTCGGCTGGGCGGCGCATGTCGTGCGACGCCCAGCCGAGCCTCCCACGGAAGCTGAAGCGGTGGAGAAGGTCGGCGCCGACGTCGAGCGCTCGAGGGGAATTCAGGAATGTTCCGAAAACTTGAAACTAGCGGCACACCCGGCGGCAGCACGAAGCCTCGACTTGAGCTGCGCTGAAGCGAACGGCCCGAGAGAGTTTAGGGCGCCGCCTTTCCAATGAACGTGCCCCAGTTAGCCAGGGCGGTTCTCGGCCCGCCGGGAATATACTCCGCGGCGAACCAGATGTCTCCGCTAGAGTCGGCGACGGCGGCGGTATAGTCGCCCCACCGGCCGGTTCGAGCTCCGCCGTAAGCATGGTAACCACTGAACCCGTCATCAGGGCCGGCCCCAGCGGCGGCGAGCCGCACGTCTCCGGCCCCATTCACCGCGTCGATAGGCGCATAGGCGATGCTTGGAAAACTGTCCGGACCTACCAGGGTAAACGTCACAACTCCCTTGCCCGCCGCGTTGACCCCAATCGATGGGAACAGGAGATTCTCCTGGTTCACGGAAACGTAGCCCTGGTTGGCGATCGTGGCCGAGAGCACGCCCCCGGCGCTGACCGAAGGAGTCACAATGAAGTACGCCGAGCCGACTCTGACCGGGCCGTTGGGGGTCTTTACAACGCTGTTCAGCGCAGACCACAAATATCCGCCGGCAAACACCGTCTGTTGCATACGGTCATCGTTGGCAGCGAGCAGTTCCAGGTGCTCTTTCAAGCTGTCGGCCAGCGGCGTGGGACCCGGCTGCTGCTGGGCGTCCGGCGGCTGCCCATATACCTCGCTGCTGATCACCAGACTGCTGAGCACCACGGATGGCGTCACGCTCGTCAAAGAACTGGTGTTGGTAAGGGCCCAAACTGCAATCCGGTTGTCAAGCGTCGCGGTAAAATCGAGAGCGCTCAGAAAGTATTCTATCCCGCCATTCGTGGTGGCGAAAGAGCCGCCCGGAGGGACCGTGGCAGGCTGCACGCTGTAGGCTGGGCCCTCGGCCAGTGGTAAGCCAGAAAAATGAACTACCGAGGGCGGCAGCACCCCGGCCGCCAGCGCGGCCTTCGACATGGCGTAGATCTGCGCGCCGTTGAATCCCGGTCCGAAAATAGGGAACTCATTGGTGCTGACATAGAAGCCGTTGGCGTCCGCGCCGATCAGCGGCTGATCGGCGAGACATGGGCAGCCAGCATGATCGGGCGTTCCGGTGTCGTCGGTGGTGTCCAGCGCGAACAGATTATAGAAGAGCGGGCTGCTCGTCGTGCTGACCGCAATCAGGACCGAAGAGTGCCCAGGAGACGCAAATTGGCCAGTTGCCGAATTCCTGTCGATCTCCCCTGCAGTGAGGAACCAGCGCCCGGTTGTGGAATCGTAGTAGACCCTGGGGTCGGTCACATCCGGCCCAAATACGAAAGGCGCCGGACGAAGGATGGCGGGAGGAAGACCGAAAAACTCGTTGATGCCGATCGGCCCCGCCAGCAGAGCGCCCGTTGTCGCGCTGTACAGAGCGACCGCACTATTTACCGTCTCCAGGACATACCCTCCCCCTACCGCCAGGCCCTGGTCGGGCGGCTCGGTGCTGAATTGATTTCCTCCGCTCGCCAGCCGCTGGGCCCTGTGATTGATTCCGGCAAACCCGAGGAGGAAGTTGGAGTCGGGCGGTACGACCAGGTTGCCGGCTGGTCTGGGCACGTGAGCGGCCGGAACCCGCGCCGGACTGATGTTGCCCGAAATCTGCTTGCTGAACTGCTGGTCGGCTGCGGGAGTGACCTGCACTTCCAGGCCGTTATCACTCCCTGCCGTTCCCGCGAGGCCAGCCAGCGTAGCCGAGCCTAAGCTGGTGAGGTGGGCCTTCGACGTCTTCTGTGCCGGCATTTGGCCGGCCGCCAGGAGGAGCAGCAGAGCTGGCAGCAAGATCTCAGTTCGATGTTTCATTGTGTCCTTTCCCTTTGCCTTCGGCGCGACTTGGGCCTGAAAACTGAGATCCAGCGAGAAAGGTTAATGTTACACCGGATGGTAATGATCCTGGCTGGACTCAAGCGCGAAGGCCGGCGCTGGGAAAGTGTCTCAGCTAAAACGAGCGGTGTGGCGCCAAAGATCTGGACTACTGGCTCAAACGCACGATAGCATCATTAACGGATTGTTGGGCGCAGTGACGAGTAGCCAGAACGCGCTGGAAGCCTTCGGGGAAATGAGCAGACCGCGTTCACGCAGTTGCCTTCCGTTGCGACAATCCAAAGATGGACATTTTTATGCGTGCAGCCATCGACGAGGCCCGTCTTGGTGCCGAAGAAGGGGGCATTCCGATCGGCTCCGTCCTGGTTTACGACGGCCGCATTCTCGGCCGCGGCCATAACCGTCGCGTTCAGAAGGGCAGTGCCATCCTACATGCCGAGATGGATGCGCTTGAAAGTGCCGGCCGGCAACCGGCGCAAGTCTACCGGGAGTCGGTTCTGTACACGACGTTGTCGCCATGCGCCATGTGCACAGGGGCCATTCTGCTTTATGGCATTCAGCACGTCGTCATCGGCGAGAGCGAGACATTCCGTGGTGAAGAGGTGCTCCTCCGTTCGCGCGGTGTGCGGCTTCAGGTGCTTCAGGACTCCGAATGTATCCGCCTTATGCGCGAGTTTCTGATTGCGAAACCGGAATTATGGAGGGAGGACATCGGCGTTTAGCTCTCGATCCAAGACGCTATAACTCATTGCGTCTGGCGGTCGCTGATCCAGAACCGTGGCGGAAAATCGCCAAAGTCCCGTGTTGACGGCTTCGGCCCCAACAGTTTCAGGAGATCCGATGTGCCGCCTGCGGCACGTAGCGCGAGCGCAACCCCGCCATAACGCCGTCTTTTGCAAACCAGTGGGCGGACCACCCATTAGTTATTTTTTGGGGAGATTCCTCCCCTAGTTAAGTTAGTATCCGTGGTCGCCCGTTTGCCAAAAAGCGTGCTACCATCGCGGCCATGGCAATACCGACCATATCTGAGGCGATCGAGAGCCAGAGGATTTCCCGCCGCGGCATTGTCGCCGGAATAGCGGCATTCAGCTTGCACGGCTTTGGGCGAACCGCGCGCGCCGCCGAAGCCCGGCCACTGGCAGAAAGACTGGCCGCGTACGCGGCCTCGCTGCGTTACGAAGATCTCGATGCCGCGACTGTCGACCGGGTGAAATCGCATGTCATCGACGTGCTTGGCTGCGGTATCGCCGCGTTCGACGAGCGGCCCGTGCGAGTGTGCCGTGAAATCGCGCTGAGCGTGCAAGGGGCCGCCACCATCATCGGCACGGCGCGTAAGACCTCGCCCGATCTTGCCGCTTTCGCCAATGGCGCGGCGGGCCGGTATTACGATCTGAACGACATCTATGTCGGCAGAATGACCTGCCACCCGAGCGACCAGATCGCCCCGTGTTTTGCCGTCGCCGAATCCGAACGCGCAAGCAGCCATGACCTCATCACGGCGATTGCGCTTGCCTACGAGATCAATTGCCGCTTGGTGGACGCTCTGGACATCAGCTCGCGCGGCTGGGACTCGCCGGTGTTCAGTCTTCCGGCGGTGGCGCTCGCGGCCGGCAAGCTGATGAAGCTGGATGAGGCGAAGCTGACCGAGGCGGTCAACCTTGCGATCAACGACCACATTTCTATGGGCCAGACGCGGAGGCAGGTGCTCTCCGACTGGAAGGGACTCGCGGATGGCGAAGCCACGCGCAACGCCGTGTTCGCCGCGACGCTGGCGCGCGGCGGCTTGACCGGCCCGACGCCGATCTTCGAGGGCACGCTCGGCCTCTTTAAGCAAGTCTCGGGCGAGGCGAACATCGACGTCGCGAAATTCGGCGGCCACGGCAATCCGTTCCGCATAAACCAATGCGGCATCAAGGCCTATCCCGCCGTGGTCTTCACCCAGACCGCGATCGTTGCGGCCACGGCGATCGCGGATGAAGTGACCAAGGGTGCTCCCGACAAGACCGCGGCGCTTGAACGAATCGCCTCCATCGAAATCGCCACGTCCAAGCGCGGACTGGTGCAGACCGGCACCGATCGCGAGAAATGGGCGCCCGCGACGCGCGAAACCGCCGATCATTCCATGCCCTACATCACAACGCGCGCCATGTTCGACGGCGACATCACCAATGACAGCTACACGCCGGCGAAGTTGAAGGAACCGCGCATCCTCGCCTTCATGCAGAAAATTACGGTCGCGGAAGATCCGGTGCTCACCGCGCGGACCGGTGGCGCCGTGCCGACGCGCATCACCGCGATTTTGGCGGATGGGCAGCGCGTCAGCCGAGAGGTCAACGACATTCCCGGCTTTGCGGGCAAGCCGATGCAAAGGCCGGACATCGACCGCAAATTCCGCGGCAATATCGGCAAGCGCTGGCCGCGCGAGAAAGCCGATGCCGTTCTACAATCGCTCTGGGTGCTGGAGAACACGCAGGAGATGGGTGCGTTGCTTGCTACGCTGACGGTTTGAGGAAGCGGCAGGCGAAATCGCGCAAGCTGATGTACGGCTGAAGCGATTGCGCGCCTTTCACGTCATTTGCCCGGAGGCGCCCCGCCTGCCCCCTTCGCAAGCCTCCCCTATTGCCAACCACCACCGAGGGCCTTATAGAGTTGCACAACACTGTCTAGCTCGTTCAATCTGATCTGTGAGAGTGTCAACTCGGCCTGAAACAGATCTCGATCGGAGTCTAGAGCATTCAAGAGTGTGTCGACCCCACCACGATACCGAACATAGGCGAGCCGGGTCCGATCCTGCAGCGCGGCCACCAGAAGCTCCTGCTGGACCCGGCTTTCCCGTACTCGTTGATGAGCGATGAGCGCGTTCGAGACTTCAGTAAACGCAGTTTGAATAGCTTTCTCGTACTGGATCAAGGCGCTGTCACGCTGAGCTTGCGTGAACCGGACATTCGACTTGAGGCGCCCGGCCGTAAAAATAGGTTGCGTCACTTGCGGCGTGAAGTTCCAGACGGCACTCGGCCCGCTGAACAAGCTCGACAGTTGCGTGCCCTGACCGCCCAGAAATCCGCTTAGCGTAATTTGCGGAAAATATGCCGCTTTCGCGACGCCGATTTCCGCATTGGCGGCGATTAGGTTTTGCTCCGCCGCGCGAATGTCCGGCCGCCGCTCCAACAGGGCGGAAGGCAAACCGGGGGGCACGTCGGGCGGCATCTCCTGCTCGGTGAGACCACGTCCGCGCAGAACCTCGCTGGGATTCCTCCCCAACAAGAGACTAATCTGGTTCTCGGTCTGTTCAATCTGCAGCTGCAAACTGGGAATCGTCTCCGTCGCCGTGTACACGAGCTGCTCTCCCTGGCGCAATTCGAGGAGCGTCGCGACACCCCCAGACTGGCGATTCCTGATGAGTTCCAGAGATTCCTGGCGTGTGGTCAACGTGCGCTGGGAGATTTCCAGTTCGTCGTCTAGTTCGCGCAGGCTGAAGTAGGCGGCCGCGACTTCGCTCACCAGCGTGGTCATCACGGCTTTGCGGTTTTCTTCCGCTCCCAGCAGATTGGCTCGGGCCGCCTCGGTGGCGCGACGCAAGCGGCCCCAGAAATCCAGCTCGAAAGATAGTAAGCCAAGGGTAGCTCCGCCGAAGGTGCGATTCTGCGAGGGAACAAACGATGCCGGCAGCGGCGTTGAGCCATTGCGGGAGAATCGAATCGTAGAAATGTCCGCGCTAGCGTCCACGTTCGGGAATTGATTGGAGCGCGTGATGCCGAGATTGGCACGGGCCGCCTCGACGCGAGCGGCTGCATCCCGCAAATCGTAGTTCTGCGCCAGAGCTGTCCGTTCCAGTTCCTGAAGCCTTTCGTCCTTGAAGACCTCGAACCATTTAAGGTCAGCCAGGGACGCGGGGGCCCTATCGGGCGCGGGAGGCGCGGCACGAAAGGCGGCGGGTGAACTGATCGCGGGCCGATGGTAGTTTGGCCCGACGGTGCACCCGGCGAGCAAGCCCGCGGCGACAAGCGGCGCGATCAATGATGCCCGCATGGGTTAGTCCTCCTGATCAATCCCCCTGCGCCACGGCGGGCGTTGGCGGCGCGACGACCGTCGAGGTTCGGGTTGCGCCCGACACCTTTTCAACCACATAAAAGATCACCGGAATGAAAAAGATGCCGATCACGCTTGCGGCGAGCATCCCTCCGATCACGGTCGTACCCATGATCTGGCGGGCAACAGATCCGGCGCCGGACGCCGTCCATAACGGCACGCAGCCCAGAATAAACGCAAACGAAGTCATCAGAATCGGCCGCAGCCTGAGCCTGGCTCCTTCAAGAGCGGCGTCGACCAGGTTCTTCCCCTTTTCAAACTCGTCCTTGGCGAACTCCACAATCAGGATGGCGTTCTTGGCGGCCAATCCGATCAGCATGACCAGACCGATTTGCGAGTAGACGTCGCTTTCGATCTGTATCTGGTAGGCCGGCAGAAATAATCCCAACACCGCGCGGCGCAGCCACAGAACCGCGAAGGCGCCGAATACGGCCACCGGCGTACTCAACAGTACACTGAACGGCAAAGTCCAACTCTCATATAGAGCCGCGAGGATAAGGAAGACGAACAACAGCGAGAATCCGAAAATCACGGCCGGCGGGATGCCCTCCTGAGCCTTCTTCTCCTGGAATGACATCGCCATATAGTCATAGCCCATTTCCCGCGGCATGGTTTGATCGAAGACCTCTTCGAGCGCCTTCATAGCCTGCGTGGAGCTATAGCCCGGCGCAGCGGCCCCGTTAAGCTGAGCCGATCGATACATGTTGTAGCGCATGGTGAACTCCGGGCCGGGACGCGACTGAAATGTGGTGAGCGCCGAAAGCGGCACCATCTCCCCGTTTTTGTTCCGCACATAGAACTGCCCCACATTTTCGGCCTTGGTCCGATACTCCCCTTCGGCCTCCACGTAGACCTGCCATTGCCGGCCGAACTGATTGAAGTAGTTCACAAACAGCCCGCCCATGAACGCCTGGATGGTCCGGTAGACATCGCTGATGGGCACCCCTTGCTTGAGAACTTTATCTTCGTCGACATCAACGAACTGTTGGGGCACACTCGGCAGAAAAGTCGTGCTCAAGCCAGCGATCTCGGGACGTTTGCGGGCGGCCTCCACGAAGGTGTTCAAGTTGGCCGACAGAAACGGCACGTCGTTGCCGGCCCGGTCCTCCAGAACAAACGTGAAACCCCCGGAGGTGCCCACGCCGGGAATCGCCGGCGGCGAGAAATCGAAGGCGACTCCTTCCGGCAGCTGGCTGAGGGCCCCGTTCAGGCGCTGCTTGATCACTTGAAACTGTTCTTCGCGGGACTTGCGGTCATTCCACTCCTTTAAGGTGACGAAGAAAAACGCGTTGTAACTGGTCCGCACGAAGCTGAGCAAGCTGAAGCCAACAATGCTGGTGGTGCGCTCAACACCTGGCGTCTGTGCCAAGATACTCTCGACTCTCCTGGCGACTTCGTCGGTCCGTTGCAGTGAAGATGCATTGGGGAGCTGGAGGTTGACGTAGAGGTAACCTTGATCTTCATCGGGCAGGAAACTGGAGGGTACCTTATTGCTGAAGAATGCCGCCGCGATGCCGAAAATTACCAGCATGACTAATGCGACTCCGCTCTTCCGGATGAGTGCGCCGGACCACCGGACATAACCCTCGGTGGCATGTCCAAAAACCCGGTTGAACCAATCGAAGAACTTTCTCAGCAGCCCACGGCTTTCCACCTTTGGCTTGAGAAGCAGCGCTGCCAGAGCGGGACTGAGCGTGAGAGCGTTGAACGCCGAGAGGATCACGGAAATCGCAATCGTCACAGCGAATTGCTGGTAGAGCCTTCCAGTAATGCCCGGAATGAACGCCGTGGGCACGAAGACCGCCGACAGAACCAGCGCGATGCCGATCACCGGACCCGAGATCTCTTCCATCGCTTTGAATGCCGCGGCCCTGGGAGAAAGGCCGTTTTCAATATGACGTTCCACGGCCTCAACCACGACGATGGCATCGTCCACCACCAAGCCGATCGCCAAAACCAGTCCAAACAGAGAGAGCGTATTAATTGAAAAACCGAAGAGGGGAAAGAATGCGAATGTGCCGACCAAAGAGACGGGAACCGCTAGCAAGGGAATCAGGGTGGCACGCCAGCCCTGCAGAAAGATGTAAACCACCACGATCACTAACCCGATGGCGATCAACAGCGTTTGGACGATTTCTTTGATTCCCTCTGTAACAGCGTGAGTGGTGTCGAGTGCAACTGCGTAGTCGATGCCCTCCGGAAAGCGTTTCTTGGCCTCGGCCATCAGTTTGTTCACTCCTTCGGCCGCTTGGACGGCGTTGGAGCCGGGTAGCTGGTACAACGCGATCACAGCGCTCGGTTTGCCGTTAAGGCGACCGATCACCGAGTAGTCCTGGGACCCCAGCTCAACCCGCGCCACATCCTTGACGCGCACGATGCCGCCGTCCGGCGTTTCGCGAACCACAATTTGCCCGAAGTCTTCCGCTGACGTCCGCCGCCCACGCGCGCGGACCGAATACGTATACTCCTGACCCTTGGGAGCCGGCTCACTGCCGACCTGGCCCGCGGGGTTGACCGTGTTTTGGGCCTGGAGGGCGCTGACGATCTCGGGCACGGTGATGCCGAGCTTGGCCAATTGATCGGGCTTGACCCACAGCCGCATCGCATATTGACCGGCGCCGAACACCTGAACGCTGCCTATGCCCGGCACTCGCGTAAGTTGATCGTTGAGGTTGATGTAGGCGTAATTGGCCAGAAACTTCGCGTCCAAAGAGCCGTCGGGCGAACTGAGGCCGATCAGCATCAGCGGCGCGGTCAATGTTTTCTGCACCGTGAGGCCATAGCTGTTGACTTCGGCGGGCAGTTGGGATTGCGCCAGCGTCGAACGCATCTGCGAGAGAATCAGATCGGTGTTGGGATCCGTAGCCACGTCGAAATCCACGATCATTCTCATGTCGCCCCTGCCGGTTGCGTTCAACGAATACATGTAATTCATGTTGTCCACGCCGCTCATTTGCTGCTCGATAGGAGTGGCAACCGCTTGCTCGATGGTTTGTGCGTCCGCACCCGTGTAGACCCCGTAGATCTGCACTTCCGGGGGAGCAATGGGAGGAAAGAGAGCAACGGGGAGTCCGGCGATGGTGACCGCGCCGGCGATCACCATAAGAATCGCGATGACCATCGCTACGATGGGACGCCGGATGAAAAACTTGGACATAGGAATTACTTTCCCGCCTTTTCCGCCGGCCCGGCATAGGGTTTCGGATTCACAGTCATGCCGGGACGAACTTTCTGCACGCCCTCAGCAACCACGCGTTCTCCGGGCTTCAATCCTTCGTCAATGATCCACTGGGCGCCTACCCGGTCACTCGGCTTCACGTTCCGGATGCTGATCTTGTTCGCGCCGTCGACCACGGCAACCTGATACGTGCCTTGCATCTCCGTCACCGCGCGCTGCGGGATGAGTAACGCGCCGTCCTTGGTGCGGAGGGACGTGCGCGCCCGGGCATATTGTCCGGGGCGCAGCAGGTTTTCGGGATTCGGGAACAGGCCCGCGACGCGAATCGCACCGGTAGTCGGGCTGACCTCTCGATCCGCGAAGTAGTAGGTCCCGATGTGCGGGTAAACTGTGCCATCCGTGAGGATGAGCTCCAGCCGCAGTCCCTTTCTCGCCGCCTCCAGGCTGGCCGGCGTGGAGTAGCGCCGGTGAAAATCGAGGTATTCCTGCTCGCTGGCGGTGAAATTAACCTTGATCGGATCTACCGTCGAAACCGTGGTCACTGGGCCGCTGGCAGGGCTGACGAGCGCACCCACTTGTTGCTGGGCCGTGCCGGCGAGGCCTTCGATGGGGGACGTGAGCCGAGTGAAGCTGAGGTTAAGCTCCGCAGTTTCGACTGCCGCCGCAGCCGCTTGAACCGCGGCATTGGCTCCCTGGATTTGAGCCCGAGCCGTTTCTATCTGCGCCTTCGCGGCCTGAACTTGGGCTTTAGCCGCCACGTTGTTCTGCGTGGCGTTGTCCATATCCTGCTGCGTGATGGCCTGCTGTTTTGCCAGGGGCGCGTACCGGTCTACGTCAAGCTGGGTTCTGACTTGATTTGCCTCCGTTACGGCGAGCTGTGCTTCGGCCTGAGTGAGTTGTGCCTTCGCTTGAGCCAGTTGCCCGTTGGCTTGTGCGAGTTGACCAGCGCCCTGATCGACCACGGCTTGGAACGGACGCGCATCGATTTCAAATAGCAACTGCCCCTTCTGCACGAAAGAACCTTCCGTATAGTCCTGCTTCATCAGGTATCCTGACACTTGTGCTTTGATGTCGGCGTTCACGACTCCGTCCGTCGTACCGATCCACTCGGTAAGAATCGGAACATCCTTTTGCTCGACCTGAACCACCTCGACAACTGGAGGTTCGGAAGTTTTCGCCCCTTGTGTACTAGTTGAGCAGCCGACGGAATCAATCACGCTAGTGACGATGAGGCAGACTGTCATCCATTTCCCAACCTGCGGTATCCAAAGGTGTGCTTTCATTTTTCTCCTCCGGTGACACAGCCAAGAGCCATACGCCTTATGATGCGAAGCCTGGATGAGGGGATTCCGCTATATCAAAGGGCTGAACAAACTACGGAGTTTTGCCAGCCTTGGCGCCCTCCGTGGCCCTTCAGCGGCATTGGAGGGCGAACACAAATCGACTCGCCCATCGTAGCGCACTCGCTGATAGGAAATGTAGGCGTGCCGTTCGCTCCAAATCGAGAAAGCCCGAAACGCACAGGGTGGGGACAGTTCTGGGCACACTGCCAGTAATCTGTTCTCTCGATTTCGCAAATCTCACCGTAAGTGGTTAACGTGTGAGCGGTTACTGGCGCGCCCGGAGGGACTCGAACCCCCGGCCTACTGGTTCGAAGCCAGTTGCTCTATCCGGCTGAGCTACGGGCGCGTAAACTCAATAGAAACATAGACATGCGGGGATGCACACGAAAGGGTCTCATTTAGAGCTACTTACTTGCCAGCTCATGCGCCGTCACGTCCAATTCTAATTGACCCTTATCCACGCCGCTTCTAATCATAAAAATGTTGCCAGAAGCGTCCTGAAACCAAAGATAGGCGTTGTAGACCTGGTCTCCTTGGCTCACACCCACGAAATGCCAGCTTTTCGGTATGGTTGGGTTGGGAAGACTTCCGGTGTCGAAACGCACCGGTCTTATCTTAAAACCAGTTGGGTCCTGAGCACGTACCACCAGCGATGCCACCACCACCGAGAGGCTGAGCACGACCGCCAACATAATTCGTTTCGTCATGTTAATCTCTCTGAGCCCACCCCTGAATCATGGGAATGGCATCTTTCTTCTGTTCAGGCGTCAATTTCTACCAGGCGTGCTAGATAGGCTCCAGCTCGGGATTCCTCTTGAACAGCAGAAGAGAAGCCTCTCCATTTCCGGTTTGAGAGCTACTTTGGTGCCTTGCTCGTTCTTCGGATTAGCCACTAGTTTACTATACATCCCGCGCCACGGCAATGCGTAGAAGGACCTCACAAATGCCTCGGATCTTGAGGTCATTTCTCGGCACCATCCTTGTTTCTTTGAAACCACAGTTGCGCCATTGCGATTAGATCCTGCTGCTGCCCTGGACGGAGATCGTCCCACAGCCGTTCAAGCGGCTCCATCCCCGGTTTCTTTTTGGAAATCTCCGCCGGGACCTCTCCGAATTTCTTGTTCATACGATCCGCAGTTGCAAGACGATCAGCCTTAGCGAACTCAATGCCCAGTTCCTGACAGATCATCCGCAAGGCGGGTTTCGATGGAACGCCTTCCCCGCGTACAATGCGCCGAATGTGCTCATACGAGAAGTCCATCCGTATCGCCAAATCCTTAATTGAGAGGTTGCACTTTCCCATGCTCTCCAAGATCATCTGTCCCACGCGAGTGAGGCTGGCATATGGATTCATATATATAGACTCCTTAAAAGTAGTAGACATATAAGTAGAGTACCGCCAAACTGTCTTCAGTGCAAGATCTCCAAAAAAAAGTTGGGGAAAACCTCCGGGCGCTGCGGCTAAAGAAGGGGTGGTCTCAGGACGTTTTCGCGGATCACTCGGGCCTGCACCGGGCACAGGTCGGAGCAATTGAACGTGGAGAACGGAACGTGACCCTTCAGACTCTTAAGATTCTGGCCGACACGCTTGGAGTGAAAATCAAGGATCTCGTTCACAACCTCTAAGCGGTTATCCAAGCATATTTCAGGGTGGTCCGAGGCTATTACGCCGCCACGCGAGTTTTTCCGAACCACCCCTTAACGGCGGGGCCAGATAGACTCCTCACCGTTTAACGTCCGGTGAACGACGGGAATGGAGTTTTCTCCAGCACATCCTGATATGGCCACTCACAGAATGTTCCGACCGGCCAGGGTTCCTCATGGCTCGCTTCGGTTTGCAAACCCTGACGAGTTCAATGCGTCATGACGCATCGGCGAATAGCGATCTTGGCCCAAGCCTGACGCGGGCTGTATGCGGCATGAAGGCTCATTTTTCTCTTGACATGCAATAAACCAAGTGGCACAATTGAAACACATGGTCCACATGTAACTTATGAACAAAACACTTTACGTCAAGGATGAAGACGGGCCGATTTGGGACCAAGCCCGCGAACTAACCGGTGATAAGCTCTCGCAATTCATTATGGAAAAGCTTCGAATCTTCGTGAATGAGCAGAAAACGAAATCTAGCGGTTACGAGCGCATCGTGTTGCACTACTACGAAAACGGCCTCCCCAAGGCAAAAGCATTCTACGGTCGGTGGATCATTGATCCGTCTGCACCACTCGTCGTCAACGAAGACCCGGACTACGTCGGGCCGTCCTACATCATTGCCGAGACGCATAAGGGCAACTATGTCGTCCTAGAGTTCACGGATATGGAATTGCGCTTTGACGACCATACACCCGGCATATTTACAGGCGCGACCTTTTCGGTTCTGAACTCGCTCGAAGGCAACACAAATTCGGGCATCCCAACGAGCATCATCGCAGAAGCAATGACACGCCTCGGTATCCAGATCCAGGAGCTAGATATCTGACATGGCCTGTGCTCGGAGTCGAACATTGCTGAATCCCGCAGAGCGCAGATTGCTAGATGAACTCCGGGTGCTGGTCAATCCGCAAGGAGCCGAAGTCTGGTGCAAGGTGGGATTGAAGGACGCCGTTGACTTGAACAACAGCGGCATCTCGACTGACCACTACTCATACGCTATGCGTGCCCATCTCGATTTCGTGGTGACAGAGCGCACCTCTTCACGCATCTTGTTCGCGGTTGAATACGACGGCGCGGAACACTTTACAGATGCGGACACCATCCAGCGTGATAACAAGAAGACGGCAGTTTGCCGGGCGCTCGGGTTCGATTTACTGCGAGTGACGAAGTGCCAGTTGGAAGCAGTCTTCCTCGGACGCAGCCAGCTTCAACTTCTCGTGGAGCACTGGTTCAATGAACACGCCGCATCCCAGGCTACGCTGAAGCTGGCTGTCGTTAGCCGGTGACGGGCCGAACCGTTTTAATTTGAGGTACTGAGAGCCGATAGGGCCCATGCGCGGGGGCTTTTTCGGCTCGAATTTTTCCCTAGACACATCACAGTTAGAGCGACTAGTTTCGGCGTATTTCCCGTAACTCCTTGATCCTACGTGGGCTGTGTGTCGTACGATCTGCTTTGTATGGCCCTTCCACGAAGGCGCATAGAATCAGGGCGTTCAAGGCGACGGTTTGAGCACTGAATGGGTGTTTTTGCGACGCACTAAATGTGAAACTTCGTGGTTAGACCGAGGTGTTCGAAGCCAGTCGCTCTATCCGGCTGAGCTACGGGCGCGTTGCCTCATCGTATCATCACAACACAGACGGTGGAAAACCAGATGCTGGAAACCGAAATCAAGTTGAGATGGGCCGGCTCGGCCGCCGAGGCCCGCGCGCACATCGAGCGTCAGGGCTACCAAGTTATCGAACCGCGCAGCCTCGAATCGGACCAGCTGTTCGATCGCGCGACCGGCGAATTGACGCATGGCGACCAGATCCTCAGGCTGCGCCGGACGGGTCCGAGGGAAGGAGGCGCTGGTGCGACAGTTACCTACAAAGGTCCGGCGATCCGGGAGCGGTATAAAAGCCGCGACGAAATTGAGTTTCAGGTATCCGACGCGGACGCCTTCACGCACCTGCTCGAACGGCTTGGGTATCTCCCCGGATTCCGCTATGAGAAATACCGCACCAAGTTCGCTACGGGCGGCGAGCCTGGAATCATCACTCTCGATGAAACTCCGATTGGTGTCTTCCTAGAACTAGAAGGCGCCAAGTCCTGGATCGACCGTACTGCGGGGCGGCTCGGGTTCGCGCTTTCGGCATACTCGACGGCCAGCTATGGGGCTCTCTACCGAGAATTTCGGCAGGCAAACAAAGACGCTCCGGCGGACATGATCTTTGAGTGATATATGCCTTACTATCCCCCAACAAAATAGCCTTAGTACTGCCGAAAACCATTGATCGTGAAGGATCCTGATGATACTCTTCTTAGTAGCTTCACTCCCCTCCGTTGGCGGAGTGGGGCGTACCGCTCGATGCAGAAGAGCGGCTATATGATTGAACTGATCACAACCGTAACCATCACCGTGAGCTCGGTTCTCCTTTTTGGCTACTGGTTCCGCTATTCCTGCCTGCTCGTCTTGAGTACCAAGACGGTTCGAGATTACGCAGGCGAAGTCGCCGCCGCCAACCAGCTCGGCTTTCTGGAGATCCAATCGCAATTGCGCGCGGGCTCTCCGGAACTCGACCGGCTGCGTGGTTTACTGGACCGCGATTATGCCGTGCTCAGTTCGCTTTTGAAGGGCTCCTCGGTTACCTCGCCCAAGGATTTGGGAATTGAAACGCGGATGCTCGCAATCAACTACCGCTTGATGGGCGCGTGGTATCGCGTCAGCAGCCGGTTCTCCACCGCCGCGGCGCGGAGCGCGCTGGAAGAGATGTCCCTGGTCGTGGCTTACATTGCCAACACGATGGGCGAGCGCGCTGCTGCCGGCGCAGCGGCTTAAAGCCGACCGCCCCCTCACGGTCGCGGCTCAGTACCCGGTCGGTTACTTCTCGGGTGTTGGAATTTCGAAACGCTTGCTCTGCAGTCCCATGTGAAAGTTTTCGCCCAGATACACGCGGCGCACTTCTGGGTCGTTGCCCAGCGCCTCGGGCGAACCCGAACGGAAAATTCTGCCGTTGTTGATGATGTAGGCGCGATCGGTCACGGCCAGCGTCTCCCGAACGTTGTGGTCAGTCATCACGATGCCGATGCCGGCGTTCTTCAGATCGAAGATGATTTTCTGCAACTCCAGCACCTGAATGGGATCGATGCCGGAGAACGGCTCGTCCAGCAGAAGAAAACTCGGTTCGATCACCAGGCTGCGCGCGATCTCGACGCGACGCCGCTCGCCGCCGGAAAGCACGTAGCCCTTGCTGTGCCGGACCTGTTCCAAGCCAAGCTGCGCGATCAGGCGATCCATGCGGTCCAGGCGCTCGCGGCGGCTGAGGCGTAACGTCTGCAAAATCGCCATCAGGTTGTCTTCAACCGAGAGCTTGCGAAACACGGAAGCTTCCTGGGGCAGATAGCTGATGCCGTTGCGCGCGCGCTGGTACATGGGGAGCGTGGTGATGTCGTCCTCATCGAGCATCACGCGGCCGGAATCCGGGGTGATCAGACCCACGATCATGTAGAATGTCGTGGTCTTGCCCGCGCCGTTCGGTCCCAGCAAGCCCACCACTTCGCCCTGCTTGACGCGCACGGTGACGTTGTCCACGACCTTCCGGCCGCGGTAGGCTTTGGTGAGTTCCGCTGTCTGGAGAGTATGCACAAGTCTATTTCTTGTGGATGAGACTATCGGCGGGCCTGCTGTCCGCGCCGTTCACCAGCAGCCTATCATTGTTGGCCCACCAGGTCAATTGTTTGCCGCGCGTCTGGCCCTTCAGGCTATCAACTAACAGCGGTTCGCCGCCGTCTAAAAACACCTTCTGCTCGTCGGCGTAATATTCGGCGTGATCGGAAGTCCCGGTGCGCGTGCGTTTGTCGGCGGTGCTGACGATTTTCACCGCGCCATCAGCCAGCGCCTTATCGAGCGAGGAATCGGCGTCACCTTCCTTGAGATACGCGCGGATCTCCTTGCCGTTCACGGTCAGTCCCGGCCGGGTCATCGCGGCCCCACCCTGATAATGGGCAATGCGCGTTTCGTCGGCGTAGGTGAGATCGGGCGCGCGCACCACCGTAAACACCGGCGGGCCCGCCGCTCTCGGCGTGATGCTCGCCTCTTTCTCTTTCGGTTTATCGATAAACTGGCTGACCACTTTGCCGTGCGCATCGAACACTTGCCGGCCGCGGTCGATATCGATGCGGTCCGCCTCTACGCGATTGGCTCCCTGCCAAACCACGGCGTTGCCTTCGTAGTGAATCTTCTGGTTCTTCTCGGCAGAAGTCATGCGTTGCGCGCGGGCCTGCATCACGTCTGTGTTCGATAGCATGCCCGATGAAGTGGCGCCCTTTTGATCCGGCATGCGCGTGGTGGCCACCCTCCCCTGGGCCTCAAAATCGCCCGACTTCTGGTTCATGACGATGCGGTCGGCCGCCGCCGATCCAGTGGGATCCCAGAAGCGCGCCGCGCCTTCGAGCGTCATCATGTCGGTGGCTTGCTGAAGCGTGGCTTGATTGGCAGTGGCGTGGCGCATACCTTCTTCGTAATGAAAATTGGTCTTCTGTTCGAGCCGCGACAGCTCACTGGTCTTGGGATCGAAGGTCGCCAGGATTTCCTTGCTAGTGGTGAGCAACGGCGGCGGCGCCGGCTGGCCCGGCTTCTCAGTTCGCGTGGCGGCGTTGATCGAACGGAAAGATTGGATCCGGTTCTCAGGCCCATAAGCGATCCAGATGCGATCGCCGTTCAGCCATCGCTTGGGCTGGTCCGGACGGTTGGGAAGAAAATCGACCGTGCCAGGCCCGTCGGTTTCGACGCTTTCAATTTCTTGACCCCCCGCTCGCATCTTCAGGTGGATGATTTCGCTGCGCAGGATACGGGTGTCAGCCAGAAGCTCACCGGCCTGCTGAAGGGGCTGGGCTTCCGCGACGCTCTTCCCCGTTGCTACCGCGGTCGAGAGCGTACTCTCGCTCGAGGTCGTGTCGAAATCGAGATTCAACACATCGGCGGTCACCGTAGTGCGCATCGCCGCGGCGGTCGAAATCAGTTTGCCGTGGTGCTGGCCCTTCACATTGTCGATGAGCATCCCGTCTCCGAACTGCATCTGCATCTGGTCGGCGGCAAACTCCACTTTACGCCCCGGAGAATCCTGAACGCCGCGCGCGGCTTGCGCCTCCGCCTGCCGGACGATCCCTTTTTCCAAAGTGACGACGGAGGCGCCGGCTTCCATGTGCAGCGTATCGCGCGTGAGCTTCGACCAGGGCTGCAAGATCACCTTGGATTCGCCTTCGCGGTAGAATGCTTCACCCCCTTCGATGTGCATCGGCTTGGACGCGCGGGTTTTGCCGCGCCAATCGAGCGACACCTTGCTCAGAAGATGCAACTGACGCGTGGCGGGATCGTACTCGGCGCCCGTAGCCGAGCCGCCTCCCTGGTCGAACTCGAAAGTTGCGGGGCGATCGGTCGTAGCGTTGCCGGTATCGCTCGCAAAGTGCATACCGGAGCTGCGAATTTTGAGAATGCGGCCGTGGGGGGCAACGTCTTCCTCCAGGCCCATGAAAATTTCCACTTCACCGTCGGAGTACAGCGACTTTGCAGCGAGGTCGAACTGGGCCTGAGCGCTTTTGACCAGGTCGAAATGCCGACCGTCCTTGTGGAAGAGCTGCAACTCGACGCCATTCAGTTCCATCACCGACGGCGCCTTCACCTGGCGGAAGCTCTTGGCGCGCACCGTTACGCGAGGCAGCGTGCCATCGCTCTGCGTATACACCCAGTCATTGGCGCGCCCGTCGATGCCGGTCTCGAGCGGTGTGGGAGCGGCCGGGGCGTCCTTAGCGAGAGTTTCCTTGCGCTTGAAATACGTTGCGCCCACGAAAACGACGATACCCAAAATGGCAGCAAGGATCAGCCACCCTGTGCGGCGCATAGCGGTTTAAGCCTTTGGACTTAAGAATACCATTCAGACGTCAGATACCCGCTACCAGTTTCGCCAGCAGAGCGGTCCGGTCGGCGATTCTGTCCATCAGGATGCTCTCATTGGCCGCGTGCGCGCCCTCCCCCACGACGCCCAGGCCATCGAGCGTCGGCACGCCCAGCGCTGCCGTAAAATTCCCGTCGGAGCCCCCGCCTGATGACGATTCCTCCAAAGAAACGCCCAACTCGGCGGCCAGCGCCTTGGCCTTGCGAAACAGCCCCCGAGTCCCGGCCGAGCGCTCCATCGGCGGGCGATTCAGACCGCCTGTCACTTCGATGGTGCAGCGCTTATCGAATGGTTTCAGTGACGCGAACCGGCGCTCCAGGTATGCGCGGCCGGAGGCGCGCGGAATGCGGACATCGATTTCGGCGCGGCACTCGGCCGGAATCACGTTACTCCGCGTGCCACCCTGAATGACACCGGGACTTACCGTGATGCCGCGATCCAAGCGCGTGAACCCGGCGATTTTTTCAATTTGCCGGGACATTTCCAGGATGGCGCTGGCGCCGTTCGAAAAATCGAGACCGGCGTGCGCGGCGCGCCCACGCACGGTGATCGTATACTCGCCGACCCCTTTGCGTGCGGTTTTCAATTTACCGTCAAGGCCGGCGCCGGGCTCGAGAACGAGAACGGCCGCGCTCTTGCGTGCCGCCTCTTCGGTGAGAGCGCGCGACGAAGGGCTTCCGATTTCCTCATCGGAGTTGACCTGCAGAAGCACATTGCGGGCTACCGGCACCTCCAGCTCCCACAGCGCGCGCATCGCGAAAATGAAGAATGCGAGGCCGCCTTTCATGTCGAAAACGCCGGGTCCCCACAGACGTCCCTTGGACTGCCGAAAGGGCATCGTGGCTAGCGTTCCCAGGGGCCAGACTGTATCGGAGTGGCCGAGCGCTAGAATCTGACCTTGTTTCTTCGCGCCCGGCAATTCGAATTCGCAGCAAATATGTTTCCCGTAGGCGTCCCCGCCGGCGTACGTGCCTACGCGCGCCATGTCCTTGACGCGCTCGGCCAGCAAATCCGTAAAGCGGTTGACGCTGGCCGGATTGTCACTGGGGGATTCGCACTCTACGAACTCCCGGATAAGCGTCACGATCTCGCCCTGTTTTTGGCGCGCGTAGCGGAGTAACAAATCCATCGTCTGTAGGATAGCGCCTGCTATAATGGCGCAATTGCATGCCTGTCATGGATATCCAGGCGATCCGCGAAATCCTGCCTCATCGCTATCCCATGCTCCTGGTGGACCGCATCGAGGAACTGGAAGCGGAACGGATCGTCGGGATCAAGAACATCACGGTGAACGAGCCGTTTTTCAACGGCCACTTTCCAGATTATCCGGTGATGCCCGGCGTGCTGATCGTGGAAGCGATGGCCCAAGTGGCCGGTGTTTTGGTGCTCAGCCAGATTCCGGACCGCAAGCATAAGCTGGTGCTGCTGGCGGGCGTGGATGGAGCGAAATTCCGCAAGCCCGTGCGCCCCGGAGATCAACTTCGGATCGAGATGAAGCTCTCGAAAAGGAAGACGACCATGGCCAAAATGTCCGGAACCGCCAGCGTGGACGGCGTGATTGTCGCGGAGGCGGAAATGCTGTGCGTGCTCGCCGACCGCACTTGAAGCTCACGTAACGATGCCGATTCACGCGACTGCGATTGTCGACCCCACGGCGCGAATCGCGGAATCAGCCAGCGTTGGTGCTTATGCAATGATCGGCGCGGATGTGGACATCGGCGCGCACACCGAGATCAAGGCGCACGTCGTCATGGAAGGACCGCTTGAAATCGGCGAAGGCAACATATTTTTCCCTTACTCTACCGTCGGCGTTGCGCCACAGGATCTGAAATACCAAGGCGAGCGTTCGTGCACGAGCATTGGCCATCGCAACCGGATTCGCGAGTTCGTCACTATTCATCGCGGAACCAAGGGCGGGGGCATGGTGACGTCGATCGGCGACGATAATCTGCTGATGGCCTACGTGCACGTCGCTCACGATGTCCATATCGGAAGCAATTGCGTGCTCTCGAACGCCGCGACGCTGGGGGGCCACGTAACGGTCGGGGACCATGCGTGGATCGGCGCCTCAACTGGCGTGCACCAGTTCTGCCGTGTCGGCCGCCAGGCCATCATCGGCGGCTACAGCGTGATCACGCAGGACGTTCTGCCGTTTTCAAACACCGTAACGGAGCGCGAAGCGAAAGTGTTTGGCGCGAATAAGACCGGGCTTGAGCGCCGCGGTTTTACGGCCGAGAAAATTGACGCGCTCCACAAAGCCTTCCGTCTGCTCACGCGCGCGGGTCTGAATACGTCGCAGGCGATCGAGCGCATTGAGGTCGAAGTCGGTCTGTCGCCCGAAATTCAGGAGCTGATCGAGTTCATCGGCAGCTCCAGCCGCGGGATCATCAAATAGTTATGCCGTACGGCTTGATTGCCGGCAACGGGCGCTTCCCGGCGCTCGCGCTCGAGGCTGCCCGCAATGCGAGGATTGAGGTGATCGCGATCGGCATCAAAGAAGAAGCGTCGAAGGAGATCGAGGCCCTTGCGGAACGTTCCTACTGGATCTCGCTGGGGGCACTGAGCAAGTTGATCGACATTTGCCACGCCGAAGGCATCACTCAAATAATGATGTGCGGGCAGGTAAAGCACGCCCGGATTTATTCGTCGATCGTGCCGGATTGGAGGCTGGTGAAGCTGCTGGCCTCGATCGACACCAAGAACACGGACGGCCTGATCGGCGCCGTGGCGCGCGTGCTCGGTGACGAAGGAATCGAGCTGGTGGATTCGACGCTCTTGCTCAAGGATCTGCTCGCGCCCGAGGGCGTACTCACGCGGCGAAAGCCGTCGTCCGAGGAGAACCGCGACATCGAGTACGGACGGCAGATGGCTGCCGCGCTGTCGGCGCACGACATCGGACAAAGCGTGGCGATCGCCGAGCGGGCATGCGTGGCGGTCGAGGCGATGGAGGGCACCGACGCCATGCTGCGGCGAGCCGCATCCCTCGTAGAAGGCAAACCGTTGCGACTGGTGAAAGGCTCCCGCCGCCGCAAACATATGTTGTACGACGTGCCGGTGGCCGGTCCCAACACCATCGCCGTGATGCGTGAGACCGGGACCACCGTGCTCGCCATCGACGCCGGCCGCACCCTAATCATAGACCGCGAAGCGTTCATCGCGGATGCGGATGCGGCCGAAATCGCGATCATAGCGGCGCAGCCCGTTTCCGACTAGGACGACGCTCTAAAACGAGGCTGACGCCGCCATCGAAGGGCCGTCAGCGCCGGGCGCCTACGGCTTCATGCTCTTGGCGCTTGGAGCCAGTTTCCGCTCCCGGCCCCTGCCGGCCCGATTGAAAACCCTGCTGCTCCGAGCCTTCCTGGAAGCGGATCTGGTTCTGGATCTGCTTCACGCCGCTGACCGTTTCCGCCAGGTCTTCGGCCACCCTCCTGTTCCACCGCTCATTCACGGTGCCGGTCAGCGTCACTTCCCCGTTATGAACCTTGATTTCTAAGTCGGTTGCATCCAAGTCGGGATGTTCCGTCAGGCGTTCGCAGATATCCTCTTTGATGCGCTCATCGGATCGTGTGAATCCCCGTGGGCCTCGGCCGGAATTCTGTCCCAATGGGAAGCCCTGAGAGGAGGATAGGAATCCGCCGCCGTATTGGTTTCCCCACATCCTTCTGCCTTGGCCCTGAAAGCCTTGGCCCTGAAAGCCTAGGCCCTGAAAGCTTTGTCCTTGTCCCTGAAAGCGGTTCGTGCCTCGGCCGAAGTTTTGGCCGTAGTTGTCTTCGAACTCGTCTTCAGGCCGCAGGTAGCCTTCTCCGCTGTAACGCCCCATCCATGGTTGTCCATAGGGCTGTTGTCCGTAGAATTGGCCATACTGTTGACCGCGTGATGGGTCCCATTGCGAAAAGTAGCGGCTGCGCCGGTTCACCAGGCTCGGCTCACCATAGGGGCCGTACATCATGCCTCCCCGATTTCGCTCCGGGAAGCGGCGATCATCATACATTTCTTCTTCGTAGCGCCGCCGGCCCTCGAAGCCGCGGTCCCATTCGCGCGGACCTTCGAAGCCCCTGGG
>Ga0210384_10002509_pt1 | contig 22347 bp, 25 predicted proteins | sample IncBWH2MmetaG_FD_160574 | JGI IMG/M metagenome (GOLD analysis project Ga0210384, IMG submission 160574) | Forest soil microbial communities from Barre Woods Harvard Forest LTER site, Petersham, Massachusetts, United States - Inc-BW-H-2-M | ecosystem: Environmental > Terrestrial > Soil >...
AATTCAGCACGCCGCGCGCTGGACGGTATCCACTTCGGTCCATTGCCCAATGACTACAGCGGCAGCGGCGTGGATGTCATATTCGATTTTGACCTGTCCTTGACACATTGAGCCGCCCTGTGCTTTGCGTTCCGCGCGGCATGGAAAACCGGAGGTAAGAGTGCTAGCGAAGTCCAAACACTTTAGTTGGCTGGTCGCCGTAGCCGTTCTATTCTTTGCAGCAAATCCCCTAAGTGCGCAACAGGGCCAGGAGCCATGGTTCCGGACAGGTACCGGCCTCGGCGTCGATAAAATTCGCCTTGCCGTGGCCGACTTCGGCCCGCGCGCGGACAACGCAAAAACGCACTCTCAACAATTCACGCAAATCGTGCGCGATGACCTCGCCTTCAGCGGCATCCTCGATTTCGTCAGCCCGAGCTTTTACCCCGCTCAATCTCCCACGCAACCTTCCGAACTCCAAAACGCCGCCTGGACCGATCCCCAAGTCAACGCCCACTACGTGGCCTTTGGCAATCTCTCAGAAACCACTTCCGAAGTCGCTATCCAGGCCTGGCTCTACGACGTCACCAGCCCTTCCTCCCAGTCCGTCGTTGGCAAAATCTATCGCGGCGCCCCCACCGACGCGCAAGTTCGCAAGTTTGCCCACCAGTTTGCCGATGAAATCATCAGCAAACTCTCGGGCGGCCTCCCCGGCGTCGCCTCCACGCAAATCGCCTTTGTCAGTTCCCGCACCGGCTCGAAAGAAGTCTGGGTCATGGACTATGACGGCGCTAACCAGCGCCCGCTAACATCTCTCCGCACCATCTCGCTCATGCCCCGCTGGTCCCCAGACGCCTCGCGCATCGCCTTCACTTGCTATCAACCCGTAAACGGCGTCGTAAGCGCCCAAATCTGCATGTACTCGACGGACGCCGGCAAAGTCATCTCCTTCCCGCGCTTCCGCGGCACAAACAGCGCAGCCGCGTGGTCCCCCGATGGCACGCAACTCATTTTCTCCTCCTCCATGGCAGGTAATCCGGAACTCTACGTGACCGATATCAACGGCAGCAAACCCAAGCGCCTCACGTTTTCGACAGGCGGCAGCACGTCTCCCACCTGGAATCCCAAAACGGGCCAATCCGTCGTCTTCGTCAGCGACCGCGGCGGAATTCCCAAGCTCTACATGATGAACGCCGACGGCACCAACGTGATCACCCTCGATCTCCCCGACAAGGGCTATCTCATCGATCCCGCCTGGTCTCCCAACGGCCAGTTGCTGGCCTTCAGCTGGCGCCGTCCTAGCGGCAACTACGATATCTACGTCATGGAACCTACTTCGCAGCAAATCGTCGAGCTCACCCGCGATGAAGGCCGGAACGAGCGCCCCAGCTGGGCCCCCGACGGTCGCCACCTCGTCTTCGAATCCACGCGCGCCGGCCCGCGCCAAATCTGGACCATGCTGGCCGACGGCTCCCAGGCTCACCAGCTCACCGTCGACGGTCACAACGAGTCGCCCAATTGGTCGCCCAAGTAACCAAACGGCAGTTGCGCTTACTGCCAGGCAGAAACTTGGCCGAAACTTTCCGCCCGGCAGGCGCATCACAAGCTGTGGTTGCCATTTTCTCTCTGAACGATGGTTTTTGCTGTTGCTTGCTGCGATTGGCGGCCACATTTGTCTGTGTACGATGTGTAATATATCGTGCTACGATGTATTTCCCTAACCCAGCCCGCTAGTGATAGGATGATGGCTCTGGTGGGACGAACAAGGGATTCTTACGCTGAGGAGGATTCGAATGATTCGGGTTTCTAGCTCTCTGTACCGCGGGGCCATTCTCACTGCCATGCTCGCTCTTGCTTTTGCCGCGGGTTGCAAAAAAAAGCCGCCGGCAGCACCGCCACCGCCGCCACCGCCGCCACCTGCGGCAGCTCGCCCGACCGTATCGCTGCAGGCCAGCCCCACCTCCATCAACAAGGGCGATTCCACGACCCTGAGCTGGACCTCCACCGACGCCACGCAGCTCACCATTTCGCCTGATGTCGGCGCCGTCACGGCTCAAGGATCGACCAAAGTCACTCCGTCGGATTCCACGACCTACACGATTACTGCCAGCGGTCCCGGCGGCTCGGCTGACTCCAGCGCCCGCGTCACCGTCTCTGCGCCTCCGCCGCCTCCGCAACAGCAACCAAGCGGTCCCTCGATCCGGGATCTGTTCCTGAGAGATGTGAAGGACGCATTCTTCGACTTCAACAAAGCTGATATCCGAGCCGATGCGCGCGACGCTCTCGGTAAGACTGCCGAGTTCCTGCGCAATCACCCGGAAGTCAAAGTGACCATCGAAGGCCACTGCGACGAACGGGGCTCCACCGAATACAACCTCGTCCTTGGCGATCGCCGCGCTGCTGCCGTCAAGAGCTACCTCGTCTCTCTCGGCATCTCCGCAGATCGTATGACCACGACGAGCCTGGGCAAGGAGAGGCCATTCTGCACAGAAAGCAATGAGGAATGCTGGCAGAGAAACCGCGTCGGCCACTTCGTCATGGTCGAGTAACCCGCGGATAACCTCGTAACTGTTCGATGACCGACAGAGCCGCGTGCCCGAGCAATCTCTTGCTCGCGCGCGGCTCTGCCGTTAAAGTGAGTAAAGAGCCGTCCGGTTCCAGAAGTACCGGCAGCTCACCGATTACCAGCTAGCGCGCGCTTCCCTGGCCTGAACATTCGTCCGAGAGGCAGCCGCATCTGAGGAGGTTTTTTTCATGAAAATCCGCATCATCGTCATTTTTGCCGCCGCCGTTTTTGCCGGGGCGCTTGGCGGCAGCCTCGTCGGGCCACGCCCGGCGGAAGCCGTGGCCCGCGAAATCATCGACCTGCAACGCGACGTCACCACGCTTCTGCAAGGTCAGAAGGACATGTCCACGCAAATTACGCAGGACCATACCGTCCTAAAGACTCTTGTCGAACAAGCCAGCGACAATGTCGGCAAACTCAACGCCACCATGGGCTCTGTCCAGAAGTCCGTGCAAGACGTGCAAGCCAACTCCGGCGCCCGCCTGGACACCATGTCCACCCAGGTCCAAGGACTTTCCGACAATCTTGAAGAAATCAAATCCCGCCTCGGCAAACTGAATCAGCAGCTCGTCGATCTACAAAGCGCCGTTCAAAGCATCGACTCCAAAGTCTCCGGCGCGGCCCCGGCCAATGCAGCTCCCAATAGCAACCCGAGGCCCTCCAATGACGTATCTTCCAATTCCCCTCCCCCCGCGGCTGGCAACCCCCCCGCGCCATCCGCCGACATGCTCTATTCCAACGGCCTGCGCGATATCACCAGCGGTAAATACGATTTAGCCCGCCAGGAATTTCACGACTACTTGAAGTACTACGGGGAGACCGATCTAGCCTCGAACGCCCAATTCTATCTCGGCGAAATTGCCTACCATCAGAAACAGTATCAGGACGCCGTCGCCGAATACGACAAGGTGCTCACCGTTTACCCGAAGAGCTTCAAGCTCGCTCCGGCCCGCCTACGGAAGGGTATGGCGCTGCTGGATCTCGGTCAGAAGTCCGCGGGAGTCCGCGAACTGCGCGAAGTCGTCCGCCGCTACCCCGGTACTGAAGAAGAGCGCGCGGCCCGTGCCAAACTCAAAGAACTCGGTGTAGCGGTCATCGCTGCACGCTAGCCGGAATCTCCTCCCGGCCCGATCTGATTCCCCGCTTTGACTTCTCGCCCAGCCCGCCGTCGTTTCCTTCGAAGTCCTATTTCCCCAAGCCCTACGCTACCCCAATCAACAATCGATCTATCCGCTTGCTCACATCACGCAAATATGCCTGGTCCCCTCGATCCAGTTCCGCAATCACGCTTCCCGAATAACCAATCTCCGCAAATGCTCGCCGCACCTCCGCCCAATCCACATCGCCATCACCCAGGTTCACCCAAGCGTACCCGCCCTCCTTGCGCTTGAAGTCTTTCAAGTGCACCTTGTAAATGCTCTTCCCGAGCGTCCGAATCCAATCCTGCGGATACCCATAAAGCACCACATTTCCCACATCAAACCAAGCCTTGATCCACGGACTCCGAAACTGGCCGATGTAGGTCTCCATCTCCAAGGGACTCAGCAGAAACTTGTTCCACACCTCTTCGATGGCAATCACGACCTTCAGCTCTGCGGCCATCGGCAGCAGCTTGCGAATCTGGTCCTGCGAACGCGTCCACGCCTCGCTGTACGATGTCTCGGCATTCACTACCGCCGGAACCAGCAAAACCGCATCCGAGCTCCACAATTTCGCATTGTGCAGCGACGCCTTCATCCCTTCCACGCTCTTCGCCACCACCGCCGCGTCGCTCGAGGACAGCGGATATTTCCAATGGTCCATGTTCATCACCGAGTCGATCCGAATGTTCGCCGCGTCGGCAGCCTTCTTAATCTCTTCCGCCTGGCGCTGATCCGGTGTCGTTGGCGCCTGCACCACCTCAAATCCCACCTCCCGCGCCAACTTGAACCGATCGGTATAGCTCAAGCTACTAGGCAGCATGTCAAAGACCAAACCCTTCTTGAGCGGAAGCGCAGCAGAAACCTCGAAAGCGGCCGCCCGCGAACTCGTCAATCCATCCAGAGCCGCCCGGCCAGCCCATCCTCCGCCGCCAATCCCCGACACACACGCCGCCGCAACTCCCGTCTTCACAAACTCCCGCCGCGTTGTCCGCCGCATCTTCACTCCTTCCCTCTTCTCTCCTACCTTCTGTGGGCCGAGCGATCTCTGTGCGAATTCCTTCTTTCAACCCAATTTGTTCAAATCCATCTTCGAATCCCAGACCTCATGCGACTTCATCTGCTCGTCCCAGGTCACTTCGCGCCCGGTGTACGCCGCGGTCCGCGCCATCATGCAGGAAAGCGCGGATTCCGCTCCCTTCGCCGCCTGATTGTGAAAATTCCCGCTCGTGATGCTCTCCACGAACGCCTTCTTCTTCTCCGCATCCGCAAACTCCAGATTCGAAGTGAACTTTCCCGTAGCCGAAAACCCTTGCGAATCCTTCTCTGGCTTCAACGGCGTCTGCCATGGCTCGTCGCCCCAAATTCCCAGTGGCCCCGAGTACGGTGACTGCGACGTCCCCTTCGTCCCAAAGAATCGCTCGGTAACGTCCCACCAGCCCTTGGCAAACTGTGTAGAGCTGAAGGTCACATCAACCCCATCCGGGTATGTAAACACCACGTTGTAATTCCCGAACACATCTCCATCCACAGGTCGCCCCAGTCGCCCGCCTGTTCCCGCACACTTCACCGGGTGCGCTTTCATGATCCAGTTGCAGATATCAATCACGTGAATGTTTTGCTCCACGATGATGTCGCCCGAAAGCACCCGGTCATACACCCAGTTCCGCAATCGCCGCTCGGTCGGGGACGCCCCAGCCCATGCCGGCCGGTCCAAATATCCCGAAAGATAATGCGCCTCCCCGCAAACAATATTCCCCAGCGCCCCGCCATGAATCCGCTTCACCAACTCCACAAACGGCGGACAATCGCGAATCTGAAATCCCACATCCAAACTCAACTTCCCTTCTGCCCGCTTGCCAACTTCCACGACCTTCTTCGCACCCGGCACGTCCACCGCCACCGGCTTTTCCAAATAGACGTGCTTCCCGCCGGCGACCACCGCCTCCAAATGCTGTGGATGGAAATACGGCGGCGAAGCCACCACGATCGCATCCACTTCCTTCGAAACCGCAATCTTCTCGAAGGCCTTCGGCCCAACAAAAAGCTGCGACACATCTATCGCCGAATAGCCCTTTCCCAACTGCATCTTGTCGAACGCCGCCCGCGCCGTATCCAACTGATCCTGAAACATATCCGCAAGCGCCACAACGCGCGCCCCACCCGTCTCCACCAGGTTCGTCGCGTCCTCCGTCCCACGCCCGCCGCAACCCAGCAGTCCCACACGCACCGCCGAGTTCGCCGCCGATCCACGCACCAGTCCCGCGGGAATAAACAGCACTCCTCCCGCCGCCGCAGCTACGCCTCCAATAAATTTCCGTCGGTGGATTTCCCTGCCAAGCTCCGTTCCCGGTTTCTCATCTCCTGCCATGTGCCCTCCTAATTCGATGTAAGGACGACTCTCAGCACGCCCAAGCTACCGCGAGGCAGCTCAGTTCACAACCCTTGCAGTACCCCACTCCGGCCGCTACCCCGGTTATTTGGGTGGCCTCCAGCCAGGACCGCGCACCACTCTCCCCGGTTTTGCCCCGGTGTGCTCGCCATTTCTCAGTACCTGAACGCCGTTGACGAACACCTGCTCGACCCCCGTCGAGAACTGGTGGGGATTCTCAAACGTCGCATGATCCTGAATGGTTGCGGGATTGAAGACCACCACATCGGCGAAGTAGCCCTCCTTCAGCAATCCACGATTCTTCAGACTGAGGTTCTGGGCAGGAAGCGAGGTGAGGCGCCTCACGGCCTCCTCCAGCGGCACGACCTTTTCCTCGCGCACATAGCGGCCCAGAAAGCGCGCGAAATTCCCATAGGCGCGTGGATGCGGATTCGATTTCAGAAAAACGCCCTCGGGCGCCTGGGAGTCCTCGTCAGCGCCGAAACTCACCCAGGGCAGCTTGAGCTCCCGCCTCACATTTTCTTCGTTCATCTCAAAATATATCGTTCCCACGCGGCTGCCGTCCTCGATCACCAGGTCAATGGCCGTATCTTCGGGTGACTTGCCGCGCATCTTGGCGATTTCTGCGAGCGTCTTTCCCGTGAGCGGCTTGAGCGCATCATTCCTGAAGCCCACCAGCAAAACGCGATCCGGCGATCCGGCCGAGAGCAGGCCGTTGTCCCATTTGTCCGAGGGAGTGCGCATCTCTTCGATCACCTGTTGGCGCACGGCAGGGTCCTTCATTCGTTGTACCCACGCGTCGTAGCCGCCCTCTTGCACCCACGGCGGCATGGCCGCGTCGAGTCCGGTAGCGCTGGCAGGGTAGGTGTACATGTCAGCGGTGATGTGCAAGCCTTGCGCCTGGGCTGTTTCGACGCGTTGGATCAGCTCATTCAGCTTGCCCCAATTGGCTTGTCCGGCTGCTTTGAGGTGGTAGATTTCGGCGTGTATCTTAGCCTTCCGCGCGATGTCGATGAGCTCGTCCACCGCAGGGATCAACTGGTTGCTTTCGTTGCGGATGTGCGAAATGTAGATGCCACCGGAAGGACCAACGGCCTCCGCCAAAGCGATCAACTCGTCGGTCTTGGCGTAGGCTCCCGGGGCGTAGATCAGTGCGGAGGCCACGCCGAGTGCGCCATCGCTCATGGCTTTTCGCGCCAGCTCCTGCATTTGTCGAAGTTCGCTTGCGTTGGGCGCTCGGTCGGCAAAGCCCAAAACATTCTCGCGGAGAGTCGCCGCGCCCACGAAGGAAGCGACGTTCGAGGAAATACCGTGACGCTCCAGCGTTTTGAGGCCTTGCTCCAGTGTCGTCCATGCGATCGGGTAGCGAATGTCGCCCTGTAGCGCCTGGAAGTATTTCTGCATTTCCGGAGTGAGCGGCCCCATCGAGTCGCCTTCTCCGAACACCTCGAGCGTCACTCCCTGCCGGATATCGCTTTGCGAGCGGCCGTCCACGAACAGCGTTTCCGGTCCGCTCATCATGTTGATGAAACCTGGCGCTACGGCCAGGCCCTTACCATTTACCTCTTGCTTGGCGCGCGCGCCGTCAAGCTTCCCCACTTGCACGATGCGATCACCGAGGATGCCGACATCCGCTGTGACGGGAGCGCCGCCCGTGCCGTTGTAGAGCGTGCCGCCCCGGACAATTACGTCATATTGCTGACCGCGGGCCGCACCGGCAAAAAACAGAGCAGCAAACAAAACGTTGAACAGCTTGCCCACTGTTTCCTCTCTCCTAAAAGACGACTCAAATCCGGGCAGCCCGGAGCGGCATTCCATTGCGTTAAGGCTCTTGAACCTGGAAGGTCAGAACGTACTGCCCATTTAGCCGATCAGTTTCTCCAAATACTCTTTTGCCCCTCGCACATCCTCCATCTGCTGCGCCCCCCAAATCTCCCGCTCAATGGTCACCGCCCCCGGATACTTCATCTCCTTCAACCGCGCAATAATCCGGGCAAAATCCACCTTGCCCTTCCCAATCGCCACTTCCTCTCCTAAGTCTTTCGGGTTCCTGGGCCACAACCCATCCTTCGCATGAATCCCCTGCACATACGGCCCCAGAATCTCAATCGCATCCACAGGATTCGCCTTCCCATACAAAATCAAATTGGCCAAATCAAAATTCACTCCCTGATTGTCCAACCCCACATCCCGAATCGCCCGCACCAAGGTAATCGGCGTCTCCTGCCCCGTCTCATACCGAAAATTCTGCCCATTTCTCCTGCAGTACTCCGCCACCTCCCGCATCGCCGCGACGGTCTCCTTGTACAACTCCTCGTTCGGATTCTCGGGAATAAATCCGCAATGCGTCTGCACCGCCGCCACTCCGCATTCTTTCGCAAACTCGGAAGCCTTCTTGACATGCGCCACCCGCGCTGCCCGCGTCTCCCGCGGCACCAGCCCAATTGTCAGCGGCCCCTCATAGAAATCCCACACCTCTTTGCCGGGCCCGCCCACCACGATCGATGTTGCCTCAATTCCATACTTCAGAAGCGCCTTCGTGAGCTTTTCTGCAAGCGCTGGCGAAAACTCTTCGAAATACGCCTGACACGTTGGTAGCCCAAGTTCGTGCACTTTCGCAAGTGCCGCGTCGGGATCTTTCCCCATTCCGATAATCAGCCCGAGCCTCAGCGGCCTCCTTCCATCATTCCCAAACGCTTTCTGCGCACCTTCCGTAGTACTGAATCCCCGCGTCGACACCTCATTCATTTCGGCAGCCGCGAACGACTCTCGCCCAGACCCAAAACCCGCTGCCAACGCCACAACCGAGCTCTGCAAGAATCTCCTGCGATCATGTGTTTTCATGGTTTTTTTCGATTCTGACAGCATCCTCCGCTTCATTTCTTCCATCGGCGTCCGATCATCCGTGAACATCACCACTCCAGGCCCGGTAGAAACTCAACCATTTCCGTCGCCGCTCTTTGCGCCAACTCTTGCACCCAGCCGGCGCCGCTGTGTCACCATCGTGCCGGTCAAGGCAGCCATTCCCATCCACAAAAATGCCCTCGCGCTGCTCGTCCGAGTAGCGTCGAATGGGCCGTTCATTTGCCTGGAGATTAGAGAGGGAGCGGTTTCCACGGCCCTGTATATTCCACACCGGCCGGTTAACCGTCAAGCAATCCGGTAGTTTTGTTGATTGGGAGAAAGGAAGGAGCAGTTCACGAGCACGCCGCCGTCAATGAAGTCGAGGCGCCAGTTGCCAGCGCCTTCGAAGACACCCGCCATGTTCAACTCGGGCGCAGGCTCTTTGCCAAGGGACGGAAGGACCTGGGAGACCATCTGGCTAAAGGCGCCGAGAAGTGAGTTGCCCGTGCAAGACGCCGGAAGCCTTCCCGCAGTAATGCCTGTTCTGCCGTTGGTGGCTTCACCATCCCGCTCGATCCCCGGCTTCCCCTCGGGGCCGGTGGCGGCGCATCCAGTTTTGCCTTGGCTTCCTTCTGCAAAGCATCCTGTCTGTCCTGTACCTTCTTCGTAAACGCTTTTTCCCTCGCGATCTCGTCCGCCGAAGGCTGCTTGCACGTCGGCAGCAGCTTTTTCAGGGAGCCACGCGTTTCGTTCGTGTATTTCATCATGCCGTTGGAAAGAATCGTGTCGGGGTGCCCCACGAAGCAGTTCGCCATGTCTGACAGATTCTGCATGTTGCAATTCTCGATGAACAAGCGCTCGCCGTTGCAGACATACGTCACATGCAATTGCAAATCCTGCGCCGAAGCAATCGCGCAGGGCGCCAGCCCCGTTGGCGCAGTCACTCCGATAGCGCCCGCTCTCGTTTTCATTCCAACGCTCCTTCGCGCCGCCACTCCCCGCAAAAATGTTGGGTTCTCCATCGGATTCGCCCGCCGCAAGGCCAGCGAGCCCCGGGTCGAGGCACCCCTGATCCCCGGGGCTCTCTGTGCGGCACTCTACTACGCATTGCGCAGAACCTTGGGAAAAACCGTCATGCGGGACCGGTCCTAGACCGGTATCTTCGGATTCTCGACCACCCCGGTTTTGGCGCCGGGGCCTTCGACTGCAAACATTCAGCCGCCGGATCTATCTCCGCTATCGCTTAGTGACACGACCCATCATCCACATATTGCCCGCTAGCCGCCATCGCCGCCAAAGACCGGGCACAGTTCAGGACTTGCTGATCCAACGGATCATCCTTCAATGCGTCTGGAGACGTGTAGTTCAGCGACGCATGCGCCGCGACAAATCGATCGCTCAGCTTTTTCATGTTGTCAAACTCATTCGAAATCAATTGATAGGCATTTCGATCGGAATCGGTTGCCGCAGCCACGGACGCTAATCTCAGGTCCGTAATCGCCGGACTTCGGTACAAGGTTATCCAGTCATCGGTCACCGGAATTCCTCTTTGCACCGCGTTAGTAAGGGCGGTGCGCCATTCCCGGATCACCGCCATCTCCTCAATGCCCGCCCGCAAGAAATCTTTCGAGAATTCCGAATTTGTAGCCACACCCTTCGCCGGACCGTTACCAGGCGTGCCCGGTAGCGTCAACGTAGCCTGGTTTCCGTTGAAGCTAAGCGATCCATGTGTCAGCCGTGCCAGCGCCTCAAGTTCCACGTATGACTTTCCCTGCAGCCGCACAATAGCAGCCTGACCCGCCTGCCCGTTTACGACGAAGATTCGAGCTTCTTCCCCAGCCTGCGACAGAGCTATCCCCGGCACTACCAGAAGGGCTGCCAGTATCAGCCACTCTCTCTGTGATCTTTTTCGCATAAGCCGCTCCCAATCGGCGAGTTCACCGAATTAGCTTGCCATATTGTTTTGTACCGGGAGAGAGAATTCTACGAATCAGGACGAGCGTCTGAACGTCGTATGGAAGTTGCTGCAATAAATGCCTCGGTGCGCTCACGCCGCACCGTCAGGTTTGTTGGTGGAAACCAAGTTTCGCCAAAGCTCCCCAGGCGCCGCACCGCCGTTTTCTTCAGGAGCACAGATGGCGGCGCGGCAACACCGACCCCGCGTTAGCGGGGTCTACACTATCCACTATTCACTGGTCATCGATGATCTGAAAACACGCCATTCGCCTTCAATGACTATCCGGATGACTGTGCCGCCAATTCCAATACTTGTTCTGTTGCCCGTGATTCAGCGTCGCGTATCCCCGGTATTCTTGGTGCTGTTCTCCAAGATATACGCGGTAGGTTCGGTCCTCGTTGTCATCCCAATTGTGGTAGTCCTTGTGCTGCCGATCGTAAACGCGTGTCTGTTTCTTTTCGTCTCGGCGGTCGTCCTGCTGAGCCGCGCTCGTTCTAATTGCCACGGGTGCGGTCAGTGCGGCACTCAAGAAAAGAAAACCCATGTATCGGTATCCGGCTGTCATGTTGTACTCCTCCTCAGCCTGAGAAATCCAATTCTGGTTTCTCGGCTGGCTTCAGTATGCTCGTAGCCTGTCGCCGAAGATGTACGATAGAAGACACGTACCCGGAGCGGCAAAATTGGCCCAAATTCTCGAGTGCGATGCTCTTAGCCCCGAAAGATACCTGAGTCATCCATCTTGACCGCGGCCATTCCCTGGCAGAGCGCGTACAATCAGGCTCTTCCTCTCTCTTTCCCAGCCAGTCGGCCCCTTTCGGTCGCAGCCCAAAGTGTTCACTTTTGCACAGACACCTTTTTTCGATGCTCGTAGGATGGCTGCACAAGCGGCGAGGGGGGCAATGTTAGGGACCGGAAAGCAGGGCTGGGCCGAGTTCTTTTCACCTCCTCGCCGTTCCACGAATCCAGTTTGGCAGCGATCAGTTCGTCAGCCCGGCAGGACCTGGACACTTGCCGCGCTCCGCTATAGCCAAACTGGATTCAGCTATAGGGACCACCTCAGTTAAGTCGTACCTGGTGAAGAGGGGGCCATCCTCCAAGGTCGCAAGAGACGGACCGAGTTCGCAGGATGGCCTTCTCCCCTTAAACCAACCTTCGATTCATTTTCTACGTCGCGCTCGGCCTGAACTTTCATCTATCTGCAAACCGGGCGAACCGGGGCTCACAGGCTGCTCTCTCGAGTAACACTTCCTCTCAACTCGAAATTCGCAATATGCGCCTTATGGCACAGTTTTTGCCTCCCCAATCTGCCAGATTGGTCTCTCTTTCTTTAACTCATGGAAAGGTCTTGAAAGGCTGGGGTAAGTCAGGACCTTGCACCTTGGCCCTATAACTCGTGTGCAGGACACCCATTCCAACGCGCGACGTTCTCCCTGGCGACTTCTCCTCAACTTAAAGGCTCTTTGGACCGGCTGCAAGCGTCGTCGCCTTCCACAGATCGCGGCTGCAATCGCAGCCTTCCCTCTAGTTACCGCGATTCTTGTTCTCTTCTATATCAACCTTGGTCGGTCGGATTTGCCGGACCTGGACGCTTTCATTCGCTTTGAGCCTCCCACCATTGGCCATGTCTACGACGCGCAAGGTCACGTTCTGATCCAACTGGCCCGCGAACGGCGGCAAGTCATCCAATATAAAGACATTCCCGAAGTGGTTCGCCAGGCCATCCTCTCCGCTGAAGACGAAAACTTTTTCTCCCACTCCGGAGTGGACTATTCCGTCTTCCTCCGTGTCCTGGCCAAGACCAACCCCCGGGCCATCTTCTCCCGCCACAAAAACTCGATCGCCGGAGCTCCCCCTGAGCGCGCTCTTGTGTTTCCTCAAGGCGGCTCGACCATCACCCAGCAGCTGGTTCGCGGGTACTTCCTCCAGGGTCTCACCAGCACGGAAAACGCCGCCGTCGCCCAGCACCACGGCTTCCTACCCCACATCCTGGCCTGTTTTATCGGTGCACCCTCCACCAACAAGCTCCTGCGAAAACTCGAGGAGATGCGTCTCTCGTTGTGGATCGAGAAGGAGATGGAAAAGCACTACCAGTCCAAGCAGAAAGCCAAAGAAGAAATCTTCGCCCGCTACGCCAGTTTCATCTATTTAGGTAATGGGCGGTACGGCTTTGCAGCAGCCTCCCAATTCTATTTCGACAAACCCATTGACGCCTTCACCCCGGATGATGCCGACAAAGCTGCGCTGCTCGCAGGCATCACCAAGTCCCCCGGCGAATACGCTCCTACGGGCTCGGATCTTCAGAGACCATTGCGCAGGCGAAACCAGATTCTGGCCCTCATGGCCGCCAACCACTTTATCTCCTCACCTACCGCCCGGCGCTTCCAACAAATCCCAATTCATGTGGCCACCCACGCCATAGAACCCATCGCAGCCCCCGCCGCAGCGGAAAATGTCCTCGAAGAACTCAAGGCACTCGCTGCCCATCTCTCGCCCTCAGATTCCCCAGAGATCGGAGTTCGTCAGCTTCTGGATGGTCACATTCAGGTGTATTCGACCATCGATAACCGCATCCAGCGCATCGCCAACACCGCACTGGACCACGGGCTGAAGCTCTACGAAGAGCGCCATCCTCGCAGCGTGGGACTGATTCAGGGCTCTGTGGTTGTTTTGCGAAACAGTGATTCGGCCATCCTCGCCGAATCCGGCGGCCGCGGCCTCTACAAGGGCCATAACACCAGCTACAGCGACTATAACAGGGTCACGCAATCCATCCGGCAGCCAGGCTCAGCCATGAAGCCCATTGTCTACCTCGCCGCCTTTCGCCAAGGCGCCTTCGATCTCGACACCCTCGTGCCCGACGAACCCGTCTCAGTGGTGGTTGCCAGGAATCGACCCCTTAAGTGGATTTCCAACTTCGACGGCGAATTCAAAGGCATGATACCGGCACGCCAGGCCCTTGCGGAATCCAGAAACTCGGTAGCCGTCTGGCTCGCCATGCAAATCGGCATGGCGAGCGTCCTGAAAACGGCGCAAGACCTCGGCATCCGCACCAGGCTTCAGCCCTATCCAACCACCGCCCTCGGCGCTTCCGAAGTCTCTCTTCTCGAACTTGCAAACGCTTTTCGCATGATGGCCAGCGGAGTCCCGGCAGATCCGCATGTTATAGATCGCATTCAACATACGCGAGGAGAAGTGGTCTACCGATTTGCGTCGCCCTGCTGCGCACAAACCGCCGCCGATTCGGGATTGTCCATGATTCAGGAAGGTCTTCGCGGCGTCGTGCGTATCCCCTCCGGAACGGCCCACGCGCTCGATTCGCGCGCCTTTCCCATCCCGGTCATGGGCAAAACGGGAACGACCAGTGACTACCGCGATGCCCTGTTTGTCGGTTCCACCTATGGAATCGACGGAATCACCGTTGCCGTGCGCATCGGCTTTGATGACAACCGCACGCTAGGCAGGCAAGAAACAGGCGGCCGCGCCGCCCTTCCGGTGTTCAGAGAAATCATGCTGAAAATCTACCAGGAAAAGCTCGTCGGCCCCGCGCCGCCTTTCCCCGTGGACATGGAGAAGAGCATCGACGCGTATCTAAGTGGCGATCTCCCAGGTAAAGAACAAACGCCCCTGCCCAATTCCGAGGCCGTCGGCGGCCATGCAGAAAACGCAACGGATGGCTGCCGTGGGGCGACAAACTTCCTGCCAACAAACCCCTGTCCGCCCCCGGGGAACTCCGCGCATCTCATCTACCACACCAAAGATGAACGCGGCCACGCAGTCTTTACGAACGACTGAATGCCGTCCAGCTTTTCACGACAACACCTCGCCGTCGGACACAAAGCGACGAAGTCGGTCCAAGAACTCTCCTCTTCCTCAACGGATCTGTGGTCGCAGCCTGCTAATCGGTGGAACTGGCCTTCTGATCCTTCACTTGCAGTTCATTCACCACCTGTTTTACGTTCGGCACACCAGCCGCAAGATGCTCCACCGACGCGCGCCTGGCCTGCGAATTAACACTGCCCTTCAGCGTGATCACGCCGTTCTTCACCGCGTATTTTACGTCGCTATCCAACTTGTGTCGTATCAGGACCGCATCGAAGTTTTTCTCAATGCCACCGTCAAGATCGGAGTCCACCTTTTTCGCAATGCTCTCCCCGCCCGCCGGACGCACGGCAATCTGGTCAGAAATCACTTGCCCTCCGCCGATGGATCTGGCGATCGATTCGGCTTGCGACTTATCTCCCTCTGATGTCGTCGTGCCCGTCAGGGTTACCACTCCCTTGTCTCGGTCCTGGCTCACGCTGACATCCTTGAGCCCGGCTTGATCCAGTGAACGACGGATGCTATCGGCCACATCCACCGACTTCGTGGGCGCACTCGAGCACCCTGAAATACTCCCAACCGCCAGCACAGCGAGCAACGCACCTGACAATATGTTCGATCTCATGTTTCTCCATTTCCTAGCCACTCGTTTTTTGATCACACATGCTTGGACTGCGCGATAAGGTCCGTGTCGGTTTACCGTGTGCAGTCACTCTAGAGAGAGACGCAAACGCCCCTGCCTCACAATTCAGCAAAGCGCCTGTCTTTTCGGTGACGGATCCTCCCCGCCGGAATCTCTCTAAACACAAATTTTCATTTTGGATCCCCGCATGAACCGCCGCTTGCCCGCGAGATCCAACCCGAAATCTCAATCGAGCAACAATAGAGAAATCTCCGGGATGTGTCTGTATAAAAAGGCACGGATTTCCGAGAGCGCGCGCAACTCGCGTGAGAGAACAGCGATCTTTTGCTACTTCCCGCTGGCCTTTTCGGATTTCTGGTGCGCTTCTTGTGAGGACCGAAACGCGTTGGTCGCGTGTTCCATCGCCTGCTTGGAAAGTTCGTGCCCGGTCAGGTGATCCTCTTTGCCGTGATGCACGGCCGCCGAACGATGCGCATGCGCCGCCAGTTCGTGAAGCTCCGCGGCTCTCTGATGGAAATTTTGCGACATGGCATTTCCTCTCCAAACACTCGGATCCCTCGGCGCCCACCATCAGACCGCGCGATTAGTTACTCCGCGCCTGCATGGCTTCCTTGGCCAGCGCCAGCCACGCAAATTCCTCGGCAAGAACTCTTACGCCGCCCCGCGCGTCAGGCGCCACTTCGCAGCAGACCCCACAGGCGCTTATTCGTTCGAAGGCATCGGGCGATGAAAGCGCTAACGCATCGCAAACTTCGTTCCACGTTGCTAGATGATCCAATAGCGTGGCGCTCGCCATATTTTTTGCCTCGCTTGTTTCTGCCCTGCGGGAATGCCCAGCCGCACGGCTGCCGCTTCACGGCTCTATATTCGAATCCCTCCGAACAGGTATACGACCACTACAATGATCACCACCACTCCGACGATCCCGATCCCTCCGCGATTTCCCCACCTCGAATAACCGTAATACCCGCCGCCACCGCCGAACAACAGCAACAGCACAAGAATCAGAAGTAACATTCGAATTTCCTCTCAGTTCACCAATTTCATCGTCTAAGCTTTGGCGCGCGACTCGCGTCCAGGCTCCGACGTTCGAACAGCTCGTCTTTCGCCAGCCGTCCAAAACTCTACTTACCGAGCACTTTCTTTACCTGCCCGACTTTCTCTTGGACTTTCCCGGCTATCTCTTCTGCTTGCCCCTCATCCTCAAGGTCGGCGTCGTTCGTCGCTTCCCCTACCTTTTCCTTCACTCTTCCCTTCAGCTTGTGCAGCTTCCCCTCGACTTCATCTTGTATTCCTGGTTTCATTGCTATTCCCCGGTGCACCCGTTTTCAGCTGTCCTGTTAGATTCCTTGATTTCCTTGTAGATGCCAGCTCAAACTCAACATACGAGAGTTCCCAATCCCCGTCTGTTCAAAATCGCGCATTCTCCGGCCTTGGCCGTACCCCCCTTCCGGCCTGATGCCAATCGATGCGGTTCTACCCGCTCTCCTCTGCAGGACCGGACTGTTTCAAACTGCACAGATGTCCCTGTCCAGCGATGACCTTCGGACAGCGGCCATCGCCCCGTACTTCCCTCAATTCCCAACGTCTAGTGGTCGTGATCCCGATCATGGTCGTGGTCATGCTCGTCCCAATCGCGCTCCGTGTGCCAGCGATGCCCGTCTTCATCCCACCATTTGTGGAACTTGCCCCAGCAATATTCGCGCGCCTCATGCAGATCATGGCGCGCATGCTCTGCTTGTGGACTGTTCCACCCGTGATGTTCCGCAGCTTCGTGAAGCCGGTGGTCCGCCCTCACAAGGCGATGCCGGCAAGAATCGTCATCGGCCGCAGCGCGTGGAGCCGCACCTAACAACAGGAATCCGCCCAGCGCCGCCGTTGCCAATACAACTTTCCCGAACCACTTCCTCCTCGACAGAAAACTCCTCATAAATTAGTCCCTCCTCAGTCCGCTCAGAACCGGGTTTGGCGGAACGTCCTACACTCTAAAACAGCCCGGAACGCCAAAGTGTCTCCTTTTGCACACTATCCACTTTTCCTCCACTTCCGGCCGCGTCTCGCAGACCGCCTGGCCTTCACGGCGGCTCCGCCGCTCCTCGCCATCACCCGACCGAATGCGGCGTGATGGGATGCCCGCGACCGGCTTGTGCAGCGGAAGGTGAGTATTTGTCGGTGCGGAAGGAAGAGGGGGGGCAAATGGAGGCGAACGGCGATACCCGGCTGCTATCGGAACACCACGACAGAGACACCGGGCACGTGCCGGAAGTGGGGCACGTTGGCGGTCAGGACCGAGTACCCGAACGAGGGTGCTGTTGCACCGATGAGCCAGTCTGAGAAAGGGATGACCACCCTTTGGCTCCGTTCCTCTCCATCCAGCCAGCGCGATCGCTTTCCTGCAGGAATAGACGGTCAAGTCGGCCAGCAACTGGTCGAAGAGGGTCTGGCGACGTCGCCCAAGGGTTCGCTCGATAGAGCGAACGAGGCCGTCAAGCCCACCCGCGGAAGCAGCGGGTTCGCAGTGGCTCTCGATGGCGGCCTCAACACTGTTGCCATCTTCCTGAGGCCTTTATGAGATGAGTTCTACTCACTCTGCCCGACGGCATTGACCAGCTCCCAGATTCGCGCCAGATGGTGGTCGTCGTGTTCCGCGACAAAATACAAATGGTCCACGAGTCGCATCGGCATCTTCAAACGCGGGTGGGGAATGGCTCGAGCAAATAGTGATGCGTCCAATTCGTCCACACGCTTAAGCAGTCTTCCTCTTTGCGCGCGGAACTCCGTCAGAATCTGTTCCAGTGGGCGCGCGTTGTGGTCCGCTTCGTCGGTTTTTCGATTCCTCAGGTCTGTTGCCGTGAGCTGCTCGCTGGCTGCCACGTAATCCCCGACGCGCGCCAGCCATAGCGCCTCGAGGTCCAGCAAGTGTCCAGCGTGTTCCTGGGCCGACCACTTTTCTTGCGGCTTCCTGATCAGGATTTTGTGAGAACACCCACGAAGCGCGTCTTCCAGTCTTGCCGGCGTGCCGCGCACCCGCGCGCACACATTCGGATACACTTCTGCAGGAAACGAAAACGCAAACTTGCGTTCAAACCAAATGGGCACCTGACTCATGGATTCCGCCGATCCGAGGTAGATTTAACGGCTACCGCATCTCTAAAAGTGCTGGCTACCCTCATCACGCGAGGTCATCCTCGGTGAATTCGTAAGTTAACACAGAGTGCACAGAGTTCGCGGAGTCTTGTCTCCAACGCTGCCATGTTTACATGATCTCCGCACTCTTTCGCCAAACACGGGGTCTCCCTCCCCTCCCCTTTCTACTTTCAGCTGTGGACCGCACGTCTTTCTTGCTACCACCTTTTGCGTCTGTCTCTCCTTTCTGTTATCTTCACCGCCGCAGGGAGAAAACACCTATGTCTGTAAATAAAGTTATTCTCGTGGGCCGTTTAGGCCGCGATCCAGAAACCCGCTACACCGGCGGCGGCCAGGCGGTTGCCAATTTTTCCGTCGCCACCGACGAAACCTACAAAGATCGGAACGGCGAGAAACAGAAGCGCACCGAGTGGCACAAAATTGTCGTCTGGGGCAAGCAAGCCGAAATTGCCCAGCAATATCTAAAGAAGGGCTCGCTAATCTTTATCGAAGGTCGCATCCAGTCGCGCGAATGGCAGGACAAAGAAGGCCAAAAGCGCACCAGTTTTGAAATTGTCGCGAGCAATTTCCGCATGCTGGGTGGCCGCAGCGAGGCCGCCGCTGCCGGCGCAGGTGGCGGACGCTCCAATGCCGATGACGTCGAGTCGCACGCAGCCGCGCCAGCCGAAGACGCCTACGGCGGCAGCCAGGCTCCCAGCGGCCCGGAAATCTCCGACGAGGACATTCCCTTCTAGGAGGTTATCGATGCGCATCCTCGCCCGTCATTCCGAACGGAGTGAGATCTCCTTACCCTCTCGCGCCGTTTGCAAGATGACATCTCGTCTTGTTCTTGGTTACATCTCGCGACCCGAGCGTACCGCTTAGATGCCTGTAAATCGGCAACTTCGTTTACAAGCGCGGCCCACAGGCATGCTCGCGCCCGGTGATCTGCAGCTCGCCGAATCGCCTGTGCCGGAACCGCAAGACGGCCAGGCGCTGGCCAAAGTCAAATACCTCTCGATCGACCCCACCATGCGCGTCTGGATGTCGGTTGACAGCTATCTTCCAGCCGTGGGCATCGGCGACGTGATGCGTGCGGCCGGGCTCGTAGAAGTGATTGAATCGCGCCACGCGCAGTTCAAGAAGGGCGACAAACTCGTAGGACTCACGGGCCTTCAGGAATACGTCGTGATCGAAGCGCAGTCGAAATTCCCCCTTCAGAAAGTTCCCTCGATTCCCTTCTTGTCCGACACGGCGTTCCTCGGAGTGCTCGGCATGACCGGTCTAACCGCCTATTTCGGCATGACCGAAATCGCCAAGCCGCAAAAAGGCGAAACGCTGGTAGTCTCCGCCGCAGCCGGCGCCACCGGAAGCGTAGCCGGGCAAATCGGGAAGATCCACGGGTGCCGCGTAGTAGGAATCGCCGGAACGGACGACAAGTGCGCCTGGTTGACAGACGAACTCGGCTTCGACGCTGCCATCAACTACAAGCATGCCGATTGGAAAGAAAAGCTGGCCGCCGCCACCCCCAACGGCGTCGACATCGATTACGAAAATGTCGGGGGAGAAATCATGGCGGAAGTCCTCAACCGCATGAATCTTCATGGACGTGTCGTTCTCTGCGGGCTGATTTCCGGATACACCAAGGAAACCGCCGGCATTGGCAACCTCGGCATACTGATCGTCAAACGGCTCAAGGTAGAAGGCTTCCTGGTGCTCGACTACGCTTCCCGGTTCACCGCTGCCGCCATGGAACTCGGCAAATGGAAAATGATGGGCAAGCTGAAAGATCGCCAAACGATCGTCGAGGGACTGGAAAATGCATCTGACGCCATCAATATGCTGTTCACCGGGGGGAACACCGGCAAACTCATTGTAAAGGTGTGAGTGAGGCGCAGGCGGGGAAACGAGGCTGTCGGCAGCGGATTTCGATTCACCCGGACGGAGCACCGGCAGGAGTACAAGGTTCTTTTCGAGTATTTCGAAGGTGAGCGTTAGCGCGGCGCGGCAGCGGCGTTCCGCTTTCTTTCTTCATCGATGCGCCTTAGAAATTCCTCGAATTTCGGTTTCTGTTCTGGAGTCAGGATCGCGCGAATCTGGTCGCGCCCTTTTTGCCGCGCCTGATCCATCCGTGAGTTTAGCTGCTGATTGGATTGATCGTGGATGGATTTGTATTCCGCATGCAGTTGCGAGAGCGTGCTGTCGAGCTGCTGCCTTTGATCGTTCGTCAGGCCCAGTTCTTGAGTGAGCTGTTCAACTCTTTGCGCGCGCCTTTGCGGTTCGCTCAACGGAGGATTTGCCGCTGCCACGATGCTCCGGTGGCCATAGAGATAGCCAAACACGCCGCCCAAGGCCGCGCCGAGGACAAACACGACCGCCACCCACAAAGCCGCTCTGCGCTTGGCGGAACTCTCGTTCATCGGGGCTTCTCCGCCAGGCTAACAAGGACGTCATCGTTGGTCGGCGGCGTTGAGGTGTCCACCAGCGGCTCACCGGTGATGTCCGTGAGCACCGGCTTTGCCGTTGTGGATATGGGTTTTTGATAAAGCCAGGTGCTGGCCAAAAGGAGCGCCACCGCGGAGGCCCAGGTGAGACGCGCGGCGAGCTTCGGGAGAAAAGTCCAGGTGTCTGCGGCGCGAGTGAGTTCCGCTTTGCGCGCCGCGATCGCGGCCATGGCGCGCGGAGCAAACCACGGGCCGGCCAGCGTGGCCATCGAAGGCAGTTCCTTCAGAACGGCGCGCGCCTCGATAATATTTTCCGCAGCCGAACGGCAATCCGCGCAGGTGGCCGCGTGTGCTTTCAGCGCGTTGGGCGCGTCGCGAAACAATTCCGAGAATTCTTTCGCGCTCGACGCGGCTTCGGCCGCGTCCTCGAGCTGAGACTGAAAATCGCGACACTGCGCCCGGCGCTTGTTCAGAAAATTCTTCATTCAAGACTCCTTCAACGACTTCCGCAATCTATCTAGTCTTTCCATGATCAAGAGTCAATCTGGCGTTCTCCTCGGCCTAAACTCGTTTCTTCCTTCTGCGCTTCTACCCTTCTCCGCGCTTCCGGACCTTGTTCACGATTCGGCGGCGCGCGCGAAACAACCGAACCTTCACGGTGTTGGCATTCAAATCCAACACTTGCGCAATCTCTTCGACCGCAAAGCCTTCGACTTCCTTCAGAATCAACATCAGGCGATCGCGCTCATCGAGACCTTCCAGAAGGCGCTCGACGCGCTGGCGGGCTTCCAACCTGTCGCTGATGTCCGGCCCGCCGCTGTCTTTCCCTTCGGCCGCGATCACCTGCTTGGCTTGCTCCTCGCTCAAGTCCGACTCATATACCAAGGGCCGGACCTTTTTCTTTCGCAGCAGATCCCAGCACTCGTTCACGGTAATCTTGTACAACCAGGTGCTGAAAGCCGCCCGCTGATCGAAGCGCTTTAGCGAGAAGTACGCTTTTACAAATACCTGCTGGGCAATGTCCTCCACATCTTCGCGGCGCCGCAAGATGCCGCCAGCGACAGCAAAAACACGGTGCTGGTGGCGCCGTATCAGCTCTTCAAAAGCCTCCTGGTCTTCACGCTGTGCCCGCCGTACAAGTTCGCGGTCGTCCACAGCGCCCGGGGCTTTCGCCGCAGGCGGTTTCGCCCCCGCCGAACCGGCGGGAGGCTCCAGGGGCTCTACTTTAGGGACGCGTGGCATGTCAATCCGGTTACGTCTAATGTAGCTTGGTTTCCTCTACCAGGGTAGCCTGCTTTCCACGCGCTGCATCAATCGTTTCAAATCGGCGAACGCCAAGTTTCTCCTTGCTAGACCTGTATCTACATGGAATAATGCCGCCATGATTATAGGTGACCGTCTTCGCGCACTCCGCGAAGAAAAGAAACTCTCCCAGGGC
>Ga0210384_10002511_pt1 | contig 22330 bp, 13 predicted proteins | sample IncBWH2MmetaG_FD_160574 | JGI IMG/M metagenome (GOLD analysis project Ga0210384, IMG submission 160574) | Forest soil microbial communities from Barre Woods Harvard Forest LTER site, Petersham, Massachusetts, United States - Inc-BW-H-2-M | ecosystem: Environmental > Terrestrial > Soil >...
GTTGTGGCAGACATCGATTTCAACATACTCCATGCCTTTGCTGACCATCTGCGCCGTTGCCAATGCCCTCATTTCAAGCGAGCAAAGATCAGCTTTCACGCACGTTTTGGAGCAAAGCTTTTCCATCTGTGGGTTCCGGAAATTCTGGCACGCGAATTCCGGAAATTCTGGCACGTTCTGGAGCAGCCGGCAAGACCTCTTCTAAGTTCAGGTGACGCGTACGCCATGAGGGCCCATCGAGGTGGATAAAGCGTCCACGCTCGAGGATGCGATCCAGGATGGCGGCCGCCAGGTCTTCGTCATGCAAAGCCTTTCCCCACTCGCTGAGCGGTTTATTGGTGGTAAAGATCATAGGTCGTTTTCTTAAGTGGCGATCGTTGACGACGTGAAACAAGACATTGGCCGCATCAGCACCGTAGGTTAAGTAACCCAGTTCATCGACGACCAAAACGTGAGGATGGGTGTAGGTTAGCAATGATTCCTGCAAGCATCCCTTCTTGCTAGCATTGGAAAGCTCTTCTACGAGTTCTGCGGCAGTCGTGCACAAGGTCTCGAAGCCATTCTGGATAGCGCGATAGCCGATGGCTACTGCCAGATGGGTTTTGCCGCGGCCGGTCTTGCCGTAAAAAATCAGCGAGCGCCCTTCGCTGACGAAATCCGGCCCGAGGTAGGAACCGAGCAGGGACAGACGCAGTGTCGTCTGCAGACTGAAGTCGAACTCCTCAATGGTCTTGAAGAAGGGGAAGTGGGCCTTGCGGGTAAAACGTTGCAAGCGGGTTTGCTTGCGATGGGCCACTTCCTCGGCCAGCAGCAGAGCAAGAAAATCACGATAGCTCCAGTTTTCTTTCTCGGCGCGATCCGCCAGGTCTTGGTAGATACGACGGGTATGTGCCAGGTTCAACCGTCGGAACAGAGACTCCAGTTGCCCTTCGGAAAGCTGCGGCATGGTCGAGTTCAACCCTAGCTTGTGAGGACTCGTACTCTTGCTCATCCTTGCTCCTCCGTCTTACCGGTCTTGCATCCTGGAGAACCAGGTCTTTCCTCCCTCGCCCATGCTTTCGCAGCGGTCCTCGCCGTCAAGGGTGCGCTCCGCCGCGCCGGAACCGCGGCGCGCCCTTGACCGCTGCGGGCCGCTGCGAGGGGCTCCGCTAGGGAGGAAATGCAAAAATAAAAAGACCTTACCCAGTTTTCTGCGCAGCCAGAATCTTCTTCTTGGGTTGTGCTCCGGTCCCGTTTGCTACCAGAAAATCTTGCACCAGGATCGCCTAGGAGCCACGATCTCCACCGCGGTCGACCTCTAGCCTCCCCCGTTTTGTTCCTTTTCATTGCGTCACCTGCGGAAAGCTCAACCCTGGTTGCAGTGATCTCTCGACATAAAACGCACCATAAATCTGCTGCTTCAGTCCTTCTTCCATGGCCCGCCGCAGAACTTCCGGACCATGGCTCTGCAGAATCTGGTGCAGCCGATCCACATCCTCGAACCACTGCCGTGGTCGGCGGTGCACGATCTCGGTGAGATAACGAATCGCCGGCTCTCCCAGCTCCAACAACTGCTGCCGTTTCAGATAGCGCTTGCCCCGCTTCCCCGAGACCGCCGCCACCATCGCCGCGCGGTGCTCCGGCAACGAGGAGCTCTCCTGTGTTCCAAACTTTCGGGGATGTTCCGCCTCATACCGCGCCGCCACAATGCGCACTCGTTGCGCATACAAGTACATCGTGGCCGGCATGCTGATGGCCTCCGGCGGCATGGAATACGCATGGCCGTCGTGCACCACCGTCCCGGTGGGACCGACATAGACCGGAATCCGTAGAGCCAGCTGCTCCGGCTGCACTTTCAACGTACGCAGTCGCGGTGCTTCTTCCGCCAGTCGCACCGCCGGAATGATTCCGGTCGCCCGGCAGGGACGTTCCTGGTTCACCTCGCGATGCCAATCGCGCAGTTGCTGGCGAAGATCTTCCTCATCGTGAAACCGCCGTACTTTAAAGAAGGAAGACTTTACGAATCCCACCAGGTTCTCGACACTGCCTTTTTGCTGGGCTCGATACGGCCAGCACAACTCCACCCCCACGCCCATCTCCAACGTGGCGTATGCGAAGATCGGATTCCACTCCGTCACCTCCCCGTTCTTGTTCCACTTCAGAGCGATCGTCTTCGGTCGATCAAACACACACAGCAGCGGACGTCCGCCCCAGCTGGCCAGATGCTCGGCCAAGGTGCGCACCAAACTTTCTACCGCCTCATCCCCCACCACACTCACCCGTACCCAGCGCGAGTACTTCAACCGGGAAGCGAAAAAGTGGATCCGCTGGCTGGCACCATTGCGGAACTCCACTTCCACTTGCCCAAAATCGTGCTGACTGAACTCTCCGGGAAGACCTTCGAAGCGCACCAGCGGCTTCACCCGCTTCGGGCGGAGCGAGGCCACCAGCGCGTAGAGCGCGGTCTTGCCTCCGGAGTAGCCGCTTTCCTGCACGCGACGCAGAATCTCTAGCGACGCCAGATCCGGTGTTTCCCGCACAATCTCAACCACCTGTTTCCGGAAATTCGTCACCGTGCTGGGCCGGCCAATCTGTCGTTGTACACGCTCCCTGGCGTCATCGACATGCTCCACCGGTCTCTCGTCCGCGATGCGTTTTACCGAGCGCAACGATACTCCGCTCAAGCGCGCTACCTCGGTCTTCGCATGACCGGCCTTCAGCAAAATCTCAACTTCGTGTCGTTTCAGCATCGCCCACATCCTCCTCCCTCCGCTTCCGGCATAGCCGGAGCATAGGGAGTTTTCTATCCTTTCTGGAGGTTCTTAGGCGTGCCAGAATTTCCGGAATCCAGGGGGTCAGAATTTCCGGAACTCACAGAAATGGGTATCCCGCAACCGGGGTGCCGGCGGATTTTGAGTTCCACAGTGGGTTCTGAACCGTTAGGAAAATTCTTTACTCTACCTGATTCTTGAACCGCTTTCCAGCACACCCATTCGCCCTATTATGATCTGATTTGCCTCGTTTTGAACATGGAACTACTACAGTTTTACTACAGCCATGGGTCGCATATCTGAAGCGCAATTCGCAAGCCAAGAGTTTGATCGTTTGATCACAGTCCGAAATCGTAAACCGTCGGAGTACTCCAACTCGAAAAAATGCCACCACCCCGACTTGGAAAAGCGAATCGTGTTTCGGTGCCTATCCTCTCTCCTTCAAAATAGCGCTTAATCGTAAGATCGCACACATTGATTTGCTTGCCTGACTGTTACACGGATCAATTCGGTTGCATCTCCTTCGGGATAAGCCACATGATCTTAGGCAGGCGGCAAATTGATCAGAGAAGATGTCGGCACGCCAGGAAGAAACACCGATTCGGCCTCCTCGGGGGACAGCCGGGACCTGATCGCGAATACCCAAAAGTGAAATAGCCATACACTCGAATCCTGCCAGTTTTGGCAGACGACAACTGAAGGTGAACCAATTGGCGCTATTTTGGATAACCTTCGTTCGGTTTCACGATTCGAATTCGATGGTCCGAGAATTCATAGTGGGCTCCGGGTAGCTCGAGCTTAGGCATGTGACAGGACGCGCAGTTCGACTTTGCTACCTTGCAGGGTTTTGCGCGTGGCTTCCCTCCGCCGTGGCATGCCTGACATTTGGCGTCATAGTCCCCGGTCTCGGAAACTAATTCTTGATGGGGATTGTGGCAAGCCAGGCAACTAATTCGCGGATCGTCCGAGTCGTAGCACTTGCTGCCGGCCAGCCGATAGGGCTGAAAACGTACATTCCCAATGCCGAGATCCGGCTGCATCACGATATCCGCCCACGTGCGGTGACATTGCCCACAAAAATCTGAGACTTTCTCCGCGGCAAGTCCACCTGCCATTGACTTTGGGATCACCGACGCCGCACCTTCACCAAACTGGATCGTGGCTAATAAATGTGAATCGCTGCCTTCATGACAGTGACTGCATTGCACTCCCGGCCTTAATTTTCCCGGCGTGAACTGGTGGCCCGATACCGCAGCCGTGGAATGACAGCCAAAACAGCTCAGCTTATCCTCGACGGTCATCAATCGCCCTAACGCCTCATTCAAGCTGGCTGGAACTGAGTTTGCCGAACCCAAAGTTGGCGCCAGTGCCTTCAATTCGCGGTAGTAGCTGACGCGACTCTCATACAATTCTCCCTCCTTCTCCAGGATGTATGTCTGTCCGATGGAAGAACTTGCTCCCATCGCCCAGCGGATTGGTGCAGTGATCGTCTCCACCCCATCGGTAACCGAGTACTCGCTCTGATTACCCTTGCGTTCGATTCGGTAGGAATATTTTCCGACCGTCACAGTCAGCACGGGGTGATCGATTAATACATTGCAGCCCTCGGCCGTCTCGAGCGCTTGTCCCATCGACGTGTGAGGCTGGGTCTTGGCCTGTGTATGACAGGGAACGCAAGCTTTCGCGCCCGTCACGGCCGTTTGGGCCAGCGAGACAACGGGCAGAACAAGAAACATAACCACTATGGGACGCATCATGATATCGAAGTTCAACTTGTCCCTACGCTGAAACACCCCTAGCCCTGTCAGTTATATGGGGGCTCCGCTAGTCGAAGCTCTCCCACACACTTCAGGCCTTTCCCCTTTTTGAAGTCGAGCGAACCGGAGATTATGGCTGCGCGCCTGCGCTCACTTGCGACTCATAGTAGGCGATTCTAGCGCGAAGGTTCTGAGAAAGGGACACATCATTTTGAGCTGACGCCAGGGTAAGGGCTCGCCGTGCTGTCTGTGCCGCGTCCGAAAAGCGACCCACTTCCGAGTAGATAGCGGCAAGCATTGAAAGACTTTGCGGTTCGTTCCCGCCCCAAAGTTCCACTGCCTTCTCGCATTCTGGAATCGCTTCAGGAAAACGATGTCCTGCCCCAGCAAACGACAGAAGTTGAAGTTGTACTCAGGAGATTCAGGTACAAGCCTCGAGTCCAGCGACATCGGACCAGTCTGAATTAGGCGGAATGATGTTGCCCTGTGCATCCTTCTTGTAAAACTCAGGGTGTTTCATCAGGACGCCGTCCCATGCGGTGTGATTCGCAACGATGTCGATGATGACCTTGAGCCCGCGCCGGTGTGCTTCATTGATGAGATGTTTGAGGTCATCTTTGGTGCCGTAGGATGGATTGATGGCGTAGTAATCCTGTACGGAATAAGCGCCGCCGATGCTGCACTTCTTCTTTGCTTGTCCCATAGGATGAATAGGCATAATCCGTATCACAGTGACGCCGAGCTCTTTCAGATAATCCAAACGCTGTTCGATGCCGCGAAAGTCCCCGGTCGCAGAGAAGGTGCGAGGATTGATTTCGTAAATCACTGCGGACTTAATCCAGTCTCCAATGGCGTGCGCCGCGGGCTGCTCTGCCAGGGCGGGGCAAAGGAGAATTGCGCTGACAAAAACTATCGTGAGTATCCGGATGAACTTCTTCATCGGCAGCACCTCTTGCGGAGCAGAGCATTGTAAATGGTGCTGACAAGCTCGGAGGGGTACGAGCGAGTCGCTTCGTATCTTTACCAGATCGAACTGGCAAGCGGAAGGATCCGATCAGTGTGAACCACCGTGCCGCTGCCATGATGGCGAGTTACTTCGATATAGTATTTTCCCGCAAACGGACAGCCACATCCGGGAGAAAAGCGGCTGCTCGAATCTGCCGGAGTCCTTTGTCCGAGAGTGCCAACCGACATGTCGGAGCGGGTGACGGCCTTTCTCGCGGCGTTGCCTGATCATGCAGTCACCGAGCGCGAACGCAATGCTTGATGGTCTCGATGATGTGTTGCGAGACACAGGCTTTCTGTAGTCGCGGCGCGGCAGCCAACTTTTGGCGAAACTTCATTTGCCGGATCACAGCTCCCTCTGATCTAGATCACCTCGGCGACCCAAGAAAATCGATTTTTATTGACAACGGTCATTCACTAAGCGCGTAATCCTACCGTAGAAAAACACTAGTTTCACATTCCTAACGTTTGGCATGGGACGGGGCGTTTTCATTCCTCGGCTGAAACTCGGGACGGTCGCTTGCAGCTGTTTCACAATTGGAGATAAACCTATGTTGAAGAGCTTTCAAATAAGAGGGGCTCTAGGCTGCGTGTTGGCGTTGCTTATCAGTGTCAACCTATGGGGGCAAGGAATCTTCGCCACCCTGACGGGCGTGGTTTCCGATCCTACCGGCGCGATAGTAAAGGGCGCAAAAGTCACTCTAACTGATGCCGTTTCCGGATCGATTCGAAGCACGGAGACGAATGGTGATGGATATTACACGTTCGCCTCAGTCCCAGTGGGCAAATACAACATTTCGATTGAAGCGGCAGGCTTTGAGAACTATAAGGCGACTGACATCGTATTGGGAGGCGCTGAAAAGCGCAACCTGAACGTCTCTCTCACGGTTGGCTCAACCAGCCAGACCGTAGAGGTCAGCGCCGAGGCGACCCAGCTTGTGACCACAGACTCAGCCGAGAAGTCGTACACGCTGGATAGCGAACAATTGCAAAAAATGATCCAGGTGGGCAGCGACGCGGCCGAGTACATCAAGATCATGCCGGGATTTGCCGTTCAGAATGGCACTTCCAACAAGGCAAACTATACGGGCGAAGTGATCGGCATTAACGCCAACGGTGACGCCGGCAGCCAGAGCCCGCTGAACAATGCGTCCACTTATAACGGCCTGCCCGGCAACTCACTGGATATCACCATGGACGGCGCACACGTTGCCGACCCTGGTTGCAACTGCGACACGCCGGTGAATCCGAACTCGGACTTCCTGCAAGAGTTCAAGGTGCTGGCGGGGAATTTCAGCGCCGAAAGTCAGAAAGGACCGATCCTCATCACTTCGGTTACCCGGTCCGGTGGTACACAGTTGCACGGCAGCGGCTTTTTTTCTGCACGAAATTACCAACTGAATGCCAACGACTGGCTCAATAATTTCAACAAGTCTCCGAAACCGGCAAACAAGTACTACTACCCGGGCGGCACGATCGGGGGCAAGGTTCCGAAGACCCACAACAAGCTGTTCTTCTTTGCGGGCTTTGAGTACTTCTACCAAGTGCTCGATACGGGCTTGTTGCGCGCAACAGTTCCCACGCAGAACATGCTCAACGGGAATTTCTCGACCTCAGAACTTGAAAAAATCGGGGACGCGAACAACAACTACAACATGGCCGGCGGTTCTCCTGTGGCTTCGGCTTGCCCCGGCACCAGCGTCGCAGGCGGAAACTATCTTCCCTGCCTAAACCCAAATGCTGTGGCCGCGTTCGGCGGCACTCCTGACGGAAAAGGCGGATACAACGTCAATATTCCGACAGCAGACCTCAACTCGAACATGCTCGCTCTGATGGGGCTGTATCCGGCGGCTAACGCGAATCCCAGCACGAACGGCGGATACAATTACGTCCAATCTGAGGTCTTCAACCAGAACAATACCCAATTCACGACGCGCGAAGACTACAACATCAGCGACAGCACCAAGCTCTTCGTGCGTTACAACTATCAGAAAGAAACCCAGCAGTTCCCGGTCGGCCTCTGGTGGCGGAATGGAGCCCAGGTTCCCTATCCGACAGCGGTTGAGGGCAAGAACCGGTCGAAGTCCATATCGGGGTCACTGACTCATGTGTTCAGCCCGACTATGACCAACGAAGTGGTCGTCGCGTACACGGAGGTGCTATTCCCCAACGTCTTTGCAGATCCTGCAAAGGTCAACCGCACCAATGTTGGCTACACCGTACAAGGACTCTTCAAGAACGGCATCACACAGATTCCGTCATTCGGAAGCTTTGGCAATGAAGCGGCCCTGGTCTTCAATCCGGGCGGGTTCGAAGCCGGCGGTGCGTCGCAGGGTCTGTATGCCAACAAATACATGCCCAGCGTTGGCGACACTCTCACGAAGGTTTGGGGCAAGCACACATTCAAGGGCGGTTTCTTCTGGGAATGGATCCGCAATACGCAGCCCGCCAACGGTGATACGAACGGACAGTTGCAGTTTGTCTCTTCCAACAATTCCCTGTACACCACAGGCGATTCGTATGCTGACGAGGTCTTGGGTATTGCCAGCCACTACGACGAACAAACCAAGAACCGCATCAACGATATCGCTTACAACAGCTATGAGTTTTTTGTGCAGGATGACTTCAAGGCTACCAAGCGGCTGACCATAAACGCTGGTCTGCGTTTTAGCCACATACAGCCTTGGTATGACCGATTGGGCTTTGGTTTCTCCATTTTCAATCAAGCCGCCTATGCCGCGGGCGGAGGTGCCTTGTGTACCGGTGCGCCGACCTTCTGCGGATACGAGTGGCATGCCAAGAACAACTCCGTTCCGCTGGGTGGATATCCGACACGGTCGCTCTTTTACCAGCCGCGCCTGGGAGCTGCGTACGACCTGCATGGGGACGGTAAAACAATACTTCGTGGAGGATGGGGTCGCTATTACTTCCATACCGGTCAGTTCACGAATGGTTTGGATGCTTCTGCAGGAGTCAGGTCGACCGGGTTCGATGGGAAGATTTCCACTGGAACCAGCACCAGCCAGCCCATTCTGGTCAACCCACTACCCGCAAGCTTGGCAGCTATGGCTCCGTGGAATACAGGCACGGGGAATGCCGGTCTGGATACAGTGAATTTCAGCGCAGTAGCTTCAGGGCCTGCTGCTGTGGACGGCAACGATAACGAGATGGCGTACACCGACAACTGGAACTTCACAATTTCACGCCAGTTGCCGTGGTCGAGCATCTTTGAACTCTCCTACATTGGCAACAGGACACAAGATATTCCGAGCAGCGGAAATGGTGGCAGCGTGGGTTTCAACACGCTGAACATCAACCCGGTGCCCGTGGGGGCCATGCTGTCGTCAAATAATGGTGGAGTCGATCCTGCCACGCTGAACGCCGATAGCTTCCGTCCGATCAAGGGCTACTCTGACTTGTATGTGGTGACCAATAATGGGCACGCCAAATACAACGGATTGCAGGCGGTATGGGCACGCACCAGGGGCCGCTACACGGTCAACCTGAACTACACGTTCAGCAAGTCCGAGCAGATCCTAGGCAATGGGTCAAATCTCATCGACCAGTTCGACGTCAACAAGAACTTTGGCGTGGCGCCGAACAGCCGCAAGCACCTCTTCAACGCTGTATACGCCGTAGATTTGCCCAAAGCCAACGTCAATAAGTGGGCGGGTGGTGTAATCAACGGCTGGCAGGTGACCGGCATCGTGCAAATCGAGAGCGGGCCCAACCTCACTGGTTTCCAAAACCAGAACTTCGGGATGAACCTCAACAACGCGGTGATTCCCGGAACGGCGAACGCTATCAGCAACCTTTCGATTCTTGGCACTCCAGATATCCAACTCAACCCGATCGTGACTTGCAATCCCACGAGCGGGCTGAAAGCGCATCAGTACATCAACCCGAATTGTTTCGCAGTTCCGACCACTCCCGGTCAGAACGGCCCAACCATTCTCCCGACTATTTACGGACCTGCCTATTTCAATTGGGATATGGGCGTGTTCAAGAACTTCCATGTCACGGAGCGGCAGAATCTGCAGTTTCGTTTCAACTTCTACAACTGGTTGAACCATCCGCTGTATTCGTTCAACGGTGGCAACCTCAACCTGAGCTTTGACAAGAACACGCTGCAGCCGAACAATTCGGACTTCGGCATTACCACCCAGAAACAGGGACACCGCATTGTCGAGATGGGAATGAAGTACACCTTCTAAACTCGAATCCGTTTCACCTACCGAATGGGATGGCTTCGGCCATCCCATTCTTCTTCCTGTAGACTTTATTTCGAAAACGGCCGACCAGTATGCATAGAACCTGTCTCTTCTCCATCCTGGTTTTCAGCGTGGGTCTCCGGGCGCAATCTCCCCAGGTTTCTCAGCAGCAGCTCGTGCATGACGCCATGCAGAAGCAGGAGGCCGGTGACTTAGCCGGAGCTGTCACAGAATACAAGCAATTTCTAAAGATGCATCCCGAAGCCACTCCGATTCACGCCAATCTCGGTGTAGCGTTGGCCGGTCTCGGTCGTTATGAGGAAGCGGTTTCGGAGTACAAAGTCGCACTGAAGCGATCGCCTTCATTTTCCGCGGCCCGCCTGAATCTTGGGCTTGCTTACTACAAGATGGGCCGCATCTCTGACGCTGCCACCGAGTTGACCCGCGTCCATCACGAAGAACCTGACAACATGCAAGCGATGTTACTGTTGGGCGACTGCGATCTCCGGATGGGCAAGAATAAAGAGACAATCACGCTTTTGCAGCCCTCGGCCAAGGCTCGCCCGGACAACCTTGCAGTGGCTTATATGTTGGGAACCGCCCTTTTGAGAAACAAGCAACGCGACGAGGGAGCCGCAGTCATCGATCGTATTTTGCGCAATGGTGACTCGGCAGAGGCTCACTTGTTGATGGGCATGACCAAGTTCGAAGCAATGGAATATCCGGCCGCCATTGCGGATCTCACCAAGGCGACCGAGATTAATCCGAGTCTGCCGGACGTATATTCCTATCTCGGTCAGGCGCAGATGGCCAGCGGCGATATGCAAGCCGCACGGGCAGCATTCGAGAAGGAATTGACGCTGAACCCCAACGACTTTGAATCGAACGTGCGACTGGCGGTCTTGTTGAAGCAAGATGGCAACTACGATCGCGCCCATCAACTGCTCGGACGCGCCCTACTGGTTCGTCCGAAAGATCCGGGGGCGATCTATCAGGTCGGTGCCACTTATTTGGCAGCGGGAGACATGAATCGCGCATGTAGCGTCCTTGAGTCAGTCTTAAAACAGTACCCGGACTTCCTTGAGGCGCATGTTTCTCTTGCACAGGTCTATTATCGTCTAAGACGCAAAGAAGAAGGGGACCGGGAGCGCGAGATCGTGCAGAAACTTAAGGCGGAGCAGGACGCCCAACAGTCGAAGACCAAGGGAGAATCTCAGCCGAGACCGTAAGATTCCGAGTCCGACGTGCTATCGCGCAGGCTCGTCGATCTTCAAGAACTGATCGGCCGCGATGTCCTTCAGAACTTGCCGAATTCCGCTTGGCCAGCGGATTTCAATCGATGCTATTTTGGACTCTTCCCCCAGCCCGAAGTGAACCCGTTTGTCACTCGAAGACATGAAACCAGTGCTAATCGAAACGTGGTTATAGAGTACGCGGCCTGAAGTGGTAGTGAGCTTGACTTTCGCTCCAATAGCATCGCGCGCGCTCTTGTGGCCAATCAGATTCAACATCAGCCAGTGATTACCGCTGTCGGCAGTATTTATCAGAATTCTGGGCCCGTCATTAAGAGACGTGACCACGATATCGAGCGAGCCGTCATTGTTAAGGTCTCCAAATGCCGACCCTCGCTGGTAACCCTTGCGCAAGAAATCCTTCCCCATTTCGTCGGACACGTCTATGAAGGTCTTACCGTCAACGTTTTCGAAGATGGTATCGTGCTCGGGCGATGATTCGTTCACTTGGTCGACGTCGCCATTTGCAGAATAAATATCCTTCCAGCCATCGTTGTTGTAATCGATGAATCCGTTGCTCCAACCTGAGTGAGGGATGCTCATCGACTGGATCTTCGAGGAGTACACGTAGCTGAACAAATGGCCATCGTTCCTGAGTAACTGCCAGACCTGTTGCCTGAGGTTGTTGTAGAAAATATCGACCTTTCCATCGTTATCGAAATCCTTCGCGTCCGAACCCATCGACGATCCAGTCCGCGCGTTGTCGTCGTAGCCAACTCCCATCTCGAGCCCACGTTCTTCAAAGGTTCCATTATGCATATTGATGAACAGTGAGTTGGGTTCGGTGTCGTTAGCAATGAAGATGTCCGGCCAGCCGTCATTGTTGAAATCGGCAATTGAGATTCCCATCCCCTTGCCTGGATATTTCCCCAGTCCCGACTTTTCGGTCACGTCCTCGAATCTGCCGTTGCCGAGATTGTGGTAGAGACGATGAGGCACGCTCTTGTAGCGTCTGGGATCGCAGTAATATTCCGTGCTTCCCATTGTGCAGCGAAGATCAGTCTGCGGCGTCCAGATCGTATAGTTCGAGACAATCAGATCGAGAAGACCATCGTTGTCATAATCGAACCAGGCGGCGGCGACGCTGAGAGTGTTGGATGGTTTAGTGCCGATTCCAGAGACATCGGTCACATCGGTGAAAGTCCCGTCTCCGTTGTTGTGGTACAGGGTATTCCGGCCCGCGCCGCAGATGAATAGATCTTGATAGCCGTCATTGTCATAGTCGCCGACTGCGACCCCGAAGTTAAAATCCAGGGACTTGCCCAACAAGCCTGCCTTGGCAGTAACGTCCTCAAAGGTGCCATCGGCGCGCTGTTTCAGGAGGCAGTTGTAGTAGGAAGGGTTCGTCTTTTTCATTTCCGGCATCTGCGCGCCGTTGGTGAAGAAAATATCCATCCTGCCATCATTATCGAAATCGAAAATGGCCACTCCTCCGCACATTGGCTGCGGGAAATACTTGTGTCCGCCGGGGCTGTTGTTGCTGATATATGCGATCTTGGAAAGTGGTGCGACGTCCACAAAGCCGGGCCGTTTTCTTGGCGGCGCCGATCCGGAACCCAGAAGGAAGATAGAGGAGACCGCCAGGCATAAGCCAGGGGCCAGCGCTGGCCAGGTGCTACACTGATTTCTGGGCATGAAGTCCTATTTCTGCATTTTATCTCTAATTCTGCTTGGAACAGGCTTTTTCACGACCGCGCCCGCAACCGGCCCTATTGCCTTTGAGGAGATCGCGCAGCGCTCTGGTCTGACTTTTGTAACCGACAGTAGTCCCACACAAAACAAAAATCAGCCCGAGACCATGGTGGCCGGCGTAGCGCTGCTTGATTACGACAATGATGGCTATCTCGATGTTCTGGTCGTGAACGGAGCTGCCATTCCCTCGCTTCAGAAAGAGAGCCCGAAGTACTGGAACCGTCTCTACCATAACAATCATGATGGGACTTTTGCCGACGTAACCGAGGCAGCAGGTGTCGCTGGTATCGGGTACGGCATGGGAGTAGCTGTTGGCGACTATGACAACGATGGCTGGCCCGACATCTATGTCGTAAACGTGGGCAAGAATCAGTTGCTGCACAACAACAGGAACGGCACCTTCACTGATGTTACCGATAAAGCTGGGGTCGGAGGAGGCTTTCTCGATGGCAAGAAGATGTGGTCGGTATCGGCAGCTTGGGTGGACTACAACAATGACGGCCTGCTTGACCTGTTCGTCTCGAATTACTGCAAGTGGGAGGTCAATAAGGATCCATACTGTGGCCCGACTCCCAAATTGCGTGCATATTGTCATCCCAACAATTATGCGAATCTCCCGAATACTCTGTACCGCAACAATGGCGATGGCACCTTCACCGATGTGTCGGAGGAAACCGGAATCGCGAAGTACTTTGGGAAAGGAATGGGTATAGCCATTGCCGACTACGACGGTGACGGCTTCATGGACATTTTTGTGGCGAATGACAACCGCCCCAACTTTCTCTTTCATAATCTCGGCGGCAAGAAATTCGAAGAAGTTGCTCTGGAATCGGGTGTCGCTTACGCCCAGAGTGGCAGCGCGCTTTCTGGCATGGGTGTCGATTTCAGAGACGTTGATAATGATGGACGCCCGGATATCTGGCACACAGCGGTGGAGAACGAATCCTTCCCGCTATTTCGTAACGCGGGTGGCGGACAGTTCGTGGAGCAAACGCTTCCCGCTCAATTGGCACTGACTCGCACCATGTCTGGATGGGGAAACGGAATCTTTGATTTCGATAATGATGGATGGAAGGACCTGTTCGTCGCCCGCAGCAATGTTCTCGATAACATCGCCGAATTCTCGAATCGCAAGTACGAGGAACGCAACTCAGTTTTTCGCAACCTCGGAAATGGAAAGTTCCAGGACGTCAGCGGCGAAGCGGGTGCCGACTTCCAGTTAGCAGCCGCACATCGAGGAGTGGCTTTTGGAGACATAGACAATGACGGACGAATTGATGCCGTGGTCACTGTCCTTAATGGGTCTCTACAATATTTTCACAATATCTCAAAGAATAGTAATCACTGGATCATCCTGAAGCTTGTCGGCAAGAAGAGCAATCGTATGGGACTTGGGGCGCAAGTGCGCATCACGGGCGAGGACGGTAAAGTTCAGTACAACGAGGCCACGACAGCGGTCGGCTACGCGTGTGCGAGTGACTCTCGTGTGCAGTTCGGCGTCGGCGGTTCACGAGTCATCCGCGAAATCGAGATTACATGGCCGAGCAGCATCCGGCAGGTGCTACGGAATGTGCCTTCCGATCAAATTCTGAAGGTTGAAGAACAAGTCCACTAATTGTTCGTCCAACAGTCCCTCCGTCCATCCGGAATTTTCAGTAACTGGCAAGTGATAGAAGAGAATGGCGAGCGCGGTACGACTCGAATGATACCCATTCGAGCATGGTTGCAGCAGACCGATAGTCAACAAACGACAATCTCCGGATCGCCAAAGATCCGGGAACGTGACGATAATGGATGCTTGTCATTCTGGATGCCGAAAGCGTAGCCAATCTCTGTATTTCCCGTTCGCCTCGGAAGAACTAAAGCGATTGTCTGCTGGCGGACTTCGCAGAAGCCGATTTCTGGCCCGGAGCAACCCCGTATTAGCGACTACTCAAGATGAACCGTTGCCGAGGTCTTGCTGTAACACAACCAGCTCGAAAAAGAGAAACCCCATGGGACGGCTCACGATTTTGATGAAGTCAAATAGCGAAAGCTCAAAATTAACGCCGCGGGGTCCTCAGCTTGTTCTGCCTCACCAAGCATTTTCCAATCGAAATGAAGGGCGCCAACGGATTGGCGCGCCGTCTAGCCGCTCGTGCTGGTCAATAGCCAAAAGAGCTAACGCAAAAAGACTGTTGTTTAGAAGTTTAGAAAACTACCGTTTCCTAACGCCATGAGGAGAATTAAGAATCCACTCTCGAACGGGTTTTCACGTGACCGATTTTGGGCAGGATTTCTAACACCGCTGACTTAGCAAGGAAGCGCTCTAACCAGACTGAGCTACGGGCCTACCATTTCAAGTCGCCGCTCCATTTTCTGCCTGTGATTCCCTACATGTGTTGTGGTTTTTTGCTCCGTTAGTCGGGGACTCGAAACGTTCCAGTGCTTCGCGGCGTCTTCCCCATGCGTGTGGCTGTCCACGTTACGTCTCCCGGAGAGGGACTGATTGTGATTTGTGGTGGTAAGGGCTGGTCGTAGTGTTTTCGTTCCCTAGACGTCTCTCTCGCGTTCCTCGCAGCCATTTCGCCGCAAAGCGTCGTCCGCCCATTTTCGCGGAGAATGCTTTCCCGAAAGACACCGATAGTTGACCCCTCGCCAAGCTTATCCGTAACATTCTCGCCAATGGCTAGCCAGTCCCAACTCGTCGGCCAGACGATTTCGCGTTACCGCATCATCGAGAAACTCGGCGGTGGGGGGATGGGTGTGGTCTATAAGGCTGAGGATACTCGTCTCCAGCGTTTCGTCGCGCTCAAGTTTTTGCCTGAAGATTTAGCGCGAGATCCGCATGCCCTCGCGCGGTTCCAGCGCGAGGCACAGGCGGCTTCTGCACTAAACCACCCGAACATCTGCACCATCCACGAAATTGACGACCAGCACGGTCAGGCGTTCATTGCCATGGAGTTTCTCGACGGCATGACGCTCAAGCATCGCATCGCGGGTCGTCCGATGGAAACAGAGTTGATTGTGTCGCTGGCCATCGAAATCGCGGATGCGCTCGACGCAGCGCATGCCGAAGGGATCATCCACCGCGACATCAAGCCCGGGAACATCTTCGTCACGAAACGAGGACACGCAAAAATCCTCGACTTCGGCTTGGCCAAGGTTGCGGCAGAACCCGTGTCAGGGACAGAGCCGACCGCCGCCACCTTTGACGCAGGGGAGCATCTCACGAGCCCTGGAACGGCGCTTGGCACAGTCGCCTACATGTCACCGGAACAGGTCAGGGGCAAGGACTTGGATGCGCGAACCGACCTATTCTCCTTCGGCGCGGTGCTCTATGAGATGGCCACCGGGCAGCTGCCGTTCCGAGGCGAGACTTCGGGAATGATCTTCAACGCCATCCTGGAGCGAGCGCCAGTGCCGCCCGTGCGGCTCAACCCTGAGGTTCCATCTAAGCTGGAAGAAATCATCAGCAAGTGTCTTGAGAAGGACAGGGAAGTGCGCTGCCAGTCTGCCGCCGAACTGCGGGCCGACCTGAAGAGATTGAAACGCGATACTGAATCGGGGCGGCACGGTGAGGCTCGGTGGGCGGCGACTGTAAGAGGCGAACAGGGCGCGCTGGCGCGAAGCGCGACCGTAGGGGCACAGATTGCAGGCAGTCCGATAGTCTTGGGGGCGGCAAAGCGGCATATGCTGTGGACCATAGTTGGAGGGTCGGTAGTGCTGGCGTTATTGGGGGTGGCCGGTTACGGCGTGTATTCGCTGCTACACGCAAGGCCGCATGTGCCGTTTCAAGTGTTTGCAATTACGCAGATCACAGACAACGGGAAGTCCGTGCTCGCGGCGATTTCGCCGGACAGCAAGTATCTGTTGGTCGTGCAGGAAGACAGGGGAAAGCAAAGTCTGTGGCTGCACAATATACCGTCCAACAGCGACACGCAGGTGATCGCACCGGAAATCGCGACTTATCGGAACTTGTTGTTCTCACCCGACGGTAACTTTATCTATTTTCGGAAAGCCACCGATGCAACGCGGACGGCTTATAATCTGTATCGCGCACCGGTCCTCGGTGGCATCCCCCAGATCGTCGTTCGCGATGTCGATTTCGGAATTACATTCTCACCCGACGGCAAGAGTTTTGCCTTCGTGCGGCGAAACATCCCGGAAATCGGGAGGTACCAGTTGCTGATCGCGAATGCAGACGGCACAGATCAGAGAAATATCGCCAGCGGGCCCACAAGCGAAGTACCCATCAGCCCCTCTTGGTCGCCGGATGGTAAGCAGATTGCCGCAGTGATATTTGCTGGTACCCGAGAGGCTGCCGCAGTCTACATATTCGACATTGCTACAGGAAAGAACTGGCGGATGCCAGGACGAGAAGCCATGCAGGTATTGGAACAGGTGTGGATGCCCGACGGAAGTGGAGTGATCGTTAACTACCTCGGCGGTGAAACCGGCTACCGGCGGGCGCAAGTCGGCTTCCGGGCCACTTCAGGTGATTTTAATCCAATTACCCAGGATACGAACTATTACCGAAGCCTGACTATTTCAGCGGACGGTAAGACGCTGGCTACGGTGCAGGCTAAACATAGGAACACACTGTATCTGCTCCCTGCCGATGGTGTGGTACGAACTTCTGTGAGCCCTGCGCTCGCCCCAGACAAGGATTTGCTTGATTTCGCCTGGGCGGGAGACACCGAGTTGTTGATTAACGAGGGCACAAAACTATTGCGTGCAGCGGCGGATGGCAACAACCGGAGAATCATTTTGGAGGATCCCGGGGCCGTCGTCCTCCGCCCCAGAGTCTGCGACGGTGGGCAGTACATCGTTTTTGCCTGGGCCGGTCACGTGGAAGGGAAAAATATTTGGCGCGTAGATGTCGATGGGTCGAACCCGAAACAGTTGACGCACGACAGGAAAGCGGGTTCGCCTCGTTGCTCGCCCGACGGCAAGTGGGTGTACTTTCGCAACGAGAAGACGCCCCTTGCAATCGAGCGCGTTCCGATCGAAGGGGGAACCCCAGACGTCATCTCCGCTTCTCTAGTGCCCAACAACTTGAATCCTTACGGATTTTCTGTCTCGCCTGATGGTAAGCTGCTCGCTTTCAACGCTACGCGATCGGACACGCACAAGACGCAGCTTGTGCTGGTGAGTCTGGGCTTGACAGTTGAGGAATCCACCAGTCGTTTTCTGGACCCGGATCTTCGGATATCGGACGACCCGGAATTCACGCCTGATGGGAAAGCTGTCGTCTATGGCGTCGAGGAAAACGGCGTTGAGAATTTGTGGCGGCAACCAATCAATGGGATGCCTGGTCGCCAAATCACGAAGTTTCAGACCGATCTCATTTCAGGATATCAATACTCCCCTCACGGGAAAACGCTCGGTGTACTGCGTTTTCACAGTGATTCGGACGTGGTGATGTTGCGGGATACAACGGCCAAGTAGAAGGAAGACGGCAAGCACAGACCAAGATGCAACCTGCGATTCCTACCTGTGATCTCTACCTGTGAAACAGGTGGAGCACGTGTAGAGGCCATACTCGATATGTTTTAAGTTGTTATCTTTCCTAACCGTGGTAGGTTGACACGGATGAGGTCGATGGTCCGAGTCCATTCGGGCCTACCACTCAAACAAGTGACTTAGCAGTCCAGCCCGAAATTTCACACCTGTGATTTCACACCTGTGGTTACTTACTAAACCACCTAGCTAGCTAGGCGAACAAAAGGCGAAAGTGATAAACTGCGGGTGTGGTCGAGGGCCGCAAGCGCGTGCTGTTGATCGCGGCGAGTATCCTCGCTGCGCGCAAACTGGCACAGTTCGATGGCGGGAAAAGAGTTCCGGCGACCATGAGCGCAATCGCGGACGCGGTGCGGTGGGCCGAGGAAATCATGAAGGCGATTGACGAACACTGGCCTGCTGGGAGGTGAATGTGCGGTTTTCCCTAACAGCCTGACCCAGAAATTTCTGTCCCGTGTGACCCTCGAACCACCCGCTCTGCCGCTCAGATGCCGAGAGAGGCACGATCAAAGTCGGCGGGACCCTACCGCCACAGATCAAGCTCTACCGTTGACTTAGCAACCCAGCCCGAAATTTCACACCTGTGGTTTACACCGGAAACCGCTAAACCCCTGTAAACACGCGGAACGCAGGCTGATCACACGCTAGAATCACGGGCTGGAAATGCCTGCCGCTGTCGTTGTGTTATGGCGAATAAAAAGCGAAAGTGCTACACTCGTTCCCGTGGCGAGCAGGCAGCGAGTTCAATATAGCGGCTTCGTAAACGCTGGTCGGACTGCAACGGTTCCATCTTTTTCCACCACGGCAAGTAACGGAGTAGATCGATCGGCCCGCTCATCTCGGACCACGATCTCCAGCCGAGGTTTCAACGTCGCACTCTCAGCGGGCGTCAGCACTTGCCCAGACTGTTGCAATGACGCCAACGCGCGCCGAAACTCGGTGCGCTGCTCCTCCACAGTCGCGAGCAATCGTTGTCTGTAGTCGGCCTCGTCTTTCCAAACGATGGTTATCTGCGGGTACGGATCCATGCTCATTCGTGGGAAAGAAGACTTCATCAGTCTAGTCAGATACTGTGCCCGATATCGATCACGGTCGCCGTCGTCGCAAGAACCAGGTGCATCTGGCGGGTTATCGTAGTTGCCCGGTTCTACGCGCCAATAGTAAACCGTTGTGTCGCCACCAACGAGAAACGTCGCCGTCAGCATCGGCATGTGCTCGGGAAACTGTGTGAGATGATACAGGCCAACCGACGGCCAACGTGCCTTTGGGGCTCTGAGTGAGAAACCGCATTCACTCCCGCCGCCGCCGGAACCGCCACCAAAACCGGCGTCAACTACTGACACCGTCACGTGTTGCGTAAATCTCGTTAGCAGAAGTGCAGCGAATCCGGGCGGCCGGGTACTAACTAACACGTTTCCGGCTGCCAGCCAATTCCAGTTCGCCCGTGCGTTATGAAAGATGTCGAGCAGCGCCGACTGAGCATCGGTCTGCGAACGAACGAGCAGTATCACTGACTGGGCTGCAAACTCCGGGTAGAGCTTGCGAGCTTCCTTAACCGGTACGGTGGCACCCAACCCAATAAGTGCATCAAGTACGACAAGCAAGGCGTCGTGGCGGTCGCGTTCTGCTGTCTGGGACGGAGATTGCTCAGTGGGCTGATATTCCTCCACTTTGTCGATAAGCAGTGGGATCAAAGCTGTCTGGTGGTCCTGCCTCGCGAGCCACGCGCCCCACGCGACCCTGAATGGATCCTTAGAACGCAGCCACTCAGTTGCCCAATCTGCTCGCCGTTCTGCATCGGCACGCAGTAGAGGCACCGGATCGCTGTGTGGTGGTTGCTGCGCGGTCAGAGATGCGGCAAGACCAACAAAGACGCATGCCGCTTTGAGCAGCAATGCATGCCAGCGCTGGCTCATCCTTCAGAGTCTATCAGGGTATGAGTTGAAGCCATTTGCACGGGAGGGTGAGCCTCTACTCTTGTCCCTAATACGCTAATACAAGCCGGGTCCGCCGTAGTATTACCGGGCTTCCCGCCGACGAACCTGCCGCTGCTGCCGAGCCGCCGCCAACTTCCGGTCCCGTTCGCTGTGAATCTCCTGCTGACGACCCGGCCAGCATATCCCTCGGTGTGATATAGCCGATGGCACTGTTCAAACGGATCTCGTTGTAATGCTCGACATAGCCGCGCACTAGGCGCCGTGCATCATCCAACGAAAGCGGCGTTCTTGGTCGGATGCACTCGCTCTTCAGCGATTTGTGCCAGCGCTCGATTTTTCCATTGGATTGGAGATAGTAGGGTGAAGTTCGCACGTGCGTCATGCCGGAGATGCGAATGAACTCCTTGAAGTCGCGTGCGATGAACGCGCGAGACGGTCATCACTTTCTGGCGATTTTGGTCGGCAGAGTCACGCCAGCGAAAGAATGAGTTTCTCCGTCGCTTCCTACTTCACCTGCTCCCCAAAGGCTTCGTCCGCATCCGGTACTTCGGCTTTCTCGCCAATCGCTTTCGTGCTTCGCGCTTAACGTTGAGCCGAAACCTGCTGGCCTCCAGTTCCTCCACGGAACAGGAAGTCAGAACACACGGCGTGCGCTCCGAGAGTCCTTCTCTCTGGCACTGCCCACGCTGTGGCATATCGATGGTCGTGATTCAGAGATTTACTGCTGCGGAACTATCAGCGTGCGTGTACTTCGATTCTTCCTAACCCGTCTCTCAGTCGCAACCCGCGGATGTGCTCCGGCACGCCGATGCATTCGTGTCCTCACCCGAGATCCGCGACCTCTCTCACCAGCCTCCGCCGACACTCCGCCAGTTCTCTACAGCGCCGCACACCCTCTTGATCGGCTTTTCTGCTGCCCACCCGTAGACCTGTTGCGCCCCAAACCACCGTTCAAACCCCACAGCCCACCGCGTCCGCCGCAAACACCAGCGGCTTCCTCCTAGTCTGCTTATCGAAAACGCCTCGGATCGAGTTCCACTTCGATGCGAGAGTGTCCTACCCGAGGCGTTTCCGATCAAGCCTAGCGACCAACCGCCCAGAATCGTCGGTTCCGCTATCGTGCGCTTCCTCCGGACTATAATGACGCGCAACGCATGGGGCTCACTTCTGGGACTAAACTCGGTCCGTACGAAATTGTCTCGCCTCTCGGCGCAGGCGGCATGGGCGAGGTTTACCGCGCTCACGACTCGCGCCTGGGGCGCGACGTCGCGATCAAAGTTTTGCCTGAGGACCTTTCCTCCAATCCTGATCTGAAGGCGCGCTTCGAGCGGGAGGCGCGAGCGATTTCTGCGCTGTCGCATCCACACATCTGCCATCTCTACGACGTGGGTTCGCAGGATGGCACCGACTATCTGGTGATGGAACTGCTGGAGGGCGAGTCACTGCAGCGTCGCCTGGAGAGAGGTCCATTGCCGGTTTCGCAGGCGTTGCAATGTGCGATTGAAATCGCCGAGGCGCTGGAGAAGGCGCACAAGAGTGGCATTGTGCACCGTGACCTCAAGCCCGGGAACGTCATGCTGACAAAATCCGGGACGAAGCTTCTGGATTTCGGCCTGGCGAAACCCGTTCAAGGCCTGGGCGCGATGGCATTGGGCTCAGTGGCTACCATGAGCCGGCCTTTAACCCAGGAAGGCAAGATCGTCGGAACCTTTCAATACATGGCGCCGGAGCAGGTTCAGGGACAGGAAGCGGACGCGCGCACCGACATCTTTGCCCTCGGGGCGGTTCTCTACGAGATGATCACCGGCAAACGGGCCTTCGCCGGCAAGACCCAGATCAGCGTGATGAGCGCGATCCTGGATAAAGAGCCGGAGCCCATCTCAGCCGTGCAGCCGCTCACTCCGCAAGCCCTCGATCATGTGATCCAGCGTGCTCTGGCGAAGGATCCCGAAGAACGCTGGCAAAGCGCCGCTGACGTGAAGGCGGAACTGAAATGGATTGCTACCGCGGGCAAGCCACCCGAACCCGCCAAAGCCCGCGCGCCTAACCGAGCCGTCGCCGCTCTCGCCGCAGCGTGCGTGCTGTTGCCGGCTGCCCTCGCAGCAGCCTTCTTTTTTCTGCCCAAGCCGTCCACTCCCGCAGTTGAGGTGCGGGCATTGATTCCAGCGCCCGACAAAACTGAAT
>Ga0210384_10002512_pt1 | contig 22329 bp, 22 predicted proteins | sample IncBWH2MmetaG_FD_160574 | JGI IMG/M metagenome (GOLD analysis project Ga0210384, IMG submission 160574) | Forest soil microbial communities from Barre Woods Harvard Forest LTER site, Petersham, Massachusetts, United States - Inc-BW-H-2-M | ecosystem: Environmental > Terrestrial > Soil >...
GATGGTACGCCCCAGCAGATTTCGACCTTCAATCAGACCGAGGCTCCGATCACAGCCGTGCTGCTGGTGGAGTTTGCGTCCACGAATTATTACTTCATTGTCGACGCCCTAAATGCATCGTACTCGTTCGCGAGCACCCTGAAAAAGGACGACTGGGTAGCGGTGATTTCTTATGACATGAAACCTCAAATTCTCGCGGATTTTACCCAGGACAAGCGCGCGGTCCAGGCCGCGTTAAACCAATTGCGCATGCCGGGCTTCGCGGAAACCAACTTGTTCGACGCCTTGTTCGACACTCTGGACCGGGTCGATCGAATCGAGGGCAAGAAATACATCATTCTGGTCTCCACCGGAGTCGACACCTTCAGCAAGCTCACGCTGGACAAGATCCTCAAAAGAGTTAAGTCTACGAAAGACGTCACGATCTATGCGATCAGCGTTGGCTGGGCTGAACGGGAATGGTGGGAGTCCCACGGACGCGCCGCACCGCACGGTATGGGGATTCCGGTCGGCAACATGGACTACCTGCAAGCGGATAACGAGATGAAGACGTTCGCGAGCCTGACCGGTGGGCGCGCGTACTTTCCCCGCTTTACAGGCGAGTTGCCGGGGATCTTTAGCGATATCGCAGCGGACATCCGCAATCAGTACAGCATCAGCTACCACCCCAGCAACACCAAGCTTGACGGCACCTACCGCAAGCTGAAAGTGGAGCTCCATGCGCCGGACGGTGGTCCGCTGAAGATTCGCGACCAGAAGGGCAAGGACGTAAAGTACATCGTCTACGCGCGAGAAGGGTACACAGCGAAGCACACGGTGGAGTAGGGAGTCATATCGTGGAGCGACGGGCGTCCTCGCCCGTCCAAGTTCGGCTCCGGCTCGTGCCGGCCGGGCGGGGACGCCCGGCGCTCCACCCACGAACAACACGCAGTCGCCCGCCTGATTTACAATCCCCAGTTCCCCCCTTTGGAGAGAGCGCCGTGATCGCACGTTATACCCGGCCCGAAATGGCTCGCATCTGGAGCGACGAAAACCGCTTCCGCACCTGGCTGGCAGTCGAAGTCGCCGCGACCGAAACTTTGGCGGCCGCCGGCATCGTGCCGAAAGAAGCCGCCAAGGCGATCCACGCGCGCGCCGACTTCAACGTTGACCGCATTTTCCAGATTGAAGCCGAGGTCAAACACGACGTCATCGCCTTTACGACGGCAGTGGCCGAGATCGTTGGCCCGCACGCCCGCTGGTTCCACTATGGCCTGACCTCGAACGATGTGGTCGATACGGCGCAGGCGTTGCTGATCCAGCAAGCGTCCGTTTTGATTGCCAGCGATCTCGACCGTCTGGCCGAGGTGCTCGAACGCCGGGCCTGGGAGTTCAAAGACACGCCGATGATCGGGCGCACTCACGGCGTTCACGCCGAACCCATCACCTTTGGATTCAAAATCGCCAACTGGTATTCGGAGACGCAGCGCAACATCGAGCGCTTCAAGGCCGCCGCCGAAGATCTGCGAGTGGGCAAGTTCTCGGGCGCGGTGGGAACGTTTGCCCACCTCACGCCGGAACTCGAAGAGAAGATGTGCGCACGCCTGGGACTGAGAGCCGCCGCAATCTCGTCGCAGGTGATTCAGCGCGACCGCCATGCCCACTATCTGGCCACGCTCGCGACGATCGCGTCCACTCTCGACAAGATCGCAACCGAAATCCGGCACCTGCAGCGCACCGAGGTCCGCGAGGCGGAGGAATATTTCAGCGAAAAGCAGAAGGGCTCGTCAGCCATGCCGCACAAGCGCAATCCCGTCAACAGCGAACAAATCTCTGGACTAGCGCGCGTGGTGCGAGCGAACGCGCAGGCCGGATTCGAGAATGTCGCGCTCTGGCACGAGCGCGATATTTCGCACTCCTCAGCCGAGCGCATCATCATCCCGGATTCGACCACGCTCGCCGACTACCTGTTGAACAAGACGGCAAACCTGATCGAAACCATGTTTGTCTATCCCGAACGGATGCTGGCGAACCTCGAGAGCACACGTGGCCTCGTCTTCAGCGGACAGTTGCTGCTGGACCTGGTCGAGAGCGGCGTTTCCCGCGAGGAGGCATACCGCCTGGTTCAGAGTCATGCCATGCACGCGTGGCGAAAAGGCCTCGACTTCCATGATTTAGTCGTAAACGATCCCACGATTCGCGGACGAGTGCCGCGGGCGAAGATCGAGCAGGCCTTCGATCTGAAGCGGCAGTTGAAGAACATCGACAAGATTTTTGCGCGAGTGTTTCCGAGCAAGGCCGCCGTTAAGAAGGATGCTGCATCGTCGAAGAAGAGAGTTGCAAGGCGCAAGAGATAGCAACGGAAGCTTCTTACTCGCCGCTCTCCGCGTCTCGGCGGTGAAAGGCTTTTCCTGCCCTCACCAGTTCCAGCAATGCAATCAGCTGCTTCAGCCTTTCCTGTCCGACGTGACGGAGCATTTCCCGGCCAAACTTTTCGAGAGGCACATCCATTTCGCGGAGAAGCTTCAGGCCGTCCGCAGTGATCTTTCCGTAGATCACACGGCGATCGCGCTTGGCACGCGTGCGCTGGACAAAGCCGCGATCTTCCAGGCGATCTAGCAGGCGCGTAATGTCGGGATCGCGCGTGATCATGCGCTCGCCAATCTCGCGGCACGGCAAGCCCTCCGGCCCAGCTCCGCGCAGGATGCGCAACGCATTGTATTGCGTGCCGGTAAGTCCAAACAACTTGAGTTTGGCCTCGACCTGTGTCTGGAGCGCATCGGCCGTACGCAACAGCGAAAGATAGGCTTCCGCTTCTCGACTGGTGAATGGAATCTTCTGCTTAAGTTCCACCTGTAAACCACGGGACATGCCTGGAGATTAGTCGTTATGACAAGGACTTGTCAAACCTCAGTCGAGCTTCTGTTTTTATTTTGTAATAGTTTGTAAAAGTCCCCTACGGCAACATCCTGGACCACCCGATTCGCATCTATTTAACTAACCGGTTAATACCGCGAGACAGCGGATTCCGGTAGGGATGGTAACCATGAAGAAGCAAAGACAAGTATTGGTTGTGACTCTAGTGTCGCTCGTCCTGCTGAGTATGACCGCAATGGCCACAACCGGCCGCTACGATCAGCAGATTCAGCAGACGGTCAGCCATAAGCTTCACGACGCGAAGCAAATGCAAAGCGTGAACTCAAGCGTCGAAGATGGCATTGTGACCCTGACCGGAACGGTCAGCCTTTATCAGGACAAACTTGATGCCGCGAAGAAAACTAAGAAGCTCGCAAACGTCACCGGCGTGCGTAACGACATCGCGGTCGCGGGAGAAACCGTGCCCGATGCACAGCTCCAGCAGAAATTGGCTAAGAAGCTGGCCTATGACCGCGTCGGATACTACGACAACGCGTTCAACTATCTTGCGCTCAGCGTGAAAGACGGCGTCGCCACCATCAACGGCGACACCCTAAACGACGTAGCGAAGGACTCGGCGCTCGCCATCGTGGCGCGTACGCCCGGTGTCAAGGACGTCGTGAACGAGGTGACCGTGCTGCCGGTCTCTCTGTTTGACGATTCGATCCGGGTGCGCACGGCGCGCGCGATTTATCGCGACTCGGTGCTTGGCCGCTACGCGACCGACCCGGTGCACCCGATCCGCATCGTGGTGGACAACGGACACGTGACGCTCTACGGAACCGTCGAGAGCGCGATGGATAAGACCATTGCCGGAATCCGGGCGAACTCCGTACCCGGCGCCTTCAGCGTCGAGAACAAGCTGGTAGTGGACTAACCGGCGGACAACTGACTTTCTCCCCTCGGGCGCGGCGCAACCAGCCGCGCCTTTTTTTGTCGGTCCTCCAGATGTCACCGGCTCTGCGCAGCGGGTTTCCATTTGTTCAGGAACGACAGAAAATCTTCCGGGGCGAGCGCCCGCGCATTTTCGAACTCACCGTTCTTCTGGCTGTAAACCAGCTTCCCATCGCCATCAAGCACGGCCAGCCCTGGAATGCCACGCTTCATCGGGACCTCGTACTTCCTCATCAGGTCCTGATTCTTTTCTCCCTTTCCGATGTCGACGTGCACAACTTCGTAGTTGGCGGAGAGTATCGGCGCCAAGTCTGAACGATGAAACGCGGTATCGAGCACGTGGCAGTCGTAGCACCAGTTTGCTCCAAACACCACAATGACGCGCTTGTGTTTCGCTGCAGCCTTCTGCAAAGCCTCTTTGATTTCAGCGTGCGCATCGGCGCTCGCGGAATAAATTTCCGTCTTCTTTGGAGCCGCCTGACTAAAGCAGACTCCGGTCGTTGCGACGGCCAGCCAGAGACTCAGCATCACAATTCGCCGATAGAGGTTCATTTTGATCTCCTGCTCTCCTAAGATATCGAGGGTTGACGCCCGAGTATACGCGGGAAGCAACTCTCCTTGAGCCGCGGCGCAAACGGAGTCACTACGCAGCGCGGTTCAGTTCGGCTTGCGGGAGTGCACCAACTTCAGGCTGTCGCTCTGCAGGATGCGCTGGATCTGATGTTTGGCGTGCACGGTCCAGGGGCCGGTGGTGTCGAGCTTCACGTAGGCGCGCCAGTGTTGCAGCGCCTTGCGGGGCTCGCGTATCTTCTCATAGGCCAGTGCGATGTTGTAGTGCGCGTCGGCGTAGGTGGGCGCGAGTTGAATCGCGGTCTTATACGTGTTGATGGCTTCTTCGACGCGTCCGGTTTCGTCGAGCACGTTGCCCAGGTCGAAATAGGCGAGCGCGTAGCGGGGATCGATCTGGATCGCCGAACGGTAGTGCCTTTCGGCGAGCGCGTATTCCTGGCGGTTGTAGTACAGCGTGCCCAGATTGATGTGCGCGGCGGCGTGAATGGGATCCATTTCGAGAACCTTTAAATAAGTTGTGATCGCCTCGTTCTGCGTGGAGGGACTTTCTTCCAGCGTGATCCCGCGCGCAAACAAGTCGGCAACGTCGGTCACCACCAGTTCCGGTCCATTGCGCAGCGAGCTGGTTACCACTTTTCTTTCTTCGGACGCGAAGTCGAACATGAACTGCCCGGCGATGGGCTCAAGCAACCGCCCCTGATGGCGGAAAGCGATGCGATGTCCGCTCTGATAGGCACCGGCCTCGAGCAGTGGATTCTCCATGCCGGCAACCTGTTTCTGCATGGCTTCAAGCGATTGCCGGATGACGGCGGGACGAACACGCTGGGCGCATAGGTCGCGCACTTTCTTTATCTGCACGAGATCGAAAAAAGAATACTCTTCGCCCGCCGTTACCAGTCCCGCCTTCTCCCAGGTCTGAAGCTGGCGAGGAACGAGCCGGAGAATGCGTAGCAGGTCTGCGCGGCTATAGCGATACACGGCGAATCAACTCTTGTCCATGATTATCCGGAACTTGTGTGTGGGAATGCAAGTAGCAAGCTGGTGGAAGGCTGTGGAGAATCGGGCAAATATGGCACAAAAGTGGGGGATTGTCCGGACGACGCGAGGCCGAAACTTTCCTTCCTGCCGGGAATCACATCGAACGGACGGTCGCGGCGATCCAAGCTTGCCGCTCGAGCGACGGGCGAGACGCCCGTCTCTCCAGCGGCCAGATTCAACTGCATAATTTTTCGGGCATAATGGTGCCGAGTCAACGCTGAGTTCAGTGCGGTGGGGAGCGATGCCGGAAAGGGCGATTTCGCTGGAGCATCCAGCCGAACAATTCAACGAAGAGATGCTGGTCCGGCGTGTCCTGGCTGGCGAGCACGAGCTCTTTTATGAGTTGATTCGCCCCTATGAACGCCGCGTGTACGCGGCAGCCTTCGCCATTCTACGGAACGAGGCCGACGCCGAGGACGTGGCACAGGAGGCGGTGCTGAAGGCCTTCAAACATATCCGGCAGTTTCGCGCGGAGTCGCGGTTCAGCACGTGGCTCATCCAGATCACCGTCAACGAGGCGCGTATGCGAAGAAGGAAAGCACACGCCAACATTATGGAACCGATCGTCGATCGCCAGGACGAGGAAGGCAACTATACACCTCGCGACTTCGCCGACTGGCGGGAGATTCCGTCGGAAACCCTGGAACGCAACGAGGTCCGGCAGAAGCTCGCCGAGGCGCTGGCCGAGTTGGGGCAAATCTACCGTGAAGTTTTTGTCCTGCGCGACATGCAGCACCTCAGCATCGAGGAGACGGCCAAGGCGCTCGGAATCTCCACCGCATCGGTCAAGACTCGGTTACTGCGGGCCCGCCTGATGTTGCGCGATTTGCTCGCGCCCGGCCTCGGCGGCGCATGGAGTATGACCAGCAAGTTGTCTTTCGTAAAGGGGACGAAGCCATGGTAGTCAGCTGCGAAGAAGTTTGGCGCGAAGTATCAAACTATCTCGACGGCGAAGTTGAACCCGGTCTGCGCGTCGCCATGCAGGAACACATCCGCGGGTGCAAGCGCTGCGCCGCCGTGGTGGACGGCACGCGCAACGTACTCCAGTTGTACGGCGATGAACGGATGCTCGAAGTGCCCCTCGGATTCAGCCAGCGTCTGCATCAGCGACTGGACGAGAACATGCCGGCCACCCGGAGGAGCTTCTTGGGGTGGATGGTCGCCGCCGCGGCGGCCTGCCTGGTCGCCGGCACCATCGAGGTGGCGCGCTCCTCAACGTTCCGCGGCCCCGAATTGCGTTCCGAACAGGCGCGACCCGGCACAGGCGTTCCCCCGAACATGATGGTCGTAGTTTCGGAGGATGGAAAATTGTTTCACGTTGCTGGATGCGACTATATCCACGAAAAAACGAAGCTGCGCACGATCACCGCCGCCGAAGCCGAGCGGCAGGGGTACTCTCCCTGCGTGCGCTGCATGAAGAAGTACCTGGTGACCGCGTGATGAGTGATCCGATGGAAAACGACCGATGGAGCGACGGGCACCCCGCCCGTCCCGTCTCGCCTCCAGGTTTGTGCCGGCCGGGCGGGGACGCCCGGCGCTCCACCACCAATAACCGCAACTTTTGTCCGGCTGCCGACTCTACTCTTATTGAAGAGGCGCTTGGAATCCACTACCCGGGCGTTCGAAGGAGTTCGCTATATCTATGTCCAGCTTCTACTCGCGCGTCTCTTGATGGTAACCCTCGCAGGCGTCGTCGCCTGCAACGCCGGCGACCGCGCCAGCTTCATCGTCCCCAACCCTACTGTGGACGCCATGCTCACGCCGGCCAAGTCTGAACAAACCGCCGTCATCGCCGGGGGCTGCTTTTGGGGCATTCAGGCGGTCTTCCAGCACGTGAAGGGCGTGATCAGCGCCGCCTCAGGCTACTCAGGCGGCGCAGCCGGCACTGCGGAGTATGAATTAGTAAGCAACGGCGACACCGGCCACGCGGAATCGGTGAAGATCACTTACGATGCGTCGCAAATCACCTATGGACAACTTCTTCAAGTCTTCTTCTCGGTCGCGCACGATCCCACGCAATTGAACCGTCAGGGACCAGACACCGGCAGCCAGTATCGCTCTTCAATCTTCTATACGAACGATGACCAGAAGCGAATTGCCGAGGCGTACATCGCGCAACTGCAGAAGGCTAAAATCTTCCCGAGTCCCATTGTGACTCAAGTGGTCCGGTTGAAAGCCTTCTATCCCGCCGAGGCCTACCACCAGGACTACGCTACCCGTCATCCCGACAGTCCCTACATCGTCTATAACGATGCGCCAAAAGTTGCTCACCTTCGGCAACAGTTTCCGGATCTCTACACGGGCAACTGACATCCCGAAGGCAAGAGATAAGTAGAGCCGAGTGGGTACGCCACCCGGCTCTGGTCAATGACGTTTTGTAAGAAAGAACTACGCACTTCTTTGTTGAAGACGATTGACGGGTGGGTGCGCCTGAGCAATAGGCCCTTCGGGTCCGTGGACCGCATCTGAATACATGAACTGGATGGGAACCGTACCGCTGTTGTCCGTGAGTTCCACCTCCTGAAACACCTCCGTCAAATTGCCACCGGCCTCGGACACCGGAAAATCGCCGATCTCCTCGCCCTGATCGGATACCCAACCGAGGAACGAGTTGGCGTTGGGGTTGTTCCCGGCAAGGATTGCATCTTCAACATCCGCGTCGGTTCGAGCCTCATTCAATTCGTGATAGAAGGTGGCGACCACGTTTTTCCATGGCTGGTCAAACACTGGGATGCCATTCACCGTCCCATCGGCTTCGGTTTGCGAGTAAACCCCAACTGCGTAATAGACGATGTTGGTACCGGAAACATGGACCGAACCGTGGTAGCCACCCAATCCATTGAGCGAATCAGCCTCATCTTTGGGTACGCGGGCTTCGAGCACGACGGCATGCGGTTTCACCCCAGCCGCTTGCCGCTTGACCCCGGACGCCACATGCTGTCCGCCACCCGTGGTCGCAGCGTCGGTATTCAACACGGTTCCCGGCGGAAGCATGAAGTTGAAGAGCGTCGTGGTCAAGTCGTGACCCGTCAGTTTGCCTCCGCTGAAGAACGTTGCCACCAGTTGCTCGACGTCCCCTTGCGACATGACCGCCGGAGGGGAGCCGGGCAGTGTCTGGGAACCGTCAAACGTGGTGGTAATCGGACCAGTAAAGTATTGCGCCATCACATTATTGAGATCCTGGTCGGACATTGCCGCGGAGAGGGCTTTATCAATATTGGCGATGTCGCCCGCGACCCAGGCGTCGCCGCCGACATAGAAATTCATGAATCTCAAGTCCTGAATTGTTTTTCCGCCCTGAAACTTGAGATCGTGATCTGGAGAGGGTGCAATGCCTGGCGCAATCGCCTTTGGCGAAGGCGATCCAGCGCGTTTCCTGAAAGCCTTCTCCGCGCTGGAGCCTCGCCGAACATAAACATTCATTGGACGCCGGGTCTCTGTGATTTCCTTGGTGCTCATGTAACCTCCCTTGTTCTTGATTCCTGCTACCACGATTCTTGCTACCACGATACCTTTGATCAGCTGGATCGCGGCCGCCTAGAAGTACGATCGGGTTCACCGATGCGGCTTACCCGGTTTAGGTTTAGGTTTAGGTTTAGGTTTAGGCTTCGGATGCGGTTTCGGTTTCGGCGGATGTACCGGCCCCGGCGCTCCCCCACTTCCTCCGCGGCCGAGCGCGGTTGGCGCCGGAAGCTTTGGTGGCGCAAGCGGCGCTTGCGTCGGATCAAAACAATCAGACATGTCATCGGCGATATCCAGCCGCGGATTAATGGACGGAACGCCGAATAATTCCTGGCAGAATTTCACCAGGCTGATGTGGGAGTGCTGCGTCTGCGAGACATACCCCCTCCGCGCATAGGGACTGATGACGAGACAAGGAACGCGGGAACCGTAGCGAAACTGCTGGCCGTCAAACTCCGGATGCGCGTCCCCCGGATACTGGGCTCGACGGCTGTCCCATTTTTCAACATTGGGCGGAACGACATGGTCGTACCATCCGCCCCAGTCATCCCAAGTCACAAAAACAACGGTGCGCGGCCATAACCCGCCATCGACGATGGCCTGAATCTGTTGCCCTGTCCATTCCGAACCTGAGGTAATGTCTTGCCTCGGATGTTCGCTGTAGGGGGGGTTCCCGTCCCCATAGACCCAGGAAACGGAAGGGAGCTGGCCTGCGGCCGCCTGATGAGCAAACAAATCCCGACTGTGATTCCCGGGAAGCGCCGCCAGTTCGCGTATGTAGTGAAACGCATACCCACCGTAGTTTCCCCAGGTAAGTCCCGCTTTCTGCAGTGCAAGGGGAAACGACTTCAAATCGTATAAATTCTTGGGCGTCGAGCTAAAGGGCGGATTGTTAATGACAGGAGAATCGGCCGCAATCAGCATGAGGTGGCTGGGCGTCGAGGGCCCAGCTACTTCGGAAAAGAAATGGTCACAAATCGTGTATTGACGCGCCAGCGCAAAGTAGGTTGGGATGTCCGCCTCGGAATATTGCACCCGATACCGTTGGTCCGAATCACGCGTCATCCAGGTTTCATGACGATGGTCCGGGCTGACATTTGGAGGATTCGGCTCCTTCCCTAGTTTGTTATCGCCTTCCGAATTCGGAAAGGTGCCAAAGTAGTTGTCGTAGGTGTGGTTTTCTTTGACGATGATCACCACGTGGTCTACCAGCGGACTCAGCGATACTGCGCTGGCGGCTATTGTCTTCATCCTTTCCTCCTTGGAAATGCCTTTGCGTCTCCGGGAGTATGCTCTTTCCCACGACGGTCTTCCTATCGTTATCCGAAACAATAGTGCTGAAGGGACGGGCAGCGTTTCACCCCTGTCAAGCAAACGACCGTGCAAAAAAATGCGGCGACCTGTGTGGTCACTACTATTTATGATGCACCATATTGAGGTCTTATCCACTAGAACGAAGAGCCGGGCCCTTTTTCCCTTCGCGGCTATTTTGGAATTTCTCCCGATCCTCATCGTAGCAACAGATTGACAACCATATCTTCACTGCCCTAATATCTTGTTCACGATGACTTCGCTGACCCATCGCCACCACCATCATCACCATGCGATGAGCGTGTCGGCGGGGGACAACGGATAACCAAAAAGCACTCATAGGAAATCCAAGCCCGCTGGCGCACAACTCGCCCAGCGGGCTTTTTGCTTTTGCGCCAGATCTGAAAATCCGGCGCGAGATTAGGAGGATGCAATGGAAATCGACTTCGACAAGATGGAGGGCCTGGCGCCCGCGGTCATTCAGGATGAACGCACCGGCGAGCTCCTGATGGTGGGTTTTATGAACTCGGAAGCTCTGGACAAGACCCTGCGTACTGGCTTCGTGACGTTCTATAGCCGCACCCGGCAGACACTGTGGACCAAGGGAGAGAGTTCCGGCAACCGTTTGCAGGTGGTTGAAGCCCGGACCGACTGCGACCGGGATACGGTACTGTTGCGCGTCCGTGTGCTGGGCGAGGGCAAGGTCTGCCACACCGGGACGCGTTCCTGCTTCACTCGGGAACTACCTCTAGGGAGCGCGCTCGGAACTCCACTGGAGCAAGCGAAGGCGGGCCGATGAAACTGCGACTGGGCATCCCCAAAGGAAGTTTGCAGGAAGCGACATTGAGCCTCTTCACGCGTGCCGGGCTGCGCGTATACACCAACGCCCGTTCTTATTTCGCCTCCACGGATGATCCCGAGATCGAATGCCTGCTCATTCGTGCCCAGGAAATGGCCCGGTACGTCGAACATGGCGCCCTGGATGCCGGCTTGACTGGACTGGACTGGGTGCTCGAAAGCGGCCTCGAAGTAGTCAAGGTCACCGACCTGATCTATGCCAAACAGAGCATGGGCACGGTCAAGTGGGTGCTGGCCGTCCCGGAGGATTCTGGCTTCCAGAAACTCGAAGACCTGGACGGCCGAATCATTGCCACCGAGCTGGTAAGTTTCACCCGCAATTATTTCGCGAGCCGGAACATTGCCGTGCGGGTCGAGTTCTCCTGGGGCGCAACCGAAGTCAAGCCGCCGTTACTCGCAGACGCCATCGTCGAAGTCACGGAGACGGGCAGTTCGCTACGCGCCAATCACCTCAGAATCCTTGAAACAGTTCTCGAGTCCAACACGCAACTGGTCGCGAACAAGGTGGCTTGGGCTGATCCTTCCCGGCGAGAAAAAATTGAGAACCTGGCCGTCATGCTCACTGGGGCTATGGCCGCGCATGGGCGGGTCGGTCTGATGCTCAACGTTCGCAAAGCGGACTTGCCTGCCGTCCTCGGCCTTCTGACAGCGTTGAAAAATCCTACCGTCGCACCCCTGGCCGATGGCGAGTGGGTCGCCGTCAACACCGTCATTGAGGAGCACACCGCCTGGTCGCTGATTCCGAAGTTGAAGCAAGCCAACGCTCAGGGCATCGTCGAATATCCACTGAACAAGGTCGTGATGTGATGCGCATTCTCGAAGGCGCCGCACAAGTTCGTCTTGTGACTGTGCTGGCCGACCGCGGTGCAACTGATCTGGCAGACGTCGAGCCGGAAGTCCGCCGCATTGTGAGTGAAGTTAGGCGTACCGGTGATCGCGCCGTACGCCGCTACGCCACACGTTGGGATGGATTGGGCAAGGGCGAGCCACTCCGAGTTTCCGAGGCGGACCTCCGGGAGGCTTGGGAACAAACGAATCCAGAGCTGAAGCAGGCGATCAAGCAGGCTGCGGACAACATCCGCCGCTATGCGGAGTGGCAGGCGCCCCAATCGTCCCCCCCAGCGTCCAATGAGTGGCGGCGCGAAATCCAGCCTGGCGTTCTCGTAGGCCAGTTGGTGCGCCCTCTGGAATCCGTGGGATGCTATGTCCCGGGCGGCCGCTATCCTTTGCCTTCTACCTTGCTTATGACCGTGATTCCCGCGCAGGTCGCCGGTGTGAAGCAAATTCGAGTCGCGTCTCCGCGCCCGGCCCAGGCAACCTTGGCGGCGGCGGCATTCCTCGGCGTGCGCGAGTTCTACCGCGTCGGTGGAGGCCAAGCCATCGCTGCCTTTGCCTATGGAACTGAAGAAATACCTCGCGTGGACAAAATCGTCGGTCCCGGCAACCGGTACGTGACCGCGGCCAAGAAACTCGTAGCTTTCGATTGCGCCATTGAATTCCTGGCGGGTCCCACCGAAGCCATAATCATCAGCGCCGACGGCGATCCGGCTTGCATCGCTTCGGACCTTGTAGCCCAAGCGGAACATGATCCCGACGCGCTGTGCATTTTCATAACAACCGCACGCGCGTTAGCGAAAAGAGTTCAGAAGGAGGTGCAGAAGCGCACGCGCGCGAACCCGATCTCCGCGCAATCACTCTCGCAGCGTGGCGCCATTCTTCTGGTCGCGTCTCTTGACCAGGCGGTCGAGATATCGAATCACATCGCGCCCGAGCATCTCACGCTCCCGGCGTCATGGGCGCCTGCAGTACAGCACGCGGGCTCGGTTTTCCTGGATGAGTTCACGCCTCAGGCCGCGGGCGATTACGTCTCCGGACCAAACCATGTGCTGCCCACGGGTGGGATGGCCCGTGTGCGCGGCGGTCTCAGCGTGCTCGATTTCGTCCGCGTCATTGCCTGCCAGCGAGTGTCCCGCGAAGGAATCCGCCGAATCGCGCCGGCGGGCATTACGCTGGCCAATGCCGAAGGGTTGAAGGGACACGCGGAGGCATTCCGAGTGAGGTGCTCCCATGCTTGAAGCTCGCGCAGCGATAAAAAATCTGCATGCTTATCGTCCCCCTCTGGCGGGGCGAATGGGATTGCGTCTAGATTTCAACGAAAGCACCGTGGGATGTTCGCCGCGCGTGCTGGCGCGGTTGCGCTCGCTCGATTCGGAACTGCTGGCGCGCTATCCCGAGCGCGAGCCGGTTGAACAAGGAGTCGCTGCCTTTCTCGGACTCGATCCGGCGCAGGTTCTGCTCACTAACGGAGTCGACGAAGCGATTCATCTTCTCAGCTCCACGTATCTAGATCCCGGGGACGAAGCGCTCATAGTTACGCCCACGTTCGCCATGTACGCCATCTTCGCGCAGGCCGAAGGCGCGCGTGTCGTCGAAGTGCTTGCCGGCGACAATTTCACCTTTCCCGAAAAAGACCTGCTCGGTCAACTCAGTCCGCGAACCCGGCTCATCGCGGTCGCGAATCCCAACAATCCAACTGGAGCAGCGGTCGGAGGCAATGTCCTGATTCAGATTGCGCAGGCGGCGCCGCAAGCTGCCGTGCTCGTCGATGAGGCCTATTTCGAATTTCACGGAGAAACCGTCATTAAGCAACCGCAGATCGAGAATCTCTTCGTAGCGCGGACTTTTTCCAAGGCGTATGGCCTGGCCGGTTTGCGCATTGGCATTCTTGCGGGAGAAGCCCGTCAGATGGCGATGGTCCGCCGCGTGGCCTCGCCCTACAACGTCAACGCGGCCGCCCTCGCACTCCTGCCGGAGGCTCTTCAGGATCAGGAGTACGTCGGCCGTTATGTCGCGCAAGTGCTGAGCAACCGCGATAAATTGCAGCGGGAACTTGGCAACCTCGGTTTGCATTACTGGCCGAGCCACGCCAACTTTGTGCTCGTGCACATTGGCCCAGCCCATGCAGAGTTCGTTCAAGCCCTACGCAATCGCGGAATTCTGGTTCGCGACCGGCACACCGATCCCGGTTGTGAAGGCTGCGTCCGCCTCACTGTGGGATCGGACGGACATACGGAGATTCTCATCACTGCTCTGCGGGACGTGTTCGAGCAGCTTGGATTGCGAACGGGTTTGCCAACCGGAGCGCGGGCGTGAGGAAAACCAAACTGCACCGCAAGACCGCGGAAACAGAAATTCGAATTGCTCTCACCATCGAGGGACGTGGAAAGTACGAAGTTTCCACCGGTATCCGTTTTCTCGATCACATGCTGGAACTGTTCACGCGTCATGGTGGCTTCGACTTGAAACTCGCCGCTCTGGGCGACTTGGACGTGGACCAGCACCACACCGTGGAAGACCTCGGAATCGCCCTGGGCGAGGCCTTCGACCGCGCTCTGGGCAAGCGGCGCGGCATCCTGCGAGCCGGATATTTCTTGATGCCAATGGACGAGACTCTAGGTCTGGCGGCAGTGGACTTTGGCGGCCGCGCGGTGGCCGTGGTCCAGACCAAGGTCCGCGCCACGCAAGTCGGCGATCTGCAAACGGAACTGGTATCCGACTTCTTTGAGGGCTTCGCGCGCGGCGCGCGCGCGAACGTTCATGCCCGTGTACTTTACGGGCGCTCCAGCCATCACAAGATCGAAGCGCTCTTCAAAGCTTTTGCGCGCGCGCTTCGCGTAGCCTGCTCGCGCGACCGGCGGCTCGGACGCATGCTGCCGAGCACCAAGGGGCTTCTGTGATGTCTCCAACGACCGCTCCGACGATCGCCATCGTGGATTACGGCGCCGGCAACCTGAATTCGGTGAAGAAGGCGTTTGACTATCTCGGCGCTAAGGTCGTCGTAACCGCGCAACCTGAAGCCGTCGCAGCCGCCGACAAAATCGTTCTTCCCGGCGTCGGACACTTCTCCGCGCTCGGCGGCCTCGACAACACGGGCTTGCGAGACGCCGTGCTGCAAGGCGCGAGAGCCGGCAAGCCCTTCCTGGGTATCTGCCTGGGAATGCAGTGGCTGTTCGAGGGCAGCGATGAGGCGCCCGAGTTTACGGGAGCAGGAATCTTTGGCGGCAGATGCCGGCCGTTTCCGTCATCGGTAAAATCGCCGCACGTCGGATGGAACTCGCTGGTGGTCAGAGAAAGCTCGCGTTTGCTGCGTACCGTCGCACCAGACTCCTTTGTTTACTACACCCATTCCTTTCAAGCGCCGGTGGTTGCCGCCACCACGGCTGCCAGCGAATACGGAGCGCAGTTTTCCGCCGTCGTCGAACGAGGAAATATTTTCGGAGTCCAGTTCCATCCGGAAAAATCGTGGACCGTAGGGCTTCTCATCCTGAAGAATTTCTGTGAGGTTTAGCAAGTGCTGACCAAGCGCATCATCGCCTGTCTCGACGTGGACGATGGCCGGGTGGTGAAAGGCGTGCAGTTCCATAATCTGCGCGACGCTGGCGACCCCGCGGATTGCGCCGCTGCTCACGCCCGCGATGGCGCGGACGAGATCGTTCTACTCGATATCACGGCCACCCGCGACAAACGCCACACGATGCTCGATGTCGTCTCCCGCACGGCACGAGGTTTGTTTATTCCCTTCACGGTCGGCGGAGGAATTAGAGAACTCTCCGACGCCGAAGCCGTGTTCGAGGCCGGCGCGGACAAGATCGCCATCAACTCGGCCGCAGTGAAGGACCCGACGCTAATCGGAAAAATTGCCGCTCGTTTTGGCTCGCAAGCGGTGGTGGTGGCCATCGATGCGCGACGGGTGAACGGTGGTTTCGAAGCGTTCATTGCCGGAGGACGCATTCCCACCGGCCGCGACGCACTCGAATGGGCGCGGGAGGCGGCCGATTGCGGAGCAGGTGAAATCCTGCTGACCTCCATGGACCGCGACGGGACCCAGGCCGGTTTTGATTGTGAGTTGGTGCAGATTGTCGCCGACGCAGTTTCGATTCCCGTGATCGCATCGGGCGGCGCCGGTTCGCCCCAACACTTCATAGACGTGTTCTACAACGGGCGCGCAGACGCCGCCCTGGCGGCTTCCATCTTCCATTTCGGTATCGAAAACATCGAACAATTGAAACGTGAACTGCGCGCCGCCAACGTCCCGGTGAGATGGCCATGCTAATTCCGTCGATCGACCTCATGGACGGCAAGATCGTGCAGTTGGTCCAGGGGGACAAGAAGAAACTGGAGTTCGACAACTTCGACCATTGGATCGAGCGCTTCTCCAAGTATCCCGTGGTCCAACTCATCGACCTCGACGCCGCGCGCGGCACCGGCGACAACCGGTCGTTGGTGAAGCAGATCGTCGGCCGCCTGAACTGCCAGGTTGGCGGCGGCATCCGCAACCTCGAGACTGCGCAGAATCTTCTGAACCTGGGTGCGCGCAAGGTCATCATCGGGTCGGCGCTGTTGACCGATGGCCGAATCAACCAGGAGCACGCGCGCGCACTGGCGGACAACCTCCCAAAAGCAGCTCTAATATTTGCTCTCGACTCCCGAGGAGGCCGAGTCGCGATTGACGGCTGGCGCACGAACACTGCCCTCACCGCTTTCGACATGATTCGCGAGCTAGAGCCGTTCTGCGAGAGCTTCCTCTATACCCATATCGACACCGAAGGCTTGATGGGCGGAATTCCGATGGACACGGTTCAAGCCATCCGGTGCGCCACCGCCCGACACCTCGTAGTCGCAGGCGGTATCACCGAACAGCGGGAGATCGACAGCCTCGACGCGCTGGGAATTGACGCCGTGGTGGGCATGGCGCTCTATACGGGAAAAATTCGCGGTTGAGCCAACATAATCCGCAGCACCTAGTGGAACCCAACCGCCGTCATTGCGGCCACGGCTTCCGGGTTCTTCATAAATGTGTTCCAGACGAAGCCGGTGCGCTGGTTCTCAGCCATCAGCATCATGATGCCCAAATCAATCCCGAGCACATCCGTGTCATACCAACCGGAAACAGGATTGAACGCGTCCACAAAGCTGTACCTCCGCCAGGCCTTTGGAAACGCGCTCCGGATATTGCGCAGCACCGCAATGCAGTCGGAGGACAGAAACGGAATCGACCCGCCGGCGGCACACGGAACGACCGAACCATCAATTGGCCCCATCGCCGGCGGCCCGCCCCACGCCACATAGCCGTTCACTGAGTCTGACGCCGTGATTCCCCACAGTTTGTTCGAATAATCGGAGAACTGACCGGCGAGCGACGAACAGAACAGCTTGTGAGCTTGCGTCGCAGTGATGGAGTTGTTGAAGTAGTTGGCGTAGGCATCCTGCTGGTTGCGAAAGTCGAACCAGGCGTGGGAATACTGGTGGATGAACAGAGGCGCGCTGGTATTCGTGATGTAAGTCAGGCCCTGGTAAGTTAGCGACGGGCGCGCAAATGCCTGCCACGCGCTTGCCGGGATCGGGTTCGCCGTCGCGCCAATCGCTAGCAGATACAGCATCATCAACTCGGAGTAAGTGTCCCAGCGCGTAGGCAGAAATCCGTTCTCCGGCGTCCACCCCATGGAGAACGTACTTCCGCCATTGAGCATCCACGGCCAGATGATGCGCTGATAGATTTGCGTCGCCAGATCTACGATCTGTTGGTCCTGAAATTGTTGCCGGCAGCTAAGTACGCCGCACAGCAGGATTGCAGTATCAATCGAAGAAACCTCGGAGCTGTTTACCCTCTGCCCGGTATTCATATCCACGAAGTGGTAGAAAAAACCGTTTTGATTCGGCATCTGGTTGAGAAGGAAACTCAACGTAACCTGGACACGCGCAACGACGCTGGCGCTGGCCATGTAGCCGCGCTCGTCCGCGATGCAGAGAGCGGTTAGGCCAAAGCCCGTGGCCGCGATGCTTGAGACCACGCGACTGGCGTTCCCACCGGCGAAGGCACGATCCTTCACTTGGCCCGTAGTCGAACTGGCCTGCTCCCAGAAGTAGAGAAAGATGGAACGCTCGATTTCATCCAGAAATTGATCGTCTGTGGGAGGAGGCGGCCCGGAATTGCTGCTTCCAGACCCGCCGCAGGACGTACTAATGATCGCCATGTTCAACCAAGCTATGTTCAGCAAGGGAGATATCAGCATCGCCCTGCCCAGCCGCGCAAGCCATTCCCGGCGGCTCAGAGGTGTCGCTGGGATAGGGCAACTCATGAACATGACTCCCATAGCACGATGATAGATACTGCCGCGATTATAGCTTCACGACCAAGCTAGGTTTTTCCCGGAAGGTTGCAACTTCGGTATGTCATTCCGCAGAGCAATGGGCAATGGTAGTCTGAAAGGAATTTCATCTTGGATTTATGCCCGCTTAACCCACCATGGCTAACCTTATACTTTCCGACGGAACGGCGGTGCGCCAGGCCCCAGCATGAGGAAGAATTGCATCAAACAGATAAGTTCTAGTTCATTTTGAGCCTTTTCAACCTTCCCAGACCCGAGGAGACATAGGAATTGTGAATTACGGCGCTCTCTTTCGATCAGCCTTGGTGACGCTGCTCAGAAACAAGATGCGAAGCGTCCTGACGGTTCTGGGGATAACCATCGGGATTGCGGCAGTGATCTGCGTCGTGGCCATTGGCAAAGCGGGACAAGCGCGAGTCCAGCAACAACTGAATAATCTTGGCGACAACTTCGTCTGGATTGAGGCTGGCGGCCGCGCGGTCAACGGCGTGCGCACGGGCACGCATGACACGAAGACCCTGGTTATGGCCGATGCCATAGCCGTCAAGAACCAGGTTTCGCTCATCAAGAGCGTTTCGCCGAATGTGGATGATCCAGTACAGGTCATCTATGGCAATCAAAATTGGCACACGTCCTACCGTGGCGTTACCCCAGAATATTTCGACATAAAGCGATGGTACGTCGATCAGGGCGCCGTGTTCTCGCAGGATGATGTGGATCGAGCGGCTGATGTCTGCGCGATCGGCCGTACGGTTCGGGAACAGCTGTTTGGCGTTGAAAACCCAGTTGGAAAAGTCATTCGCGTCAACAACCTTCCCTGCAAAGTGGTGGCTACCCTGCATCCCAAAGGGCTTTCCCTGTCCGGCCAGGACCAGGACGACACGATTCTCCTGCCCTACACGGTCGCGCAGAAGAAACTCAAGGGCATCACGTGGCTGGACGACATCCTGTGCTCGGCCGTGTCACAAGATATGGTCAAGATGGCGGGACAGGAAGCAACCGCTGTACTCCGTGACCGCCATCATCTTCGTCCCGAAGAAGAGGATGACTTCAATATTCGTAATCCCGAGGACATCATTCAGGCGCAACTCGACGCCAGCAAGACTCTGACGGTCCTGCTGATCGCCATCGCCTCCGTTTCCCTGATCGTGGGGGGAATTGGGATCATGAACGTGATGCTGGTTTCCGTCACCGAGCGCACGAGGGAGATCGGAGTTCGAGTGGCGGTGGGAGCAACCGAAGGAGCCATTCAGCTTCAGTTCCTGGCGGAATCGATCGTTCTCAGCCTCATCGGAGGGGCTGCGGGCGTGCTCTTTGGGATCTTCGGATCCTACTTGGTCGGACAGACGCTGAACTGGCCGATTGAGATGTCTCTGGAAGCGGTCGTGGTCGCGGCAATGTTTTCGGTGGCTGTAGGAGTATTTTTCGGATATTACCCGGCTCGAAAAGCATCTTTGCTCGACCCGATTGAAGCTCTACGATACGAGTGAGGAATTTCAGGTTTTCCATGAAGACAAAACGAGGATGGCTCATCTTGGCCGGCATTGTGGTTGTGGCTGGATTGTTCGTCACCTTGGGCCTCAACCGGAGTACTCAGGCACAGCATTTTGCCGCGAAAGTTGAGCGCGGCGAGATCAGAGATGTAGTGGAAGCTACTGGAACGATTAATTCGGTAATCACCGTTCAAGTAGGGTCGCAGGTTTCCGGAACCATTGCGAAGCTCAATGCGGATTTTAATTCTCGCGTGCACAAGGGGGACGTCGTCGCCCTCATCGACCCTGCATTGTTCAATGGTGCTCTCCTCCAAGCCACGGCTGATCTGGAGAATGCCAAGGCCAACCTGGAAGCGGCACGCGCCAACCTGGAAAAAGCAAGAGCCGGATTGGTGCAGACCAAAGCCGACTACGATCGTGCTGTCGGCTTGACCAGGGACGGGGTCATGAGTCAGCAGCAACTGGACCTTGCCAAATCAAACTATGACGCGGCCAACGCATCCGTGGGTGCCGCCGCCGCCAATATTACGCAAGCCGAGGCGCAAATCAGTCAAAAGAAAGCTGCGGTAACAGTTGCCCAAACCAATCTCGATTACACCGTGATTCGTTCTCCGATTGACGGCACCGTGGTGGCCCGAAATGTGGATGTGGGACAGACTGTAGCAGCATCCTTGCAGGCGCCGACCATTTTTACGATTGCGCAGGATCTCACCAAGATGTGGGTTTATGCCAAAACGGATGAGTCGGACGTGGACAACATTAAGGTGGGCAAGCAAGTCACCTTCAAGGTGGATGCTCTCCCCAAGCAAACGTTTCAGGGAGTCGTGAGCCAGATCCGGATGAACCCTACGACCGTCCAAAGCGTGGTCACCTACGACACCATCATTGAATTTGCGAACCCCGAGCTAAAACTATTTCCAGGCATGACGGCATACGTGACCATACCCGTGGCTACAGCGCAGCACGTATTGAAACTGCCAAATACTGCGTTGCGGTACAAGCCCCCGATGGCGGCCGAGGAGGTCCTTGCCCTTTATAAGCGCTATGGCATCGACGAAGGTGCGGGACAAAACGCCGGTGCTGATTCCGCTGCGGAGGAGAGTGCGCTCGCGCGCGCCGCCGCGCAGAATGCACCTCGGGCACCGAAAGCAGAGACTGCTGTTGTTTGGAAGCTCCATCCGGACAACTCGATGGAACCGGTCAAGGTTTCTCTTGGAATCACCGACCATGCATATACTGAGGCCAGCGCGATTCTCAAAGGGGAACTGAAAGAGGGGGACGACGTGATTATTCGATCGGTGACGTCCAAGACCCCAGCTCCAAGCGGCTTACGGCGTTAGGATCAGCTCGGACTACTCCATGGCATCGATACCCGGCGTCAACCAAATCGAAGCTCCGCCATCCGCCTCTGCCGCCAGCTCGGTCATCCGAGTGGAAGACGCGCACAAGTACTACGAATTGGGGGAGACGCGGGTACACGCGTTGCGTGGCGTGAGCCTTGAAATTCAGCGCGGCGAATTCGTGGCTATCATGGGGGCGAGCGGCAGCGGCAAATCAACCTTCATGAACATGCTCGGGTGTCTCGACCGCCTCACCTCCGGACGATACTTTCTGGAAGGGATCGATGTTTCCGAGCACGACAAAAAGGCTCTGGCATTAATTCGGAACCGGAAGATTGGATTTGTTTTCCAGGGCTTCAATTTGCTGGCCCGGACGACGGCGCTTGAAAATACGGAACTCCCGACGCTGTATACGAAGATCGACAAAGCAGAGCGCGAAAAACGTGCTGCCTATGCGCTGGCGTTGGTTGGTCTTGCCGAACGGGCGCACCATTTCCCCTCGCAGATGTCGGGAGGCCAGCAACAGCGGGTGGCCGTAGCCCGCGCGCTGGTGAATCGTCCTTCCATCCTGCTGGCAGACGAGCCTACGGGTAATCTCGACAGTCGTACTTCAGTCGAGATCATGGAAATCTTCCAGAACCTGAATGACAAGGGGTTGACGATTGTTCTGGTTACCCACGAACTCGACATCGCACAATTCGCCAAGCGTGTGCTGGTCTTCCGCGACGGAAAAATCCGCAAGGACGACCCGGTTCTCAACCGGCCTAACGCTACTGAAGTGTTGGGGACGTTGCCTACGCTCGAGGACTGAAACCAGTCGCGCCACCGGGCGGCGCTTAACCAAAAGTCTGATGGGACTTCTTTGTTAAAAAGGTAAAGGCTGTGACATTGGTTATGCTCTAGCCGCCAGCTCCTGCGAGGGAACTAAACAGCGTGGACGCATGCACCGTCACAGCCCTTGATGCGATCACCGCTTTCGCGGTCCCAAACCCCAACTGCCCCTCGCAGAGCCGTCGGTTTTTTCAGGTCTGGCTGCTCTTCAGGTTTCCCTGCCGAGCTGATCACTCAGCCTACTTCGGACTGGCAAAAGTTTAATTGAGCCAACCCTTTCAGCCGTCGACGGGAGCAACCTTAGAGATTTGCTCCAAGATTGTCAATGCCCTTTTTCGGTGCAAACGGTCTCCTGCGATGGATCCAATTCCAGAAACGCAAGCCATTGAATCGTCGCTCCTTAATGAATGGGAGATTAAATTCTTTCCAATTTTCCACAATTACATCCACAGATGCTCGCAGCCGTGG
>Ga0210384_10002513_pt1 | contig 22327 bp, 21 predicted proteins | sample IncBWH2MmetaG_FD_160574 | JGI IMG/M metagenome (GOLD analysis project Ga0210384, IMG submission 160574) | Forest soil microbial communities from Barre Woods Harvard Forest LTER site, Petersham, Massachusetts, United States - Inc-BW-H-2-M | ecosystem: Environmental > Terrestrial > Soil >...
CGCGGGGCAATCAAACCAAAATCCCTCCGATTGTTCGAGCGGGTTGATAGAACGCCTCCACCGAGGCGCCGCCCCAAGTCAAGCTGCTCGGCGCCAGGCTCTGTTGTACGCTTGCCGCGAGGACGAGTTCCTCTTCGATCTCGCGATAGCGTTGCTCTAACTGAGCGTTCGCTTCGCGTAGTCGCGCCTCAGTTTGCTTGAGAGCGCTTATGTCGGTTGCCGTGACAATTCCGAAAGCTTGGCCGTCTGAACCCAAGACTTGACGCGAGGTGACTGCCACAGGCAAGCGCACACCATCCGCTTGTGGAATATAAAACTCATACAGAGCGCGGCCATGGGTTTCACGCCGGGCGATGAACTCAAGTAGCGGCGTGACGTCTTCAGGGGGATACAAATTGACGATCGACTGTCCCAGAAGATCGTCGGCGCTCATTTTGATCATTTCCAGGAACTTGGAGTTGGCGAAAACGATCTGTTTGCGCTCGTCATTGATGATGACGCCTTGGTTCAAAGTCTCAAGGACATTTCCCACCTGTTCGAGCCACAGCTGCTGAGCCGATTGCATGAGGTCCCCCTCAAGATTCGTTATTCGTGCTGCCCGGGATTTCTTTTCAGGCCCTTGTCGGTTTGCGTGACAACGGATTCTTAAAAGCCGGAGTTCAACTTCCGGGCGCGACTGCAAACCGTCTTAAATGAATCATGCCCTGTCGCACCGCTGTTTCGACCGGCCGGCTGTCTCTTTTTATCTTGCCTAGCAGCATCGCGCCTTGAATCGTCGCGATGCAGAAATCAGCCAATTCTTCCTCATCGGCCTTCTTGACAAGGCGTCCTTTGGCCTTCTCTTTCATGAAGAACGCTGCGAGCTTGTTTTTGACGACTTCGAAGATAAGGCTGACGTCTTGTCGGATCAATTCGTCATTTTCGGTCACTTCGTTCCCCAAGGTTCCGAATGGGCAGCCGCGAGTCATTTCATAATGCTTTTGCAACTCCACATGTGCCTGGAACCATTTCTCCAAGTCCCGCCAGGAATTGATTTCATAATTGACGGGCGATGCGCCGTTCTTGATCTCGCCGAGATACGTGTGAAGCACTTCGTGGACCAGGCCTTCCTTACTCTTGAAATAGTGATAGAACTGGCCCTTCCCAGTTCGGGAGGCCTCAATAACTTGATCTGGGCTCGTGGAACGAGCTCCCTGCTTGTGAAAAAGGTCGGCGGCCGCGCGAATGATCCGAAGTCGGGTTTCCGCACCCTTTACGAATCGGGCTTTCATAAGCTCCTTTCTGTTGTACGTATTAGTACAAATGAATTACTGGCGGCATGCTGGACTGCCGGGACCGCCAGCTATCACTTGTACTTGATTTCTGTTGCAGGCTCCATTAGTAAAGACACTGCTTTTTGGCGATATCGCATCCGGCTGTCTGGGTGCGCCAGTCGGTTTTTGTTCGAAAGCGCCGACGAGATTGTACCCAGAAGTTCTGCGAAGCGGTAGGCAGAATTCGCCGAGAAGCAGCTGACCATCGTCAGATGGGCAGACCTCATGAGGAGTCAGGATCTCACAATGGCAAAGCCAACGATCGTAGTGTTCGGTGGTACCGGGCGACAAGGCGGTGGCGTGGTCGACGCATTGCTCGCATCGGGCCAATTCTCGGTTCGTATCGCCAGTCGCAACCCCGCGAGTGATGCGGCCAAGGCACTCGCTCGGCGAGGAGTCGATGTCGCTAAGGCCGACTTGCTGGACGCCCCCAGTCTTCACCCGGTGCTCGAGGGCGCGTACGGCGCTTTCCTCGTGACGAACTTCTGGGATCCAGCGCAAATGCACCATGAGACAGAGATCGGCGCCGCAGCAGTGCGGGCGGCGCGCGCGGCGGGGGTAAAGCATCTCGTCTGGTCGACGCTCCCCGACTGCGAGAAGATAACGGACGGGCGTCTAAAGGTCGTGCACTACACCGACAAGGCGCGCGTCGATGCGGTAGTCGCAGCGGCCGGGTTTCCGCGCTACACCTTTGTAAATGCGCCCATGTACTTCCAGAACTTCCTCACGATGAACGCCCCGCAGCCGTTGCCGAACGGCTGTCGTGGCTGGGCGGTCCCGATGGACCCGGCAGCGCGTGTCATGCACGCCGGCGATCCCACCGAAGTAGGCCGCGCGGTGGCCGCGGCATTCTCTGTGGGCGATAAGCTACCGAGTGGAAGCTACCTCGCCGTCTGCGGGGGCATTTACTCGTGGAACGACTTTGTTGCCACGCTAAACGCGCAAGGGCACAAGCTCGAGGTGACCCGGCTGGTGCCACCCGAGGCCTACGACAACTTCTTTCCGGGCGCGCACGAATTGCGCGAGGGGTATCAGTACTACGAGCAATATACCTACTTCGGTCCGGAGCACGAGAAGCGCACCGCCGCGGCCAATGCCTTGGTCCCGGGCGGGTTCACCGGTTTTGCCGACTGGGCGAAGGTGCACATGAAGCCGAACTGATTTCTCCCTCTCGCGTGTTGGAAGGTATTTACGGACGGGCAATAACGATCTGAGTAGGCGATCTGTATACATTTTTTTGTGAAATCAGAAATACATTCGGAAAGTGAAGGGAGACCGCGATGCAAGCCACGCAACTACACGAAGACAAGTTTTTCAAGGTTCTTTGGGATGAGCACACTCGGATCATTGGGATCGACTGGAAGGAAGGCACCTCTTCCATGACGGATGAGGATTTTAAAGCCGCTCTGACGTTATTCGCCGGGCACGTCGAGCAGAAGAAAGCACAGGGAATTCTTGTGGATGTCAGCGGTTTTCGCCATAAGCCCGGCCCAGAGGTACAGCCATGGCGGGTAAAAAATATCTCGAATCGTTACGCCACTGCAGGCGTTAAGCGTCAGGCGTTTCTTTTTCCGAAAGGTGCGCAGATGCCGCCGATGCGGTCATCGCCGGAGGAGAAGTTTCTGACAGAGACCTTCGATGATGTTCAAAAGGCCGAAACCTGGTTGACGGCCGGTCCAAACCATGGGTGATGAAATTCGGCCGTTCAAGATTCATGTCAGCGAGGCGGATCTCGAAGATCTGAAAAAGCGGCTACGCGCCACCCGCTGGCCCGAGCCGCAGACCGTCCCTGATTGGTCGCAAGGGGTTCCTCTCGATTACGTGCGGAAAATCTGCGAATATTGGGCCCGCGATTACGATTGGCGCAAAATCGAAGCCTGGCTCAACGCTCTCCCGCAATTTCACACCGACCTGGATGGGCTCGGCATCTACTTCCTGCATATCCGTTCATCGCACTCTGACGCGGCGCCCTTGATCCTGACGCATGGCTGGCCTGGATCGGTCATCGAATTCTTGAAGGTTATCCCAGCCTTGACCGATCCCTCCAGGCACGGCGGTCAATCGCAAGACGCTTTCCATGTGGTTTGCCCCGCGTTGCCCGGCTATGGTTTTTCGGATAAACCGAAGCAAAGCGGTTGGTCCGTCGAAAAGACGGCTCGCGCTTGGAGCGAGTTGATGCTGCGCCTGGGCTACCAGCGATACTACGCCCAAGGCGGCGATTGGGGCGCCGTGGTAACATCCGCCATCGCGCTTCAGGACACCGAACACTGCCACGGAGTCCATCTGAATATGCCCATCGTTCGGCCTGATCCCGCCACGATGAACAACCTCACGGATGAAGAAAAAGACGGCCTGGCAGGAATGCAGTACTTCCAAGATTGGGACTCTGGTTACGCGAAAGAGCAGAGCACCCGTCCGCAAACGATCGGCTACGGGCTGACGGACTCGCCCGCCGGACAGGCCGCCTGGATCCTCGAAAAATTCTGGGCGTGGACCGATTGCCGCGGAAATCCAGAGAACGTGCTGACTCGTGATGAGATGCTGGACGACATCATGCTGTACTGGCTTCCGAACGCCGCCGCATCCTCGGCGCGTCTATACTGGGAAAGCTTCAACAACTTCAACTATGAACCGGTTCGGATTCCGGTGGGCTGCAGCGTCTTCCCGAGAGACGTTTTGCGTGTGTCTCGCCGCTGGGCCGAGAAACGCTATCCCAATCTGGTTTATTGGAACCGGATGGATCGCGGCGGCCACTTCGCCGCGTTTGAACAGCCCGATTTGTTTGTGAAAGAGCTTCGAGCCTGCTTCAGCAAGATGCGAGCCATGTAATTCGACCATCGGAGGGAGCTCACAGCTTGAGATTCCAGCGTTCAAGTCGTTTAGTGGTGGGACCAACGACCGCTGCGAAGAGCAACCTGTCTTGACCGAGTGCGTGGAGGAAAAGCGCAATAAACTCGCCAACTTATCTAGATTACTGTTTCTGATGTTGCGTTCCAGAACGAAAGGTGGATCTCAATGAATTGTGCGGCATACTTTCTCATTTTGGAAATGCTAGCGGGTACCGGTTGCTTCGCGCAAACGAGGAGCACGGCAGAAAGTACTGCTCCAAAAAGTACTGCTCATTCAGCTGCGAAACTCGAACGAATGCCGGAGTCGCTGGAAACGCGCTTCGCACTCGGCGCCGGGCCTCCCCACCTGCGGGCCGAAGCAACAACCTATGTGCTGGACCCGGCCAAGGGGTATGTGCTGAACCACCAAGGAACCAATGGCCTGAGCTGTATCGTTGTTCGAAGTGACTGGCAGTTTTCCAACGAACCCTTCCGAGACGATATTTTCTGGGCCGTTTGCTACGACGCTGAAGGATCGAAGACGCTCTTGCAGGACTATCTCCGAGCCGCCGAGTTGAGAGCCAGCGGGATGGACGTGGGCAGGTCAATCAGGAGATTACAAAGAAATTCGGATCACCCGCTTACCCGAATCCGTCTCGCGCGGGAGTCGCCTACATGATCGCGCCGGTAATGCGTGGTCTTGTCCGTTCGGGAGTGGCCACCATGAACATGCCGCACTATATGTTCTATGCTCCGAACGTAAAAGACGCGGATATCGGTGGGAACGGCTTCAGTAAACAATATCCATTCATGCTAAAGATGAGTCCAGGCCGGGACGATTACATCATCCAGCTTGTGGGCGAAGCGGAAAAGGCGAAGATCATCGAGGATGGGAAGGAACTGCTTGCTGATCTTTGTTCTTATAGAGATTATTTGTGCACGACACCTGCGACGCGTGCCCGCACACCTTTCGACTAAGAGCGCGTGCGCGTAGCCAGGTGCGGCAAGGAAGGCTGAGGATTGGTGTGTGAGTGCTTTTCTTGGTCTGCCGCACTCCGCCACCTTGGCGGCTGGCTGAAAGCATAGGTGCCGCACATCCACTAACTAGTTTATGCGCGAGGAGACGGTAGTGCACGCCAAACGCAAAGTGCAGTATTTGCACCCATCAACGAAGTTAGCATCGAAGCCGCAACTAGTGCGCACGCTAAAAATAACCTTGCTCTCCACTATGCTGGTCGGAAAAGTGTCGGGATTGGGCGAGTGGGGTTTTTCCGCTCTGATCGAGGCTGACGGTCATCGCATTCTCATAGACGCTGGAGCATATCCACAAACCGTGCTGAACAATGCTCGTGCGCTGAAGATCGACTTGTTCGGCGTGCGCGAAGTGATCATCACACACAATCACGACGACCACATTGGTGGGTTGCTGACACTTCGCCGGAAACTGATGCAGAGGGATCGCGCAGCCGTGTCAGTCGTGCATGCTGGAAGAGGAATCTTTTATAGCCGACCGTCCCCAGATGGAGAGGATAATGCGATGATTGCACTCCGGGAGGTTTACGAAGCCAGCGGGGGCAAGTTTGTTGAGCATTCAGAATGGGCTGAGCTATTTCCGGGCGGCTGGCTGACAGGTCCCGTGCCACGAAAATATTCGGAGCAGAACTGGAGCGATCTTGAAAAAGTGCGGACTCCGCGCGGCCTGGTTGATGACAATGTTCCTGAAGACGTTTCGTTATTGATCAATACGGTGCAAGGGCTCGTAGCGGTAATAGGCTGTGGTCATGCAGGGGTTGTGAACATTTTGACTCACGCACTCGCAAAATTTGGAGACAAGCCGATCTACGGACTAGTGGGCGGCCTGCACTTATTCTCAGCCAGCATGGAGCACCTAAACTGGACCGGCGACAAGCTGAAACAGCTCATGGTTGCTAATCTCTTGGGAGCACACTGTACGGGCATTGAAGCCGTTTATCATCTTCGACAACGTGTGGGCTTGACGCGCACATCTGCAGTAGTGGGTAGTGTCGGCTCCACGTTTGCCCTTGGAAAGGGCATTGCTCGCGGGGAGTTGGCCTAGAGTTCAACTGAGCCGCGTCTCTCCGATTGCTCGAACGAGATTCGCCCAACGATCCGTTCCTGCCCAACTGCGTCCGCTACGACCTAAGTGCGCCGCCTCCGGCGTCGCAGGTCTTCGCTACGGGAGTGGCCTGCGCAAGACAAACCATGCCCTAATATCGGAAACGTCGCGGGCAAACCTCACCCGAAGCTATTCCAATTAACTCATAACTAGGACATGAAAATGTCTCCTTTTTCCGCCCCATTTTTCTGGGGGCACCCAAAGCGAGGTCCGGTCGCATACTTCAACCTCCGTTCGGGGCCAAGCCACGCTCACGCCTCTTTAAGTTTAACAACTCGCGAAATGGTGCTCGAAAGCCTGCCCCAGTTGTCTGCTTCTTTTTCGAGCTGTCGCCGCCCGAGCCGCGTAAGCGAATAATATTTGGCGCGCCGACCATACTCGGACGTTTTCCATTCGGCTGTGATCCAGCCCGCTTGCTCCAGCTTGTGAAGAGCCGGGTACAGCGATCCGTCGCTCACCTGCAAAACATCGCCGGACACCTGCTTTAACCGCTGACTGACGGCGAAGTCGTTCATTGGCTCAAGCGCCAGAATTTTCAGCAGCAACATGTCCAGCGTGCCCTGCACCAGATCGGAAAGTTTGCTCATCCGTTTTATGCTCTCGGTAACCGAGTACAACATACACTCGCTGCCCTCGGTAAGCAAGAGGAAAACAAAAACGTTGAAATTCAGCAAGAGAACCACGGCCGGTTATGCCGGCTACCCGGAAGCGATCAAAAAAGGGCGATCTCGGAAGTTATTTGACTCCAGTTCGAGACCGCAGAAGTGGACTGCCGAAAATCCTTTTCTACCCACCTCTCACAAATAACTGATTCCGTACACGAGTTTCCGATCGAGGCGACCAGCGTCCTGACAAGAAAGCGTCGGCGCGACCACAAAAGCACGACAACCTCGCAAAAGAGGCCGGGTAGGATTTCAAGTATACCTATTGTTTGTAGCTTACTGCTGCAGGAACTCTTCTGGATCCGACGACGAGAAGACCATCTCTTTATGACTCAATTCGTGACCGGTACCCAATCTGGTCGTCGCCAAGACTAATCTGCATCTGGCAGACCCGAAATCCGGCCGCCGGAAATAATCACCGTGCGGTCTTGAATTTCTTTGCCAGTTTGCTACTTTAACCACACGGATTGCAGGCGGCCGGATCTTGCGAGATCTGTCTCGTGTGACCGGAAGTCCAAGAAGGTTCGAGAAAGCGCTGCAATCTCTCGCGCAGTTTCCTGCGCCCATGAAACAATCGAGCCTTAACCGCGTTAACGGAAATTCCCATGATTCGAGCGGTTTCTTCCGTGGATCGCTCGTCAAGCTCACGCAACTGCAATGCCCTCCGTGTTCCGTGCGGCAGCTCATTCAAAGCCGCGAACAGAATTCGTTGCCGCTCGCTCTGTGAATAGCTATCTTCGGGGCTCAGGCCTGAATCAGGGATCTCCAGAGCGAATTGCGCTTCCTCGGCTTCGGTTGAATCATTGATCAACACCTTACGCCGCCCACGATTCCTCCGCAGCAAGATAAGGGCTTCGTTGATGGTGATGCGAGTTAGCCAAGTGGAGAAGGTGGATTTCCCTTCGAATTGGCGCAGGTGGGTGAATGCTTTCTGCCAGCTCTGCTGCACGACATCCTCGGCGTCCTCTCGCGTGCGGGTCATCCTCCGCGCTGCGGAGAAAATCCTTCGCGCGTGACGTTCGACCAGAACTTCAAACGCCTGGCTATTCTCGTTCTTCGCGGCAGCGACGAGAGTCATGTCCCCTTTGTCGGAAAGATAGGCAGATGCGATCGCAGCTTCTTGTTTGCCGACACTGTCTATGAATTTCGGCGACACAGTTAGGTCCCTTCGTGGTTTCATCTTTCACACCTCTGTTGAAGCACATGCTTGATGTAAATACCGGTGGCAACGAATTGCGCGCCCTGCTTCGACATGGCCCGCAAGAGTCTCACTCCCTTCTCATCGATAAACGTGACATCGTTGAGGTCGACAACACACGGTCGATTGTTTTCGGGTCGATGAGTCTTCTTCCAGGTTCTTCTCAGCTCGCTAACCCACAGGCCGACTAAGCTGCCTTGCAGAATCCATCGCTTTTCCGTCGGCGTCTCATCGATGGTGATCCTCAACACGTTTACCACTCCTTCTCGCCTAGAGGATTCGCCCGCGTCCCAACGAGAGCGGCGGTGTACTTGGCGCTAGGAGCAAGAAAGGTGGGTGCCCGACTCGCTTGCATACGGCATAGGGGGAGCGATGACTCCTCCCAAGAGAGCACCGAAGAAGCAGTAAGTAACTTTGAGCAGGCCGCGCTTCCCACTGTGTTTCCATTGATCGAGTACACGGGTGATGTAAATACTCGTGACCATGAATTGTGTGGCCTCCTTTGACATGAATCGCAAGAGTCTTTGCCCACCTTTGTCGATGAACGTGACCGCACTAAGATCGACCGTGCATGTGCGTCCGTTCTGAGTCGGTGCCTTTGTTTCCACCTTGTCCTCAGCTCGCCTACCCAGGGTCCGACCAAACGGCCTTCGAGCGTCCACCCTTGTTTTGTGGCTGTCTGCGCAACCGTGATTCGCAACATTTCAGTTACTCCCGTCTTTCACCCAGGCGGATGATTCTTCGAGATCTACCTAAGGCCTTGCCTTGCCCGCAAACTCTCGAAACGACTCTGAATTTGTTCTAGTGCGCACCGTTTCGAGCCCGCTTGCGCATGTGGACTTCTGACCCGCCTCGTTCAAAATGCACATCGTCCATATACGCCTTCATCAGCTGGATGCCGCGCCCATGGTCGGCGGCGGGGTCCGATGTGAAGCCGTTACCCACTATCTTTTCGAAGTCGAATCCTCTTCCCTGATCCGTCACGACGATGGTTATTTCGTTGCCGGGCCCGCAGCGGCAGCGGATGTGTACTTTTTTTCCTGGATCTTCCTGATTGCCATGCAAGACCGCATTTTCCAGCGCTTCGCGGAGCACTAGCTCGACATCGAACTCGTCTCCTGGAACGCATTGCGAACCTTCAATTACCCGCATCAGACGGTCCACAAGCGGTGAAATGTCTTGAATCTTGCTGGGCATCCAGGAGTCAATCTCCAGGATGGAAGACCGGGAGTGTTTTCCCGAGAAGTGCGATCGAGAATCCGATGGTCCGTTCAGGCTTCGCATCCCACTCATCCCAACCGCCTCTCGCTCAGGACAAATGCATCACGGAGGCCGAAGCGTGGAGGTCTTCGAAGGTCGCGGAACCTGTTGATTTATATGGCGGTGGCGAGCCAAGAAAGCGTGCTTTGGAACATGCTGCCAGTTTGGCACTGCCGGATTTGCGGTAGCTCGCCCGTTTTGCGGCACGCAAGAAAAATGTGGGGAAGAGAGAACGCTCTGGAATTAGGCGGAGTTAGAATACAGTCCGACATTCGGGGCGCCCGCCAAGCTCGAGCATTTCCTATGCGATCATCGGAGAGCAGATGTCCGCCATCTCGATCCGCAGCTGACGATATACTCACCGAGAAGTATTTGACGTAGGTGAAGGGCGGGAACGCGGGCGAAGCGGCGGCTTCTTATTTCATTCCAGCGTGTCGAACCGCGGCCGCTTTTCGAAGGGAGCGCCAGACGCCTGTTTCGCCTGCAATTGGACGCGCTCACTTGCGCGACGCGGAGCGCACGGCGCTGGCCACGCGGACCCTTGACCAGTCGTACCGCGCAATAAATCCTCGGCCTTCTCCCAACTGGAATTGTGGCTGTATCCCCTCATCGCTTTTGCGAGAACATCGGTCCGCTCGCCGAGATCCTTCCGGTACACGACTCCGTCCGCGCTAACAACAAATGTCCATCACGCCGGACGACCGGTAATCCGCCGGATAGGCCACGAAAGCGAAACCTTCGGTCATTTTGCCGCCTACGATGTAATTTTTCGCGCCGCCGTCGGCCTGCTTTCCCTGCAGAGTCAGGATGGGGTAATAGTAGCCGTGGAACGGAGTGGGGGGCACCCGCTTGATCTCTGCGATAGCCTTCAGCGACGGCCGACGCCAGTAGCGGCCCCGATGGGGCTCTGGGGTTCGCCATCCGCAGCCTTCCAATAAAGGCCATCGTGCAGCTCTTCATCGCTGACAATTTTCCGAGCGTATTCGTGGTGTACGGAGTAGTACTCCTTTTCCGCCGCCACGAGCTCTTGGCAAACGCGAATGGTCGATATTTCATTCCGGCCAATTCGCCGCTGCAAAATTTCTCTCTTGCCGGCTTCGGTGTCGAAATACCACGAATCACATTTGTTTACGAGCGGTATGGGCGCGGGCCAATTCTTCGCGCCGATATACAAAATAACAGTGCCATCCGGCTCTTTGACCAGACGGTGCATTTCCTGGTAACGCTGAACAAAACTAGCGCGCCTGTTGGCGTCCTCGGTTTCATCTCCCGAGGAGACGATTTGCTTTCCGTCTGGTCCGAGGATATCGAGCAGCGCTTCTTCGTCGTTGCGTTGCGCTGCCGTGACGAGTGCATGGCTCGCGCTCTCCGGCGATGGAAACGTCTTCTGGCCTTGTTGCTGCCCCACGGAACGCACTGGAACGCCCCCCGCCAACAACACGCCGACGGCGGCCGTTTCAAGAAGATTGGTCCAATCAAATTTGTCGAAATTCAGCTTGGTTCGCCGCATATCGCTTTTCTCCATTTCTAAATTTTGCAGGCCACCAAGGCTCTGCTGAGTTCCGCGGCCCAAGATTCAACAACTCCGCCTGCGAGATAGCTTGAATCTCGCTGGACATCCAGGAGTCAATTCCAGGACAAAAGAACGGGAGCGTTTCCTGAGAACAGCGACTGGGAATCCGATGCTCCGTTCGCGCTTCGCATTCCACTCACGGCAAACGTTTCACGTTCAGGAGAAATGCATCGCGGGTACCAAAGCCCGACGTGTTTCGGAACCAGCCGAACTTGTTGATTTGTTGTGGGATGACGAGCCGAAAGAACATTCTTCAGATCACGCTGCCAGCCTGGCACTGCCGGATTTGCAGCAGCGTGCCAGTTTTGTGGCACATAAAAAACGTATGGGGCAGGCTAGAACGTTTCGGAGTCAAGGTGCAGGGTGGCTCGGTTAGGTAGAGCGGCGTGCGATTCCGAGTTTGCAAATCTTCTGTTGGAGACAGGATCGCTTCATGGCGAATGAGATCCCGCAAAAAACCTCACGAGCATGTAGGCCTTGTGGTCCGCTTCGGGATTCGGATCTGAAGCCACCCCGACACTATCGCTGCAAGAAGAAGAAGCCTGCTGCGGGAGAACGGTCCTCAGGGGGTGCGAGTCCTGTTTGTTCAGCGCACTTCGACGAGCACTAGTGATGCGTCGTCGACCGGTGGACCATCGCGCCAGGCAGTGACGCGATTGAGAATCCCCTGCTTCATTTCGCTGAAAGGCAGAAGCGAAGTCTCGCGAACGATGTTCTGTACGCCTTCTACTTCGAGCATTTCGCCATGTGAGTCGAAAACGTCGGTGAGGCCATCCGTGTACAGCACGACGCGGTCACCGGGTTCGATCTCTATATTGAGCGCGGCGTCGGCGTCCACGGCATCCGGCAGCGTACCCAGAATCGTGCTTCGGGACGGGAGCAGGCGAGGCTCGGCTCCCGGCTGAACAATCATCGCTGGCGGGTGTCCGGCTCCAGCGTACTCCATGATCCGACCGCTGCGGTCAATTCGGGCCGCCGCCAAGGTAAAGAAAAATCCTTGCGCGCCAATATTCTGAATCACAAGAGAGTTCAATCGACGGAGCATATCCCCGAGCGGGGCCCGATTACTCAGCTGCGTGAGCGTTTCTGAGTAGATGCGGTTGGCGACGAGCGCGGAACTGATGCCGTGACCGGAGACGTCGCAGACCAGTAGGTTCAGATGTTCTTCCTCCAAGGGCGTCACCAAGCCGAAGTCGCCGCCGATCGTGTGCGCCGGCTGGTAGAAAGTGTCGACCCGCAGGCTTCCCCAGAGTAAGGGCTTGGGTGCCAAGCTCTGCTGTACTCGAGCCGCGAGCACCAGGTCTTGCTCAATCTCTCTGTGATGTTCTTCGAGCCGCGCGTTTGCTGAGCGGAGCTTCTGTTCGGTACGTTTCTGCTCCGAAATATCGGTCAACGTAACGATCGAGCAACGCCCTCCCTCGGGTCGACGCATCGCGCGCACACTGACTACCACGGGCAGCCGCTCGCCGGCCTTCGTGGGTAAAAAGAACTCTTCTCGACTCCGCCCCATCTCCAGGGCTTTCTGATGGAACGCTTGGGCGAGGGCGAACTCTTCGGCCCGATCATACAATTGCCGTGCATCGGTGCCGATGATTTCGCTGCGAGGAGTTCCAGTCATTTCCTCGAACACGGCATTGGCAAAAAGAATCTGATTCGAATCGTCCGCGATGACGACGCCGTCGTTCAGTGTTTCGAGAATGGTCCCCATCTGTTGGAGCCATTGCGGTTTTTCGCTCCTCAAAACGCTCTCCTTATGCCATGCCGAGCAGAAGACCTACGTGCGGAACTCACGGCGAGCCTTACACTGTTTCGTCAACGCAGAACGACTCCCTAAAGAGTGTGGACAGCATGCACGGTTAGTGCCGAAAGGCGACTCCACGTTGTATTCGAGCCAGGGCAAAGCATTGCGGTGAGGGAGAATGCATAGCGCGTACCAAAGCCCGGGGTGCTTCGGAACCAGCCCAGCTTATTGAATTGTTGAGGGATAACAAGCCGAAAAGTGTCCTTTAGATGACGCTGCCAGCGTGGCACTGCCATATTTGCGGTAGCGTGCCCGTTTTCTGGCACACGAGAAAGTGGGGATTTCGGAGTTGCGCGGAGTGAAGGTGCGGTGCGGCTCCGTTACCCAGAGCGGCGTGCGATTCCGAGTTTGCGAATTCTCTGCTGGAGGGTGGATCGCTTCATTCCAAGATGTGCCGCCGCTCCGTTCAGGCCCGCCACAACCCAGTTGCACTGCTCCAGAGCTTTGAGGATCTGCTGACGTTCTGATTGCTCCAGAACATCGTGAAGTGCGCCGTTTGTGGGCGATTTCGGAGTTGTGGTTCCTTCCGCCACATGGCCGACTATTGAGACTTTCAGATCAGCCACATCGACGCTCAGCTCAGGGCCCGTCGAGACAATGACGGCGCGCTCGATCACGTTCTGCAGTTCTCGTATGTTCCCCGGCCAATGGTACCGGCACAGGGCATCCATCGTCGCTGATGGAACCGTCTCTATCACTTTGTTCATGCGCCTGGAGAACTGCTGGGCGAAGTGCCGCACCAGGAGCGGGATATCCCCATCGCGCTCGTGCAAGGGCGGAACGTGGACGGGAAAAACATTCAAGCGAAAAAAGAGATCGGATCGAAATTTCTGCTCGCTCACCATTGCTTCTAAATCGCGGTTTGTCGCGGCAATCATACGCGCGTCCGTTCGCAGCGTTCTCGAGCTTCCCAGACGCTCGAATTCCCTCTCTTGCAGCACGCGGAGCAGTTTGGTCTGCAATTCGAGAGGAACCTCTCCGATCTCGTCCAGAAAAATTGTGCCGCCGTTGGCAACTTCGAAGCGGCCAATGCGTTGCGCGATCGCTCCCGTGAATGCACCCTTCTCGTGTCCGAACAGCTCGCTTTCCAGCAAACCCGTCGGAATGGCCGCGCAGTTGAGTTTAACGAAGGGCTTTGAGCGCCGTGGACTTAAATCATGAATGCCGCGCGCGACCAATTCTTTTCCCGTGCCTGTCTCTCCATAAATAAGCACCGTTGAATCCGTCGGCGCTACTGTTTCCACGTGTTTGAGGGCTCTGCGCAGAGATGCGCTATTGCCGATGATCTGGGCAAAATTCATCTCCGTGCGGATTTCATCTTCCAAATACAGCTTCTCTTTGGAGAGCTGGTCTTTTAGCTCTCGAATCTGGCCAAAGGCAAGTGCATTCTCCACGGCGATGGCAACCTGATTTCCGATCTGGGACAAGAACTCGATATCGCCAGTGAACGCATTGTCCTGATATTTGACCACTCCGAATGTGCCCAGCACGCGACCTCGGCTAACAAGAGGAAGGACACAGACCGTTCCAACTTCGGCTTGCGCGGTGTCCTTCATTCCCAACCGCCTTGCCTCCTGGACGCTGCCGCACCAAAGTTTGCCGGTGCGAAAGACCGCTCCCGCAACATCTTCATCCATAGGGACAAGGCTCTCCTCGTGCTGTGATTCGTCTTTGAAGGGAAAATCCAGGGCGTAGATTCGCAAGTGCGTGTTGTCGCTATCGGGAAGAGTAATGCCGACACCATCGCAACCCATAACCCGGCGCGTGCTCGCCACTACGGCCCGGAGAAGATCCCGGAAGTCGAGATTGGAAACCAGGTGATTGGTCAATTCAAGGAGAAGTCCAACACGCTCGCTCTTTTTCAGCAACTGCTGCTGCAAGGCCTGCGCTGCATCAAAGTGCAGCGCATTGTCGAATGCCAGAGCGATCTGTTCAGCGACTATTGTAAGAAAGTGAATTTCTTCGGCGGTATAGACATCCGGAGCCTTACTGGCAAAGGTGAGCGTTCCGACCTTACTGTGGGCTGTGGTTAAGGGGAGAGTGCACACACAGCGGATTCCATACTTCTTCAAAATCTCTTGAAATTTAGAACACCGAGCGTCGACGGCTTCAAATGAAGTGATCAAAGGCTCTTGGTTCTGATAGACCCACCAGGCATCGGATTCCTCGATGGGCAGTTCGGGATCCGGAGGGATAGCTGCTTCTGTCTCCGCGTCGATGGAATGGCGGTGAAACGTATTCGATTTCTCGTCACGAATGGACACACCGATATAATCAAACCGGACGACCCGGTGCAACTCCCTCACCAGCGCGCCAAACAGTTCCTGCGGATCTCGATGCGTTCCGATCGCGCTCGATACGCGGACGAGCGATTCGAACCGCGTAGCGGCTGAAAGCTGAGACCCTTCTGCAACTGCCTCCTTTTGCATGGGACAAACCTCTCACGCAACCGTCGCTGGCTGGGTTAGATGTCGGAGCTCCAACGTAGGTTAGAAACCCCAAGAGCAGACATCCAGTATCCCGAAGACAGCGCAGAAGCTACGGTCGCACGCGATGAAGTTCGTTGTTCAGCACGGCAAAGCGCTCTACGGGATCGCGGGGTACGCCGATTTCTTGAGATACGCGAATGCGGGTTTCGTACTCCGTCTCGAGACAACCGAACTGCAAGTACTTCAGAATCGTTGCTCATGGTCTGTGCACCGTCGGAGTAATCACGGATTCCATCTCGTTTGATGTCCGACCTAGCATAATTGGTGCCGCAAAACGGGCACGCTACCGCAAATACGGCAGCGCCACCTTGGCATTTGGAATAAGCGCGCCATCTCTCCGTGCCTCATCTCGCGATAAATCAACAGGTTCGGCTCTTTCAGGAACCCATGGCGCTTTGGCAGGCGCTCTGCTTCATTCCTGGTGTGGAACGATACCAGCCGCTTGAATAACCCACAAAATTGACTGCATGAAGGGGATCGATTTCAGAGATATGCCATGAAGAATCATCTTAGACACGGTCTTGTAATAGCAGGGGTGTTCTGTTTGATCGTCATCGCCCTGATCGTTGGAGCCCCGCGCCCGAAACACGTGGCAGGCGCAGGAACAGGAGCGCCTCCGGATGTCTTGGTGGCGCAGGTCGAGCAGAAGGATGTTCCGATTTACGGCGAATGGATCGGTACGCTGGCTGGGCAGGTGAATGCCAACGTTCAGGCGCAAGTCACCGGCTACCTGCTCAGACGGGATTACCAGGAAGGGTCGCTCGTAAGGAAGGGCCAGTTGCTCTTTGCGATCGATCCGCGGCCCTTTCAGGCGGCGCTCGACCAAGCCGAAGGACAATTAGCGCAGGCCACCGCGCAGCTTGCCAATAGCGAAGCTGTTCAAGGCCGCACCCAGCTGGATGTGGAGCGATACACCCCGCTTGCAAGAGAGCAGGCGGCGAGCCAGCAGGATCTCGACAACGCCACTCAGAATAACTTGGCGGCGAGGGCCACCGTGGCTACGGCCAGGGCTCAAATCAAGACGGCCGAAGCCTCCGTCGAAACGGCCAAGCTTAACCTTGGCTTCACGCAAGTCATTTCGCCCGTCGACGGCATCGCCGATGTTGCAAAGGCACAGGTCGGTGATTTGGTCAGTTCCAACAGCGGAACGCTGACTACCGTTTCGACTCTCGACCCTATCAGGGACTACTTCACGGTCAGCGAACAAGACTACCTCCAGCTGAAGGGGCAGTTTTCAGGCTCGGACAGACAGCGCTGGAAACTGCAGCTCATCCTCGCTGACGGGACAACATATCCCCACGAGGGCGCCTTCTATTTTGCGGGCCGTGCCGTCGATCAAAACACCGGCGCGATCCAATTGGCGGCACTCTATCCCAATCCCGGCAATGTTCTTCGTCCCGGACAATATGGCAAAGTCCGCGCCGTAGTCCGAACACAGAAAGGGGCCTTACTGATCCCCCAAGCTGCTGTCACCGATCTGCAAGGCAGCTATCAAGTTGATGTTGTCGGGGGGGACAACAAGATCGCCATTCGACCAGTCAAAGTTGGGGAACGCATTGGCACCATGTGGATTATCCAAGAGGGATTGAAGCCTGGTGAACGTGTGGTCGCGCAAGGCCAGCAGACTCTCCGCCCGGGCACGACCGTCGAACCCAAGCCATTTGTCGCCCAATGAACACGAACAGGGGTGGCGGAACAGAAACGACGTGTGTGTTGCTTTGAGGACCGGAGTAGCCCGGACTCCTCCACCTTGCCGCTCTCGCCGAAGAAGCGAGCGCAGAGCTTTCAAAGTTTGATCGAAAGGAATCAGTATCTATGTCCAATTTTTTCATAAGGCGGCCCATCGTGGCGATGGTAGTCGCTATCCTCATGGTGATTGTTGGCGCGGTCACCATTGCGAGCCTGCCCGTGGCGCAGTTTCCGAACATCGTTCCACCGGAAATTCAGCTGCAGGCCTCCTATGTCGGCGCGGACGCGCAGGCCCTCGAGCAATCCGTCGCCACGCCCATCGAACAGCAAATCAACGGCGTGGACAACATGAATTACATGTATTCGCTGAACGCCACCGGAAACTCGCAAACCACCATGGTCGTGGACTTCGACCTGAAGACCGACCCGAACACCGATCTCATCCTCACACAGTCGCGCGAGCAGCTTGCTGCCGGTCAGCTTCCGCCGGATGTTAACAGCTACGGGGTCACCATCAAAAAGTCAGTTACCGCTCCGCTCATGCTGGTCGGCGTATTTTCCCCGAAGGGTACTTTCGATACCAAGTTCCTCGGCAACTACGCCTATATCAATCTCAACGACCCCATCGCCCGCTTGTACGGTGTGGGCCAGACGCAGGTCTTCGGCGCGGGGCAGTATGCGATGAGACTCTGGGTACAGCCTGACAAACTGGCGAAGCTGGGCATCACAGTCACGGACATCGTCAATGCAGTGCAGCAGCAGAACACGGTCAATCCTGCTGGTCAGGTGGGTGGTGAACCCGCTGCCGCCAACCAGCAATTCACCTATTCCGTGCTTGCGCAAGGCCGCCTGACTTCCCCTGAACAATTTGAAAACGTGATCGTGCGCGAGGCGCCCGATGGCGGGATCGTTCGCGTGAAAGACGTCGCCCGCGTCGAGCTGGGCGCGCAGGACTACAGCATTGTCAGCCGCTTGAATGGCAAGCCCGCCATCGTTATCCCCGTCTACCAGTTGCCCGGTACGAATGCGGTGCAAACGGCCGCGGGCGTTCGCAAGCTGATGGCCGAGATGAAGCGGAGCTTCCCGGAAGACATGGATTACGCCATCTCGCTGGACCAGACAACAGCAGTGACAGAAGGCATGAAGGAGATCATTCAGACCCTGCTGATCGCCATTGTGCTGGTCATCCTTGTCGTGTACCTCTTCCTGCAAGACTGGCGCGCTACGCTGATCCCGCTGTTGGCCGTGCCCGTCTCGCTGGTGGGCACCTTTGTTTTCTTTCCGCTCTTTGGCTTCTCCATCAATACCCTTTCTATGTTTGGGCTGGTGCTGGCCGTCGGCCTGGTGGTGGACGATGCCATCGTCGTCGTCGAAGGCGTGCAACGCCACATCGAGGAGGGTCTTGCTCCCAAGGACGCCGCGCGAAAAGCCATGGCGGAACTCTCGGGCCCGGTCATCGGTATCGCCCTGGTTCTGTCTGCCGTATTCGTGCCCACCGCCTTTATCCCCGGCATCACCGGGCGGCTCTACCAACAATTCGCAGTGACCATCGCCATATCGGTTCTGCTCTCGGCATTCAACGCGCTTACTCTCAGCCCGGCACTCGCAGCTCTGCTGCTGCGGCCCAAGAAACAGACCACGGGGTTGCTCAACCGATTTTTCGACTGGTTTAACCGCGTCTTTGGACGTGCCACGGACGGCTATGTCCGTTTGTGTGGCGGGCTGATCCGCAAGAGCGCCGTTGCCATGGTTCTGCTGGCGGTCCTCGGCGTCGCCGCTGGTTTTCTTGGCAGCCGCTTGCCTTCGAGCTTCCTGCCCGATGAAGACCAGGGCTATGTGTACATCAACATGGACCTTCCGAATGCGGCTTCCTTGGAGCGCACCAGCGCGGCGGCGAGCCAGGTCGAGGAGATCCTGGCCAACACGCCAGGTGTCGAATACACCACGAGTGTTGTTGGCTTCAGCTTGCTCAGCTTCGTCCGGACTACTTATAACGGCTTCTTTTTCGTCACACTGAAGCCCTGGAGTAGCCGCGAAACACGAGCGGAACAGTTTCAGGAAATCAAGCAGCGTTTGAATCAGCAGCTCAGCAGACTCCCGCAAGGGACTGCTTTCAGCTTCTCGCCGCCAGCGATCCCCGGCGTCGGCACTTCCGGCGGCTTTCAGTTCGTGCTGGAGGACCGTGCTGGACGAGATGTCCCGTTTCTCGCAGGCAACCTCGATAAGTTCATGGCCGGCGCTCGCAAACGCCCCGAAATTGGCTATATCAGCACCTCATTTTTGCCCAGCGTTCCGCAAGAGTTCCTGGAGGTCAACCGGGAGAGGGTGCTGAAGCAAGGTGTTGCCATCAGCGACGTCTACAGAACCATTCAGTCTTTTATGGGCGGCCTGTTCATCAACTACTTCAACGATTTCGGCCGTACCTGGCAAGTGTACGTCGAAGCCGAAGCTCCTTACCGGGCGAATATCGAGAACCTCGGGCAGTTCTATGTGCGCAATAGCGGGGGCCAAACGGTCCCCCTTTCCGCGCTGACGAAGTTTGAGTCGCGTTCCGGACCCGAATTCACCATGCGCTACAACGAGTACCGCTCCGCGCAAATCAACGGCAGCGCCGCACCGGGCTATAGCTCGGACCAGGCCACCGCAGCTCTGGAAGATGTCTTCAGGCAGACCATGCCCCGCGAAATGGGCTTCGATTACATGGGCATGTCTTATCAAGAGCAGAAGGCACGCCAGGGCGTCCCGGCCTGGGCGATTTTTGGATTGTCGCTGCTGTTTGTCTTTCTGATTCTCGCGGCGCTGTACGAAAGCTGGTCGCTGCCATTCAGCGTACTCTTGAGCACGCCGGTCGCAGTGTTCGGCGCCTTCACGGTGTTGTGGCTGCGCCGGACAGTGGCGGGCGTTTTCTATCCCGCTTACCTGGTGCAGATCGAGTCCGACGTGTATTCGCAAATCGGGTTGGTGATGCTGATCGGTCTGGCCGCCAAGAACGCGATTCTGATCGTCGAGTTTGCCAAGGAAGAATACGAGAAAGGAAAGCCTTTGGTGGATGCGGCGCTGGAAGGCGCCAAGCTCCGCCTGCGGCCGATTCTGATGACCTCGTTCGCGTTCATCCTGGGTTGCGTGCCCTTGTGGATCGCCACCGGCGCCGGTTCGGTGGCTCGCCAAATCATGGGGACGGCCGTGATCGGCGGCATGCTGGCCGCGAGCGTGATCGGGATCTTTCTAATCCCAGCGATTTTCTACCTGGTTGAGAAATGGTCAGGTGTTGGCAAGGAGCACGCCCCTTCTGCAGTGCCAGCAACGCCCGCGCCTGCGACGGGAGACTGAGGTGGGCCACCAACTCATGGATCAGCAGGACGCAAAGTGGGGCGATTGATGAAGAAGCTTCGGCCTTTGATTTCTGTTGTTTTGGCATCGAGTCTTATCAGCGGGTGCATGGTTGGCCCCAACTACCATAGGCCCGCCGTGCAATCTCCGACTGCGTTCCGCGATCTGCGAGAAAGCCCGCAGGCTCAAGCTCAAGTAGCTTCTTACGCGGACCTCCCCTGGTGGCAAGTCTTCCAGGACCCGCAACTCCAGGATCTGATCCACACGGCCTTGAAGCAGAATTACGACATGCAGCTAGCCACGGAGCGTATCAACGCCGAGCGCGCCCAGCTTGCTATAACCCGCTCCTATCTATTTCCGCAGATACAGGGGAACGGCAATTTCACGGGCGGCAAAGAACAGAGTTTTCAGTCGAAATCAAATTTCCTGGCCCTCACTGCAGACGCCGCCTTCCAACTCGACTTCTTCGGCAAGTTGCGAAGAGAGACCGAAGCGGCGCGTGCCCAACTCCTGGCCACTGAGGATGCGCAGCGCACGGTAATGCTTACGCTCGTCAGCGATGTGTCGAGCGATTACTTCACGCTCCTGCAGCTTGATCTCGAACTCCAGATCACGCGTGACACTGTGAAAACCCAGCAAGATTCCGTCAAACTGACTTCGCTCAGACTTGACCACGGCGTCGCCACAAAGCTAGACGTGCTTCAGGCTCAGCAGGTGCTCGACACCGCAAATGCGCAGATCCCGGACCTCGAGAGGCAGATTGGCCAGGAGGAAGATGCCATCAGCATTCTCATTGGCGAATATCCCCAAAGCGTACCGCGCGGACGACCGCTCTCAGAACAGACGATGCCTCCCGATGTGCCGCCGGGATTGCCTTCCGCACTGCTCGAGCGACGGCCCGACATTCGCGAAGCCGAGCAAATGCTGGTTGCCGCGAATGCCGAAATCGGCGTCGCCAAAGCGTCGTTCTTCCCGCAAATTTCGCTTACCGGCTCCGGCGGCGGGGCATTTGGCCGCAGTTCTGTTTTCTCCAGCATGATGAGCTCCCAGGCCGGGATTTGGTCCTACGGAGTCCACGTTACTCAGCCCCTTTTCACGGGGGGAGCACTTCGCGGGAATCTGCATCTGGCTGAATCGCAGCACCAGCAAGCTTTAATCGCTTACAAACAGGCCATACAGCGCGCCTTCGGAGATGTGTCCGATGCTCTGATCGGATATCAGAAATTCTATGAGGTACGCGTCCGCCAGGAGCAGGCCGTAGCGGATCTGGAAGAGTCTGTCCGCCTCTCCGTCATGCGCTATCAAGGCGGTACCGCCACTTATCTCGAAGTGCTGGACGGACAAAGGTCGCTTTTCGCTGCCGAGCTTACCTTAGCGGAGGCGCGAGGCAACGAATATCAGAGTCTCGTGCAACTCTACCGGGCGCTTGGCGGCGGGTGGCAGACTTAGACGTGAATGAAACGAGACGAAATACCTCACCGGTTTCACGTAGCACCAAGCTTTTCTCGAGCAGAAAAAGGACTCGCCGATGCCTATTTCTCTCCCGCGCTCGGCTAGGGCCACACTGAGGATCGCGCCTTCGAGTCGTGTCCTAAGTTGTGTCTCTACAGCTCTGCTGCAGAGTCCAACGCGACCTTACGGAATAAGTGACTGAGAACGGTCTGCTGTCCTATCTGTGGGAAGAGGCTCTCTCGTCCCCGTCACTGCGCTCAGCAAGCAGCGCGCTTGCAAGCAGGGTCAGGCAACCCCAAACTCCGAGTTCCCACCAGAATTGTTTTCGTTCGAGCAATTCGAAGTTGAGCGCGTCTCCCATCGCTTCGCTTGCAGCCTCTGCCTTTGCAACGGCCCGTTCGTTGCTGCGCTGAAGCTGCTCCGCCAGCTGCTGGTCTTGTGGCGCCGCTTGCAAATCCCGTTCCGTCCTGTTGGCCGGACTAGCACTGACTTCTTTTTGCGCGTTTAGTGCTCGTTGAACCTTCACTTCGGACATAGCCCTTGCCGCCGACCATTGAAGTGCGGTTCCTACGACCACGCCGGTGAGTCCAATCCA
>Ga0210384_10002515_pt1 | contig 22313 bp, 18 predicted proteins | sample IncBWH2MmetaG_FD_160574 | JGI IMG/M metagenome (GOLD analysis project Ga0210384, IMG submission 160574) | Forest soil microbial communities from Barre Woods Harvard Forest LTER site, Petersham, Massachusetts, United States - Inc-BW-H-2-M | ecosystem: Environmental > Terrestrial > Soil >...
CTGCGTCGAACCATCACTGAACGTGCCGGTCGCCGTCAATTGCTCGTTTGCGCCGACCGCCACTGACGACCAGCCCGGAGTCACAGCGATTGACACCACGATCGGTGGCAAAACCGTGACCGAAGCATTTCCCGTTACCTTCTGATACTGCGCCGTGATCTGCGCAGTTCCGATGGCCAGGGCTGTCAGATTTCCAGTGCTGTTGATGGCCGCCGTGTTCGTTGGACTCGTTCCCCACTGCGCGAGTTGAGTCAGATCGAATTTTGATCCGTCGGAATAGAGACCGGTTGCGGTCAGCTGTTCGGTTGTGCCTTTCGGCAGCGAAGACGGATTCGGCGTTACCGTGATGAAAATCAAGTTCGGCACGGTGACGGCGGCTTGGCCGACCTTGCCCTGATACGAGGCAGAAACCTGCACGTTGCCGACTGCGACGCCGGAAACAATGCCTGCGGAACTGATGGTGGCGAAAACTGAGGGATTCGTATTCCACGCTGCCAACGCGGTGATGTCGGCGGTGGATCCGTCAGTATAGGTACCAGTGGCCGCCAGTTGCTCGGTGCGACCGATTGGAACATCCGACTGATTGGGCGTTACTGCGATCGAAACCAGTGCCGGCGGAGTAACTGTAACCGCAGCATTTCCCGTCACGCTCTGAAATACGGCGGAAACCTGCACGCTGCCCTGCGCGATCGCTTTGAGCATGCCGGTAGCGCTGAGTGACGCTGAACTGGTCGGCGCAGCGCTCCACGTTGCCATCTGCGTCAAATCCATGGTGGATCCGTCAGTGAAGTTGCCCATGGCAGAGAGTTGCTCTGACAAGCCCACCGGGATCGACGACGGATTGGGGCTGATGGCGATCGAAGAGAGCGCGGCCTTGGTGACCGTGACCGAAGCATTCCCGGTCATGCTCTGGTATTGCGCGGAAACCTGGACTGATCCTGTAGCCATTCCCTTCAGCATTCCCGCCGTGCTCACCGAGACATCTGCCGACGGAGAGGCGCTCCAGGTCACGGAAGAGGTTACGTCAGAGGTCGACCCATCGGTGAAGGTTCCCGTGACAGAAAGCTGTTCCGATGAACCCAGCGGAACGATGGACTGATTCGGGGTCACTGCGATTGACGCCAGGGCCGCGGCAGTAACCGTGATCGAAGCCTTGCCGGTCATTCCTTGATACTGCGCAGACAGCTGCGCCGTTCCCTGGGTCATGCCCGTCAGCTGGCCGACGCCGGAAACCGACAGGGCGGCCGACGGATTCGAACTCCACGAAGCGGAAGCCGTTACGTTCTGCTGGGAGCCATCGCTGAATGTGGCCATGACCGACATCTGGTGGCTCGCACCCTTGGCCAAACTGAGTGTCTGTGGGCTGACGCTTACTTGCGTAAGCGTTTTTTGAGAATTTGTCGAGTTGGAATTGCCGCCGCCGCCGCAACCGCTCAAAAGAAGGCAAATCGAGAGGACAACCAGAACCATCGACTTAGGAACTGAGCTTGAAATCGAAAACATTGGGTAAACTCCCGGGGTATTTGGAAGGGGGAGGGGGTGAAGCACTAGCCTCTAAGGACTATATCGTTTTGGTTAAGCAGCACAATTCCCAACACTGTCTAACCCGAACGACGTAGCGAATCGCTGTAGCCCGAGACACTAGTCCTAAAGTTTAGGGAGAGAGTTTTTCAAGTTCGAGAAGGGGGAACGACGTCAAAGTGTTCGAGGGGGCAGATTAACCGATGAAGCTGAGGCCACTCAGGTAGCTGACGCTCTTGTGCCCGCGCTTTGCAGTCCAGCGGACCTGCATGAGCGTCGGGATCGCAATCGGCACATCGGGCATAGCAATGTCACATCGCACAAACGAGGCGGCTGGCAAGGGGAGCGAGCTAAGCATGCACGCGCCACCGCGGCTCAAATTCTGGATACGGCCATCAAATTCCCGCGGGGGCGCAGGAGGGGATTGCACCGGAGGCAGGCTCCGGGCATGCACATCGAGCACCTGTGGAAAGCGCTGATGCTGACGCCGCTCGTGTTCGTTCGCGTGCTTCATCTAGCGGCATCATTTCGCGTTGTGGCTCCACAGTAAAGTGCTCAATTGGATTAGTTCCGGGGGCTACTATTAAAGGTAACTACGCTTGGGCTTGCGAGGAGACGATGCGGCCGACGATTCCGGAACGCGTGGACACTCCCATCTTGACCATGACCAGGCGCAGAAAAGCTTTTACCGTATTAGGACTGATCCCCATGCGGTTGGCGATTTCTTTACTGGTCAGGCCCTGAAGGAGCAGTTCCACCGTCTCGCGCTCTCTTTGCGTGAGGTCGAACTGCGTCGAAATCTCATCGAGAACCAAGTCGCCGGAGGAAGCGCGCTCCAGCAGCACAGCCACGGTGGGGCGCGGATTGTAGCGGCCGTCGCAGTCGATCTGGAAGCTCCGGCAGACGTAGCGGCGGCGGCCCGACTTGTATTCCTTGACGAAGCCCAGTGTCTCCTGGGAGCGATGATCCACCAGTGCTGTACGAATGCGATCGGACAAGAAAGTATTGACCTGTTTAATGCGGTCCGGTTTGCTGGGAAAAGATAGGATCTGAATAGCCTCAGCATTCGAGGCAAGGGGATTCAGAGACGAATCCAAAAGCAAGAAGCCACTTTGACTGGGCACGATAGACACTCGCCCTCCTCATTGGGCACACAGTTCACTCAGCGGCTTTCCTGGCTCTTCGGCGCAGTTTACCGCTTTGGTTTTTGAAAATCTCTTTGGAACATCTACTTGCTATTGGACTCCTGCCGAGGGGGGAGCTGCGCGACTGGCGGGAGCGCGGGGCCCTAGAACGTACAAGTCAATGTGCGCCAATTTCTCTTTGATGTCAAGCGCAATGGATTCCGCATTTTGTAGCAATGCTTTTGGTTTAGTAACAATGGGTTAGTATTACGCTCGTACTCACCCCGGTTACTAAACCTTCTGACTAGCTCGATAGTGGGGTTGTCTCCGTTCAGAGTGGGTGGTTAACTTCAACCGTATAGCAGTTTTGCAGGTTCGAGGGTTCTGTGCGCCTCCAATTTCTGTTCAGCCCGATTCAGGCCCAATTCCGCCGTTTCCGCAGCTTGCTGGTGCTGGCCGGCCTCATATTGATGGTCTTTGCCGGACTCGCGATTGCGTCCGACACACAAAAAGTCGACAAACCGGCGGCAAACGCCAAATCTCCGGCTGATCCGACGTGCAAAGTCCCTGGCGCGGGAGAGTCCGGAAAGGCCGATCCGGCAATCAGTTCGAGTGATTCTTCTCCAGCAGAAGAAAACGCAGCCACTCCGCCCGAAGATTCGATGAAGATCAAATCGGATCTGACAGATAGGCCTCAATCCGACAACGAATCCGCGCAGGAGTCGACGAAGAACGAAAGCCCCGACGTGGCCGACCCGCTGGATGAAAAGGCAAAGACCACAGCGCCTCTGCAATGTGAGAGGCCTGTTGCTAAGAAGGATCTGACTCTGCCGGCATCCGGCAAGAACGGATCGCCGGAGCAGATGCAGTGATCGCTCTGCAACAAGCGCTGCGACGTGGAGCTGGCGGTTTTGCGCTGGCTTTGAGTTTGCTGTCCGTTTCTGTTGCTCAAGAAGCTGCAGAAGCTGCTCAGCAAACTTCTGCCGAACAAATTCCTGCCGAACAGACTCCTGGAGCAAATGACACGATTTCAGCGCCCCAGGCAACTTCGACTGCCATTCCCACGCAGACCGCCGGGCCTTCTGCGCCGGAAGTGACCTATCACGATGGGCAGCTTGCGATTCGCTCCCAGGGATCTACCCTCGCCGAAGTGCTCAAGGCGATAGCGCAGAAAACCGGGGCTGTGATTGAGGTCCCGGCCGGTGGTGGAATGGAGCGGGTATTCGAGCGCGCGGGGCCGGCCAACACGGACGCTGTGCTGCGCAGGCTCCTCACCGGTTCCGATTTCAATTTCGTGATTCTGACTCCGCCGCAAACGCCACACAAGCCGGCTCGAGTTCTGCTGTTTGCGCGGGTTGCAGGTGGCGCTGGGGTGGACGATTCTGCCGTCGCCGCCGCGGCGGAGGGCGGCTCCGATAATGAGCCGCAATTGTACGGCGCAGGTTTTGCGGTCACCTCCGACGAGGAATCTGCGGAGGAAGCAGCTCCACCGGCTCCGGCAGAGCCTGACAAACCCGACGCTCTTCCTGGACCCGTGTTGGACCAAATGCAAAAGGATTTTCTCAAGCAGCACGAGCTCCAGCGGCAACAGCAGCGCCAACAACAGGAGCAACAGGGCGGATCACCTCCTTCCCAGTAAGTCGTTCACCATTCGGGAAGGCAATCACTCAATCTGAAATGAGCCACGCGCAAGGATCGCGAGTTCTTGCCGGCGAAACTGCCGGCAACAGGTGGTGGCCGTTCGAACGAATTTGGCCAAGTCCGAATCGACTTAGTCCGCTGGGCTAAGCGGAGAGACTAAACAGGCCACTTAATCCGATTGGGCGATTGCGCGACTAATCCAATCAGCGTAGGTTAAGCAAGCTAAGGAATTTGGCTAAGCAACGTGGGTAGTTGCAAAGATTCCTATAAGCGATAAGGTTCTCCAAGCGCGTCCCAGCTGCTCCCCTCCCCCCAGCACGGCAGCGCCACTACTACGAGGAGGTCTCGTGATGAAGCGTCACATGCTTACGATTTCCCTGGTCATTCTAGGGCTCTGCGTGCTGGGAGTCAGCGCGTCGGCTCAGGATGTCTACAAAGTCAACTACTTCGCCAACAACGTGACAGGTGCTCCGGATCAGACGGTTCGCATTGATAATCCTGGAACCGACGAAACCGCTAACCTGTGCGCGATGATCTACGTGTTCCAAGACGACCAGCAGCTGGCCGAGTGCTGCGGTTGCCTGGTTACCGCGAACGGCCTGCGCACCCTGTCGGTGGGCAAGGATCTGACCAACAACGTTCTGACCGGTCCTTCGACCAAGCCGGTTGACGGCGTGATCAAGATCGTTTCAGCTCTTGTAAACAACAGCCCCTGCGATCCGACTGGGAACGTCACACCGACCCCGTCGATCCGCGCGTGGGGAAGCCACAACCAGAACAAGGTTGGCACGGCCTATCCGGTTACCGAAACCGAATTCAGCGACGCGACTCTGAGCGCCGAAGAGCTCGGCTTCAACCTGGAAGAACAGTGCTCGTTCGTCCAGAGACTGGGCAGCGGCAAGGGCATTTGCAGCTGCGGTACTGGCGACTAATTAAGCTGTCCGACCCGCCGAATCTAAGGTGGGCGTAACAAAATCGTGCCAGGTGACTATAATCGTCGCCTGGCACGCTTCAATCAAAATACAACGCAATTCCTGGGGGAGGAATTTGTGAAGATTTCCGCACTTGCACTCTTGTCTCTTGTCTTCTTCGTCTGTCCATTTCTTACAGCCCAAGTAACGCCAGTTTCCATCGTCACGCCTTCGGTTGTCGCGAAAGTCGACGGGCATCCGCTCACCGACGCCGATCTCGATCACAAGATGTCCGGGAGCCTGCTGCAGGCCCGTTATCAGTACTACATGACGGAGCGCAAAGCTCTGGACAAGATGGTCGACGACGAACTGCTGCAACTCGCCGCCGAGCGCAAGCACCTGACGGTCGACCAGCTTCTCGAAAAAGAAGTCTACAAAGACATCAAAGATCCAAGTGAAGACCAGCTGCAGGTCTACTACGAAGGCATGGAGAGCAACGAGTCGTATGAGTCTCTCCACGACCAGTTGATTGAACACATTCGCGACCTGCGCCGCGCCAAGGCGCGCGCGGCCTACGTCAAGAATCTGCGGACCACGGCCACGCTCCAGATTGATCTGGCGCCGCCGGTGGCCAACGTCGATACCAAGGATGCTGTACTCACTGGCTCCAAGGACGCTCCGGTCATTCTCATCGAGTTCGCCGACTACGAGTGCCCGTACTGCCAGAAGGTTCAACCGCTGCTGCTGAAGCTGAAAGAGGAATACGGCGACAAGCTGACGATTGCCTACAAGGACTTCCCCCTCCCAATGCATAAACGGTCCCAGAAGGCGTCAGAGGCCGCGCGCTGCGCCGGCGAACAGGGCAAGTACCAGGAATTTCACGACATGCTCTACGCCACCAAGCAGCTCGAAATCGCCGACCTCAAGAAACACGCGCAGACGCTCAAACTCGACGAAGCGCAGTTCAACAAGTGTCTCGACAGCGGGACGGAAGCAGATATCGTGAAACGGAATCTGGAAGAGGGCAAGAGCCTTGGCCTTTCCGGTACGCCCAGCTTTTTTGCGAATGATCACTTCTTCAGCGGCGCAGTGGAATACAGCACGTTGCACGAGATGGTGGACCAACAAATCCGAGCAAGAACATCCCCGCAATCCCTGACGCAAACCGCCTCCACCAAATAGTGGACGGTGTGGCGAACAGGACCGCGGCGAGATCGAGGCAGCTATGCGGACGAATCGTTCAGTCGTAGGCGGACCTTCCATCCCCCGGTACGGAAGGCAGACAGAGGGCAGGGTTCACACTGCCCGCGGCAAGGGTTCCTTCGGTCTGTTGATCGCAACCGTGCTTCTCACCTTGTTGGCAGTGACGCCCGCTCTCGCAGCGGGTGTCACGGTCAGCGTGAGCCCCAACCCGACACAAGTCACTCCCGGCAGCACGGTTCAACTGGGAGCTACAGTGTCGGGAACCGGAGACACACTGGTCGTGTGGTCGCTCTCCGGCCCGGGATGCTCCGGCATCTCGTGCGGCACCATCAGCTCATTAGGCCTGTATACCGCACCGGCCACGGCGCCGACTCCGGCGACGGTGACGGCAACCGCGACCTCGCTCGCCGACTTCACCACGACGGGAACTTCGACCATCACTATTATTCCGCCTCCTCCGGTGGCCATCACCTTGACTCCGGGAGCGGTGTCTGTGAAGCCCGGCGCGCAACAGCAATTCACCGTCGCCGTGACGGGATCGAAGAACACGGGAGTGACCTGGAACGTGGCCGGAGCCGGGTGCGTGGGCTTCTACTGCGGCCTGTTTGATCCCAGCGGCCTGTACACGGCGCCCCCCCAGATTCCCAATCCTCCGACTGTCACCATCACGGCAATCTCCAATGCCGACTCCACCAAGACTGCTTCGGCGACCATCACCGTCGGCAACGGCATTTCAGTATCGGTGAGCCCGGGCAATTCCGCAGTGATACTCGGACAGCAACTAGCGTTTGGGGCCACGGTGACAGGCACTAACAACACGGGCGTGACCTGGTCGATTTCCAGCGTGGGATGCACGGGTTCAGCTTGCGGAACCATCAGCGGCACTGGCGTGTACACGGCTCCCGCAGTCATGCCTCCGACTTCGACGATCACGATCGCCGCGACATCTGCTGCCGATCCCTCTAAGACTGGCGCATCGACGGTGACACTGCTCGCCGCGGCCGGAGTTACGGTACAGCCGGCTTCGGTGCATGTCCTGCCCGGTTCTCAGCAGCCGTTCTCAGCTGTTGTGGGTGGCACGGGAAACCAGTTGGTGACCTGGAATCTGTCAGGCGCCGGTTGCAACGGCGTTACCTGCGGCACGATCACTGCCACGGGACTCTACACCGCACCTCCCAAGATCCCCACGCCGAATCTGGTCAGCGTGAAGGCCAATTCCATCGCTTTGCCCGGACAATCGGGTACGGCTTCGGTTTTTGTGGGCGCGGCTTCGCCCGTCAGCGTAAGTGTGACTCCTTCTCCGGCGCAGGTTATCGTTGGACAAACTCAGCAGTTCACCGCCAAGGTGACGGGAACGAACAACACGGCCGTGACCTGGATGATCGTTGGCGGCGGATGCGAGCCAAACTGCGGCACGATTTCGGCGACCGGGTTGTTCACCGCACCGCTGAACCCGCCTACTATTCCGGCGGTCGATGTCATCGCGGTTTCGGTGGCCGATCCTACGCAGTCCGGCTCTTCTTTCGTCACTATTGCACAAAACGTGGTGGTAACGGTGGCGCCGTCGCCGATCGCGCTCAAGACCAGCGCATCGCAGCAATTTACGGCAACCGTGACTGGAACGGCCAACAAGGGCGTGAACTGGAGCCTGAGCGGCAAGGGCTGCAACGGGCTCACCTGCGGCAAGATCACGGCTGCAGGCCTCTACACTGCGCCAGCTGCAGCTCCGAACCCGGCGGGAGTGACGGTTACGGCGACCTCGCAATCTGATCCGCTGGCTTCTGGAGCCGCGACCGTTACGATCGGTACGCCCATCAAAGTCACCGTGGCGCCTCCTAACGTCAACGTTGTGACGGGTGGCCAGCAGAAGTTCACGGCCACCGTCACGGGTAACGCGAACACGGCTGTAAATTGGAGCCTGACGGGACCGTCTTGCCCGAATGCCTGCGGCAGCATCGACGGCACGGGTGAATACACGGCCCCAGCAGCAGTTCCCAACTCGAATGTCACCGTGGTCGCGACCTCACAGGCCGACGGTGTGTCCAACGGCACGGCGACGGTCACTGTCACCTCGAAAAATGAGGGCAACCTCAAGGGTCAGTACGCGTTCCTATTCCGTGGCCGAGATGCGAACGGCGTCTATCAGGCTGCCGGTTCGTTCATTGCCGATGGAGATGGCAACGTGACCGCAGGCGTGGAAGACATCAACCGGACTTCGGGACCCTCGACGAATCTCGCGTTCACGGGAACCTATTCCATAGCGGGTGACAATCGCGGAGTCCTGGTGATCAAGAACGCCAAGGGAACCTTCACCTACACGTTCGCGCTGGGCATGAATGGCAACCGTGCGCATATGGTTGAGGCCGACGGGAGTGGGATTCGCGGGTCAGGCGTGATGGAGCGGCAAACCACCGCCGACTTCTCTCCGTTTGCCCTGAATGGCGGATACGCTCTGAGCCTGGTTGGCGCCGATGCGGGAGGCGCCCGTCTCGGGGCGCTGGGTTCCATCTTCCCGGGCGGCCAATTTGTTTCCGGCAGTGCGATCGATATAAACGACGGCGGCGAGAATCTGGCGACGATCACCGGATTCAACGGCAGCTTCACGGTGGCCGCCAACGGCCGCGGAACCATGGCGTTGAATATCACCGGCTTTGGCAGCGGGAAATTCAACTTCGCCATCTACATCATCTCGTCCACCGAGTTCTACATCGTTTCGATTGATCAGCTCGGTTTCGGCAATCCGATTTTCGGCGGCACCGCGTTTTCGCAGACGGGTTCACCGTTTGTGAACAACTCGTTCAAAGGCAATTCCACCTTCTATGAGACCGGCGTCACCAATCACGCGCCTGACGTCTCGGCGGGGTTGATGACCTTCGACGGCAACGGCGCGGTCATCGTCGGGTACGATGTAAATGAGGGCGGCTTCACGCAAATCGCGAACGAAGCGGCAGGAACCTACACCGTTTCCGCCAACGGCCGGACCACCGTCAACCTGACCAACACTCAAACGCACGCGGTCAGCACCGCTACCATGTACGGGATTTCCCCGAACACGGCGTTCATCATGGATACTTCGGGTTCGGTACGGTCGGGATATCTGGAGACTCTGGTGGTGCAGCCGCGGTTCGGGGACTCTGACATCGCGGGGCACTACACCATGGGTATAGCAGAAGCGGTCGCCGGCGCCAGTCCATTGACCACCGGAGCGCTCAACTTCAACGGCAACGGCAATGTGTCCGGCAATGTCGACCAGGATCTGACGGCGAGCATTGCATTGAATCAATTGCTCAACGGCACATACGCGATTCCGCCGGCTTCGTCCAACGGTCGCGGCAACATGCTGTTGTCGATTCCGCAATCGCAGACGCTGGGTATCTGGTTGGCGACCTACGGAAGGGCTTATGGCATCCCGCTGGATGCCAGCGACTCCGAGCCGTCTATCGTGATTCTTGAGCAGTAGTCGCAATAGTCGTTCGTCAGGCCGATCGCTTAGCCTGGTAAAGAACCTGGGGGGAAGTATGGGAAATCGAGCTGTAAGTGTGGCCGCAGGCGTTCTGCTGCTGTTAGCCGTGGCCGTGGCGCAAGACGATCTGAATGCCTTGAAGACCAAGGCCACAGCAGGAGACGCGGCATCGCAGGTCCGGGTCGGCCAGATTTACGCGATCGGCGAGGGCGTTCACCGCGACACGACCGAAGCTGCCAAATGGTTCAAGAAAGCAGCCGATCAGAACGATGCGGTCGGGCAATACCGCCTCGGCATCCTTTACGAGCTCGGCCGCGGCGTGCCGCGTGAGCCCCAGACCGCCATCCGCTACTACAAGTTGGCTGCCGATCAGAAATATCCCGACGCTGAGTATGACCTCGGGCAGATTTACGAGCAGGGCCGCGGCGCGCCCAAAGATATGGCCGCGGCGTCCAAGTGGTATCTGGCGGCAGCCCAGCACAACAAGAAAGAAGCCCTCTACAAGATGGGTGAGCTGTCTGAGCAGGGTCGCGGTGTGAAACAGAACTACCCTGACGCATTGAAGTGGTATACGGCAGCTGCGGCGCAAAACGACGCCGAATCCCAATATCGCATCGGCCGCCTGTATGAGCAGGGGCTTGGCGTTCCGCAAAGCAACACGCAGGCCATCGAGTGGTACAAAAAGGCAGTCGCGCTCGGAAACGCCGAGGCCCAAGTCGCGCTCCGCAACCTGGACAAATAGAGACGACAAATAGCAACCGATACGTAGCAACCAAGATGTTCGTCGCCCTCCCCCAGATCTTTCGAGGGCCAGATGTCTACGCAACCGGCGGTGCACAGTAAGACTGACTTATCTCCAGTTCCTCAGGTTCCCTCTCTCCCTGATTTACCTCGTGCTGACGTGACTCGTCGAGGGGCAGCGCTTCTCGGCCTGCCCTGCCAGGATTGCGGCGTCTACTATGCCGCGAGTTCGGATTCTTGCCCGATCTGCGGTTGCCAAGACCGGGCATCGGCGCAACCGCGACCACGCCGGAGTTCCTGACTATTTCCTGGCTTGCCATTTTCCATCTGACCTTTAATTTGTGCGAAGTCTTCGGGCGCAAGCAGTGGCTACATCAACTCGTGTATCGCCAAGATCGACAAGAGTGGCGTTCAACAATTTCCCCGCCAGTCCCTGTCCTTCCGGTTAACCCTTGTGCTGCCTCGGACTCCGGTTTTTTTCCATCCCGGCGGCGCTCGGGTTAGAATAAAGGCACCTTTCCCCCGGCAGCACTGCATCCAATTAGCTGAGGTTTTTGGGAACCGCGCGAGGCGCACTTAAGGTCCAGCATGAATCGAATTTTTCGTCTCTTTTTAATGACTTGCGTGGCCTATGCGGCCGCGTTCGCACAATCCAGCCAGCCCACCGCTTCAGACTCTAAACCGGCTCCCCGCAAGGTCGATCACGCCGAAGCCTACTATCACTACAGCCTCGCGCATTACTACGAGGAGATGGTCACGGCCTACGGTCGCAGCGATATGGCCAACAAGGCGATCGAAGAATATCGCCTGGCCATCGAAGCCGACCCAGCGGCAGAGTTCCTGACCTCTGGCCTGGCGGAGTTTTATGTAAAGACCGGGCGGATTCGCGACGCCGTTTTGGAAGCGCAGGACATCATCAAGCGCGACCCCAAGAATCTGGAAGCGCACAAGCTGCTGGGGCGCATCTATCTCCGTTCTTTGGGCGACATGCCCGGCGGAAATGGCTCCGACAACGTGCTGAAGCTGGCCATCGACCAGTATGAGCAGATCGTCAAGCTGGAGCCGGACAGCGTTGACGACCACCTGTTGCTTGGCCGCCTCTACCGGCTGAACAACGACATGCAGAAGGCCGAGAGCGAGCTCAAGATCGCCGTTAAACTCGACCCCGGCTCCGAAGAGGCCGTGACTACACTGGCCGTCCTCTATACCGACGAAGGGGACACGGCGCACGCGCTGCAGGTGCTCAGCGCGGTTCCCGATACCGGCCGTTCCGCCAAGCTGTATTCCGCCCTGGGAGCCGCTTACGAGCAGCGCAAGGACTACAAGAATGCGATCGAAGCCTATCGTCACGCCATCGTGCTCGATCGCGACAATCTGGATGCCATTCGCGGCCTCGCCGAAAACCTGCTGAACGACGGTCAGACCGACGCCGCTCTCGAACAGTTCAAGGTCATCGCCGACGCCAATCCCGAGGACGCGCAAACCTATTTGCGCATCGCGGAAATCTATCGCCGCGAGGGCAAGTACGATTTGGCGCTCGAGAACCTGAAGAAGGCCGACACCATGGTGCCGGACTCGCTCGAAGTCCCTTACAACATGGCGGCGGTCTACCAGGCGCAGGGCCGCTATGACGACGCAGTCAAGTTGCTGCAGGATCTGCTGAAGAAAACGGAAAAGAGCGAGACCGCTTCCAGCCAGGCCGATCGCAACAATCGCGCCATCTTCATCGAGCGGCTGGGCATGGTTTACCGCGAGCAGGAGAACTACACGGCTGCAGTCGAAACCTTCCGCAAAATGCTGACGCTGGGGGACGAGAACGCCCGCTCCGGCTACCAGGAGATCATCGATACCTATCGCGAAGCCAAGCTGTGGCCACAAGCCACGGCGGTCGCCAAGGAAGCGGTGCAGAAAATGCCCGATGACCGCGACCTGCGCATGGTGCTTGATGCTCAGCTGGCTGATAACGGCGAGGTCGACAAGTCGATTACCGACGTAAAGTCGTTCCTGAAAGGCGGACCCAATGATCGCGAAGTTTACGTTCGCCTGAGCATTATCTATACCCGCGCCAAGCGCTGGAAAGAAGCCATGGATGCGCTGGCTCAGGCCGAGAAACTCGCGACCAAGCCCGACGAAAAGGCTTACGTTTCCTTCCTGCGCGGCGACGTCTATCAGCGGCAGAAGATGTACGACGAGGCCGACACCGAGTTCCGCAAAGTTCTGTCGCTGGTATCGCCCGCCGATCCGCAGACTGCGGCCACGCTTAACTATCTCGGCTACATGAACGCGGATCGTGGCATGAAGCTCGAGGAGTCGCTAAGCTTCGTCAAGCAGGCTCTGGTCCTGGAGCCCAATAACGGCGCCTATCTGGACTCTCTGGGCTGGGTCTACTTCAAGCTGGGCAAATACGATCAGGCGGAAGAGAGCCTGAACAAAGCAGCCGTTCACATGGGTGCAGACCCCACGGTGCAGGAGCACCTTGGAGACCTTTACCAGAAGACCGGACGCCTGAAGATGGCCGCGGTTCACTGGGAACGCGCGGTTCAGGAGTGGAACAAAACCGTTCCTGCGGAAGTTGACGGCGACGCCTTCGCCAAAGTGCAGCAGAAGCTCGATGCTGCCAAAGTAAGGCTGGCGAAGGAAGATTCGGACAAGCACTAAGTAGAACCAGGGTTGCCCCGTCCTTGTCGCGCGGTTTGCGACAGGGCGGGGATTTTGACTTTGAGTGCCTCCGCAAGTCGCTTCTGCGCCTTTGCTATCCTTCCCAGATGCTCGACAGTTCGCCGGAGAGAATCGCTATCCGCGCAGCCGAACCCGGCGACATCCCTGAAATCCTGCGCCAACGCCGCGGCATGTACGTTGACATGGGCTACACCGACGAGGCCACGCTCGAGGCTATGGCGTCGCTGTCGGCGAGCTATCTTGCGAACGCCATGTCTGACGGGTCATTTCATGCCTGGCTCGCTTATAGCGGAGAACGCGCGGTGGGCGGAGGCGCTCTGATCATCTCCCCTTGGCTGGCCCATCCTTACGACCTGGAATGCCGTCGCGCAACAATTCTGAACGTTTACGTATATCCCGAGTACCGGCGCCGCGGCGTTGCCCGCCGGCTCATGGAAACCATGATCGAATGGTGCAGAAAAGAAGGCTTCGCCGGCGTCACCCTCCACGCCAGCGACGACGGCCGGCATCTCTACGAGTCGATGGGATTCGAATTGAGCAACGAGATGCGGCTGAAGCTGAGATGAACGTGTAGGGGCGGACGCATTCGTCCGCCCCACCCCGGACGAATGCGTCCGGGGTTACACGTCCTTGATGTGGGTCGCGATGTACCAGGTATTGCCGAAGTTGTCTCTTACCCCCGCATTGCGGTCGCCGTAGGGCTGATCGGCCGGTTCCTGGAATGAGGTCGCGCCCGCGGCCAACGCCGTGCGATACACGTCGTCTACGTTCGGCACGTAGAGATAGAACATCGCCGGCATCGTTTCATATTTGCCCTGGGCCTCGCCCATCTCGATCACCGAATCACCCACACGAATCTGGGCGTGCCGCACCACGCCGTCGGGCGAAGCATACTTAGCGATCTCCTCGGCTCCAAAAGCGCGCTTCAGGAACCCGATCAGCGGCTCGGCCCGGCGCGGATGCAGATACGGATTCACATTGTGCAGGCCCTTGGGCATATAGCTCTCGCCCTTGGCCGTTGCGATGTACCACAAGTTGCCCGCGCCATCTTTCACGCTGCCCGAGCGCTCACCATATGCCTGATCGCGCGGCTCATCGATCAGGGTCGCTCCTGCTGCAACCGCCTTCTTGCATACCGCATCGGCGTCCTTGACGTAAACGTGCAGCGCGGTGGGGTGCAGCGTGGATGGGAACTTGTGGCCCGGAGTTCCACCACCCATCATCAGAACCGTGTCGCCGATGCGGACCTCGCCATGCACTCCGCCGATCGGCGTGGTCACCCGCAGCATCTCCTTCGCGTCGAAGGCCTGGATCGCGAAGTCGAGCAACGCCGGACCATTTTCGGCAACCAGATACGGCGTGATCCTACGGAAGCCAGAGCGAACAGGATTCACTTTCGGTCCGCGCTGCTCCGCCTTCTTGCCGCCTTCGGGGCCAGTTTGAGTCCCTTTCATGCGCCGGTACATCTCTTCAACCGGCATTTCTTCGATCACAGCCCACGCGCTCCAGGAATAGCCGAAGGGATCGGCCAGCAGGGCGTCGCGGTGTCCGTAGAACTGCGTCTGGGGCTCGCGCACCAGCTTCATTCCGCCGTCTACGGCGCTCTTCGCGAACGTGTCTACGTCGGCCACCTGAATGGAAAGCGAAATGGGCGAATTCCCCAGTGTCTCAGCGCTGAAGCGGCCGCCTTCGGGCCACTCGTCGCAAAGGTCGATAGCGGATTCACCAATTGTGATCTCGGCGTGGGGAATGCTTCCTTCGACTTCAAAGCGGAACGTTTCTTTCGCGCCCAGGGCTTTCTTATAGAACTCAATCGCCTTGGCGGTATCTCGGAAGGCGATTCGGGGCGTTGCCGTCATACGGACGGCTGCGGTTGGTGCAGAGATAGGTTCGGCAACAGCAGACATACTCTTTTTCCCTTCCAGTTCGGATTTCAATCGTGCCTTGAAGCTCGCGCTCGGCAGATTGCGCAATTCCGCCGCGACGCGCAGCAAAGGCTCGATTCCGGGATCCATCTTGCCTGGCAGACCGTCAGTCCGGGCAAACATGGCGTCCACGGCCCGGTTGAGCTGCTCGATCTTCTTTCGGTCGATCGGGTTCGAATCGCCATTTCCGCGTGGCAGAGAGCGCTTAGGCATCGGCACCCCCCATGCGCGTCCGCAAATTGGTCAGCGCGCGAAACTGTAGCTGCTTCACTGCACCCTCGGTCTTGCCAACTTCTCGCGCCACTTCCTTGATGCTCTTCTCCTCGACGAAGCGCAGAGTCAGAACCCGCCGCTGCTCGTCGGGCAAAGTATCGACCAGGCGATACAGAGTGGCGCGGCGTTCTGCATCTTCGATCTCGTTCTTAGTCGTCTTCGTCGATTCCAGTTTTTTCGATTCCAGCAGCGAATCGTCGGCGACTTCCCGGCCCGAACGTTGCCAGCGGTCGGCGATCAGGTTGGCGGCGATCCGGAACAGCCACGCCGCAAACGGAATCCCGCGCCACTCAAAGCGTTTCAGGTTGGCCAGCGCCTGATGAAAGACCTCGGCAGACACATCCTCAGTTTCGGCCCGGTCGCGCACGCGCTTCACCACGTAGGCGTACACGCGCTCGAAATGCATTTCGTAAAGCTCGGCAAAGCGGGCAGGGTCCTTCTGCGCAGCTTCGATCAGAAGCCGCTCGTCCGCCTCTTTCTTCAGAGCCTTCACTTTCGGACCTTCAAGAAAACTCCGCGCTTCGACCGTACTCTAGAATAACTGTGGACTCCGGGAAAAGGTTACGGGCGGCAGAAGATTGATCTTTACGATTTTCCTTGTTAGCCTTGCGAAACCAACTTAGCATCCCATTCCATATCGCCTCAAGACATTGGGTCCCCAGTCGCACTGAAACGGACGAGCAAGGAGGATAGCAATGGAAGCCATCACTGGAGTTTTCAACACCCGGACACTGGCGGAAAACGCCGTGAAGGAAGCGCTCAAGACGGGTATTCCCCCCAACCAAATCACGCTTCTAACCCCCGGCAGCGCCGATCATGTGGATAAGGAAATCCAGGCGGTCCCGGTCGATGCGGCGGAGGCGCCTGGGATGGGAGAGGCCATGGGCGCATTGGCAGGCGGAGGTGTCGGGCTGGCGGGCGGCGCAGCGCTGATGGCTCTCGTGCCTGGTGTCGGCGCCATTACCGCGATCGGACTTCTGGGAGCCGCAATTGTCGCAGCCGCGGGGGCCACGATCGGCGGTGCTGTAGGAGCCAAGGCGGAGGAATCGAGTTACGAAGGACTTCCGGAAGATGAAATTTTCGTCTACGAAGACGCTCTGCGCAAGGGCCGCAGCGTGGTCGTCGCCCTGCCCGACAGCGAGCATTCGGCTTCGCTCCTGCGCAGCCTGCTGAATCGAGCCGGTGCGGAGTCGGTGGATGCGGCCCGCGAGCAGTGGTGGATTGGCCTCCGCAGCGCGGAGGAAAGTCGCTATCCGAAGTCCGGAGAGAAGTCCGGAGAATTAGGGAAAACGTCTGGAACCTTCGCCGATGACGAACGGTTCTACCGTCTCGGCTTTGAGGCCGCTCTACACGCCAGGACGCGGTGCATGGAATTCGACCAGGTCTCGGCTGCGATGAACGCTGCTCTGGAGGAGGCTCAGCGGGAGAATCCGGGTGCAGACGTCGAAGAAGCATTTACTCGTGGCTACCAGCGCGGGCGGGAGCACTATCAACAACTCTGCGACGAAACTAAGAAAGCAGCCTAGCGGAGATATGGGGCTGGGCGGGTTCCTGTTGTCCCATCTCGATGAGGAAATGCCGATCGTGACGAGTGGACTGATAATACAAGGCCTCCAGCGCTGCACCCTCGCAGATAGCGCCGCCAGATTCCGTGCCGTCAGGCCTGCGCGGTCCCAGAATAAACTGCTGATCGCGCGAAAAGGTTACAGTCCATGTAGGTTGAATCCGTGAGGGTTTCCCCTTAGAATTTTTCTTCTCATGCGTACTATGCGGATCTTGCGTGCGCTATCGCTTACGATCGTTTTCCTTTCGTCGCTGACCATAGCGCAGACTCCGAATGCTCCATCTGCGGCGACGGCACAAGAGAGAGAACGATACAAACTGGAGGCAATATCAACCGAAAATCCGGTTTATCCGCAACAAGCACGTGAAATGAAGATCGAGGGACAAGTCGACGCCATGCTGATGGTCGCCGTCAGTGGCGATGTGGAACGCGTAAACGTGCTTAAGAGCGACCCTCTCCTGGCGAAGGCCGTGGAGGACGCTGCCACCAAATGGAAATTTAAGCCAGTACTCAAGGATGACAAGCCGATACGAGTGATGGCAAAGGCCACCTTTCGATTCTCGCTATCGGACAACACGCAGGCGACAAACGGCGTTCCAGGAGAGATAGGGTTGGCAACGGAGCCTCCAACGCGGGTACGCGTTTCATCGGGCGTTTCGCAGGGGCTTCTCTTGAGCAAGGTCAATCCCACATACCCGCCCAAAGCTCGTGAGGCGGGGATTCAAGGAGTCGTGGTGCTACAGGTGTTGATTGGGCGGGACGGAACAATTTCCGATTTGCAGCCCGTTTCTGGTCCGGCCGAACTGGTTCCAGCAGCCATGGAAGCGGTACGGCAGTGGCGTTACAAACCTTATCTCTTGATGGGAGAGCCGGTCGAGATTGGGACGCAGATTCAGGTTAATTTCACTCTGACATACAGGTAGGCACCGAGGCACTCATCGCGCTTGGTAGTAAAGACTGTCCAACGCCTTCTGCACCCGCACCGACACCGCCTCCAAATCCCTTATCGTCAGCCCTGCGGTCGAGATCGGCTCGCCCACCCGCATTTCCAGCGGGCGGCATTTGATGTGATAGGTGTCCATGGGCAGAAGTTCGTACGTGCCTACGAGCGCGACTGGAACGATATCGACCTGGGCTTTGATCGCCAGAAAAAACGCTCCCGGTAGAAACGGCTTGATTTGCCCATTGTCGGTGCGGCCGCCTTCGGGGAAGATTACCAGCGGCATGCCCGCCTGCAGTCCCTTCAGCGCGGTTCGAATGCTGCCCACCGACCGCGCCGGGTTCTGCTGATCGATGCAGATTTGCCCGGAACGCCGCAACTGCCAGCCCACGATCGGATACGCCAGCAGCTCTTTTTTGAAGGCGATGCGGAATTGGAACGGGAGATTGACGTAAAGCACCGGAATATCGATCGCGGACGCGTGATTGACCGCGTAGACATGCGGCTTGGACGTGTCGATCTTGTCCAGGCCCGTGACCTTCACGGGCGAAAAGATCGACTTCATGATCAGCCACGACCAGGCGTAGGAAAACCAGTGCAAGCGGCGGCCGCTGCGGTCGAATAGTCCGCCGGGCAGGGCGATGATCCCCAAAGCCAGGGTGTAAAACCAGATCAGCGGGTCGATAATCAAATACGATCGCAGCCGGCTCAGCCAGCCGTGCTTGAGCCCAGGAATCGCGTGGGGACTTGGACGCGGGGAGGAAATCTGCACAGCAGGCGGCACGTTCGCCGCGCGGTCATCTTCAACGCGATCGTGTTCAACCGGTCCGCCCTCTATTTGGTCGACAGGAGAATTCACGTCCGGCACACTTCTATTCTAGGCGAAAACTGCCGCTTGATGCAGTCAGGTGCTGAGTCCGTGCGTGGACTCACGCGTTAACCTGCAGCAATTGCATGGCTTCGCCCACCAGATAGATCGAACCGGTCACTACGATGACGCCGTCCGCCTCCGCTGATCTTCGGGCGCGGTCCAACCCTGCGGAAACGTCTGCAACCAACTCGATCTCGGCGCCCGTGCGTATTCCCGCCTCGCGAATCTGCTCCGGCGACGCCGAACGCGGATTGTTGACCCGCGTGGCAATCACGCGCCGGGCCAACGGGAACAGGATGTCAGTCATCTCCGAGATGGCCTTGTCAGCCAGCGCCGCGAAGACAAAAATCAGCGGACGGTCGTCGTAGCGTTCCGAAAGGGCAGAGCGCAAAGCCCAGGCTCCAGCCGGGTTGTGGGCGACATCAAGCACGATCTCGGGCCATCTCGCGCGCGCAGGGATCACTTGAAACCGTCCCGGCCAGCGCGTCTCGCGAATACCGCGCTCAAGAGACTCCGGCGCGATCACAGCAAATCCCTGCTTGCTCAGCTCTTCTGCTGCGGCCACCGCCCGCGCCACATTCCGCAACTGATGCCGCCCTGCCAGCGGTGTCTCCACCAGAATCTGCTTGCCCATCACCTGCAGGGGATAGCGTGAACAGCATGGATTCTTCTCGGTACTCGCTACTCGGTACTCGGCACTGCCCGGCGACACCGGCGGCACGTACTGCACCGCGCTTACGCCCTTCGCATCGAGATCAAGAATCGTGTTCCCAATGACGTCGTTGGCTTCAGGTGACTGGGGCAACGTCACGACCACGCCGCGGGGACGGATAATTCCCACCTTCTCGCGCGCAATTTCGGCGACGGTGTTGCCGAGAAATTTCTGGTGATCAAGCGAAATGTCGGTGATCACGCTGACCAGAGGTTCCACAACGTTCGTAGCATCGAGGCGCCCGCCCATGCCCACTTCCAGCACGGCGATCTGAATCTTTCGCTCCGCGAAATAGGCGAACCCGATCGCCGTCATCATTTCGAAAAAGCTGGGATGCCACGGCAACGCACCTTTTTCCACCAACCGCTCGGCCACCCGATCCACTTCGCCGTGCAGGCGGGCGAAGTCGTCATCGCCGATCGCTTCGTCGTTGATGCGGATGCGTTCGTTGATGCGCACCAGATGCGGCGAAGTATAAAGCCCCGTCTTCAGGCCGGAAGCGCGCAGAATTGACGCCAGCGTCGCCGCCGTCGATCCTTTGCCGTTCGTGCCGGCGATCAGCACGCTGGGAAACGTGCGCTCGGGACGATCCATCGCCGCGAGCAGCACGCGCATATGCGCCAGATCGAATTTCTGCGATGGCGTGTTCGCCAGTTCGTGCCCCAGCGCAAACATGCTCGCCACTGCGGTGTCGTAGGACATAAGCTTCTAGCTGCTGGCTTCGAGCTTATAGCTCTTGGATCGCCAGACCCTCGGGTATCCGTTCATAGATTATCAAGCGCCAGCTTGGTGAAGTTGCGCAGAGGAGACAATGCAGGAAAGTCTGCAGCGGCGGGTCAAAGCCAGAAGCTAGGAGCTAGAAGCTGGCAGCTCTCTTCACGCCGCCATGAAATTCAGCGCGCGCGCAATGTAAGGCCGCAACTGCTTGCGGGGGACTACGGCATCCAGCATGCCGTGCTCCAGCAGAAATTCGCTGCGCTGGAACCCGGGCGGCAACTTCTGGCGGATGGTCTGCTCGATCACCCTCGGCCCGGCGAATCCGATCAGAGCGCCCGGTTCGGCAATGTTGAGATCGCCCAGCATGGCGAACGACGCGGTCACGCCGCCTGTAGTGGGATCGGTAAGCAGAGAAATGTAGGGCACCCGCGCTTTGTCGAGTTGGGCCAGCGCCGCCGCGATTTTCGCCAGCTGCATCAGGCTGATCACGCCCTCCATCATCCGTGCGCCGCCGGACGCCGACACGATGAGCAGCGGCGTACGCGTGCTGGCCGACCGCTCCACTGCGCGCGTAATGGTCTCGCCCACGACCGCGCCCATGCTGCCGCCGATGAACGCGTATTCCATCACGCTGGCGATGACCGGGCGGCCCTCCAATTTGCCTTGCGCGTTGATGACGGCGTCGTTCAGCCCGGTATCTTCCTGCGCCTGCTTGAGCCGGGTCGAATAGGGCTTCAGGTCGACGAATTTCAGCGGGTCGGTCGAACTCAGGTTGCCGTCGAAGGTCTCGTACTGGCCGTCGTCGAGCAGTTGCGCCAGGCGGGTGCGGGCGTCGATGCGGAAGTGCTTGTCGCACTTCGGGCAGACGTTCAGATTCTCTTCCAGATCCTTTTTCCAGATGATCTGCCGGCAGCTCTCACACTTCACCCACAGCCCTTCCGTGCGCACTCGTTTCTCTCCCGAGCCGTCCAGATCGCCGGATTCGCGCTTAAACCAAGCCATAAAAAGAAATTGTTGATTTAATGATTGTTGATTGTTGATTGAGGATCCCCGCCCAGTAAGCTTTTCAATCAAAAATCAACAATCATCAATACTCGATCCCCCTCTGTGCCATTACGCCTTTCTCATACGCATGCTTCACCTGGCGCATCTCCGTGACCGTGTCGGCGGCGTCGACGATGGTGGGGTGCGCATTCCTTCCCGTCAGGATCACGTGTACCATCTCCGGCTTCTTTCGCAAACTTTCCACTACCCTGGCCGGATCGAGCATGCCATAACTGATGGCATAGTTGATCTCATCGAGAACCACCAGGTCCCATTCGCCGGACTGAATCGCCCTGTCGGCTTCTTCCCAAGCCTCCTCCACCATGCGCACATCTTCCGGGTCAGGCTTTTCCGCGCCCACCTTCACGAAGCCGCGGCCCATCTGCTTCATGACGAACTTGTCGCCGAAAACCTTGACTGCATCCAGTTCGCCGTAGTGCCAGGAACCTTTCAGGAACTGCAGCATCAGCACCCGCATTCCCTGGCCGACGGCGCGAAGGGCCGTGCCCATGGCGGCCGTTGTCTTGCCCTTGCCCGGCCCGGTATTGACGATAATCAGACCCCGACGGATATCGGCCATGGATCGGAAGGTTGATTCTACTAGAAAGCTGCCGATCGGTTCCCTGCCCGGCGCCGGTCCGGAATCGCGATGCCAAAATGTTAAGATAGGGCGAACTTTTCCACGGAACCCTTGCATCCAAGATTGCGTAGTACGATCTGGCGGATCTCTGTCCCCTCGCGACTCTGCGGAGGTCTCTCGGTGCTCAACAACAGCGCGGCGTTATTGTTGCTGGCATGTGCTGCCCTGCCTGCCTTCGCGGCTCAGCATGTGGCGGTTCATCCCCGGCCACCCATCGATTCGGTGGAACAGGCCACAATTCGCGAGATTGTCGATATGGAGCGGCAGGCCCGCGAGGCCAGCCTGCGGCGCGACGCCGACTTCTCCCAGCGCACCCTCGCCGAGGACTATGTCGCCATCACTCC
>Ga0210384_10002517_pt1 | contig 22309 bp, 23 predicted proteins | sample IncBWH2MmetaG_FD_160574 | JGI IMG/M metagenome (GOLD analysis project Ga0210384, IMG submission 160574) | Forest soil microbial communities from Barre Woods Harvard Forest LTER site, Petersham, Massachusetts, United States - Inc-BW-H-2-M | ecosystem: Environmental > Terrestrial > Soil >...
TCATCGCCTATATCTTCACCAAAATTTCCGTGCAGCTCTATGCCGCCAGCGTTGTTCTGGAGCGCGTGGCGGGCTGGACGCTCTGGAAGACCGCGGTGGCTTTGGTGGTGGCTACCGGAATCTACACCGTCGCCGGGGGATTGGCAGCCGTGATCTACACCGATATGGTGCAGACCATGATCTTGATAACCGGCGCGGTTATCCTGACCTTTGTCGGGCTTCATCGCGTGGGAGGGTTCGAAGCGCTGCGGGCAGCCGTTCCGGCCAGCTACTTTCACATGATCAAACCGACGAACGATCCAGCCTTCCCATGGACCGGAATTTTCTTCGGCGCCCCCATCCTCGGGATCTGGTACTGGTGCACGGATCAGGTGATCGTGCAGCGCGTGCTTTCCGCCAAAGATGAGGGACACGCCAAAGCTGCGACGATATTCGCGGGTTTCCTGAAAATCTTGCCGGTCTTCATGCTGGTGTTGCCGGGCGTGATCGCGCTGGCGTTATTCCGCGATACATTCCGGTTCGGACCCAATGGGGAGATGCTGAATCCTGACACCGCGTATCCGACGCTGATCCTGAACCTGCTGCCTCCGGGTTTGGTAGGCCTCGTGCTCGCGGCCTTGCTGGCTGCGGTCATGGGTGCGATGGCATCTGTGTTCAACTCGGCTTCCACTCTGGTCACCCTGGATTTCTATAAAAAGATCAAGCCGGATGCGAGCGAGGCCAAGCTGGTAAACATGGGTAGAGTGGCCACAGGGGTGATGGTACTACTCGGGCTGATGTGGGTGCCGTTTATCCATCTCATCAGCAGCCAACTTTATATCTATCTCCAGAGCGTACAGGCCTACATCAGCCCGCCGATTGCGGCTTGCTTCGTTCTCGGCATTCTTTGGCCGCGACTCAACGCGCAAGGGGCCATCAGTTCGCTGCTGACGGGCTTCGTGCTGGGCGCGGTGCGTTTTGTCTTCGAGTTGCGCGCCAAGGGCGGCACTCCTCCGGCCCCAGGCCTCGATTGGCTGGTGCAAATGAATTTCTTGCATTACGCCATCTTCATGTTTGTGATCTGCTCGCTGGTGCTGATCGGCGTGAGCCTGGTGACGCCCGCTCCCGAGCGCAGGAAGCTTGCCGGCCTCACCTTCGCCACGGTCGCTGACAAGATGGACGTGACTCCGCTGACTCCAGCGACTGAGTACAAACCCGCTGCTGAAACCGCACGGGAACGGCGTGTGAATATCGTATTCAGCCTGGTCTTAGTGGCTACCGTTGTCGGACTCTGGATTTACTTCCGATAGTTCGAAATGGCGCGCATTCGCAGCCTGAAGCCCAATGTCACCCGCGACGAAGCCATCGAGCAGCTCACAGGTAATGGGGTCGCTGGGCTGTTTCGAAACGCGGTATTTGGCCCTCTGCGTTCGGTAGCCGAGTTTTACATCCCTTTTCAGCTCTTCCAAGTCGAAATCTTCAACCGCGGCAAGCGCGATCAACGCATCTTCGGACTGGATGCCGTCGACGGATCTCTTGACCTCTATTACTTCGAGCAATTACCAGGACCGAGCGAGGTGATCTTTCTCGAAAGTTGCAACTACGCGCAAGCAATTCTGGATCAAGCAGCCACTTTGGATTTGACCATCGCGAAAGTACGGCGAGTGCTTTTCACGGCCGGTTTTTTTCGGATTCGGGACCTGCATATCTCCGCCCAGCCGGTTCCTGGAGAAATATACGTCCCGTACTGGGTGGGCTTTCACGGTCGCGGAACCCGCGCTCGATTGGTCATGATGGATGCGGTCCGGAGGAGGGTCGAAGGAGCCAAGGTTCGGCGCTTGCTCGAACAGTGGCTGACGACAGCACGTGAAACTTGACCCTTCATCGAGTTGACTCATGGCGCCGACATCGCCGATTTTCGAGTACCTTCGTAACTCCCGTTCATCGCCGTGCCCGAGCTATCCTAAACCTGTTTTTCCCCAACGATCGTATCCTGCGTGTACGCATTCGGGAGACGATCTGGCTCTTTGTCTGTTTGAGGCTAGGGAGCAATGTCGAACAAAATCGGTCGTTACGAAATACTCAGCGAAATTACACGCTCGGAAACAGCATCCATCTTCAAGTGCTCCGATTCGGAGAGCGGACAGACGGTGGTGCTGAAGGCGGTCAAGTTAGAGATCCTGGGAGAGCAGGCTGCCGCAGTGATCCAGCACACCCTGGAAGAGGTAGAGCGCTCCAACGTGCTCAACAGCCATAACATCGCACAGCTTTATGGAGCCGGGGATATGGACGGCCAGTTCTGCGCCGCCATGGAGTATGTCCAGGGCAACAGCGTCGCTACCATGCTGGCACGTAAAGAAGGATTTTCCATTTGGGATCTTCAGGATATTGCCCGCCAAACCTGTCAGGGATTGGATCACGCCCACGTGCGAAACGTGATGCACTATAGCCTGGAACCAGCCAAAATTCTCGTGACCTGGGATGGCACGGTGAAGATCCTGGACTTCGGTATTTCTACCATGGGCGCCTATACCGCCCAAATCCCGGGCAAGCCCACTGAGGTTCTGCATTACATGTCTCCAGAGCAGTTGCGGGGAGACCCAGTCGATCCGCGTTCCAATCTGTTTAGCCTGGGCGCAGTTCTGTATGAGATGGTGACAGAGAGGAAGGCTTTTGCGGGGGAAGACGCGGAAACTGTGCGGCAGCAAATCATAGAACAGATGCCCCCCGCGCCTGACAAAATCAACCGGAAGATTCACCCTGCGCTCGTTGAAGTGATTATGAAAGCGCTTTCCAAGATACCCGAAGAGCGCTACCAGAGCGGACAAGAGCTGGTAAACGACCTGGAGAAGTGCAAAGAAAGCGCCAGCAAAGTAGCGGCGAAAAAGGCTGCGCAGCCGGCCAAAGGATTGGCTACTCAGCCGAAGGCGAAGCCAACGTCCGCCGCTGGCACCACGGTTTCTGTGAAGCCGGCAGCCGTTACGACTGTTGCTTCGGCCCCGCCCGAGACCATTGCGGCAAAGGTCGAGCACCGGGCCCACTCGGAAACGGCGAGGGTCGAAGCAAAGAGTGTCGAGTCCAAAACCTCCGAGACGGCACCATCTTCGGCTCCAGAATCTCGTTCAGAGGAAATCGCCCAGGTCTCAGTCACTGATGCGGCTACAAGTGAAACTCCAACGGCGCGCCAGAAAGCTGCCGCTGCGGCCGCTGGGTGGTCAGGCGGAAGTTCATCTTCCACACTCGCTTCGCCAAAAAAGCTGGTCTTAGACCCCAGTGCAGAATTCGCGGTTTCGGCTGCAAAAGCATCTGCCGAGGCAATAGTAGAGACGGACGGCGTCATGTCCGCAGCAGCGCTGGAACCGGACGTCACCGAGCCAACTACCAAGGTTGATCCGATGATGGACGAAAGCAGGCAAGATGCCGAGAAACGCGGTCCAAGTTTCTCCGAAATCGACGAATTGCCACCCATGAAGGAGATCTACATCGCGCCGCCGCCGCCTCCACCGGTAGCCGACTCTGTGCCAGCGGATCCGGTGAGGGCCACCGTCTTTCGCAGCACACCCCCGGACAAGCCCAAGCTGCAGCCGCGCCAGGTGGCTAAGAAGGCGGTCACAGAAATCAAGAAGACTCCGCCCAAGCTCTTCTTATATTCCATTGCGGGTGCGGTCGGAATCATCCTTCTAGTCGTGGTTTACATGGCGTTCCATATCCGCTCCGAAAATTCGGACGACGACAACACGCCGGCGCAGTCTGCCGCCACGACGGCACCAGCCCAAGCTGAATCCAATCAAACGGGGCGCGCGGCTCAGCCTACGGTCCCGGCTGCTACTCCGGTCCCGGTTCAGGCGCAGCCGGCGCAAGCAGAGCCGGTGATTGCGGAGCCAGCCCGCTCCGTCTCAGTCAGAGCGAAATACAACAGCAAGAAGAAGGGGAAGACTCCACCTCCAGCGGTGATTGCGGTTATCCCCGGCCAATTGACGATCAATTCAACTCCCGCCGGTGCGGCTGTTCAGGTCGACGGTCGCAACGATCCGAGTTGGGCCACGCCATTTAATCTGGCGGGCGTGGCGCCCGGCCAACACACGGTTAGCGTGAGCAAGGCAGGATATTCAACCGAGAGTCGCACGATTGACGTCGCGTCAAACAGCAAGTCATTTCTGGTCGTCCAATTGGCTCCGCTCACCGCTACAGTTGCGGTGACCAGCGAGCCCGCGGGTGCGGCCGTATTTCTGGACGGTCACGACACCGGGCGAGTGACCCCCGCTCAAATCCCTGTAGACAAACCTGGCAGCCATACCGTGCTGGTAAGGAAGCAAGGCTATCTGGAAGAAACTACAACGGCGAACGTGCAGGCCGGCCAAATCTTCCATTTCGCACCCACACTACGCGCACTTGGCGCCACCGATGACATCAAGCTAGGGGGAAAGTTCAAGAAGATCTTTGGCGGCGGGGATACGGCTGGCATGGGCAGTGTGAGCGTCAAAACGCAACCCAAGGGTGCTCAGATTGCAGTCAACAACCGCATGCTCGATAAAGGCTCGCCCGCAGAGTTCTTCCTCAATCCCGGCACCTATGTGGTTGACATAACCTTATCCGGTTTCAAGAATATACATCGCGTGGTTACCGTGGACAAAGGCGGCAAGGTCGCCGTCGACGAGACTATGCAACGCGAATAGACATCGCCGAGTTCGGAACCCTGCGCGAAGTGATCAGGTACTGATAGATATCCTCCATTGGCCCAACTCTTTCTTGAGCAGACCGATGTAGAATGCCGTTCACTCAGGGACGTGCCAGCTCGTTACCTTGAAATGAAAGGGACCGGGATATGAAGCCGAAATTATTAGTGTTTCTATTACTGTTGGGAGGAGTTGAGTTACCGGGTCAAACTATAGTGCAGCAGTTCGTATCCCTTACGCGCGCACAGACTCTGCAGCCGCACATAGACATTTCGCCGACTCGCGCCGGGAGTCTTATCATCGTGATGCCGGGTCCGCTCTCTCCCGACATCAAGGTAGTGAGTGTTACCGACAACGCAACCGCTGGCGATAATACCTATAAACAAGTTGATGGTGCCGCCAGTTCCTCTACTGGTATGAACTCGGCCCTGGATATTTGGTACTGCGAGAAGTGCAAAGGGGGCGCAACGGAGATCAAAATCAATTTATCAGCTCCAGCCAAGGGCAGTATGAATGCTTTTCTCGAAGTTGCAAACATGGCTCCGTCCTCAGCACTGGATGGAAGTGGTGTAAACCTGACGAATGGCACCGGAAGCAGCGCGGGTTTGGAAGTTGGCCCTGGTCTTACTACTACAGCGACGGATTTTATTATTGCGCGTTACGTTTCAACCTTTACCAGTCCGACCGGCGTAACTCCCTCGGTATGGACCTATAAGAGTACTTATGTCTACGTACCAAAGGGACCAGCAGGAACTTATCAACCGACGCTAACCGGAGCGAGTCCAGCAGCCAGCTTCTGTATGAGCATGGCCGCCTTCAAGATTGCTGCATCCGCTCCGCGAAGCGCATCAGGCGCCACCAAACATACGAAGCGTTAATCAGCACTGCCACTGCGGGAAGTGTCGCTCAGCTTTGCCAGCGCCTCTTCTTGTCACTCCACAAATTCAAGGTCGGAAAACTAGTATCGCCGAAACGCTCGTTCGTAACCTTCGCGATAGGCGCGCGCGTACGCTTCCCTGTAAGCATATTTGTCACTGTATTCGCGGCGATAGCCATGATCTTCGTGCTTGAAGCCGCCGCGCGGAAACGGGTTGTACGGTTTGGCTTCCGCGATATCCCTGCGCGCTACCCATGATCCATCCTCATAGCCAAAGTCCCGCGCCACGCGAAATGCAGTCCGGTTATATCCATAATCATCGCGATCGTAGTGGCGATAGCCATAGTCGCGATCATAGAAGTGCCCGTCCTGGGCCAAGGCCAGCCCGCTGAGGGCCATGGTTGCCGCCACCACTAATGTTGCTAGCCTGATTTTCCCTGACACGATGTCCTCCCGCCGGAGGGGATGTTGTTCCGGCGTTTGTAAGGTGGGATGCGGCGGTTGCGTGAATTTGATGCTCGCCGCAAGCTGAATTGGCAAAGCTGAAGCGAACCTTAACCGCTTTCCTCAGCAACTTTTTCGTGGGTCGGGGTTGAATGTGCCGGCCTGTCTGCGGCGGTGTTAGACTTTGACTTTTTCTGGTCAGGGGAGAGTTCTTCATGGAGACCCAACGCGTAGGCGTGGTGGGCGCGGGCACGATGGGCAACGGGATTGCTCATGTTTTCGCCCGGAGCGGCCATGCCGTTGTGCTGTGCGACGTGGAGCAGCGTTTTCTGGATCGCGCTCTCGAGACCATCACCAGGAACCTGGATCGCGAGGTCGCGAAAAACAAGATTACCGCCGCCGATAAGGCGGCCACTATCGTACGTATTGTGCCCGTGCTCGATCGAACAAACCTTGCTGATTGCGATTTTGTGGTGGAAGCGGCCACGGAAAAGTTCGCTATTAAAGCGGAAATATTCCGAGATCTTGATCGCATTTGCCGCCCGGAAATTATTTTGGCTTCCAATACCTCTTCGATTTCAATCACCAAGCTGGCCGCGCTAACCCAGCGGCCAGAAAAAATCATCGGAATGCATTTCTTTAATCCTGTGCCAGTGATGAAGCTGGTGGAAGTGATTCGTGGCCTGGCCACCTCGAATGAGACTTTCCACACCGTGCGTGATCTGGCGCTGAAACTCGAGAAGACTCCCGTTGAAGTCAACGATGCTCCCGGGTTTGTCTCCAACCGCGTGCTCATGCCACTGCTGAATGAGGCCATGTATGCGGTGCTGGAAGGCGTGGCTACACCTGAGGCCGTCGACGAAGTCTTCAAGCTGGGTATGGCACATCCTATGGGCCCGCTAGCGCTGGCGGATTTCATCGGCCTCGATGTTTGCCTCGACATCATGCGCGTGCTGCAGGATGGCTTCGGCGATCCTAAGTACCGGCCCTGTCCGCTGCTGATCAAAATGGTGGACGCCGGGTGGCTGGGAAAGAAGAGCGGACGGGGATTTTACAAGTATTGAACCAGAGATGTTTGTCATTCTAGATGTTGCCGTTCGAAGCGACGCGAACAAGCCAGGCATGAAAAAGAATGACAGCACTACCTACGCTCTCGGTGTTTTCTTTGGTGTATTAGCAGGCTGCCTGGATGTGAAGTTCGGCGATCTGCTACTCACTGCACTGTTCGTGCTGGCCTCCACCATGCTGCTCGGTGCGCTGCGTCCAGAAAGACCGTGGCGATGGACTCTGTTGGTTGGAGTCTTTGTTCCGCTCGTCCAGTTGATGGCGTTTTTCTTGTTAACCCAAAAACCTTATCGCGCGCAAATCTACGAATCCTTTCTCGGATTTTTGACTGGGATTGCGGGCGCCTATGGTGGGTCGTTCGGGCGCCGAGGATTGAATGAGCTCTCTAGCAAGTGATCGCCTTTGTTCAAAGGTCTCGGATAACCAGAAAGTTACTCCCGTTTCCACAGTCGCTACGCGTATGCTCGGGCTATGGGAGTTTCGGTCTCGGTGCTGGCCAGCGGCAGCCGGGGAAATAGCGCTATTGTCTCCAGTTCGCGCACGCGCATTCTGGTCGACGCCGGCATCTCCTGTCGCGAAACTTTCAAACGGGTGAAGGCTGGGGGCGATGATCCTCGCTCCGTTTCCGCTATCCTGATCACACACGAGCACGCCGATCACGTCTACGGGCTGCTGGTTCTGGCACGGAAGCTGAACATTCCTGTCTTCATGACGGGAGCCACGCACCAGGCGTGGGCGCGGTCGGTCCGGGATGCAATCGGAAAGCGTCCCGAACTTGGCAAGCTCGAGGTATTTTCTGCTGGACGGTGCTTTTACATTGGCGATATCGCGATCACGCCGTTCACCATTCCGCACGACGCCATCGATCCCGTAGGTTTTACGTTTCGCGCGGAAGGCGTCAAAGTCGGCATCGCCACTGATCTCGGACGCATGTCGGCGAATGTGAGGGACACACTTCGAGGTTGCGATGTTTTGGTGATCGAATCGAACCACGATATTGAGAAGCTGCGTATCGGACCGTATCCTTGGTCGGTGAAACAAAGGGTGGGCAGCCCAACGGGACATCTGTCCAATGAGCGGCTCGCGGAATTCTTTAGCACCGATTATGATGGGACTGCATCCTATATTGTGCTGGCGCACCTCTCCGAGCAAAATAATGATCCTGAGTTGGCCCGGCGAGCGGCAGAAAAGGCTCTGGGGCCGCGTCAGACGTTACTTCACAATCGAGTGCTGTTGGCGACACAATCCGAGCCGATGGAAGCTATCCGGCTGTAGTGGACTATGAGTGAGTGCGTCGATCCCATTGTCGGCAAGATCCTGGCAGGCTGGCGTTACGATATCTCCGGCATTGCGCCCGAGATGCGTGGCGACTACGAAGACCACTTCGCGGCTTGCGAGCGCTGCCGCTCGCGGCAGCGTCTGCATCGCACCATCGACGTCTCATTGATCGGGCTAGCTTCTGTCTCCGCTGGGGTGTTTCTACTTGCCTTTGGCGTGATTCGCCATTTTGGCCCACGCCACGCTTTCTGGCTGGAACTGGCAGCCCTGGCCGGCTTTGGACTCTCCCTGCTGATTTGGCTGGTCGTGGCAGTTGCTACGCCTGCCCCCATGGCAGTAGTCGACGCCGCCAAAATAGGCGCCCGCCACGTGCATGACCGGCTGCCGGCCGAAATCCGCGATCGCCTGCCAGAAGAGCTGCGCTTGAAGATCACGGGCTCCTAGCGGAATGGTTGTAGTCCCCAGTCCAAGCTGATTTCCAAAATACCGCGTGAGTCGCGAATCCCCAGGCCACTCGATGGCTGCATAGCACAATTGAGCTATACAGAACGAAGCGTGCTTGGGGGATAATCGTAGAAGGCCTTTCGTTCGCCTGACGACAAGGGCCAAGGCCGATGTAATGACAGCCATCTCAAAAGCGTATGCATTTCTGCTGCTCGCAGCCATGACTGTGGGTTCGACGGCAGTTCAAATTCCGGTTTCAACCTTCATCGTTCACGAACGGCCTGCGAGCTGTCACGAGGATGCCCGGAAAATTCCCGCTCCCGAGCCAATCAGTCACAGGTGTTGTCAGATTGGCCACCAGCCAGCAATTCTGCATGCTTCCTCAAGTGATTCGCAGGAGTTGCCTCTTCGCATCCTGCCCGCACCGGATCATGTCGACCCAGAGCTTAACATTGCGGCGCTCGAGAGCTTTCCGAATCCGCTAATCCCAACCGGCGATCCACCTACCTTAGCCCCTTTGCGTATCTAGATCCCTCCGCCTTTCAGTTAATTCTCCTGCTTCAGAGCTCGTCTTCAGACGTCGAATAGGTTCGTCAAGAGACGCGCGCTCGAAGTGTCCGCAATTGGTTGGTCAACGCGGAGGTGATGGTGCGCAGCGCTGTTTCATTTGTTTTCGTGGTCATGGTCTTGACGTTCTTATTCTCACTTTGGGGGCAGTGTGCCGAGGGCCAGGTTGCCGATAGCCATATGGACATGTCAGGGCAGAGCCATTCTGGGCACGATATGCAAAGTACGCCCGGCATGGACATGTCCGGCATGAACATGGGCGAAGGATCTTCTCTACCGTCTTTTCATGCCGGGTCGGGAACGGCCTGGCAACCGGCTTCCGTTCCGGCCCATCTCTGGATGACTTCTCGCGGCGGTTGGGACCTGATGGCTCACGGCACGATTTTCATCACCTATAACCAGCAGGGTGGTCCGCGCGGTGCTGGCAAAGCCGAATCAGTCAACTATGCGATGTTGATGGAGCAACACCCGCTCGGTAAGGGCACCATTCTATTTCGTCAAATGTTTTCCGCCGAGTCCTTGACCTCGCCACATCCCGGTTTCCCCCTGCTCTTTCAGACCGGCGAGACCTACCACGGACAGCCGTTGGTCGATCATCAACATCCTCACAATGTGTTTGCCGAGCTTTCCGCACTTTACACGCTGCCGGTGAGCGAGAAAATTTCCTGGCTGCTCTACGGAGGACCGTCTGCGGAACCGGCGCTGGGCCCGGTGACCTACATCCATCGCGAGTCGGCATCGGAAAATCCGGCGGCGCCGCTGAGCCATCACTTGCAGGATTCAACCCACACCAGCTTCGGTGTGGTGACTACTGGTTTTATTTTCGATTACTCCAAGCTGGCTCGTTTCAAAGTCGAGGCTTCGGCGTTCAATGGTCACGAACCCAACGAGCAGCGTTGGAGCATTCAGCTCGCCGCGCTCGATTCGTGGTCGTTCCGGGTGAGCGCCGCGCCCACCCGAAACTGGGTGGCGCAGTACAGCTACGGCTACCTGGAGCATCCAGAAGCCGCCGAGCCGGGCAACGAGCGGCGGCAAACTGCGTCCGTCGAATACAACCGTCCACTATCCCGAAAGGTATTAAGGGGAGGGAACTGGGCGACCACGCTGATTTGGGGACGTAAGCGCAAAGAACTGAACAACACGATTCTGAACAGTTATCTGCTGGAATCGACCTTGAATTTTCGGCGTCGCAACTACGCCTACAGCCGGCTGGAGTTGGTCGACAAAGACGAGTTGTTTCCTAACGCCGCAACGCACCCTGCTTACCGCATTGGCGCCTACACCTTCGGCGGCGTGCGCGACCTGGTGCAGAACCACGTCTGGCAACTTGGCCTGGGCGCGGATGTCACGTTCTACTCCAAGCCGCCAGTTCTGGATCCGTTTTATGGCAATAATCCGCTGTCTTTTCACGTTTTCCTACGCCTGCGACCGGGATTGAATCACCACGGGCATTGAGGGACAAGCGGGCGTGGACCCCGTTTTTCGACACATTCCGTAGAAGTGGGGCTCCGCGTAGTGCGGTATAGTTGCAATCTCATGGGTACGAGTGCTCGCAACCGATTGCTAGCAGTCGGCGGGATGTTGCTCACAATGGGGTGGTGGCCTACTCCCGCGCAAGCCTGTTCCTGCACCAATTTGTGTAAACCGGAATCGGCGTGCATTAAGGAGTCTTTCAAATACGCGGCCGCAGTATTCGTTGGTACGCCTGTCGAGGTCGTTGTACAACACCTTGAATTCAAGCTCGGAGACGGGACCATTCCAACCATCAACTATCATGAACGATTCGCCGTCAGAGAACCCTTCAAAGGCATAACCACTTCCTATGTCTTTTCAGACAACGGCTCAGGCAGTGGCGACTGCTCCTACGGCAAAATGGACGAAGGGCGGGAGTACCTGATCTATGCAGACCTGGTTTCCGAGGGTTCATCGATTCACATTCACGGATGTAGCCGGACACGACCCTTGGACGGAGGCATGCGGTCGAACCCCTCTCCTGATTCCGGTTGGTCGGATGAGATGAGAAAATCAATGGTGGCGGGCCAAAAGGCTGCTCAAAAGGAATTGATCTTGTTGAGAAAATTACGCAGCCGTACAGCAGCTACAACTCGTTGAAGTCGCACTCGCCTATTGTGCTGGGGCCGTCCTCCTTCTCTTTTTCGCTCCACGCGTCCCTCCAATGAGATAGCCTAAGAAAAGACTCAGCGGAGGCGCCGTGTCCATCAATACGCCCGAAGAACTGGCCAGCATGCGCGCGGCCGGCGAAATTGTGCGCCGCATGCTCGACGCCATGAAAGAAGCGGTTCGCCCCGGAGTCACCACGGCTGAGCTGGATGAAGTCGGTGGCCAAGTTATGCGCCAGCACGGAGCCCAGTCAGCTCCTCAACTGGTGTACAAGTTTCCGGGCATGAATTGCATCAGCTTGAACGACGAAGCGGTGCACGGGATCCCTAGCGAAAGAAAGGTGCAGGAAGGCGACCTGGTCAAGCTCGACGTGACTGTGGAGAAAGACGGTTTCATGGCGGACGCAGCCATCACGGTCGCGGTGGGAGAGGTTTCGGAGGAGAGCGAGCGCCTGATTGCCTGTGCGGAACGGGCCTTCACCAAGGCGATGCTAGTGGCCCGGGCTGGCTTTCGAGTATCGGAGATTGGCCGCGCAGTCGAGCGCGAAGTGCGCCGCAATGGCTTCTCTGTGATTCGCGATCTGGGCGGACATGGCATCGGCCGCACCATCCACGAAGCCCCTCGCATTCCTAATTTCGCCGATCCTGCGGCCAATCAGATTCTGACCGAGGGCCTGGTGATTACGGTTGAGCCGATCATCGCTGCCGGGTCAGGCCGCGCGGCCGTCGACAAAGACGGTTGGACGGTGCGTACCCTGGACCGCAGACCCTCCGCTCACTACGAGCACACGCTGGTGATCACAAAGGGCGAGCCGATTCTACTGACTGCATAAGCGCGGCGCTTCCGAAATCCCTTTTTATTGCCCTGGTTGTGGACGGTAAGACCAAAGGCTGTTTATTTTTTCGCCGACCTGCGGCGAGTGGTCAGCCGAGCCTGAGCTCGCGTTGACACGGGCGACTACTTCTTCGATAAGAACGTGTTTCGGGGCCAGCGAACAGGCCGGATCCGTTGAGGCGGCGTCTCCCGCAACGAGAAAAGCCTGGCAGCGGCAACCGCCAAAGTCCATGGCGCGACGGTCACAACTTCTGCAAGGTTCGGGCATCCACTGCTCACCGCGAAACTTCTGAAAAGCATCTGATTCGCGCCAAATCCATTCCAGAGAATGTTCGCGAACCGTGTGGAACTGTAGCCCTGGGATTACACCCGCCGCGTGACAAGGCAGAGCCTTCCCAGCAGGGTCGATGATTAGCTGCTGACGACCCCAGCCGCCCATGCAAGCTTTGGGGTAGCGAGCATAGTAGTCGGGGACAACGGCTTCGATATGGATGCGTCCCGCCAGACGTTCCTGCGCGACTGCCACAATCCTAAGCGAGTCGTTAACTTGTTTTCGAGTGGGAAGCAACGCATCGCGGTTTTTGAACGCCCACCCGTAGTACTGCACGTGAGCAATCTCCAGGCGGTCGGGATGGAGCGACTCCGCAAGTGCAATCATTTCCTCAAGGCGATCAAGGTTCTGCCGATGCACGACCATGTTGATGGTGAAGGCCACACCGGAGCGGCGGATCATTGGCGCAAGCTCCACTTTGAGGGCATGCGCTCGAGTCCCGGCGATCCAATCAGCACTGGATTCACGGGAGTCCTGAAAACTTAGCTGCACATGATCCAGTCCCGCCCTTACGAGTGCCGTGAGGCGGTGTTCCGATAATCCGATGCCGGAAGTGATCAGGTTGGTGTACAGCCCGGCCGCGTGAGCGGCATCGACCAGTTGAGTCAAGTCCGTGCGGGCTAGAGGTTCTCCGCCGGTGAGATGAAGATGGAGAACTCCCAGCTTCGCGGCTTGCTGGTAAACCCCAACCCATTCCTCGGTCGCCAGTTCCGAGCACAGTGCGGCCATCTGCAGCGGGTTTGAACAGTAAACGCAGTGCAGGGGACAGCGATGAGTAATTTCCGCGATCAGGGCAAGAGGACCCGGAAGCATTAGAAATCCACCACGCGCTTCTGCTGCAAGCGCTCGAGAAAGCCGCCGACGTCATTGCGGACTTTCTCTGGTTCGGAGGCGCTGTAGAGACCCTGCAATTCGTCAACGATCTGCCGGAAGGTACGCTGGCCGTCGCAGCGTTCGAGAATTGCGTGACCGGTCCCTTTGAGCTTGAGCACACCCTCAGGAAACAGGAGCATCCTTTTGTCGCCCTCGCCCGTCCAGCGGCAACCGGAGGCCAGACGAGGCTGACTCGAATCCTGGGGAAGAGGCATGTTCAGGGCTCCTCGGGGCTGAATGCTCCCGGCGGAGGCCATCCTGGTTGCACGTAGGCGTGATAGAGGGCATCCAATTGGGCCCAGAGAATGTCGCATTTTTCACGCAAGGCCTGAACAACCAATTCCTGCTCAGCACGGGTGTGTGCGTGATCGGCCACGTATTGCAACGCAAAATCAGCGTCGGCGGGAGCCTGATCGAGCCGGGCCTCGAAGTAATCCAAGCCCCCAGCAAGCCAGGGATAAAACTCGCGGAGCGCCCCCAAGCGCAAGGAAATGAGATCTCGGGAGAAAAGTTCCGTGAGCGACGACCCGACGGCTTCGAGCAGAGAGCGATTTCTTACCAGATCAAGGTAAGCGTCAACGGAATAGCGTACGCCAGGAAGGACCTCGTTACATTTGATCACTCGTTCCCTGCTCAAACCCGTGGCTTCGGCCAGGCGCAGCCAGCGTTCTATACCCCCTTCCGGGGTGACGTTTCCGTCATGATCGAGAACGCGCTTGCGCCAGGCACGACGGAAGTTCGGATCATCACTGCGAGAGAGAATGATGGCGTCTTTAATGGGGATACGGCTCTGATAGTAGTAGCGGTTCAGAGCCCAGGCCTGCAGCTGGCCCCTGGTCAAGCGGCCTTCGTGCATCAACAAATGGAACGGATGGCGATGATGGTAACGCTCTTCGCCTACCTGGCGGAGGCGCGCGCGCAGCTCTTCCACGGAAAGAAGGCGTGAATCGATCGGGGGCTCTACAGCTCGAAGTGCCATCCGTCTTCCGCGACCTCCCATCCTGCGTCACGCACCTGGCGGTATTCGGGCCCGGACTCATCCAGCATAGGATTGGTATTGTTGACATGCACGAAAATTTTTCGGGGGTGTCGCAATCCTGCCAGTAACTGTAGGCTTCCTTCGGGAGAAGACACCGGGATGTGTCCCATCTCACGGGCCGTTTGACCCGTGCCCTGGACCTTGATCAACTCGTCGTCGCTCCAAAAAGTGCCATCAAAAAGCAGCAGGTCCGTCGATTTAAGCAAATCAAGTTGTTGGAGCAAGGCATCGTCAATGCGCGGCACGGATGGGAAGCAAGCCAACCGGCCGCCGGAGCCCGATTCTGTGTCCGATTCCGTTCCAATGATGAGCCCGAGCAGCGCTTCTCCCGGCTTCAGACCGGCTGCGCGTTCTGAGGGGACATAGCTTGGATAGCGCGATGTCAGAGGTATCGGCAAGCAGCGAATCTTAGATCTCTCACCCCCCGCTGAAGCTAGCACGAACGAGTTGTCGGGAATAATGTCCCTCCATTGCGCCTGGTTTGGCACGCGCTGGAGCATGGCAAACATCCTGTTGTCATCGCGGACAACTTGGCGGACCGAAGGGGTCGCGAAAATTTGGAGAGGCTGCAGTTCGCGCAGCAGCAACAGTCCAAGAACCTGGTCCAATTCTGCGCTGGTAAGCGCAACCCCAGAAATCGGCGACTGCCGCAGTCCATCACGCGGATGCAAACAAGAATTGGCCTCGATCTGGCCGCGTAGATCCGGAGAGGCGTTGAGGAGAAACCAGGAACCGCCCTCGGAGCTGATGGCTACCTGTAACTGGGAGCGGGCCTTGCCTCGGAAAGAACCGGCTCGCAAGCAACTACAGTTGCGGCAAGCGCAGTTCCACTGCGGGAAACCACCCCCGGCAGCCGAGCCCAGGATTTCTACGCGCATCCGGTAGGATTACAGTTCGGCGCAGGCGTAGGAATTGATCTCACAACCTAGCTGGATTTCTTGAAATTGCGGTTCAACCCACTGCATAGCCTTCAGTTTCCTCTAGGAGTAAGCCCGTGTCAAGATGCAAGGATTTGCGACCCCCTGCCACATTCTTGCAACCATTACCTTAAGTCATTTAGCTGGAATGTGGCAGGTTGCCAGCCCGCGCTTTTCCAGATATTGCTGGTGATAGTCTTCGGCTTCATAAAACGTCACAGCAGGAACGATCTGGGTGACGATCGGCTTGCTGTAACGTCGAGACTTCTCCAGCTTTTCTTTAGAAGCTTTGGCTGCGGCTTCCTGTTCGGGAGAATGAAAAAAGATCGCAGAACGATACTGTGTTCCCCAGTCTGGTCCCTGCCGGTTGAGTTGGGTGGGATCGTGGTTCTCCCAGAAAACGTCCAGCAGTGCGTCGTAGGAAAGCTTCGCCGGATCGTATTCCACTTCCACGGCCTCCGCGTGGCCGGTCCGGTCGGTGCAGACGTCTTTGTAAGTGGGATCGGGATGGTTCCCTCCGGTATAGCCCACTCGGGTGGAAATCACCCCTGGAAGTTGACGAAACGTCGCTTCCACTCCCCAGAAACAACCGGCAGCAAAGGTAGCTTTAGCCATGTCCAATGACTCTCAAATGAAAGTGTAGTCGCTCTTGTTAGATGGCGCCAGGTTTGTAAAAGTGACGTAAATTCGCCATTTCCGTTGACCAAAGCCGCTTTCTCGCGATAGAGTTCAGCCCACGTAGTTCTCCCCCGTACACGAGGCTCTGTGGGTTCCAGCTCTTACCGATTTTATCGTGGGCGGCGTTTTGTGTCTGCGTTGCTGACGGCGCTTCTGCTAGTTTCTGCCGCCTTTGCCATCAACGGCTTCTCACCCCAAAAGCGCGTCGGATTCAACCTGGGAGATCAGTGGGAACCGGCCATCGCCGCAGACGGCTATGGCCATGTGTACATTCTGTATCCACAGTACGGCGTGGTACCGGGTTGTGCCAATTGTCCTGTGCCCAGCATGGTCCTAGTAGTCAGCAACGACAATGGGGCGACGTGGCAGTTGCCCCGCCAGATTACGCCTCCGGGCACGGCGCAGTTCGACGCGCAAATCGTTGTCGATCCGGCGGATCGCAGAACTGTTTACGCCGCCTGGCTGCAAAATGACAAGAGCGACACGATAGTGGCGAAATCAGCAGACTTCGGACAGAGCTGGTCGCTGGTGGTAGCGGACCGGGGTACTAGCGAAGCCGACAAACCTGTTCTGGCGGTCCGAGGGCCGGACGTATATGTCGGATTCGAGCGTGCGCGGAAGATGAGAGTAGCTGCGTCGCACGATGGCGGTGTTTCTTTCATCCCCGCCGACATCTTCGCGGGCGTCCGGCTGGCTGGCGCCATGGCCGGTGCCGCGACCGTCGATCCTGCAGGTAACGCCTATTTCGCCTGGGCAGCTTATGCCCAAAACGCCGCAGTCAAAGGACGCGTGAATCTCTACACCATCAAGTCGTCGGATGGCGGAAAGACCTGGACGTTTACGCCGCTCGATGTCTCCGGCGCGCCTCCGGATTGCGCCGCCCAACAATGTGGATGGGCGTATCTTGGCGCACAGGTAACCATGGCCTCTGACGGCGCTGGCACGCTGTACGCGTTATGGAATGCGGGGACCGCGCAGAACGATCCGGAGCGAATCTACTTTGCCTCCTCCACTACGGCTGGAGCTACCTGGTCCCCAAAGCTCGATGTTTCACTGGCGCCGGCTGGCGTGGAGCATTGCTTTCCCGCCCTCGTTGCCGGATCAGCGGGTGATGTGCGCATTGGTTGGATGGATACTCGCAACAGCCCGCTCTGGAACACGTATTACCGCAGTTCCACCAACGGTGGCGCCACCTGGTCGCCGGAGATTCAGTTATCCACCTACGTGCGCGGCTACCGCTACATTCAGCCCAAGGGCTTCAGTTTTCCCTTTGGCGACTATTTCGAGATGAGCATCGATAGCCGCGGCGAGACCCACGCGGTGTGGGGCGAAGGTCTTAATTACAACTCACCGGGCTCTATCTGGCACACTAGCGGGCGGTAAGTGGATGGGATGCTTTCGGGGGTGTCATCCCGAAGCCCGGCGCTGTTCAGCCGGGTGAGGGATCTCGCGTGAGAGCTTATCCAAACACCCTGCCGTTCTACACGCCAGATCCCACGCAAACCTCGGGATGACGTCAGGGGCAAAATGAGAGAGAACGATCTCTGACCGTCCGCCCCTTTGCAACCTGCCGAATTGGGCATACCATGTCTGTCCTCGATAAAAGCCTATAGGAGGCGGTGCCATGATCGTCACGGGCGTGAACCTTTGGGCTGTCCTGGTGGCCGCCATCGCCACCATGGTTGTGGGTTTTCTCTGGTATTCGCCGTTTCTATTTGCCCGGCCCTGGATGCTGGCCATGGGCTACGATCCCGATAACAAAGCCAAGCTGGACGAGATGCGCAAAAGCGCGGGCAAGAGTTACGCGCTTTCTTTCGTCGCGAGCCTGGTTGCTGCTTTCGTTTTGGGCAAGATCATCGACGTGGCCACCGTAGATTCTGCACTCTATGGTATGAAAATCGGCTTTGCGGTTTGGCTGGGATTCGTCACCACCGTGCAGCTGACCGCCAAATTGTTCGGCAACCAGCCGACTAAGCTATACCTCATCAACACCGGCTATCAGTTGGTGTGTTATCTGGTGATGGGAGCGATTCTGGCCGTGTGGCCTCGGTAAGAGCGCGCTTCCGACTGGCGAGGTAATTGTTTCATCTACTCCATCACCATTCCCCCGGTTAACGAGGCCACCCGCTCGACGTTGTGTTCCAGACACCAAGTTTCCAGTTCGCCGACGATTTTTTCTGTGGCGACCGGATCCCAATAGCTGGCGGTTCCAATCTGCACCGCGGCGGCCCCAGCTAGGATGAACTCGACGATATCCGCTGCCGTCGAGATGCCGCCCATGCCGATGACCGGAATCTTCACCGCCTTGGCCGCGTCGTACACCATGCGCAGGGCAATCGGCTTGATCGCCGGCCCAGACAGTCCAGCGGTCACGTTGGCGATACGTGGCTTACGAGTCTCGGCGTCGATCGCCATCGCCACGAATGTGTTCACTAGAGAGATGGCGTCGGCGCCCGCTTCCTGGGCCACGTGTGCCATCTGCGCGATGCTGGTCACGTTCGGAGAAAGTTTCACAATCAGCGGCCGCTGCGAGATGCGTTTCGCAGTATTCACCACCTCGTCGAGCGAACGCGGATCACTGCCAAACTGGATCCCGCCCTGCTCTGTATTCGGACAGGAAACGTTCAATTCATAGGCAGCGATGCCCTCACCTTCATTCAGAATCTGGATGGTGTGTTCATAGTCCTCGCGGGTATAGCCAAACACATTGGCGAAGACAACGACATTTTTCAAGCCTCGAAGCTTTGGCAGCTTCTCGTCGAGAAATGCGCGTGCGCCAATGTTTTGTAGTCCAATTGCGTTGAGCATGCCGGCCGCCGTCTCATAAAGCCGCGGCGGCGGATTGCCCGCCATCGGTTCTTTCGACAGCCCTTTAACTACGAAGCCGCCGAGTTTATCCAGGTGGACAACATCCTCGAATTCAATCCCGTAGCCAAAAGTTCCGCTGGCTGCGATCACCGGATTTTTGAGGGAGATACCAGCGAAACTGACGCTAAGATCGAGATTACGCGCACCCGTCGCCGGGGACGCCGTCATTGGGTGTCTTCCTGTGCGATCAGCGCCACCGGTTGGATCCGTTCCGATGGCTTGGCCGGGCGGGGGCCTTTCATATCTGGACGCGAAGAATTGTCCGCGCGATGGGAGGAAGCAAGGGCTTCGGTGAGGACTCGTCCGATGGCGTGCGTGGGAGCATTGATGCCCAGCAGCGACGCCAGCGTTACCGCCAAGTCGACAGGTTCGGCGTGCGTGCGATAGGTTCCGGCTTGGAAAGGAATGCCATAAAAAGCCAGCGGCACATGCGTGTCGTACGTGTAGGGCGAAGTATGATCGGTTCCGGTGCCACCTACGGCGTACGGAACTGGTACCCCCATCACGTACCATCCACCTAGCGGCGAATAGCTGTGTTCGTACTTAAGGCCGATTTCGGTGTTGGGGACTTTGCCTTCGGCCAACTGAGAGCGGGTGTAGTAATCTCGCAAGCCGGCTTCCTTCAGTGCTTCGCCGACAGCCCGTTCCGCATCTTCCTCCTTCATCTTGACCGCGGCGAATGCGTCCGCGTCCAACCACGCCAGTGGGTAATCGAACTCTTTCACATATTCAGCCGGATGCCCAGGAGCGAGCTTTGATGATAGCCACTGATTCATTTGCGCGCGCATTTTGTCGGTGGAAAGATTGGTTGCCGGAATGTGCAGGCTGGACGCGACGCTGGGCAGAGGCGCGATGCCATGGTCTGCCGAGAGCGCAATCCACACATTGGCCAGACCTAGCTGATGTCCGAGGAAGTTGAAGAAATCGGCCAATTGGCGATCCATGGCCAGTGCCAGAGAACGCATGCGGGGAGAATCCGGACCAACATGGTGGCCGAGGATGTCATTGCCGGACAGTCCGATGACCAATAAATCCGTTGCTGGGCCGCTGCCCAGCCTCTCGTTCGTCACCAGTTCACGCGCAAATTCAAGTTCGTAGTCGTTGGCGAAAGGAGTGGGACCGACCAATTCGTAGAAGCTGGATTCTTTCCCCGTTGCGCCAGCGCTGACAGTAGTGCGCCAGGCATTGCCGTCGTTGTCTGTCCACTCTTTGTTCAGGTATTTCTCCGTGTGTTTGCTCTCGTTGAAATCCTTGGCCCACTTGGGAAGGTCACTGCGATAGTAAGTGGAAGTGATCCACCAGCCGGTTTGGTGGTCGGTCCAGTAAGCTCCGTCGCTGGAAAATCCTGTCGAAAGAATAGACGCGCGATCTTTCAGCGCAATTCCGAATACCCGGGCCTTGCCTTGGGTGGCCAGTTTCAGTTCGTCGCCGAGCGTGTCGGCTAGAAGATTGTGCGGCGAAGCTCCGGTGGCGTTGCCTGGCATTCCGATGAGCTTAGTACCATCATCCTCCACGGATGTGACCGAGCGTTTCTTTTGCGGATCCCACCACTTGTTAGCCAGGATGCCATGTCCGCTGGAATAGGCGCCCGTGAGCAGCGTTGCGTGCCCCGGCGCAGTTCGAGTGTTGGCGTAGTCATAGTTGCAATCGGCGAAGTTGGCGCCGTGGTCGAGCAGCAGTCTGAACCCGCCCTCGCCGAACTGGTCATGGTAGCGTTCCAGGTAGTCGCCTCGAAACTGGTCAATGATTATTATGACGACCAGCTTGGGACGCGCGTTGTAGGCCGAGCCAAAGATCCAGTTCGTGTGGCAGAAGCAGACCAGCAGCGTGAGGGCAGTCGAGCGAAGGGGAAATTTCATCGCGGAGTAGTTTACAGCCTGTTACGCACAGTGCCAAAACCACCCAGCAAAATTAATGTCCAAGTAATGTTAATCTTCCAACGCTTACTTTGAGCTAGCTAAGCGCTTGGGGTCTAGTCATGAAACTTACCGCGTACATGGGCATAGACGCACTCTTCTTGGTCGTTATGCTGAGCGCTGTACTATCATCTTCTGCAAGCCCAACACAATCGGCGAAGATTGCCCGGGGGAAGTACCTGGTGGAAGCGGTGGCTATGTGCGGGGATTGCCACACTCCCATCAGCGAAAAGGGCGAGCCTCTCCCAGGAAAAGTGCTGAAAGGCGCCACACTTACATTCAAGCCTGTCGCGCCAATGCCAGTCTGGGCTGACAAGACTCCAAACATCGCGGGTTTGCCTGGATGGACTGACGAACAGGCCGTCAAATTCCTGATGACGGGCATTGCATACAACGAGCTACCAGGACGCCCGCCCATGCCGCGCTACCGCCTTAGCGAAGCGGACGCGGAGGCCGTCGTAGCCTATCTGAGGTCGCTGGCCCCTTCAGATAAATAGTTGAACGCAACCGCTTGGGGTCTGATTACGCTGCTTCTGCACTTTTTTCGATACAGTAGTGGACTCCATGCTTGACCTGAACTTTGTCCGTGACAATCTGCCGCTTCTCGAGGCGAAGCTACGCCAGCGTGGCATGGATCCCACCGAGATCCTGAAGGACTTCCACGAAATCGATGCTCAGCGGCGCAAAGCGATTACCGACGCAGAGACCACCAAGGCGAGCCGCAACCGGGCGTCCGAAGAGATCGCGAAGCTGAAGAAGAGCGGCCAGGATGCGACTGCGCTCATTTCTGAAACGAAGGAGTTGCGCGAACAGGTTCAGGAGCGAGAGAAAGCCGCAGCCGAACTTGAAACTCGCCTGCAGCAGATTCTGGCGGGAATCCCCAATCTACCGGACGATAGTGTCCCGATAGGAAAGTCCGCCGAGGACAACATCGAAGTTCGCCGCTGGGGTGCTCAGCCCAAGTTTGACTTCACCCCAAAACCGCATTGGGAGCTCGGCGAACAGCTGGGGATACTCGACCTGGAGCGCGCCGCCAAAATCTCCGGCGCGCGCTTTGCGGTCTACTGGGACCTGGGAGCACGGATGGAGCGGGCGCTAGCCAACTTCATGCTTGATCTGCATGTCCAGGAGCATGGATATACGGAGGTGTTGCCGCCGTACCTGGTGAACTCCGATTCGATGTACGGTACTGGACAGCTCCCCAAGTTTGCCTCCGACCTCTTCCGCGTGCCCCACGGCGACAAAGACCTGTGGCTCATTCCGACGGCGGAAGTGCCGGTCACAAATCTTTACCGCGACGAAGTTCTCGATGCTTCGCGCTTGCCCGTCTCTCTCACTGCCTATACGCCTTGCTTCCGCAGCGAGGCGGGATCGTACGGCAAAGATGTCCGCGGCATCATCC
>Ga0210384_10002521_pt1 | contig 22291 bp, 16 predicted proteins | sample IncBWH2MmetaG_FD_160574 | JGI IMG/M metagenome (GOLD analysis project Ga0210384, IMG submission 160574) | Forest soil microbial communities from Barre Woods Harvard Forest LTER site, Petersham, Massachusetts, United States - Inc-BW-H-2-M | ecosystem: Environmental > Terrestrial > Soil >...
ACTCAACGTACTCCACAGGCGGTCCAGGGTAAATGGCACATTCGGGCTAGGAACAAGACTTGAAAACACATCCTTGTGACCTAGGACCGCCCACCACGCGAGGTAATGGAAGTTTTGAGTAGTTCTGCTGTAAGACCCCTATTGGCGATATGGGAGGCAATGTGCCTGCGGACTCGTGACACCGACATGTGCGGATCAATGAACACCAGTACGGACGGTCCCGCCCCGCTGAGCGCCGCTCCCAGGATTCCGTTCTTCCCTTTTAGTTCCTGCAAGCCTGGCAGCAACGGGCATAGAGCTGCCCGATAGGGCTGGTGAATACGATCGTCAAGGGCCGCACCCAGCAAATCGGGGCGTCCCTGGGTGAAGGCCGCGAGCAGCAGCATTGAGTTCTGCACGTTGGTCACGGCGTCCGCCCGCGAATACTGGGCCGGGAGCACCCGGCGGGCTTCCTCGGTCGACAGAGGTTGATCGGGAATGGCCAGCAACAAGGGCCACTTCCCTTTCGGCCGGATGACCGCAACCTGTGCCTGAGCCTCTCCAGACATCCGCGCCACGGTCAGCCCTCCCATCCAGCAGGCCGAGGCGTTGTCAGGATGGTGCTCGCGACGCGAGGCCTCGCCGACAATCTGCGCATCAGTCCACTTGAGCCGCCCGAAATGCACCGCCAGCGCAATCCCCGCTAGCCGAGCAGCGGCAGAAGAACCGCAACCCTTGCCGATTGGAATCTCGTTGGCAATGCGCAGCGAAAGCGGTGTGATCACCCGACCGCTTCCGGACAGCACTTCCCGGTAGGTATTCAGGATGAGGTGATTCTCCACTTTGCCGCAGATGTCCTGATCGCGGCCCTTAGCCACGATTGAAAAATCGTTGGCTGGACGCGCATCAATCCGGATGTAGAAATCCATGGCCAGCGCCGCAGCATCAAACGCCGGCCCAAGGTTGGCAGAAGTGGCGGGCAGTGCAATCCGAAAGCTGGATTGTCGTAATTTCTTCTCAGGCATCAGAGTAGCGCCAGCGTCCCGCCGGCTATAGCGAGCGCATCTTGCGCTCGCACCATCAGACGAGATATTCCCTCGCCCGCATTCCAAACTTAATTGAATCGCTCCAAAGTTCGCATGACCGCATCAAGCGAAGCATCCAAAACGATCGGCGGATGGCGCAAGGAATCCAATGCCCCGGATTCTGGTCCGCCGCTAAACATCTCGCCGCGATGGAAATCGATGGTGAAATCCGGATCCTTCAACAAATTCCCCGTCAGCACCAGCACGACGGTCTCGTCCGTTTTCACGAACCTTTGCTTCACCAGCTTCTTCAGCCCAGCCAGCGTGACTGCCGATGCCGGCTCGCACCCGATGCCTTCCGCGCCGATCTCCGCCTTGGCCTGCGCGATCTCCAGTTCGGTTACCTGTTCACACGCGCCACCAGTGGCTTCGAGCACGTGCGCAGCCTTTTTCCAGGACGCAGGATTGCCGATGCGGATCGCTGTCGCGCGCGTTTCCGGGGGAACGCTGATCAGACGCTTGCCGCCGGCTTCCCGCAACGTGCGCACCAACGCGTTGGCCCCTTCCGCCTGAATCACGGACAGCTTGGGCAAGCGAGAAATCAATTCCAGCTCGCGCATTTCCAACAGAGCCTTGCCGATCGCGGAGCTATTCCCCAGATTGCCGCCGGGAACGATGATGTGATCAGGCACCTGCCAATCAAGTTGCTCAAGCAATTCGATCGCAAGCGTCTTCTGCCCTTCCAGCCGAAACGGATTAATTGAATTCAACTGGTAGACGGGTGCCTTCCGAACCAGTTCTTGCAAAAGCTTCAAGCAGCCGTCGAAGTCGGTGCGCAATTGGCAGGTGACCGCGCCGTAGTCGAGCGCTTGCGAGAGCTTGCTCAGGAAATCTTGCCTTCCGGAACCAGCACCAGGCCGCGCATTCCTCCACGCGCAGCATAGGCGGCCATCGATGCTGAAGTGTTCCCTGTCGATGCACAAGCTACCCAGCGGAATCCCGCACGGCGGGCAAAGGTCGCCGCAACCGTCATCCCGGCATCCTTGAACGATCCCGTCGGATTCATTCCCTGATGCTTGGCGAAAAGGCGCGGCACACCTGTGATGCGCGCGCACCGCAGCAACTCGTAAAGCGGCGTGTTCCCTTCCCTGAGAGTGATGACCTGCTGCTCATCATTTAAGGCGGGCAGCACATCGCGATAGCGCCAAACTCCGCTCAGATCTACTGGGCTCGACGAGAGGCGTCTCTTCTGCCAGGCAGTCTTCAGCTCCGCGGCATCAGGCTTGCTTTCTTTCCAAGTGGGATATGTGATTTCCAGCAAGTCTCCACACTGACCGCAGCGAAAGTCCTGGCTCGCGGCATCAGTGAGATCACCGCAGGCAATGCAACGAAACCGGAAGTTTTCCTGGCGCACACCCGGAGTGGAAGTGGAGGCCGATGACATGAGCGCGATCTATTTCTCTCTCCGCAGGTATGCGTCGGTCTTGTTGATCCAGTCGGCGCGCGGCGGAGCGAACACATCGAGGTCCACCGTATCTTCCATGGCCTCGGCCTTATGCGGCATGTTCGACGGGATGCAGAGCACTTCGCCGGCATGCACCACGATCTCCTTGCCGTCAATGTAGAACTTAAGCGCCCCTTCGACGATGTAGGTCAACTGCTCATTGTGATGGCTGTGTTCGGGGACGATGCATCCTTTCTTTAACAGGACGCGCGCCAGCATGATCTCCTGACCGACCACGAATTGCCTCTGCAGCAGAGGATTGAGATCCTCGAGCGGAATCGTATGCCACGGGATGTATTGCAGTGCCGCGGAAGGGGCAGCCTGCATTGCGCCCACGCGCTTGGCGGGCTTTTTGGACTTCGCTTTTGCGAGCGACGTTGCTTTAGATTTGGGTTTCGATTTTGGCATAAACTTTTTGTGCAGCGCTTGGCTTTCGACTGTCTTCAGCTGCCCTCCAGGATGCGAAGGTCCCGTTCCGCAGCACTTCCTAGCACCTTCAGAGCCGCCTGGTAGGCAGGACCCTCGTAGGTGGCGACAGCAGCTTGCACACTATCGAACTCGATCACCACCGTCCGTTGATCCAGTCCCACTTCATACTTTCGGTAGGGTGTACCGCGCGCGATGAAGCGTCCTCCTCCAGCCTGAATCGCGGGAGTCGCCAACTTGGCGTATTCCGCTAACGCAGCCGGATTCGAAACCGAACGGTAGAAAGCGATCCAGTATCCCTTCGCCATCAGGAAGTCCCTGTCAGTGAACTCTTCCGTTGTACAGCTTCACCGCCGTGTCATGAAGATAGGCATGGGCCAATTCCAGTGCGCGGGACTCGGTGACTTCTCCTTCAGAAATCATCTCCGCTAACGCTGCAGCCAATGCGGTTCGCGATGAATAAGCGCCCAGCCAGTAACTCTCTTCCGCGCCCAAGACCTGATTGTACGGGAAACAGTCGGTGCCAAAGGTGATCTTGTCGGGAAAAGTTTCCAGCCACATCTTCAGCGTGTGCTTGAATTCCGAAGGATACTGCGCGAGCTCGCCGAATGAAGAGTCCAGATACACGTTCTTCATCGCGGCCAGCCAAATGGCCTCGCGCTCCAGCGGATATCCACCATGAATCATGACGAACGTCGTCGACGCATATCGCGGATCACGCAGCACGGTTTCGAGGCTCATGATGTTGCTCTGAGAAAGGTTGAAGTAGTCGCCGATACCGATGGCCGTGTGAATGTGCACCGGCAAGTGCAGCCGTCCGCCTTCCTGAACCAGGTAGCGGAAGATGTAATCCTGAAACGTGCGGTACTCCTTTTCCGTCGGTATTCCACCGGTGATGAACCTGCGATAGATGTCCTCAGCCTGCGAGCTTGTCGGATCGCTGAAAGACATCGGTCGGAAATAGGCCACCTCGAACTTCATGGCAATACCGCCGCGCCGGGAATTATCCTCGAGCACCCGGCTGATGAAGCTCAGATAGTCGGCGAATGACGCCGGAAGCTTCGTGACGTTCACCTGCTGCATCCAGCGGTGCAGCATCTTCTCTTGAAGCGGAATGAAGACTCCCTCATCAGGATTCCGTCCGGTTTCGTGCTCATTATTAAACGGCCACATGAATGAATCGGCGAAGAACACCCAGGGAAAGCGCTTGGCGTCGAGGTAGTCGGGCATCATCGCGCGATTCGCCACCGACGATTCGATGTTGATCTTGTCGAGAATGGAGTTGAAATATGCGGTGCCCGAAAGCTGTTTCTTTAACTCAGTCTTCTTATTCAGCAGCCATTTCGCGTGCTCCGCGGAGAGATCGTTGTACGGATATCCGAATAGCGCCTTGGCTGCGGCTGCCAACTCAGGGTTGTCGTCACGCGTTCGCAACGCCTCGCTCGCATTGGGAGGAGCGGCCATGGCGTCGACATCCGGATCGTCGGCATAACCGGGATGGGCGTGATGATCGAAGGCCGCGATCTTTTCGATCTGGGGGAGCAGGCGCTGATAGATCTGCTGCACATCTCCACCCGGAAACGGTCGGGCCTGCGCCGCACACAAGCCAGCTAACAATAAGATGACCACACTAATTCGGATTCCATCTCGCATGGGATGCCCTCGAACACTACTTTGAACCTGGGACCGCTCACCGAACAGCAGTTGCCTGCCACGACGACGAGACTCTCTGAATGCGCTCGACCGCTTCCTGCAACGTTGCCATCGAGGATGCGAACGAGAATCGGATGAAGTCTTTACCGGAAGAACCGAAGGCTGCGCCAGGAATGGCAGCGACACCGGCGTCCTCGAGCAGAATGCGGCAGAGCTCCTCGGCGCTCATGCCGGTTCCGGTAATCTCGACCCAGGCATAGAACGCGCCATCCGGCGGCAGGCAGCGGAAACCAGGAATGCGATTCAGATCGCGCGCGACCTGATCACGGCGGCTGGCGAATTCATCGACCATGCGCGGCGTGTTGCCTTCGCGATCGCGGAGCGCTTCAATTGCCGCGTACTGCGTGAACTCCGCAACACAGGTGTAGGTGTTGACGACCATCAGGTTCAGCGCGGGCACGACTTCGGGTGGAGCGACCGTGTATCCAAGCCTCCATCCCGTCATTGCAAAGCTCTTCGAAAATCCGTCGATGATCAGCGTGCGCTCGGCCATACCGGGATAGCGCAGCATGGAAAGATATTCCCCGCCGTAAATGATGCGAGCGTAAATCTCGTCCGAGAGCACCCACAAATCGTGTTTCACTGCGAGTTCGGCTAGCGCGCGTTGCACGGCGTCGGTGTAGACGGTGCCCGTCGGATTCCCCGGAGAGTTCGTGAGCAGCATCCGCGTCCGCCGAGTAATCTTCGAAGCAACTTCGTCTGGATCGGGCTGAAGTTGATTCCGCGCTGAGAGCGTGTAAGGTACCGGAACGGCTCCGAGCCCGAGCGAGATCGAGGCATATCCGGGGAAACCAGGATTCGGGTAAAGAACTTCATCGCCGGGTTCCAGCAGCGCCATCATCGACTGGAAGAGTGCGATCTTGCATCCGGGCGCAATAACAATGTTGTCGGGCGAGACTTGAATGTTGCGCGTCCGGGCCAGATACGCGGCAATTTCCTGACGCAGTGCAGGAACGCCGATCACGTTGCAATAGCGGTCCTTGCCCTCGGCCAGCGCTTGTGCGGCCGAATCGATGACGGACCGACCAGGGTGGAAATCGGGTTCGCCGAGCTCAAGATGGATGATCGAGCGGCCCTGCGCCTCGAGTTCTTTGGCCCGCGCAAAAACGGACAGCGCACCTTCGCCACTCATGACTGACATTCGTGATGCAATCGATCGCATGAATCTCCTAAGAGCTTCGACCTATGAGCTTCGAGCTACGAGAAAACCAGAACTACGCGAAGCTCGTGGCTCGAAGCTAGTAGCTCGTGGCGCATAGCTCTTCACAACCCTTTATACATTCCACCGTCGACCAACACCGTTTGTCCCGTGATGTATGACGCGCGCTCCGATGCCAGCCAGACAATTGTCTCCGCCACTTCGCGAGGATCGCCTAAGCGTTTCACCGGAGCATCCGCGGCCCACGCATCGAGGAATTCCTTTTCTGGCTTTCCCGTCGTTGCGGCGCGGGCTTTCGCCAGCTCTTTCAATCGATCGGTCGCGGTGAATCCCGGGCCGACGTTATTGACAAGGATTCCGTCTTTCCCGAATTCGTTCGCCAGGCTCTTCACCAGACCGACGACTGCAGCGCGGACCGCATTCGACAGCACCAGATCGGTGACCGGCTGCTTGGTCGTGATAGACGTGATGGTGATGATGCGTCCCCACTTCTTACGCTGCATGTGGGGGATGACTTCATGGGCGAAATACACGTTGCTCAAGAAGTTGGCTTCGATCGCCTTCTTCCAGTCTTCGAGGGATGCGGCTAAGAATCCTTTGGCTGGCGGACCGCCTGCGTTGGTCACGCAGATGTCGACGCTGCCGAACTTGTTTGCCACTGCGGAAACGAAGCGCGACACGGCAGCGAGATCGGTGACGTCGAAGGCTTCGGCGTAGACTTCGGCTACGTGCTGCCTGCGAATCTTTTCGGCGGCGGCTTGCAATGTGCGGTCGTTGCGGGCGCACATCGCGACGCGGCAGCCTTCGGCGGCGAACGCCTCGGCTGTCGCTAAGCCAATCCCTTGACTGGACGCTGCTACCAGCGCTACACGACCTTTGATCCCCAGATCCATGGCAGAGTGAATTGGGCATTATAAATGGTCGGCAGTGTGGAACTGGCGTGGGAAGGCGGAAACCACAAAGGACACTAAGGTACACGAAGGAAAATCGACTACAACCCGCTGGCTTGCTACAAGAGTGAGGGAGCTTTAATCTGGAGACGCGAGGAAGCAATGAAACAGCGCAAACGTCGCCCTGAAACCGCCGCTGTGCGCGGCGCGTCGGAGATGCAGAAGAAGAATGGACCGGTCGCGCCGGAGATCTATCAGACTTCGACTTTTGAGGTTGCCGACAACGAGGAACAGATCCGCGTAACCACGACGGACCGCTACTACACGCGCTGGGGAAATCCGACGATCACGCTCGCCGAGCAGACCGTGGCGGCGCTCGAAGGCACCGAGGCTGCGCTGGTGTTTGCATCCGGAATGGGAGCGATCACGACGACGATTCTGTCGCTGCTAAAAGCTGGAGATCACATCGTCGCGCAGCGGGATCTCTATGGCGGAGTGACGAAGTTCTTCTCGGAATGGCTGCCGAAACTCGGGATCGAGACCACACTGGTCGATACGACCGAGTACGAACAGCACGAACGAGCCATTCGTCCGAATACGAAGCTGCTGTATCTGGAATCGCCGACCAATCCTGCATTGCACATCGTCGACATGAAGAAGATGGCGGCGCTCGCCAAGCAACACGGGCTCATCAGCATGATCGATAGCACCTTCGGCACGCCGATGAATCAGCATCCCGCGGAGTACGGAATCGATCTCGTGATGCATTCTGGCACGAAATATCTGAGCGGACACGCGGACCTGACTTGTGGGGTGATCAGTGGGCGGCGTGACTTGATCGAGCAAGTCGGCGAGACCCGCAAAACGTTGGGCAACTGCATGGACCCGCACGCGGCGTGGCTTCTGATTCGCGGATTAAAGACACTGGCGGTGCGCGTTGCTCGGCAGAATGAGAACGCGCTGCGCGTAGCCGAATTCCTGGAGCAGCACGCGAAGGTGCGGCGCGTGCACTATCCGTTTTTGAAGAGCCATCCGCAATATGCGATTGTCCGCCAACAGATGTCGGGCGGAAGTGGCATGGTGACGTTTGAGGTTGACGGCTCGGGCGACGACGCGCGGCGCGTGAGCGAGGCGATGAAGCTGTTCACCCTGGCGACGAGTTTGGGTGGAGTCGAGTCGCTGGTCTCGATCCCGGTGCTGACTTCACACGCGATGATCTCGGCCGAGCAGCGCGCTCAAATGGGCATAACGGAGCAGATGGTTCGGCTGTCGGTTGGGATCGAAAGCGTGGAAGATCAGATCGAAGATCTGGAGCGGGCGCTGGAAGCTGTGGGCGGGCGAGTGCAGGTTCCGGTGGGATCGGGCTCTGGGTCGTAGAGCTGGAATGGTTCGAAGACAGCTTAACCGCAGAGGACGCTGAGAAATTCGCAGAGAACGCGAAGAGAATCTGGGGCCAATAACCTTGCCGTCACGTTTTTCCTGAAAGGGGACGATCGCGTGCCGGGTACCCCTCCCCCTTCCCCGGTCCCGTGGAATCAGAGATATAGCGGAAAATCTCCGAAAAAATCTTGGGGCACAATCACTTGCGGGCAAAATCTTGGTTTCAAAGAACTTAGGTTCTCTGCTCTAAAACCTGGTTCCAGAATGGGACGGGATTCGCGGTCAGCGTATCGCTACCCCTCGACGATGGTCGCGCAAATGGGTTGTGGAACACAAGGACAGATGTCACATACTGCACTGCAATCACGCTGCCTTTGCACACTCCAAAAAAATCACCTCGGCCTCTTACGAGGTCGGGATTAACAGTTCTAGCTGAGAAGGGGCGCCGTTAAAATCAGTTTGCCTAGGGATTCAGCTGACTACGCAAGCGCTTCGAGAGTTTCTCGATCTGCTTCAGCTTCTCCATCGTGTCTTTGGGCAGCACGCCTTTCCGCACACTAACGACGTCGGCTGGAATGCTTTCCGCCGTGCGCGCCAAGTCGTCAGCTTCTTTTTGTAACTGCGCCAAGTCGATGTGCTGGCGTAGGGTTGCCTGACCCGAAGGCGGATTTGGGTTTGAGGTGTCCATGGCCGGGGGCGGGGTCGGCCAATTCCCGTGCTGCAGCGCGTTGGTAGAAAGAACCCAGAGCAATACAACCGTCGGGAGCAAAATCCTTTTGACCATGTCGCCTCCTGTCGGAAAGGCGAATTTTTCGTCATTTTACTCCGGTTACTGCGGATTGGCGCGACATTCGGTTTCCGTTTCAGCTCGGGTGCTGCGGTCGGAGTCGTCAGCGCGCCCCGTCCTCAGGGCCAGAAAAGTACCCGGCCTCTTGCGAGGCCGGGTTTGGTTCTTTGGAATGACGCTGCCGTTAGAAGATGAACTTCAAGCTGAACTGCAGGATGCGGGCGAGGTGGGCGTTCGAGATCTGGCCAAAAGTTGCGCCTCCAGGTCCCAGGCAACTCCCGCCCGCGGAATTGCCGGGTCCGTTGGCGCAGGTCATGGCGTTAGTAAAACCGCCGCTTGACCCTGAGCTGACGCTGGACAGCGAAAACTGCGTGTGGTTGAAAATATTGAAAGCTTCCGCCCTGAACTCCAACGCAGTGCTCTCTTTGATAGCAAAGTGTTTGAAGATTCCCATGTCAAAAGTGAGCCGCGAGGGATTGCGGATATCGTTCCGCCCAGCGGTCCCAAAAGTAAGTCCCTGGGGCAACGCGAAAGCGCCAGGGTTAATGTCGAACTTGGCGTGACTCGCGGAGGACACCTGACTGGCGGGCGGGACAGCCGAACTGGGATCGCCAATTCGGTCGGGGTAGGAGACGGCAGAGGTGATGCTGCCGTTGCCGACGCCAGCATTGTCACTATAGGTCGTGCCATTGCTCACCGTAAGAGGCAACCCGGTGGAGAAAGACTCTATACCCGACCACTGCCAGCCACCCAACATCGTATGGCTCAGCCCAGACTTTTTGAAGAAGGGTACGTCATAGACCCACGCCACGTTCAGCATGTGCCGCTGGTCGAAGTTGGAACTGGCACGGGTAAGGCTCGGATTATAGGAATTGACGAACGTTCCGTCGTAGCGGTCGGACGCATCGTCAATCGAGTGGCTGTACGTGTAAGCCGCTGTCAGATTCAGGGCACCAACGCTTTTGCGTCCCGAAACCTGCATCGCATGGTAGGTGGAATTCGCGTAGTTCTCCAGCCGTGTGATGTTGTGCAAGCCGAGGAACGGCCGGTAGTAATCGGCGGTATTGCTGCAGGCAACGGCCAGATTGTTGGCCCAGCCGCCAGTCTGACTTGTGGAAAAGGATGTTCCTGTACCAGCGGTAGCCGTTGCGAGGCCAGTCATCGCGTTGAAGGTGAGCGCACCGCAGTCGGTCGAGGTAATCACCTGACCTGGTCCGTAGGGGTTGGCCGAAGACGCCACCGGGTAAAGTTGGTTCAGGTTACGCTGCAGGCCCAGGTGTGTTCCCTTGCTGCCCACGTAGGAAACGGTAAACACGCTGTGGCCTGGGAATTCGCGCTGAATATCCAGGTGCCACTGTTGCATATAGGGCCAGATTGCCTGCTTCGGGATTGACAAGAAGCTGAGCGGAAAGATCGGAGCCGTGCCTCCCGCCGACGCTCCGATGTTGGTGTAACCCTGAACGTTGTTCTGGGTCGCACTTTGCAACAGAGGCGAAGTCTGACCTTCCATGCCTTCGGTGTTGGCTTCGTTGCCGTTGGCATGTTCGTAGAAAATGCCGTAGCCACCTCGGATTGCAGTCTTACCGTCGCCAAATAGATCGTAGGCAAAGCCGATCCGCGGGGCTGGATTGAACAGATGGCCCTGCAAGCAGCCAGCATTGGAATTGCCGCCCACTACAGCACCTGGAATTCCGTCGAAAGTGTAGGTGCCACCCGCACCGCCGCACTGGACGAGGCCCAGCAGCGGGTTACCACCAGTAATGGCACCGGCCGTACAAGTCGGGTCATTCGGTCCGCAGATAACAGGCTTGTTGGCGATACCGGCGGTATAAACGGCGGGATCCCAGTTGTAAGCGTGTTGGTACCGATCGCGATAAGTTCCGAACAGGCTCAAACGCAAACCGAGGTTCAAAGTGAGGCGGTTCGTCACGCGCCAATCATCCTGGAAATAGGGTTCTACGATTTTGTAGCGGTTATAGAACTTCAGCTGATTGCTGCCCTGCGAGAAGGTCGCAATGTTGCCCATGAGGAAGTCGGCGAAAGGATTGCCCGTGCCCAGAGGTGTCTGGCTTCCGGTCGGGCCGACTAGTACGCTCTTGGATGCCTTGCTGAATGTGAGCGAACCGTTGACCTGCACGCTGCTGAGCTCATTCTTCTGAGCGGTCACCAAATAAGCGCCGAAGGTCAGATTGTGGCGCCCGATAATCTTCGTCAGGTTGTCGCGATAGGTATAGGTAGGATTAGAGTTGTAAGGTCCCTCAGGCCAGATGCCTTGGGGATCCTGCCCGAAACCGCCTCCGTACACGTTCACGCCGGAGCCGATGTTGATTGCCGGAAGCTTACCACCGGCACCATTGTTGTACAGGTAACCCTGGGTGTAACCCGAAGGGAGTTTCCAGTACCCGACCGAATGAAACCCGATGTGGTCGGTGGTATAGCTGGCGACAAATTCATTGAGCAGAGTGGGGGAGATATTGCTCGTCAAGCGGGCCACGAGACTGACGCCGGGACCATTGAAAAATGTTTGCGAGGTCGGGAAGTTGGCCGTGTCCCAGATCGAACCCGGTTCGAGCGTGGTCCAGGAATCGTGGATGTAACGGAAGGTGGCACGGTTCTTGTCGTTGATGTTGTGATCGATCCGGACGAGTTCTTCGCGCCAGGTCGTGGGCAGCGTGGTATTTGTGTTGAAGATAGACGCACCGGGGTTGTCGGCCGTGCCCACCGGAATGAGCGGCAGAAGAGCTTGGGCCTGAGACGTTACCGGAACCATGTTACCTGCGAAAGGCAGCCCTGTGGCTGGGTTGATGGGGCAGTCGGCCATAGAGCCATTCGCAGCCGTGTTTGGACAAACATCTGTAAAGTTCCCCGCCCGCTCTGCACTATAGGGCACCGGCAGGTTGAAGGTTGCCGGAAGCCGGTCGTGCCGCCACTCTTGCGACCAGAAGAAAAATGTCTTGGACTTGTCCTTGTTGTATACGCCGGGAATGTAAACCGGCCCACCGATGGTGTAGCCGTAATCGTTCTTCTTATATGGGGGGGCTTTGCCGCTGCCGCCAGCGGTCGTGCTGTTGAAGTAATTCTGAGCGTTGAAGAAGTCGTTGCGCACAAATTCGTAGGCATCGCCATGGAATGCTTTGGTTCCACTCTTGGTTTCAACCTCAACTGTGCCCGATCCGTTGCGTCCATATTGCGCGCCGTAGTTAGAGGTTAAAACTTTAAACTCGGAAATCGCATCGGCGCTGGGATAAACGTTCAGCGTGCCGTTGCTGCCGTTGTCCATGTTGTCGCCGCCGTCGAGTTCCCAGTTGTTATACTCGGTGCGGCCGCCATTCATGCTGAATGCGACGCTGCCGTTGATGCCGACCTGCGGTTCGTCCATGCCGGTCTGATTGCTAACGCCAGGCACAAGGGTGACGAGCGTAGTGAAGTTGCGCCCGTTGAGTTCCAGCTGGGTGATCTCTTTACCGGTCACCGTTCCGGCCAGCTCAGACGACTGAGTCTCCACTTGGGCGACGTTTTCGCCCTCGACAATGACCTCGGTTGTGGTTGCGCCAACTTGAAGAGGTACGTCGACGCGGGCCTTTTGGGCGACGTCCAAGACCACACCCCTGGCTTGAAACTTCTTGAAGCCCTGGGCAGTAACGGTGATGTCATAGGAGCCCTGCGGCAGAGCCGACTCGTTGTATTCACCCGTGGAGTTCGAAGTCGTTTGACGGTTGATGCCCCGTTCGGGGCTGGCGACGATGACAGTGGCGCCCGCGACGGCGGCCCCGGAAGGATCTCTCACAGTGCCGGTAATGGAACCAGTCTGGGCAATGGCAGCTACGCAGAAAATCAGGACCAGCAACGTCCCTAACAGCACACGAGAAGATTTCATGGTGAGTCCTATCCCCCATTCTTGCGCGGTCTAGTGCCGCGCCGGATCGGTCAGCTTGCTGTAGTCGAGCCTGCGGCTCGAGCGAGTTTTCGGACACTGATTCCCGTACTGGATTGAGACCCTCGACGGGCTTATTAAAACGTATGAATAGTGCGTTTATATCAGTCCTACTGTCAAGAAAAAACGTTGCGCGAAGTGGTGAAGAACGGGAAATCCGCTTGCGAAAACGTTTCCGGTCGCGATTTTCCAAAGAAGGGTGAGACCATTCCGTCTTGCGATGCGCGGAGGCGAGACGCCTCCCCCACAGCCGGCGGGACACCGGCGCTGCCAGCTTCAACAACCTACACCAGCCCGCGTGTCGATTCGCGCACAACCAACTCGGGAGTGACTTTGCGGTGGCTGGGAGTCACCTCGCGCTTTTCAAGGACGGCATTAATACCCTCGAGCACAACACCGACGGCCGAGGCGCCCATGGTTTCCATGGGCTGGCGCACCGTGGTGAGCGACGGCGTGTAGATGGCCGAGGTGGCCACATCGTCGAAGCCTATGACAGAGCATTGTTCGGGCACGCGTATCCCGGCGCGGCTGAGGGCGCGAATCGCACCGAACGCGCTCATGTCGTCGAAAGCCAGCATGGCTGTGAAAGAACGCTTCTGATGAAGCAGTTGCTCGGTGAGTTTGTAGCCGGATTCGAAACTGGAAATCGGATCGCTGGATTCGGGCATGTCGACGATCAGGCGGGCATCGAGTTCGAGACCGGCCTCTTTGGCGAAGTTGCGAATGCCACGCCAGCGGGGCGAGCTGTCGGTGAGCGCCTTGGGGCCACGAATGATAGCGATTTTGCGATGTCCCAGGGAATGCAGATGCTCGAGGGCGAGATGGCCACCGACCTCGTTATCGACGATCACCGAACTGATGGAATCCGTCTTCAATTCGCAGCCGATCATCGCGGTGGGGATGCTGCTCTTCTCGAGATCGGCGAGAAGGTTGATATCGAGGAACACCCAGTTGGCGATGACGATCAGGGCTTCGATGCGGCGGTCGAGCAGCATCTCCAGATAACGCTCGAAGCGGCTACCTTCGTTGTGCACGTCGGTGAGAATGGGGAGATACGACGCCTGGTAGAGAGTGTTCTCGATGCCGCGGAGGATCAGGGTGCAGAACGGGTCGGTCATGTCGAAGACCATGACGCCGACGGTGTGGCTGCGCTTGCTGCGCAGCGAGCGGGCGAACTGGTTGGGACGGTATCCGAGCTTCTCCGCGGCGCGCGCGATTTTTTTCTTGGTGGCGGGGGGAATATAGCGGGCCAGCGGCGCGTTGTTTAGAACGATGGACACGGTGGTCGAAGAGAATCCGCTTTCCTTCGCCACATCTCGAATCGTCACCATGACTCAGGGCTTCACAGTTCTTGGTTTCAGAGTTTCGGTCGCGACCGCGTTGAGCGGTGAGCAATGAGCTATGAGCAATAAGCGAACCGCGGGTTGGTCATTGCTCACTGCTCATTGCTCACGGTGCTTGCGACCCTCCCTGGGCATCACGGTTCATACGAAATGCACCGGAAGCATCGCTTGAATTTAGAGGATCGCTGGCGGACACTACAGCAGAGAGTTATGCGAGTGTCAAGCTTACGGATCACATCGATCAGTTGCGTTTTGCTTCTTGCACTGGCAGGCGCAGTGGCGGACGCCGTGGCGCAGACCCCATCCGGAGGCGCGCCGGGCGGGCGATCTGCAGATGTTAAAGCGGGGGATCCGGCAGTACTTTTTCAGCGTGGGCAGCAAGCCCTTAAGGAAAACCGGTTAGAAGCAGCCGCGGGGGATTTTCGTCACGTCCTGCAGATAGATCCGAAAGACGGACCTGCTTATACGAATCTGGGGGTCGTGTACATGAGGGGCAAGCAGTGGGCCAAAGCTCTGCAGGCGCTGAATAAAGCGGAAGAGCTGATGCCGAATGTTCCGGGTATCCGGCTGAATATCGGGCTGGTGTACTACCGGCAGAATGAATTTCTGAAAGCGATTCCTGCTTTCGAGTCGGTGGTGCGGGACCAGCCGGATTCGGTGCAGCCGAGGTATCTGCTGGGGCTCTGCTACTTTTTCGCCGAGCGCTGGAGCGATGCCGCTGCCACGTTGGAACCGTTATGGGCGCAGGAATCGGATAATTTGCCGTACCTGTACGTGCTGGCTAATGCGGCACATCGGGCGGGGCAGGCGGAATGGGACGACCGGGCGACGGCGCAACTGCTGAAAATCGGCAATGACTCGGCCGAATACCATCTCTTCGCCGGAAAATATCATCTCAATCGCCAGGAATATGACCTGGCGATTGCGGAGTTTGAGGCCGCGGCGAAAACCAACCCCACGCTCGCATTCATCCATTTCAATCTGGGGGTAGCGCACTTGAAAAAGCAGGAGTACTCCCAGGCGCGGGAGGAGTTTCTGAAGGATGTGACGATCGAACCAGACTTGGCGCTGAACTACGACCAACTGGGAGAAGTGTATTGGCAGATGCAAGACGATGCCAACTCCGAGAAGAGTTATCGCGAGGCTCTGCGGCGAGATCCCCGGCTGGCAAGTTCACACCTTGGGCTGGCAAAGATTTATCAACGGCAGAAGAGGTATGCGGCGGCACTGATTGAAACCGATCAAGCGGTGAAGCTGGACCCGGAGCGGACGGAGGCGCACTACGTACGCGGGCAGGTGCTGCTGCGACTGGGACGAAAAGAGGAAGCCAAGAAAGAAATGACGGCGGCCGCCAATCCGAAGAAGGACGTTTCCGTGCCTTCTCCCGAACTGATGCAGGAGTCGCAGTGATACACTTTCCTTGCCGCACGAACATCCTTCAATTCGGTTGCTACCGCCGTTCCTACAGGAGGTAAAAAATCATGAAAAGATTCCTGAAGATTGTGGCCATTGTTATTGCGGTGCTCGTGCTGATCGCCATCGCAATTCCCTTTTTCATTGACGCGAACACCTTCCGTCCGAAGCTGGAGGCGGAACTCACCGACGCTTTGGGGCGGGAAGTGAAGGTGGGCAACATATCGCTGTCGCTGCTGTCGGGTGGGGTGACGGCGGACAACATTTCGATCGCCGACGATCCGCAGTTCAGCAAGGCTCCGTTCGTGCAGGCCAAGGCGTTCAAAGTCGGGGTGGAGATGATCCCGCTGATTTTTTCGCGGACGCTGAATATCACGCAGCTGACGCTGGATCAGCCGCAGATCAGCCTGGTGAAATCGGAGAACGGTGAGAAGTGGAACTTCTCCAGCCTGGGCGGGAAGAATCCGTCGGCGCCGGCGCATACGACCGAGAATGCCGCGCCGAAAACGACCTCACAAACGCCCGCTCAAGAAGGCACGGGCGGCGGCAATCCGAATCTGTCGGTCGGCAAGCTGAACGTGAACAACGGAAAGCTTACGGTCTCGAGGGCTGAGTCGACCAAAGCTCAGCGCGTATACGACAAAGTTAATATCGAGGTTAAAAACTTCTCTTTCAACTCATCGTTCCCACTGACGCTGTCGGCAAACACTCCTTCCGGCGGGACGATGAAACTTTCAGGCACGGCGGGACCGATCAACCCGACCGACGCAGCGCTCACACCTCTCAACGCCAAGATCGCGGTGCAAAAGATGAATCTGGCAGCGTCAGGATTTATCGATCCGGCGGCGGGAATTGCGGGCATCGCCGATCTCGACAGCACGGTGGTATCCGACGGTCATGACGCCAAGCTGGATGGTACCCTGAAAGCCACGAATTTACAGGTCGTGAAGAAGGGCGCTCCAGCCGGCCGACCGGTCGACGTGAAGTTCGCTGTCGTGCACAACCTGGCGCGGGAGACGGGAAACATCACGCAGGGCGACGTCTCCATGGGACAGGCGGTCGCGCATCTGACCGGGACCTATGATGCGCACGGCAAGGTCACCGTGGTCAATCTGAAACTGGTGGGCGACAAGATGCCGGTGGACGATCTGGAAGCCATGCTGCCCGCAGTTGGAGTGATATTACCTCCAAAGGCAACCCTGAAGGGTGGCGACTTGATCGTGAACGTGGTTAGCTCCGGGCCTGTTGACAAGCTGGTTAGCACCGGTTCGGTGAAGATGGAGAATACGCAACTGGCGAACTTCAACCTTGGGGAAAAGATGGGCGCGGCCATCTCAGCCCTCTCTGGGAAGAACACGGGCAATGACACTACGATCCAGAATTTCAGTTCGGACGTGAAGATGTCGCCGGCCGGTACCGAAGCGAACAACGTCAATCTGACCGTTCCGGCCATTGGTGTACTCACAGGGGCGGGCACGGTGAGCCCCTCAAATGAACTTGCTTTCAAAATGAAGGCCGATGTGGGCGGCATGGGAGTCCCGTTTGGCATTGGGGGAACAACCTCCGATCCGAAGTTCACGCCTGACGTAAAAGGAATCGCCACCGGATTACTGCAGGGATATCTGAATAATCAGGGGAAGGGCAACAATCAGCAGCAGCAGAATCCGATTAACAGCGTGGTGGGGTTGTTCGGTAAGAAGAAACAGCAGCCGAAATAAGGACTGAGATCCGACAGGTTCAAGCGCCCCAGATCTTCTCCTTCGGCGGAGATTTGGGGCTTTGTGTTTCTGGCAGACGCGGCTTTTCCGCCTTCCAAGTATGGATGTTTCCGGCCCCTACGAGAGCGAAATAATTTTATTTATACGAACATTTATTTTATTATTATGAAATCATGACACGGGTTGCTGACGCCATCTCTCAAGGCCTGGGAAGGTATTCGATCGGCGAAAAGCTCCGCAGTTTGCGTCTGCGCAAGAGCATGGGACTGGTCGAACTCAGCAAGCACACAGGGCTTTCGGCAGCGCTGTTATCGAAGCTGGAGAGAGGAAAGTTGTTCCCTACGCTTCCCACTCTGTTGAGGATTGCGATGGTGTATTCGGTGGGACTGGAATATTTCTTCTCCGATGAGCGCAAGCGGCGGGTGGTGAGCGTGGTGCGGAAAGAGGACCGGGTGCGCTTCCCGGAGCGGCCTGCCACGCAGGATGTGCCGTACTTTTTTGAGTGCCTGGACTACAAGGCGACCGAACGGAAGATGAGCGTGTTTGTGGCCGAATTCCAGGAAATTGCGCCGGAGAAACTGCGCCCCCATCAGCATCCCGGGGTGGAATTGCTCTACTTGATGAAAGGGTCGTTGACCATAAAGATCGGCGGTGAGGAATTCTCACTGGAGGCCGAGGACGCGATTTATTTCGATTCGGCTGTGCAACACAGCTATCGTCGGCGCGGGCAGAAACCGTGCACCGGGGTAATCATCACCGTTCCGTAAGGACAGGGTGCCCCGTCCTTGTCCCTGCGGTCTTGCAGGGACAGGGCGGGGATTTTGAATTACGGCTTCGACGATTCAAGAAGTCAAAATCCGCACCCATTCGACTTCGCTCAGGGCAGGCCCTGTCGCAAACTGCGCGACAAGGATGGGCCACCCGATGGGCTTAGTGCGGCTCCAGATGTACGGTACACAAAGAGGTACTTTAGTTTCATTGACAAGGCCGTTTGGTCCAATCCATACTTTCGCCTAAGCTTCAAAAATCTAAGAACCTTGCTGACATCAGAGCATCGGCGCGCATCGCCATTTCTTTGCCTTGCAGCCGAGTCTATCCCCCGCAAAAGAGACTAAGGGTTCAATTCAGGAGAATGTCGTGTCTAAACCTTCTATTGTCAAATTCCGGATGCCTTCCAAGTGGGTTGCTGCGATAGCCGTGTTGACGGTCGCAGTCGCTGGGGGCGCGGCTCTGTTCTCCGCCTCGGGTGCGAAGAACGTACAAGCGATGAATCAGAGCGCCAACAAGGCTCAGCCGACGGTCAGCGCCGAGCAGCGCGGACGGGTTCGCGCCAGCCTGGACGCCCTGCCGCTGGCCTTCGAAGCCAACCAGGGACAGACCGATCCGCAGGTGAAGTACACGGCGCGGGGGAATGGATATTCCGTATTCCTGACGGCGAGCGACACGGTGTTCGCGATCACTTCGGCGAAGCACTCGGCAGCGCCATCGCGCATTCCGGGCACGCATTCGCAGCCACGAAGTGCCGAGAAGGTTCAGAGTGGAGCCATCGACATGCGGCTGGTCGGCGGAAATCTGAAGCCGGTAATTGCTGCCGGTAATGAAGTTCCGGGAGTCATTAACTACTACACGGGAAGCGATCCGAAGAATTGGCATACGGGTGTGAAGCAGTACTCGTCGGTTTCCTACAAGGACGTTTATCCCGGCGTGAACATGGTGTTTCATGGCGCGCAGCGGCAACTGGAATTTGATTTCGTGGTAAGCCCCGGCGCGGACCCGAAGACGATTGGCTTGGGCTTCAAGGGCGCGCAGAAACTCGCTACCGACGCCAGCGGCAACCTGGTGCTCGCCTCGTCTGCCGGCGATGTCGTGTTGCATAAACCGGTGGCGTATCAGGAGAAGGACGGCAAGCGCGAGATCGTTGACGCGGCGTTCCAAGTAAAGAGCGGGAACGATGTTGGGTTGAATCTTGGCGCTTACGATCGCGGGCAGGAGTTGGTGATTGATCCGTCTTTGAGCTACTCGACGTATCTTGGCGGAACTGCTGAAGACGACGCCTATGCCATCGCGATCGACGGCAGCGGAAACGCCTACGTCACTGGGCAGACTAAATCAACGAACTTCCCAACCGTGGCAGGCGCCTACGCTTCAACCAACAAGGGCGGCTTCGATGTGTTCGTCAGCAAGATTGCGGCGAATGGGTCGAGCCTGGTTTACTCCACTTACATCGGCGGCAGTTTGGACGACAGCGGTAACGCAATCGCGGTAGATGGTTCTGGAAATGCCTATGTGGCAGGCGGGACTAATTCCAGCGCGGATTTTCCCACCCACGGAGCCTTTCAGTCGACGTTCGGAGGTGGCTCGGTCGACGCATTTGTTCTCGAACTAGCCTCTTCTGGCGGTTCTTTAATTTTCAGCACGTATCTGGGAGGAACTGGTGATGATGTCGCGAACGGTGTTGCGGTAGACCCCACGGGCGTATACGTGGTGGGCTCGACCGGTTCGGCCAATTTTCCAGTACCCACCGGCTCATTCCAAGGAGCTCTCGTCGGCACCTCGAACGGCTTTGTGACCAAGCTGAACACGTCAGGAAGCTCGCTGGACTACTCGACATACCTTGGCGGCGGGTCGAACGACTTCGCAGCCGCCGTCGCCGTTAACTCGGGTCAGGCCTACGTGACGGGTGTCACCTCGAATAAGGCTTTTCCCACAACCTTCGGCGCTTTCCAAACGATTTGCGGCACCGATGGAAACTGCAACGGCGGTTTGCAGGATGCGTTTGTGACGGTCTTCAACTCATCAGGAGCAGCACTTGTCTATTCAACCTTCCTCGGCGGAGAGAAGAATGATCAGGGTCTCGGTATAGCAGTCGATAGTTCAGGAGATGCGTATGTCACCGGGTTAACGCAATCCAGCCTCTTCCCCCTGAAGTCTGCACTGCAGGGTACTTTCGGTGGGGGGACTCAAGACGCATTCGTCACGGAGTTGAACCCTACTGGAACTGCCTTGGTGTATTCCACGTTTCTCGGCGGCTCCCTTGATGATGCTGGCAGTGGTATCGCCGTAGACGGAAGCAAGAACGCCTATGTCACCGGCCAAACGACCTCCACGAATTTCCCGATGGCAAGCGCCACCCAGGGAACGCCGGGCGGCTTGGCGGACGCGTTTGTCACGGAGATCAGCGCGTCAGGTTCGTTGGTCTTCTCGACCTACCTCGGTGGCGCACTCAACGAAAATACCAATGCGAACCCTCTGAATCCCGTCGGGGCGGTTGCCGTGGATGCCGCGGGTGCCAACATCTACGTCGCCGGTAATACGGCGTCTTCCCCGTTTCCGACCATTACCGGGTCTCTTCAGACAACCTTGGGTGGCGGCACGGATGCGTTCGTGGCGAAGTACAGTACCGGCTCATCGTCCGGCAGTTTCACCGTCAGCAATGGCGCACTGTCGAACACGGCGGGGCACGCTGGCGTCTCGGCAACCGCCACGATCACAGTTGGATCCACAGGTGGCTTTAACGCACCTGTAGCCCTGACTTGCGCCGTTTCACCCGCAGTGACAAAGGGACCCACTTGCAATTTCAGCAACCCGAGCGTCACTCCGCCCGCGAACAGTACAACAACGTCCACTCTCAACGTTGCTACTACTGTCGCGAGTGCGATGCTGGCACGCCCTGCGAACGGCCGACGCTCTGGTGTTGTATATGCCCTGCTCTTGCCGGTATTTGGCGTCACCCTACTGGGCGCTGGGATTCGGCGATCGGGCGCCCGCCGCAGGAGGTTCGTCGGACTTGTGGTCCTTGGAATGGTCCTGATGTGTCTCCTGCTGCTGCCAGCTTGCGGCGGCGGCAGTAGCGGCGGCGGTGGCGGAGGAACACCTACGGGTACATACACGATCACCGTTACTGGCACAAATGGGACGACAGTGGTAACGGGCACACCGGCACTCACGCTTACAATCAACTAGGCATAGGCAACTGGTATCCGGCCGCCTTCCTTTCCGGGAGGCGGCCGTTCTCTTTCCGCGAGGCTCAAGTCCCAATAATCCAACGGCGGGGAATGGTAGTATGGAAATTCACAGTTGATGGTTTCAGGGAGATCTAACTCTGCCTTGTGACCTCGAACCGTACGGAACACGATCCGCCCGGGTGGCGGGCAGCGTTTTTGCATTCCCGGGAATCGAAGCTAGTTGAACCAGAATCCGTTCATGTTGAGATCCGAGTGGTCTGAATCCAAGTTGAAATCCTCCTTTGGGCATCCTGGGGTTGCTGCCCTGTGCTTGATGGCCGCGGCCTTTGCCTTTGCTTGTTTCGCCCCAGCGGCGCTGGCGCAAGGCGGGACATCGGAATTCACAATCGACCCCGGGTCGCTCAACCCGGATGCCGTTGCACCGGGCGGTGTTTCGTCGTCCTCGATCCAGGTGGGATCGGTCAACGGATTCAGCGGGACCGTCAATTTGACCTGCCAGGTCACGTCGCAGGCGGTGGCGACGGATCCGCCGGTATGCACGGTGAGTCCCCCGTCGGTCACGGCTCCGGGGAGCGCGAGCGCGACGGTGACGACTAACAGCGATACCAGTACGCAGCCGTACAACATCACGATTACGGGCAACGGGCCGACTACGACCTACACGACGCCGGAACTTCCGCTCACGGTTCTGGCGGTGAGCCCGCAATTCACCATCAGCGTGACCAGTTCGGTGGCGCCGACCAGCGTACCTGCCGGCAGCGGCGCCCAGGCCGCGGTCACGGTGAATCCGGTTTATGGGTACGTGACTCCGATGGGCGGGGGCATTACGCTGGGATGCGCGTCCATCAGTCCGCTGGTGACGATCGCTCCGGTATGCTCTTTTACCTATCCGCAAAATCGCCCGAACCTGCCGGTGAATGGGACGCCCGCCAGCGCCACGCTAACGATCAGCACGTTTGGGCCAATCACCACCGGAGCGCATTCGCGCAACGTCATGGGCTTTTGGATCTCTTTGCCGCTGATCGGACTGGTCGGCATCGGTGCCGCGGCGAGCG
>Ga0210384_10002522_pt1 | contig 22282 bp, 15 predicted proteins | sample IncBWH2MmetaG_FD_160574 | JGI IMG/M metagenome (GOLD analysis project Ga0210384, IMG submission 160574) | Forest soil microbial communities from Barre Woods Harvard Forest LTER site, Petersham, Massachusetts, United States - Inc-BW-H-2-M | ecosystem: Environmental > Terrestrial > Soil >...
AAATGGTGCCATCATAAAGCGGGACTCCGTGCTTGGAGGCGTGCGTGACCGGACTCTTCCAATCCTTGGTGCCATTGGCTAGACCAACAAAATTGGCGACACCGATTGGGGCTTTGTCGGGGAATAGTGTGCAGGTCAGCTTGCCCGCGGTCGTGTCAATGACGGCGGTGGGCTGAGCAGAAGTCGTAGTCGTCGGCTTCGCGGCGGCTGCCGGCTTCTTGGCGGTGGAAGCGGGGCTGGTCTGCGACCACACCGTGGAACAGGCTGTCAGAATTAGCAAGATAAGCGAAAAAACAATACGCATGGCGGCTCCTGGTTGCCGAGTTTGTCGTCGGCTGGGCAGTGAGATACCTGCCCTACATTAAAGGTGTGATGACTGCGAAATACGATTCTACCGTAGAGTCCGGAAAAAGTTACTGACTCGCGAGAGGCCGCAGACTGTCGGCTTGCATTTCACGGCTTACTCTCTCCACTTCGCTGAACACGCGCAGCAGGTTGCCGCCGAGGATTCTATGGATGTCCTCGGCGCTGTAGCCCCGATCGAGCAAGGCTTGCGTAATCTTGGGCAGGTCGGCCGCCGAATCGATGCCTGTGGGTGTGGCGTCGCTGACGCCGTCGAAGTCTGAGCCCAGACCGACATGATCAACACCTGCGACTTTGGTGATGTGATCGATATGGTCAATCAGAGACTTGAGCGGTGGCCGCGGAATCCTCGCGGCCCATTCGCGTTCGACGCGATCTTTGTCCAGATACGTAACCCGTTGTCCCATCGCCTTTTTCTTTGCGACATATTCGTCTACTGCCGCCTCTCGTTCCTTCTTCTGTTCCTCTGCCGCCTTGCGATAGCTTTCATCCACGAAGGCAGAGTAAAAGTTGACTTGCACCACGCCGCCATTCTTGGCCACCGCGCGCAGCATGTCGTCAGTCATATTTCGCGGGTGATTCGTCAGAGCACGGGCACAAGAGTGCGAAGCGATCAGCGGCGCTTTGGTCGTGGCGATGGCGTCCCAGAAAGTCTTGTCGGCCACGTGAGAAATGTCGACCATCATGCCCATGCGGTTCATTTCCAGTACGACCTGCTTGCCGAAATCGGTGAGGCCGTTGTGGTGCTGAATTTTGGGATCGTCGATGTCGCCGGAGGAGTCGGCCCATTCGTTGGTATTCGACCAGCTCAAAGTCATATAACGGACGCCCAGGCGGTAGAAATCGCGCAGCAAGTGAAGGTCATTCTCAATCGAGTGCCCACCCTCGATGCCCATGAGCGCGGCCAATTTTTTCTGTTTATGGGCACGCTCGATGTCCTCGACGGAGTAGGCCATCGTCATGCGATCAGGATGACGCGCTGCCTGCTCATAGACCGAGTCGATCAAGTCCAGCGTATGTTGAGCGAAGTGCCCCTGGTTGGTGGTGGGATCGACCCAGATGGAGAAGAACTCCGCGCCAAGATTTCCGGCACGGGCTTTGTCGAGGCTGATGTGTCCGATGTCTTTCGGGTCGGTCGTGCCGATGTCGTAATTCTCGTCGAGAAAGCGCTGCGGCGTGTCGGCGTGCGTATCCACAATTAGGGCTGAGTCGTGGATAGCCTGGGCGCGGGGGGTGACAGCGGCGGAAGGAGGGCTCTGGGTGAAGGCGAGAGTGGCGAGAATGAGAAAGAGCAAGGAAAGTAGACGCGAACGGCTTATGAGCATGGGATCGTCAGCGAGAAGCAAGACATTGTATATGGAGAGGACGCGGGGCGAAATAGGACTAGAGGAAAAAGCAGGTCCTTCGACTTTGTAATACGTTTCGCTTGCGAAACGTATTACTCCGCTCAGGATGACAAGTCGGGAAGGCTAGGGATGACGAGCTGGTAAGAACTTAGGATGAAAAGTCGGTAAGCACGGAGGCGAAGGGAACTATCGTTCGCCAGCGATAACGTCGTCGTCGGGTTGAGGTTCATTTTCATCCTGCCGTACGCCTGCCAGCACCTTGGCTTCACGCCAGTCGGCGTAGCGGCCGGAGACAGCCACGTGAAAAACCCACTGATGGCGCTCTTCTTCAGGCTCGATTAGGCCTTCGTCGCGAAGCGGTGTCATGTATTGTTCGACCCACTGCACTTGCTGGCGAGTCATGCCCCGTCGCTGAAGATCAACTGTGATTCCGGCGAGATGCGAAGATGCAATGTCGCCTTCGGCAGGCGCAGCATTGCGGTTGTGCCGGCGCAGCTTTTTCTGGCCCTTCACGGTACGCACCGCGGAATTGACCTGGATCTGCTCGTGAAATTGTTTGTAATAGGCTTCGCTCAGGTCGTCAACGAAATCGCGGGTCCAGGGACGGCAATAGCGGCGTGAGGGATCCAGCCGCGGATCGAAACGCAGGGTGCGGCCGGCCACAATCGGAACTAATTCTTCGCGTGACTTGAGCTGTTCGAGTTCGGCGTCGTCCTGGATGCGCGGCAATTCCAGACGGTCGATTTCTTCATTTTGGCGGAGCAGGGAATCACGCGATGGACGGAACACCGGATTCCAGGACAGGCGGCGAACATGGGCCCGGCGCGTGCTTACGCGTCGCACATGCCGCGGCGCCACGTAGCTGTGCAGGCCGAACGCCTGAACACACAAGGCTGCGATCAACAGAAATGAAGGTACTACGGCGCGCTGCATTTTACTCTTCACGAAGTGGCCTCGACTTCACCAGCTCTACCCCAGGCGCTGGAGTAGGCGGTATTCTAAATCCGGGCTCAACAAATACAAGAACTAATCTGCCTTCTCTGGGGTTACCCGGGAGCTGCTCCCTGGTTACCGTTGGTTACCGCACTCGTGCGCGATCTGGCTGCCTACATGTGTAGCTGCAACCCGGATGCCATATTCGCGAGAGGAATTGCGCGGCGCAACCCGCGAAAAAAGCTGCTTTCGACAGTGGTTGGAGTGTTGCGCAGTGATCTACCTCATTTATACAAATGACAAATTGCGTTAGGGAGTGACAATTCTTGCGGGATGCGGTGCGTGGAAGGACAGATCCCTCACTCCGCTCGGGATGACCACGCGAGGCTCGGACGCCTCGCAAGCGCGGTCACTTTCTAAACAAGTCTCCGATGGCTTGTTTCATCACCGCGCCGCCAACCTCGGCGATAGAGCGAGTCAGCGGAATATCCTTAGGGCAGACCTCGACGCAGTTCTGCGCGTAACCACACTCGTGAATGCCACCATCGCCCATCAAAGCCGCGAGGCGCTCACGTTTCAGAGCGGCGCCGGTGGGGTGAGTGTTGAAAAGCCGCACCTGGGAGATGGCGGCCGCTCCGACGAAATTGGTTTCCTCATTGAATTGTGGACAAGCTTCCATACAACAACAGCACGAAATGCAACGCGAGAGGGGGTAAGCGGCTTCTTGATCCTCCATGGTCATGCGTGGGCCTGGGCCGAGGTCATAGCTGCCGTCAACGGGAACCCAGGCTTTCACCGCTTTCAGATTTTCGAACAACACGCCGCGATCCACGGCGAGATCGCGGACCACGGGGAACTTGGAAAATGGTTCCAGGCGGATGGGCTGCTCCAGTTTGTCGACTAGCGCCGAGCAGGCCATTCGTGCCTTGCCATTGATCAGCATCGCGCAAGAGCCGCAAACTTCTTCCAGGCAATTAGAGTCGTAGGTAACGGGCGTGGTCGTTCTGCCGGCACGAGTGACGGGATTGGCGGCGATCTCCATCAATGAGGAGATCACGTTCATGCCCGAGTGCCAGGGCAGCTCGAATTCCTCCCAGCGCGGCTCAGCCTTGGGATTGGCTTGGCGTTTAATCTTGAAGAGTACGGATTTCTTGGCTGCCATTAGCTCTTAGCCTTTAGCTTTTAGCTCAAAACTTGTCATTCGGAGCAAAGCGAAGAACCTATGCACTCTACAGCGCAGGCAGGTTGCATAGGTCCTTCGCTGTGCTCAGGATGACGGATCTCATCGCTTACTTTGCCACATCGTATCTCCTCGCTCGCGGCGGAATCAGCGAGACATCAACCGGCTCGAATTCAAATTTGGGCTCATCGGCATCGGCGGCGAAGTAGGCCTTCGTCGTCTTGAGCCAGTTCTTGTCATCACGCTCAGGGAAGTCGGGCTTGTAATGAGCTCCGCGCGATTCGTCGCGCATAGCGGCCCCTTGTGCGATAACACGTGATAGTTGCAGCATGTTGTAAAGCTGGCGGACAAACGCCACGGTGGTATTCGCCCATAGAGAGCGGTCGCTTAGATTGATGTGCTGGAAGCGCTCCAAGAGTTCGCATAGCCTGCCATCGGCTTGTTGCAGATTTTTGTTGTAGCGGATGACAGTGCAGTCCTTGGTCATCAGCTCGCCGAGTTCGCGCCATAACTTGAATGGATTCTCGTTGCCCTCCGCCTTCATCAGTCCACCATTGATTTCTTCCTGGCGCTTGCGTTCTGAGTCGAAGTGTCCATTGCTGGCAGCGGCTTGAAGGTTGCGAGCGTAGCGCACGGCGTTGGGGCCGGCAATGAATCCGCCAAAGATGCAGGAGACCAGGGAATTTGCCCCTAACCGATTGGCGCCGTGATACTGATATTCGCATTCGCCGGCAGCGAAGATGCCCGGAATATTCGTGGCCTGATTGAAATCCACCCACAGCCCTCCCATGGTGTAGTGCATACCCGGGAAGATTTTCATGGGCGTGTCGCGGGGATCGTCACCGACGAACTTCTCGTAGATTTCCAGAATGCCTTCCAGCTTGCGATCAAGGATCTTGCGATCGACGTGGGTAAGGTCGAGATAGACCATCGGCTTGCCGTCGATGCCGAGGTTGTGTTCATACACGACTCGGAAGATCGCTCGGGTCGCAACATCGCGAGGCACCAGGTTCCCGTACTTCGGATACCACTCTTCGAGAAAATACCAGCGCTCGTTTTCCGGGATCGATTTGGGATCGCGCCTGTCTCCCGCGGTCTTCGGTACCCAGACGCGTCCACCTTCGCCTCGCGCCGACTCTGACATCAGGCGCAGCTTGTCTTCTCCCGGGATTGAAGTGGGGTGAACCTGGATGAATTCGCCGTTGGCGTAGTAGCAACCCTGCTGATAGACGGCCGATTGCGCCGATCCGGTGCAGACCACCGAATTTGTGGATCGGCCGAAAATGGCGCCAATTCCGCCGGTGGCGATAATGATTGCGTCAGCGGGAAAGATGCGGACTTCCATGGAGCGCAAGTCCATGGCGCAGATGCCGCGGCAGATTCCTTTGCTATCGAGCACGGCGGAGAGGAACTCCCAGTGCTCGTACTTCTTGACCTTGCCTTCGGACTCATAGCGGCGCACCTGCTCATCTAGGGCGTAAAGAAGCTGTTGACCGGTGGTGGCACCGGCGAAGGCGGTGCGATTGTAAAGTGTGCCGCCGAAGCGACGGAAATCGAGAAGGCCTTCGGGAGTGCGGTTGAACGGGACGCCCATGCGGTCGAGTAGATCAATGATGCTGGGCGCCGCGTCGCACATGGCCTTCACCGGCGGTTGATTGGCCAGGAAGTCGCCACCGTAGACCGTGTCGTCAAAGTGTTGCCATGTGGAATCGCCTTCACCCTTCAGATTCTTGGCGGCGTTGATGCCCCCCTGCGCGCAAACCGAGTGCGAACGCTTCACCGGCACGATGGAGAACAGGTCGACGTTTCCGCCCATCTCCGCGATCTTGATGACGGCGGCGAGGCCGGCGAGGCCGCCGCCGATGACTATGATTTTCGGACTTGATGCCATGTGAAACTCAGATTCCTCGTGCTAGGCATAGCTGCGCCCGACTGCGAAGGCACTACCTCATGACAAATGATTCCGTGCCAGAAACCGGTTCTAACGGTTGCAAGGGCGTATTCAAAAACGAGTACATGGTGGCGGCTCCGACCAATATGAATAACAATCCGATGGCAAAGCAGACGTAGCCAAATTTGCGGCGGGCAGCGTCACCGGTCGTGATCCCCCACTTGGCGGCAAATAGCCACAGACCGTAGGCGAAGTGCCACGACGCGCAGAAGATGCCCACGGTATAGAAGGCAAGCGCCAGTGGATTCTGAAACTCGAGCTGCACTTTTCCAAATGCTGCGGCCGGATGGGTCAGAATATGAACCCCACTGAAGCGCAAATGCCAGGTGTGCCAAACCATATAGAAGAAAGCAATGGCGCCTGTCCAGCGCTGAGCGTTGTACATCCAGTTGCCGGCCCAGGGATACTCGGTTACGTTGCCCTCACCGTGATACCAGATGTAGAAGCCGTAGAGAGCGTGGTAGAGAATCGGCAGCCAGATGCCAAACAGTTCCAGACCCACAACGAAGGGAAAGCTCGAGAGCAATTCGACCTGCTTGGCGTACGCTACGGGACCGCGTGTGGCAAAGGCATTCGAGATGAAGTGCTCGATCAGGAAGGCGCCAACCGGGATGATTCCGCTGAGTGAATGTAAGCGGCGCAGGAAAAACGAATGTCCCTGACCGGCGCGCAGGGGAGCGACGCCTTCTTCCACGTCGAGGAGAGCTGGAGGATTGGCCGTAGACACTACAGAACGCCCCTTATGAATTCAGGAATGATAAGAGAACCTTTTATTATCTTGGCGAGAGAGAAGCGAAGTCAAGGAAGGCGGGCTAAAGTTGGGTCCTCTTCTGATCTTCTGATTTTTTTCAAGACGTCATCCCGAAAAATCGGCGACAGTTCAGCCGGTGAGGAGCTCGCGTTGGAGTTGATGTGGATTGCGATTCTGCACGCCGGATCCCTCGCAAAGCTCGGGATGACGCGAGTAGGAAGAGAGCAGCTACCCGTTCCCAATCCCAATCACGCCTCATACCACTCGAGAAATTTTCGGAACGCCGCTCCGCGATGGCTGAATTGAGCTTTCTCCTCCGGCGTCAACTCGGCAAATGCTTTTTGGATCGGAGGAAAATAAAAGAGCGGATCGTAGCCGAAGCCATTTGACCCACGTGGAGCGTCGAGGATGATCCCTTCGACGGCGCCACGAAACTCGGCCAGGGTTTGGCCATCCCGAGCGGCGACGATGACGCAGATGAAACGTCCAGTCCGCTTCTCCGGTGGGATACCTCTAAGCTCTCGAATCAGGCGGGCATTATTCGCCTGGTCATCAGTATTGTTCTCGACCAGGTGGGGAGCGTCGGCGGCGTAGCGCGCGGAGTGAACGCCGGGACCACCTCCGAGCGCGTCGACTTGGAGTCCGGAATCGTCGGCAAGAACGATTTCACCCGGAACGTAGCGGCTGTAATGCTCGGCTTTCTTGCAGGCGTTAGCTTCGAAAGTGAGGCTGTCTTCCACTACAGCGGGAAGGGAAGAGAAGTTGGGAAGGCAAGCAATCTCGATTCCGTAAGCCCGCGCGGCTCCGGCAAAGTCGCGAAGCTTACCTGGATTCGAAGTGGCGATCAGGATGCGTCTTGTGGTCATTATTTACGCTTGAGAGCAACGAGGCCGACTAAGAAGAGAGCGGTCGCGCCCGAAACGATCCCTCCCAGCGTGCGGTCCCAGGTTCGAGTGAAAGTGATGAGCACACGGTTTTCGCCGGCTTCGACCGGCACGATCATTTGGCCTGTGACTTCCTGACTTTTAGTTCGCACTGCGTTGCCGTTCACTTCGACTCGCCACGCTGGATAGTTGAACAGTCGCAGGATGAGCCGTCCAGGTTGGCTTACCTCTGCGGTAAACATTTTCGTCTCAGGAGCCCATTGCCGCACATGAATTCGAGCTGTGCCTGCGCCTTCGAACGTCACGCGCCGGGCGTTCTGCTGGATTTCGTAAGCATCAGCCCCGGCGGGCGTGTACTCATCGGTGCCCTCGTAACCCGAAGTGTTCTGCTGGCTCTCTTGCAACTGTGCGATGTCAGCAGCAGTGTCCCACCACGGCGGCTGAATGCGCCTCCAGCCGAGTGTCAGAAGCGCGAGCATTGCGGCGCAAACCAGCAGCCCCAGCGGCCAGCTTCGCCATGCCATCGTGACCAGCAACGCGAGAGCAACATTCAGGCAGAGCAGCCAGCGCCACGGGTGCTGCATGTAGCCCAACTCGGGCAGATGCTGCCATGCCACCGAACTAAACGAAAACATAAGGAGCGTCGCAGCCGTGACCCAGCCAACAAGCGTCCACCACAGTTGCGGACGCGAGCGGCGCCAGCGCCGGGAAAGGAATACGGCGCCCGCAAGCACAATAATTTCCGCCTGGGCGATCACGGAGACGAGTAAGTTAAAGCGATTGTGATCGGGATCGTTGATCAGAGTAAAGAGGAAATTATCTTGCGGACGAACTCCCGGGGCGAGCACCTGGGCAATCGTGATCCAGTTCTTCTCATAAGCTACCGGGAGGATGTAGAAGGCAGACAGCGCGGCTCCTAATAGCACCGCCAAGCCGCCCTGCCATAGTATTCGCGGCGAGCGCCGTCCAATCGCGACCATGACCATTAGAAATGCGAGGGAGTAATTCACCATCACAGCGCAAGGGATATTCGTCAGCCATGCCGCGGCAACGATAAGGCTCAGTGGCAGGACCACTTTTTGGCGGCCATCCTCCGCGCGCAAAACATAGAACAAGAGCAACGGGAGCAGGGCTCCACCTAACAGTTCGGCGAATGCACTCCGCCAGTAGACGACCACGAGGTGATATGGATTCGCGACGTACAACGCGGCGGCGAAGACGGCGTCGCGGCGAGCCAGCCACCCTCGGGCCAGCAGAAACATGGAGTACCCGGAAAGAGAGAGCACAAGCCACACGAAGGTGCCGGGAACTAATTTCCAGGGCAATATAGCTCCCAGGATTGCGCCGAGCGTCCAGGAGGCTGGAGGATAGAAAATGAAGCGCGGCTCCCCGTATCCGTAGTGCGCCAGAGCGGCCCAGCGTGGGTAGATGATCCCCAGCTTCCATTGGCCAAGCACTTCCATCCACGAATTCATGTGGAACTCGAAGTCATGGCCGGAAGGGATTCCGAGAAAGGAAAAGGGCAGTACCACCACAAACGCAGTCACCATGATGATCAGGAGGGGCCGGAGCAACAGCGGGCTGGCGGGCGCGGAGTTAGACTCTGGAGGCAACGTTGAACAGTATACGGAAGCAGCACTCGGTCAGTGATTCGTCGCCAGATGTTGTAGGAATGTGGAAAACTGTCAGCGATTTTCACCAGAATTTAATTTTGCCGCAACCTATTCGGTGGCTGCTCCGGCTAGGGTTCGGAGAACGAGGTGGAGCAAGCCCGCAAAACAGCCGAAGGCCCGCGCAAGAGAAAGCATGGCTGCGCGGGCTTTTCATTTGCTATGGATTCTAGTGGCGAGGGACCGGGCTACGACGAAGCTACTTCTTCCGAGTTCCGCTGCCGTTGTAATGCTTGAAGGAATTCGTCCTGGTCCATCGATTCATGGCTTCGTAATAGCAGGAGCAACGGATCGTCGGGTTCTTCTGCTTCCGAGGCGGGAGGATTGTCGTACTGATCCGCGGCTGCGAGTGCCCGGGGCGTGATCAGCAATCGCGGCAATGTTCCTGGACGGCTGGTCAGGAAGTCGAGAAACTTGCCCACCTGTTCTCGCTGTTCAGCGGTACGCGAAGCGAACTCGATTCCCATGCCGTATCCGGGATGCATCACTCGCACCAGACCCTCGGCCTGGACTTCCATGTCCTCAGCCTGCAGGCGGAGCACGATATCTGACCGTTCCGGGAAAGGTGATTCGGTCTCGACGTAGCAGGCGCCCAGGCTTAAGTCCGACAGCTTGCACTCGGACACCGGCTCGGATTCCTCCGGAGGAACCTCAGGAGCGTTTCTCAGAACCCAGGCTTTAAGCACATCGCGCAAATTTTCCGCAAGATCGATAAAACGCACTCCCGATTCGCCGTTGGGATTCGCCCATGCAACTTCGCCGCGAATCCGCATTTCGTTATCGGATTCGGGAAGGCAGAAATATGCCCTGATGTTAGCCGCAGGACAAAGCGGCTGTGCGGCCAGAAGATCCAGACCGTCCTCACTCAGGTCGAGCAGGATACCCTCCATTTCAGAGCCATTCTCCACCTGAAGCTGGAGCGGAATCTGTACCGGAACGCGGAAGGAACGGCGCCGTTCGCGCTTCATCAAGGCAGTGGCGGCGCGCAGGGTGGCTTCGGCCTGCTGCTCGGACATGGGCTTGTATAGTACGAAATTTGCGCCCGCCCCAAACACACTTCGCACTTTCGATTTGTCGCTCAACAACGCGACGCTAACCGTGTTGTTTCCCGGAGATGCGTGGTAGGCATTCTGCAGGACCAGCGCGGCGCTGTGCGGGTCATCGTAGTCAACAATGACTGCGTCAAACTTCTGATCGGCAATGCGACCGAGCGCATCGGCGTATCCGCAACAGTGCACGCCCAAGCCAAACCCCGTTAGAATCGGAGTTAGGACTGCTGCCGCTTGCTCATCTTTCGAAACCAGAAGTGATTGCAGTGTCATAGGCGGCCCGTGTGCCGACGGTGTGAGTGCCTTGGTCTACGGCCAACGTGGTGCACGCGCCGGCTTGGCTGCGGTCTGGCCGACTGCTGCGCCGGCTTTGGCCGCCATGGTGTTGGGTTGCTCGTCCATTTCGGCTAGAACCGCGCTGTCGTCCTCCTCACTCTCAGCGAGCAGCGGAGCCACTTCGCGCAATTTTTCAGCCGCCTGTTGTAGAGCCTCGATCTGTTTGGCTAATTGGGCGTACTTGGCTTGCTTCTGCCGCAGAACCTCGTGAATATCTTTCATACAACCCCCTGTTGCCGAATTTAAGGAGGAAGACTGGACCCGTCAACGCTAATCCCCTGCCCGCAGATTACGGGGGTAACTGTTGTGGGCAAGAAAATGCCGGGTTCGGATCTGCGCAACAACATGAAAAGATTGGCCACTGACGACCTTGCGCGACGGAAGTCGTTTCATGCTTAAGGAAAGGGATGGCCCTGAGCAGTTACCCACGCCCGAGTGAGCCGACGATAGGATGTTCGGATGAAATAGAAGCCCCGCCTTTTCGGGCGGGGCCAATGAGTCGAAGTGATTTTGCGGACGCAAACAGATGCGGCGGCTAGCCAATTCTCAGCTTGCGGCGAACCAGTCCGGCGATGCCTACCAAACCCGTTCCCAGTAAACCAAGCGTGCCTGGCTCCGGAACCAGAATGTTAGTGTCGCCGCTGGACATCAACGTCGAGCCGTTGAAGAAACCCTTGCCGGTGTTAATTGTGAGCTGCACGGTTACACCATTAGTGGAGAAGTTACCGAGCGTGCCGGAAATGGTGCCTGTGAGCGTATAGCTGTGAGTGCCATTACCCAGAGTTGACATCGTCCAAGTCACTGGATTCGGGCCGCTGAAAGTTCCGGTGAAGCTAGGAACGCCAGTGCCGGTGATGGTAAAACTGCCACCGTTGGCGAAAGTCGCGGGTCCAGTCTTACCATCCAGGCTGCCACTTAGCAGCGAACCGGTGCTGAAGCTCAATGTTCCCAGATTGCCCGTTTTTGTCGGTGGGCTGCCAGCGGGACCGTAGCCGATGATCATGGAGCCGGTGAGACTCATTCCGCTGCTCGTCCCTGTGAGCGTGCCGCTAGAATTAGTGTAATCGACGCTGCTGGTAGCAAAAGCGGCCACTGGTAGGGCCAACGCCAATACCGCCATCAAAATCACTCGCCTCATAAAACCCCTCCTCCAGAACCTGAAAAGTAGTAGCCCCTAACTATCGAGGCCATCTCCGGACCTAAAACTCCACCCGTGCTATGTGCATGCAGGCTTCCAAAGCAGAGGTGGCGGTATGCATTGAATCAAAACGACTTATAACACAATTTTAGGCCTGTGCTGACCGAACTGTGCAAACGCATGCACACTTTTAACAAAGCTTTTGCGTCGGAAAACCCAAGAGCCAGCGGCACTAGATTGAGGCCTGGAGTACCGGCAAATGCGACGTCTACGGGATGGAACCCTACGGTCAAGGCACATGCGGGGAAGTCTCGCCTTCTTTCTGAGGCGTGTCAAGATGAAACAGTTGATGCGCCGTCAGCGCTCTATGGGAGCAGGTCGGCACGGCCATTTCGTGCCAGAAGGTTGGCACGAACGTGGGATTTACAGCGGAAACCGACGAAAGTACTCTGTGCTCGAGCAGTTCTGGGGGAGGGCTGTTCGGGCGTCCCATGACCCGCGAGGGTCAAGGGGCGCTTCTTAATTTTTGGGCCTTGTCGTTGCCTTGGGGTCTGGTCGTTTTTTAAAGACGATATCGATTGCGGCGTGTCCATTCTCTCTAGATATCCAACTGATACGCGGTCTTTCGATGCGATGGGGTTATCCGGTCGCGCTTGGCATAGCCGCCGGTATCAGAATCCTGCAACTGCGTTCTAAGGACCGATCGGAGGTGGTTCAGGTTCGGCCGAGCCATCAGCGCGGGCATCGGAGGCGCCATAGTTCACCTTAGACATGGAGTCGTGTAGCACCGCCTGTCCGCGGCCCATCTCGGCGGAATACTCTCGCCGTACTTCGAGTTTATGTCCCATTGCCGAAAGCTTCTGCAACGTCTCCGCCTTTACGCGAGACTCGATCACGATGTTGCATCCCCGCAACGGGCTGACGGTAAAGCGCGCTGCCTCGAGCGCCGCCTGGATGTTCAAGCCATAGTCCGCAATATTGGAAACAAACTGCGCATGGGCGAGAGGCTGATTCGGTCCGCCCATGATTCCGAATCCGATGTGCTGCTCTCCGCGCTCCATGAACGCCGGAATAATGGTATGGAACGGACGCTTACGCGGCGCCAACGCGTTGGGATGAGCTGGATCCAACACGAACAACGCTCCGCGATTTTGTAGCGCGAAGCCCATGCCGTGCACCGTAATCCCTGATCCGAACGCCGCGTAGTTGCTCTGGATTAGTGACAGAATATTGCCCTCTCGGTCAACTACAGAAAGATAAGTTGTATCGCTTGAGGGTGGGGCGCCGGCTGCAACCTCGCAGTTGGCTTTGCTCGGATCAATCAGTCTGGCCCGCTCCTTAGCGTATTCTTTGGAGAGCAACCCTTTCACCGGCACCTTGGCGAAACGCGGGTCAGCGTTGTAGCGGCCCAGGTCGGCATACGCAAGCTTCATGGCTTCGATTTTCTTGTGCAGCTCGGTCACGCTGAGTGGGCCGTCCGGCGATGCCTGATTCACTTCCATTATGTTCAACATTTCCAGCGCCGCCATCCCCTGGCCGTTAGGGGGCAGTTCGTAAACGGTCCAGTCGCGATATTTAATTGAGATCGGTTCCACCCATTCCGGTGTGAATTGAGCAAGATCACTGGCCGCCATAGTTCCGCCGAGCGCTTGCGACGTTTTCAAAATAGCGTCGGCAATCTCGCCTTCGTAAAAAACATCAGGCCCATGTTGGGCGATCGCCCGCAGTGCCTTTGCCAGATCAGGATTGCGAAAGATCTCGCCGATGGCAGGTGGCTTGCCTCCGGGCAGGAAGACGCGGCGGCTTTCGGGGTCTTGCTTCAAATCATCTTTGGATTCTTCCCAGAAGTCGTGAATCAGTTCTGGAACCGGATAGCCTTGTTGCGCGTAGAAAATCGCGGGCTGAAAGAGGTCTTTCCACGGAATCCGCCCGAAGCGTTCGTGCAGCGTGTTCCATCCCGCAACTGCTCCGGGCACGGTAACCGTGTCAATGCCGGCGGCCGGCATCGCGGTTGCGTCCCTGGCCTTCAGATGTTCGATGGAGAGGCCTTGTGGCGCCCACCCGCTTGCGTTTAAACCATACAACTTCCCCGTCTTTGCGTCCCAATAGAGCGCGAACAAGTCACCGCCGATACCGTTCATCATCGGTTCGGTGACGCCGAGGACCGCATTGGCGGCGATGGCAGCGTCCACAGCTGAGCCGCCGCGTGCCAGAATCTCCGCTCCCGCCTGCGACGCCTGCACGTGACTGGTGGCGACGATGCCATACCGCGCAACCACCATGGAGCGCGCGTGTGAACGATCCTGGGCCCATACGCTGCAACCAAGCATGACCAGAGCGAAAGAAAGTTGTAGGGAGGGCGGCATTCGGGTCCTTGTTAGGCGAGTGATGGAGACGCATTCTGCTGCGAGCGCGTCGTCGTGTCAAGTTTGAATCAGAGGTTCAGGGAAATTTACTAGAAGAGATCCAGCACTTTACATTCCGAAGTTTTGCGATATGATTGGCGACCACACGGGCCGTGCACCAAAACGTGTGCATTGCTCTGTGCTGACGCGGGTGGCCGAAGGTTGCGGACGAGAGGGGGTCTCGTCGTACTGCCTTGAACCGCTCATGATTGCCATTTGGGATCATCGGTGGGGCAGGAGACCGCGCTCTGGGGAGGCTCCATGCGACCGAATGCCATACGTCTCTTTGCCCTGACTGTTTTGGCCGTTTTGGTATTCCAACCCATTGTGTGGGGGCAGCAAGTTTCAGTGCACCCACTCATTCTCCAGCCCGTGGACGAGACCCAGTTGGTCCTGCTTAAAGGCAATACTCATCCTCTGGCTCGGCCGCAGTTCGATCAAGGCGCAGCTCCGCCAAATCTGCCGATGGAGCGCATGCTGCTGGTCCTCCGGCGCAGCCCAGAGCAGGAAAGCGCGTTACGGAATCTGCTCGACAATCAACAGGACAAGGCGTCTCCCAGCTACCACAGGTGGCTCACCCCTGAGCAATTCGGAAAGCAGTTCGGACCTGCGGATGAGGACCTTCAGATAGTCACATCCTGGCTGCAGGTGCACGGCTTCCAGGTGGCGCAGGTTGCGAAGGGCCGTGCCGTAATTGAGTTCTCAGGGACAGCGGCACAAGTTCAGGAAGCCTTTCACACTGGAATTCACAAATATGTCGTGAATGGGGAGGAGCACTGGGCGAACGCGAACGATCCACAGATTCCGGCAGCCTTGACGCCAGTGGTAGCAGGTGTGCACACCCTGCACAATTTTCTGAAGAAGCCGTACGTCCATATGTCGAAGGAGCCTGTCGCCGCAAAATTCATCGCGGACCCGATGCCGCATGTCACTTTCTCAGATGGAACGCACGCGCTCGGGCCATCGGATTACGCGAAAATTTATAACATTCCTCAGACAGGAGTCGACGGAATGGGAATCACGATTGCCATCGTAGGACGGTCAAACATCAACACCCATGACATCATGGATTTCCGGAGCGCGTTCGGCCTTCCATTCAACTTCCCACAAGTCGTTCTCAACGGTCCCGATCCGGGCGACCTCGGAGGAGGCGAGGAGTTCGAGGCTGTCCTTGATTCAACATGGCCCGGGGTCGTGGCCCAGAACGCCATGGTGGACTTTGTAGTGTCCGCGAGCACTAATAGCACGGACGGCGTGGATCTTTCTAGGATTTACATCATTGACAACAATTTGGGAGACGTGATGACCGAGAGCTTCGGTCAATGTGAGTTTTTCTTCACAAGCGGCGAACTGGACAGCATTTCGACGCTTGCGGAGCAGGCGGCTGCACAAGGAATCACGTACATGGTCTCTACAGGAGACTCGGGCTCCGATGGATGCGACGATCCCAACTTTGTGACCCAGGCGAAGTATCCACCTTACGTTAATGCACTGGCTTCGTCGTGGTATACGGTCGCCGTGGGCGGCACGATGTTCAATGAAAATGGGCAGACCAGCAAGTATTGGAGCTCAACTCCACCTTTGGGGGAGACAGTTCTTTCGTACATCCCCGAAAATGTCTGGAATGAGAGTTGCGCATCTGCGACGTGTGCGGGTATATGGGCTGGTGGCGGCGGTGCGAGCGCTTTTTTCGCCAAACCCTCCTGGCAGCCCACAAGCTTGCAAGGTGTTCCAAACGATGGTGCGCGCGACCTGCCGGATGTTTCTCTGACCTCGGCCAGCCACGATCCCTACCTCCTGTGCATTCGAGCATCTTGCCAGAATAACTTTATCTACTTTGTCTGGGGCACGTCAGCCGCCGCGCCTTCATTTGCCGGAATTATGGCCTTGGTTGACCAGAAGACTGGATCGCGGCAGGGGGACGCGAACTACGTTCTCTATCGTTTGGCAGCGGCAGAGAATTTTTCGCAGTGCAATGGATCCAATGTTTCTGTCGCGCCTGCGAGCAATTGCGTTTTCAACGACGTTACACAGGGAAATAATGCCGTTCCTGGCGAGGTAGGATACGGAACCCCCAATGGTCGCTACCAGAGCACTGTTGGCTATGACTTGGCCACTGGGCTCGGTTCAGTCAATGTCACAAACATGGTGAACGCCTGGAGTGCGATGACGTTCAACGCAACTACAACCACGCTGCTCCTGAACAACTCCACCAACCCCATCAACAACGTCGTGCACGGCTCTTCGGTAGTGGTGAATGTGAGCGTGATGGGCAATAGCGGTATGCCCACCGGCGACGTTACTCTCTCGACCAACGGGCAGAATATTCCACTCTGCACCATCCCAAATAGCTGCACGTTAAGCCCGAGCGGAACCCTCAACATTGCGTCTCTGTCCACGACTACGAACCTGCTTCCTGGCGGTACCTCATACATGGTCACCGCACACTATCCCGGTGACGGGAAATTTGCCCCCAGCGACTCAAGCCCACCGATTTTCGTAAGCATCACCGGGGAACAAAGCACAACCACTGCTTCTATCTTTGCCTACCTGAACGGGCTCCCCGTCACGCAGGCCGCGGCCAGTAGCGTTGTCTATCTGAACGCTAGTGTGACTGGTCAGTCTGGATTTGGCGTACCGACCGGCAATGTCACGTTCATGGACAACGGGACTATTCTCGCGGGCGGTCCTTACATGCTCAACAGCCAGGCGAATACTGGCACGCCGAATGGGTTGCCTCCCTGTTCTCTTGCGGCCGGCTCGCATGCTCTCGTGGCCGGCTATTCAGGAGACCAGAGTTTCAACCTCAGCAGCTCTCAGGCAGCTACCTTCACGATCACTACTGCCGACTTCTGCCTGCCAACCTCGCTGGCGAGCATAGGAGTCACAGATGGATTCCCGGGGACTACGACGTTGGTCCTAACAGCATCGCCCGGCTTCACCACCGCGGTGAGTTTCGCTTGCTCGGGTCTACCGGCTGAGGCCAAATGCTCCTTCAGCCCGGCGTCCATCTCCGGTAGTGGTGCGACAACCATTACCGTCACAACAACTGCACCGCATCCTGCGGTTAGAACTGCTAGAGGGTTTAACAGACTGGGCTGGTGGACCACCAGCCTGGGAGTCAGCCTCGCCGGCATCGTCTTGCTAGGAGTGCCGTCGCGACGGCGACGCATGAACTGGAGCAGCTTGTCACTACTAGTCGTGGTCACGTTCCTTCTTATGCTGCCTAGCTGCGGAGGTGGCAGTAGTGCACCGCCTCCACCACCGCCCGACCCGGGCACGCCGAAGGGAAGCTACAGCATCGTCGTCACGGCGACTAGCGGATCAATGAGTCACGCCACTACTTTCACGCTCACTGTGCAATGATCGGCTATACAATGCTTCGGTTTGGCGGAGATTATTCTGTAGGAGATTGCCGTGATCGCAAGAGTGTGGCATGGGTACACCAAGCCTGAGCACGCCGACGCCTATGAGGCCATGCTGAAACCGGAGCTTCTGCCCGGCATCGGCAAAGTAAAAGGTTACAGGGGCAGCTATCTGCTGCGGAGAGCGGTTGGAGACGAAGTCGAGTTCATCACCATTATTCTCTGGGATTCCATCGATGCAATCCGCGCCGTTGCCGGACCGGACTACGAAACTGCTGTGATTCCCGAAGAACGGCGGAAGCACTTGTCTCACTACGACGCCAAAGCCGCACATTACAACGTCACATCGATCAACGAGCCGGGTGAACTCTCCGCTATCGTAGCCTGATGATTTGGTCCGGCGCTGGGTAGTATAGTTTTGCCTTTCCAGGAGGACTTCATGTATCGCAGAGATTTCCTGGTGCGGTCGGGGCAGATCATTGGGGCGGCGGCACTGGCATCCGCCCTGCGTAGCGCGGAAGTGTATGCGAGTAGTCAGACTTCAGCAGCTTCTCCGAGTTGGGAAGAGGTTCGGAGCAGTTTCAATCTAGCGCCGGACTTGATCCACATGTCGGGATTCTTTCTGGCGTCGCATCCCAAGCCGGTGCGCCAGGCGATTGAAGAACACCGGCGCGCATTGGACGCCAACCCTATCGAATATTATTTTGGACACGGAGATAAGGCTGAGTCTGCAGTGCTGGCCGCGGCAGCGCAATATCTCGGTGTCGATGCTGCGGACATTGCCCTGACCGATAGCACCACCATGGGGCTCGGGCTGCTTTATAGCGGGCTGAAGCTGCGGGCGGATCAGGAGATTCTTACCACTACCCACGATCACTACTCCACGGAGACCTCACTTCGACTGCGAGCCGAGCGCACCGGCGCCTCGGTTCGCAAGATTTCGTTGTATCGCGACGCTGCGACAAAGTCAGTTGCGGAGATAGTTGAAAGTGTCACCCGATCCGTTACGGCACAAACCCGCGTGCTGGCGGTGACCTGGGTCCACTCCTGCACCGGTGTGAAGTTGCCGATTCGCGCTATCGCGGATGCACTCAAACCCATCAATGCGACTCGCGATGAGCAAGACCGGGTTCTGCTGTGTGTGGACGGAGTCCACGGGCTGGGTGTCGATGGCACCGAGCTCCCGGAGCTTGGTTGCGACTTCTTTATTGCGGGATGCCACAAGTGGATGTTTGGACCGCGGGGAACGGGACTGGTATGGGGCACTCCGGCGGCGTGGCCAGCGGCAACCGCGACCATCCCCACCTTCGACGATGCCACCTACACGATGTGGATGCAAATCCGTCCGCAGCAGGCAGTGCCGATTGGAGCGACGATGACTCCAGGCGGGTTCCATTCGTTTGAACATCGCTGGGCGCTGGACCGGGCGTTCCAGTTCCACCAAACCATCGGCAAGCCGCGCGTTGCGGAGCGGATCCACGTGCTCAACCGGCAGCTCAAAGAAGGACTGGTGAAAATGCCGACCATTAAGTTGTACACCCCGATGACCGATGAATTGTCCGCCGGAATCGTGTGCTTCGACGTGAACGGTGTGAGGGCCGACAGCGTGGTTGAGCAGCTCAGAAAAAAGAAAATTGTCGCCAGCGTCACGCCTTATAAGACGCTTTATACGCGCCTTGCACCGGGTTTGTTGACCTCTGCCGCCGAGGTGGAGACAACCTTGGCGGCAGTAAGGGAAGTGCGGGGCTAGCTTTCCATTTGGATTTGCAGGACTTCTCCGGGCAGCCGAACCATTCGAGGTCTTGGCGCTGATTCAAAGCGGTCGCGTTCGCCACGGCCAGATTTGATGTGATCAGACTTAGTGAGATCAGTGCTGTCTTCTTTCCGAGCACCTCTTTCGGACACAGGCGCTTCAGAGACGATGTCACCGCTGCGCATTCTTTCCATCCGTATACCGAGCGTGCGCTCCAATTCGAATAAGTCCGAGCGTTGATGCTTGGCGAAGAACGTGGAAGCGACCCCGAGCTCGCCGGCTCGTCCGGTGCGCCCGACGCGATGGATGAAGTTCTCCGCGACTTCCGGCAGATCGTAATTGATGACGTGGGAGATGTCCTGGACGTGAATGCCACGGGAGGCCAGGTCGGTGGCCACCAATATGCGGTAGCGTCCCTGCTGAAAGCCGGTGAGAGCGGCTGTCCGCTGGGATTGCGAGCGGTCACCATGAATCATGGCGGCGGCGAAACCTTCACGATTGAGATTCTTAGCCAGCCGCTCTGCTCCTCGCTTGGTGCGGGCGAAGACCAGGCAGCGGCCAGGTTCTTTTGCCAGCAAATGGCGAAGCAATTCCTGTTTGTGATCAGGATCAACCTCAAAGGCCTGGACGCGGACATTTTCCGAAGGCTTCAGCGTGGATCCGAATGCAAGCCGCACTGGATCTCTCATGTAGTCATTCACCAGGCGTGCCACCGAGGCTTCGAGAGTTGCCGAGAAACACAGGGTCTGACGCTCTTTGGGGAGTACGGCAACAATGCGGCGAATCGCGGGAAGAAACCCCATGTCAAGCATGCGATCGGCCTCATCGAGGACGAGTACTCGCAGCCCATGGAAATTAACTAGCTTGCGATCGAGGAAGTCTTCCAGCCGTCCGGGAGTTGCCACCATCAGGCGAGCACCATGCCGAATGGCGCGGAGTTGCTGCCCTTCAGCTAATCCGCCGACGACCAACGCAGCAGGTGACAATTTTGATCCACGCAAAGCGTCGTACTGGTCGGCAACCTGCATCGCCAACTCGCGCGTAGGGACCAACACCAGGGCTGCGATTCCCGGTGCCGTTTGCTGGCGTAGTTGTTCCATGATTGGGATTAGAAAGGCCAGCGTCTTGCCGGTGCCGGTCTGCGCGGTGGCCAGCACATCTTTGCCGGCGAGCGCTTGTGGAATTGCAGCCGCTTGAACGGGAGTGGGTATCGAAAAGAGGGCCGATGATAATCGGTCCTGGGTATATTGGGAAATCGGTAATTCTGAAAAACTCTTCATTGTGCTTTCTCTGGAAGCCATCGCGGCGCGCACACGACTTCCGAGCGAGCACAGCAACTTGCATTGCCAGTCTTAGATTTTGATTACGCTGAAGACGTACGGAGGAGAAACTGAAGGCGGGACTTCTCAGATCAGGTATCGCACCAGAGCCATCGCACCATACAACCGCGGTATTAAGCGCAAAACCAGTATATCACGTCCTTTTACGATTACCTGCCGTCCTCCTGATGCCGACGTTACCTTAGGTCGGGAGCAATATGCGCCAGCATGACACGCGGAGATCAAATCGGCTCACTAGTTTGACTTCGTGGTCGGGGACGACCTAAGATTTGCGACTCTTCATGTGATTACGGCGGCTTGGGATTCTCGCACTGCAGAGGAGGTTGTCGTGATGCTTCAATGCCGGTTATCAGTTCTACTCGCCATCTGCCTGGTGATCGGTAGTTATGGCGCTGAGCCAGAGAAGCATTTCGACGGCAAAACCTGGTGGAGCTACGTTAAGGTGCTCGCCGATGACGATATGGAGGGCCGAGAGACAGGCAGTGAGGGCCTGCGCAAAGCAGAAGCTTATGTAGTTGAGCAGTTGACCAGGGATGGGCTGCAACCCGCCGGAACCAGTGGGTTTTACCAGCCGGTAAAATTTGTTGCCCGCCAAATTATCGAAAAAGACTCAAGCATCGTACTGGTTCACGACGGCAGAGAAGAACCCGTCACTCTTGGCGACGATGCTCATTTCAGCTTGCGAGTTGATCTGGCTCCGGCGGTGAATGCTCCGCTGGTCTTCGTGGGATACGGGCTGAACATTCCGGAAAAGGAATACGACGATCTGGCCGGCCTCAACCTGAAAGGCAAAGTTGTCGTCTTGCTGAGCGGTTCTCCCGCCGAAATACCCCCGTCTTTATCGTCTCACTATCAGTCGTCAGGCGAACGATGGAAGGCTTTGCGAGCGGCGGGAGCGGTCGGAGTCATATCAATTCCAAATCCCGCTTCCATGGATGTGCCCTGGAGCCGCGTCTCACTGAACCGAACGCACGTCCAAATGGAACTAGCTGATCCGGAATTGCAGGAGAATACCGGTGAAAGGATCGCGCTGTACTTCAACCCTGCCAAAGCGGAAATGCTCTTTGCCGGCTCTGGCCACACTTTTCAAGAGATTGCTGACCTAGGCAGAGATCGCAAGCCACTGCCACGATTTCCGCTGGCGGCCTCGTTGAAAGCCAGAGCCCATGTTGAGACCAGCCAAGTCGAGTCCGCCAATGTGATTGCAAAACTGCCGGGCAGTGACCCGAAACTCAAGGACGAATATGTGGTCCTCTCCGCCCACATTGACCACATCGGCATTGGAGAGCCGATCAACGGCGATCGCATTTACAACGGAGCCATGGATAACGGCTCGGGCTGTGCATTGTTGCTGGATATGGCAGCGTCACTTAAGGACCATCCAGAGAAACTGCGCCGCTCCGTCCTTTTCGTGTTTGTCACTGCCGAGGAAAAGGGATTACTCGGGTCGAAGTACTTCGCGGCCCATCCCACAGTCGCTCGGCAAGCTCTGGTGGCTGACCTAAACACGGACATGTTCTTGCCCATCGTCCCTCTGAAAGTTCTCCGGGTCGAAGGCTTGGACGAGTCTGATTTGGGCGACCGGGCGCGTGCAGCGGCGCAATCGCTTGGGGTACGAGTGCAGCCTGATCCTGAGCCATTGCGAAACGTATTTATCCGAAGTGATCAATACAGCTTTATTCGCCAAGGCGTTCCGTCACTGATGATGGACGTCGGTTTCGATCATGGAAGTCCGGAACGAGCTGTGTTCAGGGATTGGCTCACCAACCGCTACCACGCTCCCTCGGACGACCTGAATCAACCGGTCGATCTCTCCGC
>Ga0210384_10002523_pt1 | contig 22281 bp, 18 predicted proteins | sample IncBWH2MmetaG_FD_160574 | JGI IMG/M metagenome (GOLD analysis project Ga0210384, IMG submission 160574) | Forest soil microbial communities from Barre Woods Harvard Forest LTER site, Petersham, Massachusetts, United States - Inc-BW-H-2-M | ecosystem: Environmental > Terrestrial > Soil >...
GGTGGGATCGAGCGGGGTGTTGTTGTCGGGCATGGCGGGCTCCTGGGGCATCGGATGGTCGATGGCCCAGTGTTCGTGAGTCCGCTGCCGCGAAGAATCCCTAGCGGGCGATTCAAACGCGGGGGGGTGCGGCGCTGATCAATGCCGGAGGGGTCTGGCATCTCCTGCGTACTCGCAGGCAATGCCTGACCCCGATCCTTGGCTCACGTTCGGGGTCAGGCATTGCCTCGCGCCGCCGCGCGGCACGAGGAGATGCCAGACCCCTCGGGTCACACCACTGAATCCCACGGCGCCGACAAGCGCAGCGCGCCGTGGATGATGCCCACCATCGAGTACGTCTGCGGGAAGTTGCCCCACAGCTCGCCGGTGTCGGGGTTCATGTCCTCGCTGAGGATGCCCGCCGGATTGCGGCGCGCCAGCAGCGCCTCGAAGGCCTCGCGGGCCTCGTCGCGGCGGCCGATGCGCGCCAGCGCGTCCACGCGCCAGAACGAGCAGATGTTGAACGTGGTCTCGGGCCGGCCGAAGTCGTCGGCGGCCTCGTAGCGGCGCATGAACGGGCCGTCGCACAGGGTCTTCTCCATCGCCTCGACGGTGCTGATGAAGCGCGGGTCGTTGGGCGGAACGAAGCCCACCTCGCCCATCAGCAGCACGCTGGCGTCGAGCTCGCTGCCGCCGAAGCTCTCGGCATAGGCCTGGCGCTTCTCGCTCCACGCGAACTGCAGGATCTTGCTGCGGATCACGTCGGCGCGGTCGCGCCAGAAGCGCGCGCGATCGGGCAGGGCCACGCGCAGCGCGATGTGTGCGAGGCGGTCGCACGCGGCCCAGCACATCAGCGACGACGACGTGTGGATGCGGGCGCGCGTGCGCAGCTCCCAGATGCCGGCGTCGGGCTGGTCGTGCAGGCGCCAGGCCTGCTCGCCCATGGTCTCCAGCGCCGCGAAGTCGGCCGCGTCGCCGCGCCGGAACAGGCGATGGTCGTGGAACGACTGCGCCGCGGCGAGGACGATGTTGCCGTAGGTGTCGTGCTGGAAGTGCTCGTGGGCCTGGTTGCCGATGCGCACCGGCCCCATGCCGCGGTAGCCCTGCGCCTGCGGCACGAAGGACTCGGTGAGCTCGCGCTCCAGGCCGATGCCGTACAGCGGCTGCACGTGGCCGGTGCCGGCCTCCTTGTGCAGCACGTTGGTGAGCCAGCCGAGGTACTTCTCCATCGTGCCCACTTCCGACAGGCCGTTGAGCGCGCGCACCACGAAGAACGCGTCGCGCAGCCAGCAGAAGCGGTAGTCCCAGTTGCGGCCGCTGTCGGGCGCCTCCGGCAGGCTCGTGGTCATCGCCGCGACGATGGCGCCGGTCTCCTCGTACTGGCACAGCTTGAGCGTGATCGCGGCGCGTATCACCGCGTCCTGGTACTCCAGCGGCAGCGCGAGCCGGTTGACCCAGTGGCGCCACCACAGCGAGGTCTGGTCCTCGAACTCGCGCGCGGTGTCGTCGATGCCGCCGGCCATGGTCTCGTCGGCGCCCAGGAACAGGCTCATCTCGCGATCGAGCGTGAAGAAGGTGCCGTCCATCAGCCATGTGATGGGCACGCTGGTGTTCAGGCGCAGCGTGATGTCGGGCAGCACGAAGCGCACGTGGTGGCTGCCGCGCGTGATCTGCGGCTGGTCGGCGCCCCAGCCGCCGTGCGGTCGCACCGTGACGCGGATGCGCGGCCGGCCCGACAACGCGCGGATGCGGCGAACGAGCTGGGCCGGACGAAACACCCGGTCGCGCGTGACGAAGCGCGGCGCGAAATCGACCACTTCCACGCACTGCCCGTGTGCGTCCCACATGCGGGTGCGCAGGATGGCCGTGCCATGGTCGTACGATTGTTCGTGTCGCGCCATGTCCGCGATCTCCAAAGACATGGCGCCGGACTCGGGTACGCCGTTTGCCGACTGCATCAACGCGTCGAACACGGGCGTGCTGTCGAAGCGCGGCATGCAGCACCACACCACGTGGGCCGTGGCATCGACCAGGGCGCTGATGGCGCAATTGCCGATCATCGCCAGATCCAGCGATGCGGCGGGCGCGTTCGATTTGACCGGGGATAAGCTCATTTGGTGGGCATGCCTTCGGTAGCTGAGAGTGGATCGTCCATTGAACAAAGACAGAAACCAGGCAACGATTGTTCCGCCGGCAAGCTTCGGGCCTGCCTTCCTCCGTTGGCCGATCGTACAGACGATCCGGCTGCAACTCCGTTTCCTGCTGCCGCTGGCCGCCGTGGTGATCGCGACGGCCTGGCTCGTGCTGCCCGTGGTGGACGGCGTCACGCTGCGCTGGTTCTCGCGCGACCTCGACAGCCGCGGCGCCGTCGTGGCCAATGCCTTGTCCGACTCGGTGGTGGAGGCCATGCGGGCGAAGCGGCCGCGCCAGCTGGAAAAGCTGTTCGACCGCGCCGTCAACGACGAACGCCTGTTCGCCATCGGCCTGTGCAGCCCCGACGGCCAGATGCTGGTGCGCACGCCGGCATTCCCGCCCGACCTGAACTGCTTCGACGCGCTGCAGATCAGCTCCAAGCGCGACCCGCGGCTGCTGCTGTCCGGCGGCCCGGTGCACGTGGCGATGCACGACGTGATCGACCAGCCGCATCCCGTGGCCGCCACCGACGCCGCCGGCGACGCGGCCAGCGCGCCGGCCGTCGCCGGGGGCGCGTCCGCCGCGGACGATGGTGCGGCCCTGGCCGCCGCCGCGGCGGCCTCCGAGGCGACGGCGCAGTCCGCGCCGGTCACCGTGGGCCGCCTCGTGCTGCTGCACGACCTGAGCTTCATCGAGAAGCGCAGCCAGGACACGCGGCGCTACCTCGTGGGCCTGATCGCGGTGCTGGGCATGGTGATGGCGCTGATCACGATGGTGGTGGCGCAACTGAGCTGGCGCGGCTGGGTGGCGGGCGTGCGCGCGGTGCTGCGCGGCGAGGGCATCATCAGCCCGTTGACCGGCACCTCGGCGGCCGCGGCCGCGGAGATGCAGCCGTTCGCCGCCGACCTGCGCGAACGCCTGCGCGACCTGGAGGACGAGTACCGTCGCATGCAGGGCCCCGAGGCCGACTGGAGCGCCGAGCGGCTGCAGGCGCTGCTGATGACGCAGCTGCGCGGCGACCAGGTGATCGTGGTGTCCAACCGCGAGCCCTACATCCACGAGCACGCCAAGGACGGCCGCGTGGTGGTCAAGCGCCCGGCCAGCGGCCTGGTGACCGCGGTCGAGCCGGTGATGCGCGCGTGCTCGGGCACGTGGATCGCGCACGGCAGCGGCGACGCCGACCGCGAGGTGGTGGACGCGCACGACCGCGTGGCCGTGCCGCCGGGCCACGCCGACTACCAGCTGCGCCGCCTGTGGCTCACGCCCGAGGAGGAGCAGGGCTACTACTTCGGCTTCGCCAACGAAGGGCTCTGGCCGCTGTGCCACGTGGCCCACGTGCGCCCCGTGTTCCGCGAGTCGGACTGGGAGGCCTACAAGGCCGTCAACCAGCGCTTCGCCGACGCCGTGGTGGCCGAGGCGCGCAGCGACGATCCCATCGTGCTGGTGCAGGACTACCACTTCGCGCTGCTGCCCGCGATGGTGCGCGAGAAGCTGCCCAACGCCACCATCCTCACGTTCTGGCACATCCCCTGGCCCAACCCCGAGTCGTTCGGCATCTGCCCGTGGCGGCGCGAGATCCTGCAGGGCATGCTGGGCAGCACCATCCTGGGCTTCCACACGCGCTTCCACTGCAGGAACTTCATCGAGACGGTGGATCGCTACCTCGAGGCGCGTATCGAGCACGAGCACTCCACCATCTCGTTCCGCGAGGACGAGACGCTGGTGGAGGCCTACCCGATCTCGATCGAGTGGCCGACTGCCGAGACCATCGCGGGCTGGTCGTCGGTGCCCGACGCGCGCCGCCTCGTGCGCGAGCGCCTGGGCCTGCCGCAGGACGTGAAGCTGGCGGTGGGCGTCGACCGCTTCGACTACACCAAGGGCATCCTCGAGCGCCTCAACGCCGTGGAGCGGCTGCTGGAGAAGCATCCCGAGTGGATCGAACGCTTCGTGTTCGTGCAGGTGGCCGCGCCCACGCGCGGCGCGCTGGAGGAGTACCGCGCGTTCCAGGAGCGCGTGGAGCGCCTGACGCTGCGCATCAACGAGCGCTTCGGGCGCCCGGGCTACCAGCCGGTGGTGCTGCTGGCCCAGCATCACGACAGCAACGCCGTCAACGAGCTGTTCCGCGCGGCCGACATGTGCATCGTCACCAGCCTGCACGACGGCATGAACCTGGTCAGCAAGGAGTTCGTGGCGGCGCGCGACGACCAGCAGGGCGTGCTGATCCTGAGCCGCTTCGCGGGCGCGGCGCGCGAGATGACCGAGGCGCTGATCGTCAACCCGTACCACGTGGAGGAGACGGCCGACGCGCTGCATCGCGCGGCGAAGATGCCGGCCGCCGAGCAGCGCGCGCGCATGGCCAGCCTGCGCGCCACGGTGCGCGAGTTCAACGTGTTCCGCTGGGCCGGCCGCATGCTGACCGATGCCGGGCGCTGGCGCCTGAAGGCCCGCGTCGACGCGCGCGTGGCGCGCTATCGCCACGGCGACGCCAGGGGCCAGTGATGGACGGGTCGACTTCGCCCATGCTGCGCTCGCTGCTGAGCCCGCAAGGCCTGGAGGCGCTGGAGACGCTGGCGCGCGCGCCGGCCCTGTTCGCGTTCGATTTCGACGGCACGCTCGCGCCCATCCGCCCGCGGCCCGACGACGTGCACGTGTCCGCGACGATCGCGTCGCGCCTCGACAAGCTGGCGCGGATGCGTCCCGTGGCCATCGTCACCGGCCGGCGCATCGACGACGTGCGCGAACGCCTGGGCTTCACGCCGGCGTGGATCATCGGCAATCACGGTGCCGAGGACGAGGGCGACCCCGAGGCGGCCGCGCGCGCCCGCCACGCGCTCGACGCGCTGCGCGAGCGCCTGCGCGAGCGCGAGGACGGCCTCGCCGGCGCCGGCGTGTTGGTGGAGGACAAGGGCCAGTCGCTGGCGCTGCACTTCCGCACCGCGCCCGACCGCGACGCGGCCAGCGCGATGATCGAGGACGCGCTGGCCGGCTTCACGCACGCGCTGCACGTGTTCGGCGGCAAGCTGGTGTGGAACGCCGTGGCCGCCGACGCGCCCGACAAGGCCGTCGCCGTGCAGCGCCTGATCGCGCGCGCCGGCGTGCAGGCCGCGTTCTTCGCCGGCGACGATGTCAACGACGAACCGGTGTTCGCGGCGGCGCAGCACCAGTGGGTGACCGTGCGCATCGGCTGCGAGCGGCGCGCGTCGGCGGCGCGGTTCTGCATCGCCGGGCCGCACGAGATGGCGGGCGTGCTGGACCGGATCCTGGCGCTGGTGGGGTGAGCACGCCGGCGAGCCGGGACGCGGCCGCAGGGGTCTGGCATCTCCTCGGATCGCGCCACGCTGTCGTCGAAGCTCATGACGCTGATCGCGATTCGAGGCAATGCCTGACCCCGGCCCCGCTCGCGATCGGGGTCAGGCATTGCCTCCATTCGCGGTGATGATGGTCGCTTCGCGTCGCATCGTGGCGCGAATGGAGGAGATGCCAGACCCCTCCAGCCTCACTCGCACCGCACCGGCTGCACGTTCAGCTGCCTTCCCGACTTGAGCACCTCGTGCGTGGCCACGCAGCGTCTGGCCGTGTCGGGCACGCGCTGCAGCAGCAGCGCCGAGGTGTTGCCGTAGCTGCAGGCCACCCAGTAGACGCTGCCGTCGCCGGGTGAGAGCGTCCAGGTGGCGCTCTCCTCGCGGCCGGATTGCGTGACGGCATCGGGCGCCACGCCGCCGCGCTCGCTGCCGCGCGAGACCTGGATGGCCGCGTCGGACAGCGTGCGCCTGCCCGTGCGCACCTCCACGTCCCAGCCCGCGAGCAGGCTGCTGACGATGGGGGTCTCGACCAGCGCCGGCGGGCAGGTGAGGGTGACGGCGGCCCGGGCCGGCGCGCCGGTGAACGGCGCAAGCAGGGCAACGCAGGCGGTGAACGGCGGCGCGGCTTTCATGAGGTTTCCTGGAGCGCGCGCGGTCAGCGGCACTGCACCGACAAAGGCTCCGCCGGATCGCCCAGCGTCGTCAGGCGCAGGACGGTGGTGCACTGGCGCAGTCCGCCGGGCAGCGGACGCGCGACGATGGCCGTGGCGTCGCGATACAGGCAGCCCAGCCAGACGTGCGCGGAGTCGCCGGCGGCGAACGACCAGGTGGAGGTTTCGGTGAGGCCGCTGCGCCGGGTCGACTCGGGGGCGAGCGTGCCCAGGCCCGTCGGATCGCCGTCGTAGAACGCGGCGCGTTGCAGCAGCAGCTCGCCGGATCGGCCGTGGATGCTCCAGCCCTGGGGCAGGCCATCGGGCAGCGGCTGCTGCGCGAGGCTGGCGGGACAGTGGAAGCTGGTGGCGGCGGCCGGCGTGTCGGCGGACGCGGCGGCGCTGGCCGGGGGCGGCGACGCGGTGAGGACGAGCATGGCCGCCAGCGCGCACAGGGCAGGAGGCATCGTGTGAGTGGAGGGTTGCGCCATGCGCTCATTCTTGGCGCGCTCCAGCGCCGCCGCCCTGCGCCGAATCCCCGATAAACCGCGATTCGGCGCGCCGTCCCATCGCGGGCGATGTCGCGTCGGGTAGCCTTGCACCATGGATTCCCTGATCGCCGCCTCCGCCCGCGCGCTTGCCGCCGGCGACGCCCTCGGCGCGCTCAAGCGCGGCGCGCCGCGCGCCCCCCCGCCGGCGCTGGCGCTGCGCGGCATCGCGATGGCGCAGCTGGGCGACTACCCGCGCGCCCGCGACCTGCTCCGGCGCGCGGCGCGCGCGTTCGGCGCGCACGAGGAGCTGGCCCGCGCGCGCTGCGTCGTCGCCGAGGCCGAGGTGGCGCTGGCGATGCGCGACTTCGCCGGCTCGCCGCGCGCGCTGGATGCGGCGGCGGCGACGCTGGCGTCCCATGGCGACCACGCCAACGCGCTGCAGGCGCGCCTGATCGCGCTGCGCCGGCTGCTGCTGCTGGGCCGGCTGGACGCGGCGGCCGCGGCCCTGGCAGCGCTGTCCGGCGAGACCTTGTCGCCGGCGCTGGCGGCCGTGGCCGAGCTGGGCGCGATGGAGCTGGACCTGCGCTTCCTGCGCGTGGCGCCCGCGCAGGCGGCGCTGGCGCGCGCGCAGGTGGCCGCGTCCCGCGCGCGCGTGCCCGCGCTGGCGGCCGAGGTGGCGCGCGCCCGCGAGGCGTTCGACCGCCCGGCCGCGCGCCGCATCGATCCCGCCGGCGAGCAGGCGCTGCGCCTGGCCGACGTGGCCGCGCTGCTGGCCTCGGGCGACCTCGTGGTCGACGCCTGCCGGCGCGGCGTCGGCGGCGGCGGCACGTGGTGCGCGCTGGCGCGCCGGCCGGTGCTGTTCGCGCTGGCGCGCGCGCTGGCGCAGGCCTGGCCGGGCGACGCCGATCGCGAGGCCCTGATCGCCGACGCGTTCGGCTTCCGCGACCCCGACGAGACGCACCGCGCGCGGCTGCGCGTGGAGATCGGCCGGCTGCGCGCGCTCGTCAGGCCGCTGGCCGGCGTGGAGGCCACGCCGCGCGGCTTCGCGCTGCGTCCGCACGGCGGGCGTGCCGTGGCGCTGCTCGCGCCGCCCATCGAGGGCGAGCAGGCCTCGCTGGTGGCGCTGCTGTCGGACGGCGCGCCCTGGTCCACCTCGGCGCTGTCGCTGGCGCTCGGCGCCAGCCAGCGCACGGTGCAGCGCGCGCTGGCCGAGCTGGAGGCCGACGGCCGCGTGCGCGCCATCGGCCACGCGCGCGCCCGCCGCTGGCTGGCGTCGCCGCTGGCCGGATTCACGACGATCTTGTTACTCCCCGCCGCGCTGCCATCTGAGTAGAGTCACTTCCATCGCGCCATCACCCGGCGCCGCGAAGGACTCGACAATGACCAGCCTCAAGACCCGCGCCGAGAAGCGCCCCGCCGACATCGTGCGCGAGTACGGCCCGTTCGAGGGCGTGCAGCGCATCCACGGCGTCACGCACGACGGCCACCAGCTGTGGGCCGCCACCGGCACCGCGCTGATGGCCATCGACACCGCCACCGGCCAGCCCGTGCGCCGCATCGAGCAGGGCAGCGACGCCGGCACCGCGTTCGACGGCAGGCACTTCTGGCAGATCACCGAGCAGCGCATCGACAAGATCGACGCCGCCAGCGGCCGCGTGCTGGGCTCCATCCCGGCGCCGGGCGGCGGCTGCGACTCGGGCCTCACCTGGGCCGAGGGCAGCCTGTGGGTGGGCCAGTACCGCGACCGCCGCATCCACCAGATCGACCCGGCCACCGGGGCCATCGTGCGCACCATCGAGTCCGACCGCTTCGTCACCGGCGTCACCTGGGTCGACGGCGAGCTGTGGCACGGCACCTGGGAAGGCGACGAGAGCGAACTGCGCCACATCGACCCCGCCGACGGCACCGTGCTGGAGCGCCTGGAGATGCCCGCGGGCACCGGCGTCAGCGGCCTCGAGTCCGACGGCGGCGACCTCTTCTATTGCGGCGGTGGCGGCAGCGGCAAGGTGCGCGCCGTGCGCCGTCCGCGCCCGCAGACCGCCTGATCATGCAACCCAAGGAGACCCACATGAACACCGCGACGATCGCAACCAACGGCCTCGACCACCCCGTCGCCTCCCGCGAAGCCTGGCTCGCCCGGCGCCTGGCGCTGCTGGCGCGCGAGAAGCAGCTCACCCACCTGAGCGACCAGATCGCCCGCGAGCGCCGCGAGCTGCCCTGGGTGCCCCTGGACAAGACCTACACCTTCGACACGCCCGACGGCCCGCGCACGCTGGCCCAGCTCTTCGACGGTCGCCGTCAGCTGATGGTGCAGCACTTCATGCTCGGGCCGGGCTGGGAGCAGGGCTGCAAGAGCTGCTCGTTCATGACCGACCACCTCGCGGGCGCGAAGATCCACCTGGAACACCGCGACCTCACGCTGCTGCTCGTCTCGCGCGCGCCGCTGGCCGAGATCGAGCGCTTCCGCCAGCGCATGGGCTGGCCGTTCAGGTGGGTGTCCGCTCAGCACGGCGACTTCAACCGCGACTTCGCCGTGAGCTTCCCGGCCGAGTCGCGCATCGCCGGCGAGGTCTACTACAACTACGGCATGACGGCCTTCCCGCAGGAGGAGGCGCCGGGCATCAGCTTCTTCTTCAAGGACGACGCGGGCGACGTGTTCCATACCTACTCCACGTATGGCCGCGGCGTCGAGGCGATGATGATGGCCTACGAACTGCTGGACATGGCGCCCCGGGGCCGCGACGAGGCCGGCCTGAGCCACGGCATGGAGTGGGTGCGCCACCACGACCGCTACGACGCGGCGCCCGCGGCCGCGCCGGCGTCCTCCTGCTGCGCGTCGCGCGCCTGAGCGGTCCACGGCGCGACGGCGAGGCCATCATGAGCGGCGTCTGGCCCTGGCTGGCGGTCGCGGGCGCCGGCGCCCTGCACGGCCTCAATCCGGCCACGGGCTGGGTGTTCGTCGCCGCCTGGCGTTTGCGCGGGGACGGGCGTTCGCGGGGCTGGCGCGCGCTGGCGCCGATCGCTGCCGGCCACGCGGCCTCCGTTGCGCTGGTGGCCGTGCTGGCCACCGTGGGCGCCATCGGCGAGCGCGGGATGCTGCCCTGGCTGGCCGGCGGGCTCGCGTTCTTCGTGGCCGCGATCCATGTGGCTGGCCTCCTGCCGTGCGGCCTGCGCCGCGGCGCCGCCGATTCGGGCGTGGCGCTGTGGTCGTTCGCGATGGCCAGCGCGCAGGGCGCCGGCATGATGCTGGTGCCGGCGCTGGTGCCGCTGTGCGTGTCGGGCTCGCCGGCGCGCGAGATCACGGCGTCGGGATCGATGGCGCTCGCGCTGGCCGCCGTGGCGCTTCACATGGCGGCGATGCTGGGCGTGATGGCCGGCGTCGCGTGGGTGGCCGTGCGCGGTCCGGGCTGGCTGGGTTCAGGCGGCCGGCATCTGGTAGCCCGGCGTCGCCCGTGACAAGGCCTCCTCGTCCGCCGTCATTTCGGTGGCCACGCCATCGAACAGCGGCGTGGAGAGGTAGCGCTCGCCCGTGTCGGGCAGCATGCAGCAGATGACCGAACCCGCGGGCGCGCGCTCGGCCACCTGCATGGCCACGGCCAGCGTGGCGCCGCCCGAGATGCCGGCGAGGATGCCTTCCTCGGCGGCGAGCCGTCGCGACCACGCGATCGCATCGGGGCCGCCGATGGCGATCAGCTCGTCGTAGAAGTGCCGGTCTATCGTCTCCTGCAGGACGAAGGGAATGAAGTCGGGCGTCCACCCCTGGATCGGGTGCGGCGTGAAGGCGGAGTGGCTGATGGCGGGCGAGCCGTCGGCGTCGCGGCCCTGCGCGACGCCGCTGGCCAGCAGCGGGGCGATCGCGGGTTCGCTGAGCACGATCCGCGTGTCCGGCCGCTCCTTGCGCAGCACGCGCGCGACGCCGGTCACCGTGCCGCCGGTGCCGTAGCCGCTGACCCAGTAGTCGAGGCGTTCGCCCTTGAAGTCGGCGAGCAGTTCCCGCGCGGTGGTGTTCTCGTGGATGAGGGCGTTGTCGGCTGTCTCGAACTGGCGCGCCAGGAACCAGCCGTTGGCCTCGGCAAGTTCCTTGGCCTTCAGGTACATGCCCAGGCCCTTCGCGGCCCGCGGCGTGAGGACCACCTGCGCCCCGAGGAAGCGCATCAGGCGCCGGCGCTCGACGGAGAACGAGTCGGCCATCGTGACGACCAGCGGATAGCCCTTGGCCGCGCAGACCATGGCCAGCCCGATCCCCGTGTTGCCGCTGGTGGCCTCGACCACCGTCTGCCCCGGCTTGAGGTCGCCGCGCCGCTCGGCCTCCTCGATGATGCTGATCGCGAGGCGATCCTTCACCGAGGACGCGGGGTTGAAGAACTCGGCCTTCACGTACACGCGCACATGCTTGGGCGCGATCCGGTTCAGGCGGATGCAGGGCGTGTTGCCGATCGTGTCGACCACGCTGTCGTAGAGGCGGCCGCGACCATCGGTCGTGCGCGATGCTGGGGAATTCATGGGGGCTCCTGGCTTGTGAGGGACTCGACCGCGACCCGGGGCAGGCCCGCGACGGTGAGTCATGCCGGGCTCAGCCTAGCGCGCGGGTCGATGTTGTCAATCCCGTTCGAGTCGTGCCTGCGCCCCATCGACCTCCGCCGCCACCGCTGTCAGAACGAATAGCCTGCCGCCACGATGAACGCGCGCGGATTGAAGCGGATCTTCGTCTCGCGGATCACGCCCGACGTATCCGAGCGGTAGTTGCTGTTGACGCGCGCCAGCGAATACGACGCGAGCACGTTGATCTCCTTCGTCACCTGCCAGGATGCGCCCACGGTGCCGGCCGGGCCGATCGAGCGGGACAGCCGCACGCGTGTCGGGCCGCCGTTGGCGGCGTCGCCGGCCGGGGTCGAATCCAGCTGGTAGAAGCGGGTGTAGTTGACGCCCACGCCCACGTAGGGGCGCAGTGCGTACGAGGCGTCGAGGAACTTGTAGTCGAGCAGCACGGAGGGCGAGAACCACTTGGCGGTGGCCACCTCCTGGCCGTTGAAGGGCACCGAGCCGACGGTGGCCGGGCCCTTGCCGTAGGTTTTCGCGCGCGGCGGGATGCCGCCGGCGAGTTCCACGCCCCAGTTGGCGTCGAGATGGCGCACGTAGGCGAGGTACAGCGTGGTGACGTCGCCGACGCGGATGTTGATGCCCGCGGGCGTGAACGGGCCGCTCAGGTCGTTGGCCTTGGTCTTGTAGGTGACGAAGTACGCGCCGACGCGCAGTTCGTTGGCCGGGGCCGCGTCCTGGGCGAGGGCGTGCGTGGCGAAGCTGGCCAGGAGGACGGCCGCCGGCGCCAACCGGAATGCGGTGGGAATCGTGCGTTGGATCATGCTGGCCTCGGGTCAGAAGTGGGAGAAGAAGTTCTGGGCGGCCGTCTCGCAGGCCGTCTGGGTGAGCGGGAAGTGGTAGTTGGCGACGAGCCCGTTGCCCACGTCCCCGGCGAGCGTCGCGGGATCGGTCACGCCCTGGCCCAGGTACAGCGCCGTGGCCTGCGAGGCGACGCTGGCCACCTCGAGCGCCATCACGCCTTGCGGCGAATTGGGCACGCCGGGCGCGCTGAAGAAGCCCGAGAAGGCCGCGTTGGCGAGCACCGCGGCCTGCACGTCCGCGCTGATCTTGGCGGTGCCGGCGCCGGGCTCCGACGCGTAGACGCCGGCCGCGATGGTGCCCACGAGGGTGGCGATCTGGCCGGCGTTGGCCGGGTTGCCGTTGGTCGTCGGGTCGATGTCGACCACGGTGACCTGGCCGGTCGCGATCTGCGGCGCCCACAGGGCCTTCATCGCGAGCGTGTTGATCTTGTAGAACACCTCGGGGTCGTTCATGCCGCCGCACAGCATCACGGGCGCCTGGGGCGTCCAGCCGCGCAGGTCGTTCTTCTTCAGGTCGGCGCGGATGCCCAGCGCCGGGGTCTGCGACGGCGGCAGCAGCGTGGTGGGCGCCGGGATGAAGCCGTCGGGCGTGGCCTGCGCGTCCAGCTCGTAGGCGATGCGCAGCGAGTTGTTGAACAGGTAGGGGCTGCCGAAGCCGAGGGCGCCGATCGGGCTGGTGGCGGGATCGGGCGCGGCCAGCAGCGCGTCCAGTTGCGGGACGCCGGTGCCGGGCTCGGAGCCCATGCCGGGCGTCGTGCTGTTGAACTCCGCGAACTGCGGCAGCTTGCCCGAGGTGATCAGCGTCGTGAAGGTGTACTTGCCGGGGATCAGCGTGTCGATGCCCGTCGCGTAGGTCGAGCTGAAGACGTCGGAGGTCGCCTGGTAGATGTTGCCGTAGGACTGCTGGTAGCTGTCGACGATCATCGGGTAGTAGATCGTGCCGCCCAGCCCCGGCGAGCTGTAGGCGATGGCCGCGTCGCCGAACGCCAGCATCGCGTAGGGGCCCGACATCGGCGCCGCCGCCGTCACGGTCATGCCCGCGGCCTCCATGGCGCGGTGCGTGGCCATCGCCACGTGGCCGCCCTGCGAGTAGCCGGTGACGAACAGCTTGCCGTTGTCGCTGACGCCCGACGGCAGGCCGTTGGTGATCGCGGTGCGGGCGGCCGTCAGCGCGTTGATGACGTCCTTCGACTGCTGGTCGGCGTTCAGGTAGGGGTGGTAGGGCAGCGGCGACGAGTCGTAGCCCGCGTAGTTGGACGCCACGACGATGTAGCCGTGCGCGGCGAAGAAGGCGCCGATCATCGCGCTCTCCTGCCAGGCCTCGTTGGTGGAGTCGGTGATGTCGGCGATGTTGTAGGCCTTGGTGACCGCCGTGCCGTGGGTGTAGACGAGGATGGGTCGCGCGCCCGAGCACCCCGTGCCGCCGGTGGGCGCCATGATCGAGCCGGAGGCGGTGGTCTGTTCGCCCTTGCCGCCCACGGTCTGGTACTGGAAGTAGTGGAAGTCGACGCCGCAGGTGGGCGCGCCGGCCAGCGCCACGAGCGCCTGGCCCTGGCTGGTGGCGGTGAGCTGGGCCGTCAGGTCGGCCGCGTTGAGCGAGGCCACACGCAGTGGCGGCGACTGGATGAGCGTGCCGGGCGCGGTGCTGTTGTTGACGCTGGCGCCGGGGCTTCCGCCGCCGCATCCCGCCAAGGTGGCGGCGACGAGGGCCGCCGCGCCGATTGCAATCGTCGATCGCATGGTCGTGTCTCCTGGATTTCTTGCGCGGGGGTGCGCTGGGTTGCCGCCGGCCGTGCGTGCCGGCGATCGGTCAACCACGAACGATAGTGCCGACTACCGGAAAACCGGATGAGGTTTTCCCCTCGGGCGATGCTCGGCGGTGGCTGCCGCGCGACGCTGCGTCAGCCTGCTGCCAGGTCCTCAGGCCGCCGCGGCCGGCCGCGCGAACAGCGTCGCCGGCCGGAATCCGGTCACCAGTGCGGTGCCGACGATCACGATCGCCGCGCCGGCCAGCGTGTTCCAGCCCAGCGGCTCGCCCAGGATGAGGTGGCCCCACAGCACGCCGAACACCGGCACCAGGAAGGTGACGGTCAGCGCGGAGGCCGCGCCGATGTCGGCGATCAGGCGGAAGTACAGCAGGTAGGCGATGCCGCTGCAGACCACGCCCAGCGCGAGCACCGACAGCGCGATGGTGAGGTCGGGCAGCGCGGGCGGCGGGGCGAACGGGAGCAGCGGCACGATCACGAACGCCGCCGCCCACATGCTGCCGTGCGCGTTGGCGAAGGGCTCCACCTTCCTCGCCGACTTCGCATAGTTGGTGGCGATGCCGTACGAGAACGAGGCGGCCAGCGCCAGCGCGATCCCCAGCGGCGCGCCGGCGCGCAGGGTGGACGGGTCGAACCCGACCAGCAGCGCGACGCCGCCCACGCCCAGCGCCAGGCCCAGCGCGGAGCGGGCCGACAGGGCGGTGCGCGTCCACACGGCGCCGATGACCGCGGCCCAGATCGGCGCGGTGGCGTTGAGGATGGCCATCAGCGAGGCCGACAGCGTGCGCGCCGCGAACGCGAACAGCAGGAAGGGCAGGGCGGAGTTGAACAGGCCCAGCACCAGGTAGTGCAGCGCGTTGCGGCGCGCATCCAGCGGCTTGCGCATCGCCACGCCGACGATGGCCAGGAACAGCGCCGCGAGGAGCACGCGGCCGGCGATCAGCGCCGTGGGCCCCAGCACCGGCGCGCCCATGCGCATGAACAGGAACGACGCGCCCCAGATGGCGGACAGCGCGAGGAGGCGGAGGAGGCTGGCGGGTGACATGGCGGGAACGCGGTCGCTTTGGGGAGACAGGCCGATTGTGCGCACGGAACGCGGTCGGATCCCGCCATTTTCGGACATGGAAATGGCCACCCTTTCGACGGCTGTGGACATGCGCGCGGGCCCGGGCAGGCGGCCGCGCCTGCCCCTATCCTCGCCGTCTTCCCAAGGAGATCCCATGCAACATCGACAACTCGGCGCCTCCGGCTTCCAGGTGCCCGCCCTCAGCCTGGGCACCGGCACCTTCGGCGGCGGCAACGAATTCTTCGCGGCCTGGGGCTCGACCGATGCCGACGGCGCGCGCCGCCTGGTCGACATCTGCCTCGAGGCTGGCCTCAACCTGTTCGACACCGCCGACATCTACTCGCGCGGAAAGGCCGAAGAAGTGCTGGGCAAGGCCATCGCCGGACGGCGCGACAAGGTGCTCATCTCCACCAAGGCCACCTTCCGCATGGGCGACGGCCCGAACGACGTCGGCTCGTCGCGCCATCACCTGCGCGCCTCGGTGGAGGGCTCGCTCAAGCGGCTGGGCACCGACTACATCGACCTGTTCCAGCTGCACGGCTTCGACGCGAAGACGCCCATCGAGGAGACCCTCCACACGCTCGACGAACTCGTGCGCGAGGGCAAGATCCGCTATCTGGGCGTGTCCAACTTCTCGGGCTGGCACCTGATGAAGTCGCTCGCGCTGTCGGAGAAGCATTCGCTGCAGCGCTACGTGGCGCACCAGGCCTACTACTCGCTGGTGGGCCGCGACTACGAGTGGGAGCTGATGCCGCTGGGACTCGACCAGGGCGTGTCTGCCGTGGTCTGGAGCCCGCTGGGCTGGGGCCGCCTCACCGGCAAGATCCGCCGCGGCACCGGCATCCCGGCGCAGAGCCGCCTGCACACGACGGCCGACATGGGGCCGCCGGTGGAGGACGAGCATCTGTTCAAGGTGGTGGACGCGCTCGTGGCGGTCGGCGAGGAGGCGGGCAAGTCGGTGCCGCAGGTGGCGCTGAACTGGCTGCTTCAGCGGCCGACGGTGGCCTCGGTGATCGTGGGCGCGCGCGACGAGAAGCAGTTGCGCGAGAACCTGGGCGCGATCGGCTGGAACCTCACGCCCGACCAGGTGAAGCGGCTGGACGAGGCGAGCTCGGTGACGCTGCCGTACCCGTACTGGCACCAGCGCGGATTCGCGGAGCGCAATCCGGCGCCGGTGTGAGCTAAGATCTCCGCATGACCTTGAATCCCGCCATCGCCACGTCGCACGCGCCCTCGCGCGTGGCGCGCGCATGCGCGGGTTCGGTCAAAGCGAAAAAGCCGTTGCTCGTCTGACCGGGGCTGCGGTTCCGTCGTCGGATGAGCGACGGAACAGGCCTCCCCCGGAAGAAAGCTTCACGGAACCATCGCCCGCTTCGCGCGCTCCTCTCACGACGTCTTGTCCGGTCGTTGCTGAAAGGAATCCTGCGTGAGCCGCTCCACCAATTTCTCCGGGGTCTGGATCCCCATCGTCACCCCGTTCCGCGCCAACCGCGTCGACCACGGCGCGCTCGCCGCGCTGGTGCGGCGACTCGCGAAGGACGGCGTCGCCGGCTTCGTCGTCTGCGCCACCACGGGCGAGGCGCCGCTGCTGTCCGACGGCGAGCGTGTCGAGGTGCTCGCCACGATCAAGGCGAGCACGTCGCTGCCGCTGGTCATGGGCGCCTCGGCCACGACGGCCGGCGAGGTGCTGCGCCGCATCGACGCCGCGATGGGCCACGCGCCCGCCGCCTTCCTGGTGACGCCCCCGGCCTACCTGCGGCCCTCGCAGGACGCGCTTCGGGCCTTCTTCACGGCAATCGCCGACGCCTCGCCGGCGCCGCTGATGGTCTACGACATCCCGGCGCGCACCGGCGTGCGGCTGGAGCTGGCCACGCTGCTGGCACTGGCCGCGCACCCGAACATCGTCGCGCTGAAGGACTGCGGCGGCCGCGTGGAGCAGACCGAGGCGCTGATCGCCGACGGCCGGCTGCAGGTGCTCAGCGGCAACGACGACGAGTGGTTCTCCACGCGCTGCCTCGGCGGCGCGGGCGCCATCGCGGCCAGCGCGCACGTGCGCACCGACCTGTTCGTGGCGTTCGACGCCGCCCTCGCGCGGGGCGACCTGGCGGCCGGACGCGCGCTGTGGCGGCGGTTGAAGCCGCTGGCCGTGGGCCTGTTCGAGGAGCCGAGCCCGGGGCCGCTGAAGGCCTTGCTGGCGGCGCAGGGTGAATGCGCCAACGAGTTGCGGGCGCCGCTGACGACGGCGTCGCCCGAGTTGCAGCAGCGGCTGCTGGCGCTGGTGCAGGGATTGCCGGCACGGGCGTGATCAGCCGGCCTGGGTGCCTTCACCAGCGTCGGCTGCGGCGGGCTTCACTTCAGAAGCGAGCCGACCGGGATCTCGTGCAGCCGCGTCTCGCCGGTGCGCCGCGTCAGCACCGCGACACGCGCAGTCCTGTTGCTGCCGCCCTTGGCATAGCCCTCGACCAGCACGACGGCGTCCTGCCAGCCGTCGTGGTCGATGTCTCCCAGGCCCATCAGGGTGAGGTGGACGCCGCCCCCGCGGTCCTCCAGCTCCAGGAAGTGATTCGGCACGCTCTTGAAGACCGCCTTGCCGCTCGCGGTACGCAGCGTGGCCTTGGGAGAGGCCAGGCTTGCGATCTCATCATCCGAGAAGGCCGCCCACAGGCTGCCCGGGAACAGATCGGTGGAGCGCCAGGTCAGGAAGTCTCCGGGCGGCAAGGCCGATTGGGGCGAGGCGATCGCGCGGCGCATCAGGGCCAGGGCGTCGCAGTTCGCGCCCTGGTACTTGACCACTTCGTAGTCCGGCGCGTTGTCGCTGCCGTCCACACGCGACCGCAGCTTCTCGTACTCGGCGCAGTTGGCTGCGTTGACGGTGTGGTCGTACGGATCGCCGTGCAGGTGGAGCGGCATCGGGTCGTCGAACTTGCGGTCCAGCGCGATTGTCTGGGGCACGGTGCCGGCCGGCAGGTCGAGGCCAGGGGCGAGCGTCGGCGCGATGCCGGCCGGTTCGGCCGCACCGCAGCCGGTCGCGATGAGGGTTGCAGCGGCAAGCGCGGCGAGGGAGCGTCTATTCACTTGGCCGCCTCCTCGAACATCTGCTTGGTCCAGTCGTTGCGGTCGTCGGGAGGGCCGTTGCGGTGGCATTCCTCGATGTCCTGTGGGATCTGGTGCCGATGATAACGACCGGCCCCGATGAACCGCGGTGCGATCAGCCCTGCGACTCGAGGTGATACGCCGTCGCGCGCTCCACCTCGCTCTTCGAACCCAGGAACACGGCCACGCGCTCGTGCAGCTTGGTGGGCTGCAGGTCCATGATGCGCTGCCTGCCGTTGGTGGACGCGCCGCCGGCCTGCTCCACGAGGAAGCTCATCGGGTTGGCCTCGTACAGCAGGCGCAGCTTGCCGGCCTTCTCGGGCTCGCGCTTGTCCCACGGGTACATGAACACGCCGCCGCGGCTGAGGATGCGGTGCACGTCGGCCACCATCGAGGCCACCCAGCGCATGTTGAAGTCCTTGCCGCGCGGGCCGTCCTTGCCCAGCAGGCACTCGTCGATGTAGCGCGTGACCGGCGGCGCCCAGTGGCGCTGGTTGGACATGTTGATCGCGAATTCCTTCGTGTCCTCGGGGATCTGCACGTTCTCCTGCGTCAGCACCCACGAGCCCATCTCGCGGTCGAGCGTGAACATCGCCACGCCGTCGCCCACGGTCAGCACCAGCATGGTCTGCGAGCCGTAGATGCAGTAGCCGGCGGCCGCCTGGTTCTTGCCGGCCTGCAGGAAGTCCTCCTCGGCCACGCCGTGGTGGTGGCCCACCTTGCGCAGCACCGAGAAGATGGTGCCGATGGACACGTTCACGTCGATGTTGGACGAGCCGTCGAGCGGATCGAACAGCAGCAGGTACTCGCCCTGCGGATAGCGGTTGGGCACGACGTGGATGGTGTCCATCTCCTCCGACGCCATCGCGGCCAGGTGGCCGCCCCATTCGTTCGCCTCGATCAGCACCTCGTTGGAGATGATGTCGAGCTTCTTCTGCACCTCGCCCTGCACGTTCTCGGAACCGGCCGTGCCCATCACGTCGCCCAGCGCGCCCTTGTTGACGGCGATGGCGATGTGCTTGCAGGCGCGGGCCACCACCTCGATCAGCAGGCGCAGCTGCGACGGGATGCGGCCGTGCTCGCGCTGCTGCTCGACGAGGTACTGGGTGAGGCTGACTTTCTTGATGGCCATGGCGGGACTCAATCCTTCAGCGCGCGGTCGACCACCTCGCGCACGTCCGGGCTCAGGTCGGGCCTGGCGGCCACGCGCACGATCGCCTCGCGCGCGGCGCCGCGGTACGGCTCGGCCAGCAGGCGCCAGCGGTCGAGCGCCCGCGCGAGCCGCGAGGCCACCTGCGGGTTGATTGCGTCGAGCTCGATGACCTTCTCGGCCCAGAACACGTAGCCCTTCGCGTCGGCGCGGTGGAACGCGGCCGGGTTGAAGTTGCACAGCGACAGAACCACGCTGCGCACGCGGTTCGGGTTGCTCATCGAGAAGTCGGGATGCTGCAGCAGCGCCTTCACGCCGGCGAACACGCGGCCGTCCTTCTCGGGCGCGCGCGCCTGCAGGCCGAACCACTTGTCGACGACGAGCGCCTCGTGGCGGAACAGCTCGTGGAAGCGCGCCAGCGCGGGCGCGGCCAGGTCGGAATGCGCGGCCACGAGCGCGCCCAGCGCGCCCAGGCGGTCGGTCATGTTGCCGGCGTCCTTGAAGCGCTGCCAGGCCTTGCCCGGCCATACCGTGTCGCCCGTGCGGACGGCGTTGCGCACCAGCATCGCGAGCGCGAGGTTGGCCAGCGCGCGGCGCGCGCTCTGCGTGCCGTCGGGGCTGTAGCCCTCGACGACCTGGTGGCTGTCCCACGCGGCGGCCCAGTCGTCGGCCAGGCGCGCGGCCAGCTCGTCCTGCATCGCCTGGCACACCGCGTGCACGCGCTGCGGGTCGACGGGCACCGTCAGCTGCTCGGACACGTAGGCCTCCGACGGCGGCGTCAGCACCAGCTCCTTGAAGGCCGGGTCGAGCGCCGGGTCGCGCAGCACGGTGCGCATCGCGGCCACCCAGGCGTCGTTGACCGCGAGCGTGCCGTCGCCGGCGATGGCGGCGAGCAGCTGGGCGAGCGCCAGGCGCTGGCCGGCCTCCCAGCGGTTGACCGGGTCGGTGTCGTGCGCGAGCAGCACCAGGCGGTCGGCGTCGGCGAGGCCGTCGTCGAGGATCACCGGCGCCGAGAAGTCGCGCAGCACCGAGGGCACGGCGTCGGCCGGCACGTCGAGGAAGCGGTACGAGGCCTGCGCCTCGGACAGCACCAGCACGCGTTCCAGCGGCGCGGCCTCGGCCGGGGTTTCAGCATCACCCTCGAGGCGCAGCGGCAGCTGGCGGCCGTCGCGCGAGAACAGCGCGAAGCGCACCGGGATCACGAACGGCTGGCGCTCGACCGGCGAGCTCACGCCCTGCGGCGCGCTGAAGTCCTGCTCCAGCGTCAGCGTGACGGCGCCGTCGGCCGCGGCCAGGCGCGCCGTGAGCTTGGGCGTGCCCGACTGCGCGTACCAGCGCTTGAACGCGTCGAGCTGCACGTTGAGCGGGCTGGCCGGGTTGACGTCGGCGATGGACTGCGCGAACGCGTCGCAGGTGACGGCCTGGCCGTCGTGGCGGCGGAAGTACTCCGTGATGCCGCGCTCGAAGCCGGCGCGGCCCACCAGCGTCTGCATCATGCGGACGAGCTCGGAGCCCTTCTCGTACACCGTGGTGGTGTAGAAGTTGTCGATGGCCACGTAGCTGTCCGGGCGCACCGGGTGCGACATCGGGCCCGCGTCCTCGGGGAACTGCATCTGGCGCAGGAAGCGCACGTCGTCGATGCGCTTGACGCCGCGGGCCGAGGCCGAGCCGGCCATGTCCTGCGAGAACTCCTGGTCGCGGAAGACGGTGAGGCCTTCCTTGAGCGACAGCTGGAACCAGTCGCGGCAGGTGATGCGGTTGCCGGTCCAGTTGTGGAAGTACTCGTGGCCGACGACGCTCTCGATGAGCGAGTAGTCGGTGTCGGTGGCGGTGGCGGGGCTGGCCAGCACGAACTTGGTGTTGAACAGGTTCAGGCCCTTGTTCTCCATCGCGCCCATGTTGAAGTCTTCCACCGCCACGATCATGAAGCGCTCGAGGTCCAGCGGCAGGCCGAAGCGCGCCTCGTCCCACACCAGCGAGGCCACGAGCGAGTTCATCGCGTGCTCGGTCTTGTCGAGGTCGCCGCGGCGCACGAACACCTGCAGCAGGTGCTCCTTGCCGGCGCGGCTGGTGACGCGCTGCTCGCGCGCGACCAGGTCGGCGGCCACCAGCGCGAACAGGTACGAAGGCTTCGGGAACGGATCGTTCCAGCGCGCGAAGTGGCGGCCGTTGTCCAGCGCGCCCTGTTCCTGCAGGTTGCCGTTGGACAGCAGCACCGGGTACTTCGCCTTGTCGGCGCGCAGCGTGACGGTGTAGATCGCCATCACGTCGGGGCGATCGAAGAAGTAGGTGATGCGGCGGAAGCCCTGGGCCTCGCACTGCGTGAAGAAGCCGCCGTTCGAGGTGTACAGGCCCGACAGCTCGGTGTTCTTCTCGGGGCAGACCGTGTTGCGGATCTCGAGCACGAACGAATCGGCGGCCGGGGCGTCGATCACCAGCTGGTCGTCCTCGTGGCGGAACGACACGCTCTGGCCGTCGACCAGCACGCGCAGCAGGTTCAGGCCTTCGCCGTCCAGGCGCAGCGGCTCGGCCGGGCGTTCCGTGTTGCGTTCGATCGCCAGCCTGCTGGCGACGATGGTCTTGGCGGGATCGAGGTCGAACGTCAGGTCGACGGTGCGGACCCGGTAGGCAGGCGCCGTGTAGTCTTCACGACGGATGAGCTGGGGAGAGCCTTCGCGCATGGCTTCTTCCTTCTGTTTGGCTGGGAGACGAAGTCGAAAACGGCGCGCGGCTCGTGGCCGCGCGCCGGGACGGATTACAGGCCTTGCTTGAGGCTGGCCGCAATGAACTGGTCGAGGTCGCCGTCGAGCACCTTCTGGGTGGCCGAGGTCTCGACGTTGGTGCGCAGGTCCTTGATGCGGCTCTGGTCCAGCACGTACGAACGGATCTGGTGTCCCCAGCCCACGTCCGTCTTGGTGGCCTCGAGGGCCTGCTGCTGTTCCATGCGCTTGCGCATCTCGTGCTCGTACATGCGCGAGCGCAGCATCTGCCAGGCCTCGTCGCGGTTGCGGTGCTGAGAACGGTCGTTCTGGCACTGCACGACGATGCCGGTGGGGATGTGCGTGAGGCGCACGGCCGAGTCGGTCTTGTTGATGTGCTGGCCGCCGGCGCCGGACGCGCGGTAGGTGTCCACGCGCACGTCGGCCGGGTTGATCTCGATCTCGATGGAGTCGTCCACCTCGGGGTAGACGAACACCGATGCGAACGAGGTGTGGCGGCCGCCGGACGAGTCGAACGGGATCTTGGGAA
>Ga0210384_10002524_pt1 | contig 22274 bp, 22 predicted proteins | sample IncBWH2MmetaG_FD_160574 | JGI IMG/M metagenome (GOLD analysis project Ga0210384, IMG submission 160574) | Forest soil microbial communities from Barre Woods Harvard Forest LTER site, Petersham, Massachusetts, United States - Inc-BW-H-2-M | ecosystem: Environmental > Terrestrial > Soil >...
AGTGGCCAATTCTAGACGGATGAGACCCAGCGTTCCGAAAAATTTGGAAATTTGAAAATGGTCCCGAAGAGACTCTGAGAACGGGAGTCAATCCTTGGCAAAAGGGGCTACCAGAGCGTGCATTTAGAGAACTGTTTCCACGGAGGAGGGCCAACGCTTTCGGCTAGTCCGTGCCTGTTCTCTTGAATTCGTAAAGCATTTCTGCCAGCTCCGCCTTGATCTCCTCCAGGCGTGAGAGCCTGGTTTCGTAACTTTGCGTCCTCCATCGAGGCTCATCGAGTCGAGCGTTTGCAACCCGCAAATCCTGCATCTCCTGCTTGAGGCTGGCGACTCTCTCCAACATATGCTTTGCATCCACGACTCCAAGATCATACGCCGAAGGGGGCAATTCGATGTCTTAGAGCATCTGGCCTGGATCGGCCCTATGCGGCTTTGGGTTTCGCAATGGCGTGGAGAACTTCGGCTTTCGCCTGCAGCCAGTCGTCTAAGGCTCGGCCATCTTCACGACCGCGATCCACCTAAATCTCATAGGCACGAGCCCGAATTCGATCTTCGAGTTCTGTCACGCCGAGGGTTCGGTCGCAGGGCGAACAGTTCTAGTGCAAGGCGGTGCGGGGGCGGTTGGAGCTTGTGCCGTGCAACTAGCACATCAAGCGGGAGCGTGAGTTATCGCCACCTGCCCTGCCGAAAGCGACAAGGAAGTCGCATCGCGAGCAGGAGCAGACGAAGTTTTGCTCACTGATGGAAACTTGGTCAACCTCAATGAACTCTTAGGATCGCTTTCAGAATTTGCTGCACTTTTACCTGCATTGATTTTACGTATGCTTCTAGCCTCTCCTTATCAGCAGGGTCGGCTTCGTCCATTTTTTTGAGGATTCTGTCAAGACTTTGCGTAGCTGCATCAAATTCATCGATTAGGCTCATGGTACGTTTCCTCTTGTAGCTTATAAAAATTTTGTTTGTACGCTGTTGCCTGCTCTCTGAACTGTAGTGCGGTATTTCAACCCGGACAAGGATTCGTGCTCAGCCTCAAAACCATCTCGAGGGTCTACGAATCGAGTTTTTGAGTACCGCCTGAAAACCGGCCAATGAGATTAGCGTCCGGGACATTGACTCCCGCGGAGGCTTGTAGCCTCCGAGGGCATGGCCAATGTCTTGAACGAAGAGAAGAAACAGCAAGTCTTAGCTCTGGGACGGCTGGGATGGTCGCTGCGGCGCATCCAGCAAGAGGCCCGCATCCGTCGCGAAACCGCCCAGCGCCTATCGGAAGGCGGCGAGGATTGCGGTGCGTACGCCCGCAGTTTGTTGCAGGAATCGAGTTCCTCAAACATTGTGACGCAGTTCCTGAGACACGAGTGTTACCTGCAATCGGAAATCCGCGAAATGATTGCCTTGGCATTGAACTATTGTTGAAATGTAGGGTCGTGCGAAACGTGACGAGTGGGCCGTCATGTCGTGTCTGCGGTAAAGACAAGAAGCACTGTATTGACCGCTGGCGGTTCCCGGCATACGATGAAGCGTTCGTAACTTCCCCGGAAACGAAAAGTCAACCCCTGACGTCCTGCTTGTCGAGCCAATGGTCTCGACCATGGAGAACTTTGGTGAAAGTCTCTCTCGACAAAATCGCACTCAGCATCACCGAGGATGACGGCCCACTCGGCAGCCACCTCATCCATTTCTGGCACACTGAAGACGAATTCGAGCGCGGAGTTCGCTCTCTCGAGCTCGGGATCGCCGGTTTGGGCGCGCCGCGGCTTGGCTGGGCAATTGATGGGAAGACCCCTAAGGGCCCGTGAAGTCGCGCCGAGGCGGAGGGTAGAAGTATGAGTTCAGCTTCCACATCATGTGCGAACATCCCATTGGAAGATTCAATTCCGGAAGCCGGGGCTTCCCTAGAGTCGATCCTCTGCACGGAGGAGCTGCAGAGCCGCCCATCGCGTCCGCCCGACTATGAAAGGGAAAACCGCGCGCTCGTGACGCTGGTGAGTGCCCTAGCCGATTCGCCGAGCACGATCTTTCAGACACTAGCGGAAACCATCCGGGATATTACCGAGTGCGACTCCGCCGGCCTTAGCCTGCTGACGAAGGATGGCAAAACGCCCGACGGGCGCGGCCAAAGGTTCTATTGGCCAGCCATTTGCGGCATATGGAATCCCCACGTTGGAGGTGGGACCCCGCGCAATTTCGGCCCCTGTGGAGACGTGCTCGATCAAAATCGTACCTTGCTGTTCAGACATTTCGAACGGCGTTACCCCTATATGATACCAGTCATTCCGGCAGCCGAAGAATGCTTGCTGGTTCCGTTTTACGCCGGTGGCAAGGCGGTCGGAACCATCTGGGCGATCATGCACAGCGACCGCCGCAGGTTCGACGCAGAAGATGACCGGGTCATGGCATCTCTGGGGAAATTTGCCTCTTCAGCGTATCAAGCATGGGTGCACATAGAGGACCTGAAAATCCAGGTGGCCGAGCGCGAAAAAGCGGAAGCAGAAGTCCGTGAACTGGCAAGTGGTTTGGAAGCCAAGATCCGACGCCTGGTCGAAGCCAATGTTGTCGGGATTGCCATGTGGAATCTCGAAGGTGCAATCACCGGGGCCAATGAAGCATTTCTCCACATGGTGCAATACGACCGGGACGATATCGCTTCCGGTCGAGTGCGATGGAAGGATCTCACCCCAGCCGAATGGCGCCACCGGGACGAACGGGCAATAGCTGAACTAAAGGCATCCAGGATCTTCAGACCGTTCGAGAAAGAGTACCTCCGGAAAGACGGCAGCAGAGTTCCCGTGCTGCTCGGCGGCGCACTCTTTGAAGGCGGCGGAAACGATGGTGTCGCTTTCGTGCTCGATTTGACGGAGCAAAAGCGAGCGGAGGACTCATTGCGCCGAAGCGAGAGTTACCTCGCGCAAGCGCAGAGACTGGCACATATAGGAAGTTGGGCTTGGGAGCTACCTGCAAGGAATGCGCTATACATATCAGAGGAATGGTATCGGATATTTGGCTTCGATCTGAAGGATGGTATGCCTACCTGGGAACAACGGTTGCAACGGGTCCATCCCGAGGACCGTGCTCGGTGGCAAGTGACAATCGACCGAGCAATCGCCGAAAAGTCGGATTATGAGGTGGAGTTTCGAATTCTTCCTCCAGACGCGCCATTGAGATTCATTCATACCGTGGGCCGACCTATTTTGAGTCCCTCGGGAGAATTGCTGCAATTCGTCGGCGTTACGATGGATGTGACGGAGAGCAAGCTGGCAGAGGAAGAGCGCGAGAGATTACGGCAAGAACTGGCGCATCTCGCACACCTGAACCGAGTCAGCACCCTGGGGGAACTGGCCGCCACGCTGACGCACGAAATCAAGCAGCCAATTGGGGCGACCGTAACAAATGCGGAAGCATGCTTGCGATTACTTGATCGCGATCAGCCGGATCTGCCCGAGGCACGACAAGCGGCATTGGAAATGGTGAGAGACGCTAGACGTGCAGCCGATATCATCGACCGCGTCCGCTTGCTCTACCAAAAGGGTTCTTCAAAACTGGACATTGTTGACGTAAACGAAGTCATCGGAGAGATGGTAATTCTGCTGCACAATGAGGCGAATCGCCATTCCGTTGCCATCCGTACCGATCTCGCCGAAGGGCTCCCCAAAGTTAAGGCAGATCGGTTGCAGTTGCAGCAGGCATTGATGAATCTCATGCTCAATGGCATTGAGGCGATGCGGGACATTAGCGGCGAACTCAGCATCAAGGCGCAGTTGGCCGGGGATGGTCAACTATTGATCTCGGTCGCCGACACTGGCATGGGACTGTCCGGTGACAATATTGACAAGATTTTTGACCCATTCTTCACCACGAAGGCTCAAGGTACAGGTCTGGGGCTGGCAATTACCCGTTCCATTATCGCGACGCATGGTGGCCGCATCTGGGCCACCCCGAACTCCGGGCGAGGAGCAACGTTCCACTTTACGCTTCCAAGTACAGTTGCAGTGGCCGCATGACCTCACCTGGAGTTTCGATGACGGAGCACTTGGGAGGAAGCGGGTCGCCGGCAGAGGGTTTGTTGAGTATCAGCAATCTCCACTTGCGCGAACACTCCGCATCATCGTTCGCGACGTGATTGATCCGGGTGCTCACGGGATAACTCCTCATCAATCCGGCATCGAAAGGTTTCAGCAGATTCGAGACCTCAACCACGTCGGTCATTCCCGGATCGAGACCGACTGCACGGAGTAGGTGTGCCTGTCGCATCCGCGATTCTAACGACCATCAATCCTGAGAAGTACACCATCATCGATATCTATGCTTTGAAATCTCTTGGCATCAAAGATCGGCCGACTCACAGAGTCGGTCGATTATTATCTCGCGTACCTGCGGAAATGCCGTGAATTGGCAGAGCAATTCAAAATATCTTTGCGTACTCTCGACCACGCCCTCTGGCAGTGGGGGTACGAACACTGAAACGCATGATCAGAATCCGGGTTGCGGAGTACATCGATTCGGAACAGGAAATGATCAGCAAGAAAGCATTACGCAGAATGCGCGAGAGGTGGGAAAGAAACAACCAAGACAGAATATTAGACAAGATTGTACACGGGAGGAAGAAGAAAAAGGTAAGCAGTGTGTGGACAGTTAGTGGCGGATTACTGGGTTCAGGGAAGAGAAGCTAATGACACGTAACCGTGGTTGAGGCCCCGATCAAGCGTACCCTGCGTCGCATGCGCCAGTGCAGTTTTACCCCTTGAGCTTCCGGCGTTCACATGCCGTGACGGTTTTCGTCGGGTCAGCGGCGTCTGCGTCCTCCTGCATCTCGACGACTTTCCCGTTCGTGTCAATTAGGTACGTGACGCGGCGTGCAGCGGGAATCTTAGTTTTAAATTTGTCGTATTCCTTGTAGATGCCATACTCTCGGGTGACCGTTCCTCCAAAGTCGCTGAGCAATGGAAAGGTCACACCGTTCTCGTCGGCAAAGGCCTTGTTGACGTAGGGGTTGTCCATGCTCACACCCAGAACTTGGGTGTCTGCCGCTTCCAGCTTGGCTAGGTTCTGCTGGAAGTTGCGTACCTCCTGCGTTCAAGTGGGTGAAAAGGCCCAGAGGTAGAAGGCCAAAACCACATTCTTTTTACCTCTGTAATCGTGCAGCGAGTGCGGCTGGCCGTTCTGATCCACCAAAGTGAAATCAGGAGCCACGCTGCCGACCTTGAGGTTCGCCGCGGGTGGTGCAGATTCTTTCTGAGTCTGTGGCATGGCCACGGCAGTCACCAGAGAGCATGCTAGCAAAACAGCGATGCTTATTTTCCGCATAGTCTCGCTTCCGGCAGGTTTTAGGCGCTCAGTATACGCCGGAATCAATAACAACTGTTTTCGGACAACTCGCAGCGGGGCAGGTCTTCGCCCCAACTTCGCTAGTCGTTTTGGTATCCTGCACCGATGGCATTCCAGCCCATGCCGTTATCCCGCAGATCCGTGCCCTTCGACCACCCCGAGTGGATTTTTGAATTGAAGTACGATGGATTTCGCTGGGGCTAGTCTACATATATGCTGGTCTGCTAAGTTAAAATTCTCCCGCTTCGCTAGGGTCTAATTTCGCCCCATCTTCGCCATTCGGTTTGTTATTCTCCAGCAATGGCATTCCAGCCCATGCCGTTATCCCGCAGACCTCTGCCCTTCGATGATCCCGAGTGGGTTTTCGAATTGAAGTACGATGGATTTCGGTCACTCGCCGTCATCGAGCACGGGCGCTGTCAACTGATTTCTCGGAACGGGCACCAGTTCGCTTCCTTTTCAGCGTTGGCAGAATCACTGGGGCTGCTAGGCTTGCTTCCCGCTCGGAGACATGGGATCGCGCATGGCATAGTTGGGCTTAAACAGCGTTATTCTGCTGAGGGGACCTTCGACACCGCGGGAAGAAAAACAAGGACCCGCGTACCCGTGCCATCTGCACTCTCGATTTCGATGTGCCCATCATAGGCCTCAATGATTGCCTTGCAGATCGACAGTCCAAGCCCGAAACTGCCCGCGGCGCGGGAACTCGCGGAGTCGCCACGGCGAAAACGCTCGAACACGTAGGGCAAATGTTTCGCAGGTATTCCTGTGCCCGAGTCCTCAACCGCGATCAACACAAAATCCGGATCAGAAGACGACACTCGAAGAGAAACAGTTGAGCCGGGCGGACTGTGCTGGATGGCGTTCTGTAATAAGTTTACCCATACCGTTTGCAGGTCCACTCGACTGGCTCTGACGACGCACTCATCATTCGCCAGGAACTGCAATTCCACGCTCCGCGACTGAGCCAATGCATGCAGATCAGCAACAGACTGCTCGCAACTGTTGACCAAATCGATGAACTGAATATCGTCGGCCTTTCCTTCCTCAGCCCATTGCTGCGCGCAAGATAGGCTCAGTGTGCCGCAAACCAGCGCTTCCAAACGATCGCAGTCCTCGAGGGCGTGGTCGAGGCCTTTCCTGTATTCCTCAGTGGACCTAGGTTGACAGCTAAGGAGTTGCAATGAGGATTTCAGAATGGCGACCGCGGTTTTGAGCTCGTGGGCGGCATCCGCCGTAGACTCCCGCTCGCGGTCAAATGCTCGTTGTAAACCTCCAAGCGTTGCTTCCAGCGCATCCACAAGCGGAGCCAGTTCTCTTTTCTTCCGTGCGTCATGCGGAGGACTGAAGGTCCAATTGCGAATCGAGACCCGTGCCGCTTCTTTCGCAAGTTCTTGCATCGGTGACAGCCCTCTGGATATGCCGTAGGCCGCAAACAGTCCCGTGAGGCACAACAGGAGCAGACTGGCAATGGTTGCGAAAAGACCAATCCTGAAGATGCGCTCATCGAGTTCTCGAGTCGAAGAAGCGTATGCGATAGTAACCTTCCTTAACGGACCCGGATCGTTATCTTCCTCATCAAAAATCGTGGCCTTGTGCACGACAATGCCGCGATATGAAACGCGTCCTCGAGTCAGTTCAAATGTTGGTGAGCTGGGGGCAATCACGACACTAGGAGCCCCGCTCCAATTCGGCGAACGCCAGATCAGACTGCCATTCTCGTCCCATACCTCAAGTAAGTCGCTGCTTGGAATGCTTAAGCGTTCACGGTCGAGGATCAGCGTTTTCGTCTCATCCTCAGCATCGTGAATTGCCGCCAACACTGAATCAGTCCGGCCTTGCAACATGATGTTGAAAGCCGACAGCAGCTGGACGCGGCTGTAGAGAACAATCGCGACCGTCAGCCCAATTGCTAGCAACAACTGGGAGAGCAGAACAGCCGTAATAATTTGCTTTCTGAGAGAGTCCTTCATTGGTCTAGCCCTGCGTTCGCTTCAACACGGAGCACATATCCGTGTCCGCGCAAGGTGTGAATGAGTTTTGTTCTCGAACCTGAATCGATCTTCTTGCGCAATCCTGAAATGTACACTTCAATCACATTGCCGAATTTTTCCCAGTTGTAGTCGTAGAGATGCTCTAGAAGTTCGGTCTTCGAAACAACGGCTCGCGAGCGGCTCGCCAAATACTCCAGGACCCGATACTCCATGGGCAGAAGCTCAACCAGCCTTCCCGCCTTCTTGACGCTCCGCTCCGCCACGTTGATTTCGAGGTTCCCGATGCTGAGAACTGGTTGTGGCTTCCCCTTTCCGCGCCGAACCAGGGCTTTAGCTCGCGCCACCAGCTCCCCCAAATCGAACGGTTTGGAAAGGTAGTCGTCAGCTCCCGCATTGAGCAGCCTGATGATCGATTGTTTGTCGTTTCTCGCTGTCAGGACTAACACCGGAGCTTCGTGTCCCGACCGGCGATACCTCTCCAGGAGGACAGGGCCCGGAAGCTTTGGCAACATGAGATCCAGAACCACTAGGTCATACTCATTGCTCTCCGCCATAAAGAGGCCCGACTCGCCATCATCCGCCAGGTCCACGGCATATCCGGCGCATTGGCGCAGACCATCGGCAACATTCTGCCCAAGGCGTTTTTCATCCTCCACGACTAGTGCTCTCATCTGATCTCCATGAGCGAGTCAGCGGCGTGGTTTCAATGATTGACTACCTAACCTTGGCCGCGCCTCGCCCTTCGCAGTATGTCCTCTGTCGGCCGCACTCTATGCGAGCGAGCTTGCGAACCAGAAGGAATAGTGTTCCAGCGAATCTTAAGGAAGCCTTAAACAGGTAAATTTATCAAATATTAGGGTTATTTAAGGCCTACCTAAGGTGCGGGTATTCACAATCGCCATGGGATCTGATAGGAAATGGCTACTCAGACGGATGGTCGCGAAATGCATCGTTGTGCTTCCTCCGCAAAAGTCGTGGCGACTGTTGTGTTTAGCGCATTGTTCTTCGGCACAGGTTGCAGTAAATCCGATGGGTTGCAACCGGTCCTGCATACTCCGGCTGTTAAAGGAGAGGGGCTCGCAAAGATTCAGCACGTTGTCTTCATCATCAAAGAGAACCGTTCCTTCGACTCCTATTTCGGCAGCTTTCCTGGTGCCGACGGCGCCATTTCGGGCCGAACCTCCAACGGGACTCCCATTCCACTCACGCCGACGCCGGACAAGCTTCCATTTGATCTCGGCCATAGCTGGCAAGATGCTCTCCGGGCCATTGATGGCGGCAAGATGGATGCCTTCGATCTGTTGGACAATGGGAACCTGAATGGCGTCATGTTTCCCTATACCCAGATGAGGGAAGAAGACATCCCGAACTATTTCGCCTATGCCCGCAATTTCGTTCTTGCCGATCGCATGTTTTCTTCCATGAACGGCCCCAGCTTTCCCAACCACCTCTTCACCGTGGCGGCTCAATCGGGAGGGGCCATCGGCAATCCGAAATCGATGGCGGGGAGAATCCTCGACAATTCCAAGCCGGGGATCTGGGGTTGCGACTCCGATGCAGACGACAGAGTGGAAGTGATGAACTCCAAGGGTGAGATCACTCGGCAGCCACCCTGTTTCGATTTCCAGACACTGGCCGATGAGATGGAAGCAGCCGGCGTGACCTGGAAGTACTATGCTCCCCCCCGTGGTCAGCCGGGCTACATCTGGTCAGCCCTGGACGCAATCAAGCACATCCGCTTTAGCCGTCTCTGGACGGAGAATGTAGTCCCGGATGCGCAGTTCGCCGTAGATGCGCGTCACGGCCGTTTGCCGGCCGTCAGCTGGCTGGTAACGGGCAATGCCAGCGAGCATCCCCCTCATAGTACCTGCAGGGGAGAGAATTGGACGGTCGCCCAGCTGAATGCCCTGATGGAGGGCCCGGACTGGGCTTCCACCGCGCTCTTCCTCACATGGGATGATTTCGGCGGCTTCTATGATCACGTGCCTCCGCCGGTCCTGGACAAGTTCGCGCTGGGTCCACGCGTGCCCTTGCTCATCATTTCGCCCTATGCCCGCAAGGGAATGGTCACACATACTCAATACGAATTCTCTTCATTCCTGGCGTTTGTGGAAAAGCGTTCTCATCTGCCAGCTCTGACCGACCGCGATTGGCAGGCCAACGACATGCTCGACAGCTTCGACTTTAACCAGGAACCTCTTCCACCACTGATTCTGAAACCGCATTTCTGCCCCCATTTCACGCAGACCTGGTGGCACTTGACGCACTGGGGAGCACATCCCAAAGGTATGAACGCGGCGCCGCAAGGCTAGAGGCCGCGATGACCCGGAAGAGACGCATGAGGGTCACAACCGTTCCAACGGTAGATGCTGAGCCATGGGCCGGTGTAATCGGAATACGGTGGGTCCTTATCCCGTCTCACCCACAGCCGCGCATTCCTCACGCAATTTCGTGCTGCCCAATTTCTTTGTGATTCTTAAGCCTCCTCTAATCTTGCAGGGAGTAAGTCTTGCAGGGAATAACTAAGAAGCCAGTCCTGTTGAATCGCGCCATTTGCTGACACTTCCGAGGCCATCTGTTGAAGCCGTGGAGCCTGATCATGCGGACCGATTTTCAGAGAAGATTGTCTCCCCCGACCCAGCGGCCAGTCGGGTCGCTGAGTCTGGTGCGATTCATCGCCATCCTGTCCATCTCCCTCACTCTGGGAGGGATTGCCTGGGGACAGAAGGACGCGGCGAGTATCGTCGGAACTGTGGAGGATCCCAGCGGTGCAGTTGTTCCGCGAGCCCAGATTACGATAACCGACGCGGATCGCGGAACATCTTTCGTGACGTTGACTGACGGCGCCGGAAACTACGTAGCCAGCCCGCTCAAAATCGGCCGTTATACGGTCAAGGTGGGCAAGAAGGACTTTAAGACTGCGGTCATTGGCCCATTCGACCTGCAACTTGGACAACGCCGGGAGGTAAACGTCAACCTGCAAATTGGCGAAGCGATACAAAAGGTGCAAGTCAATGCCGCTCCTTCGTTAGACACCCAGACTTCCGATCTCGGCCAGGTCATCGACAATCGCACGATCAACGATCTGCCGCTCAACGGTCGCAACTTCAGCCAGTTGGCGCTGCTTGCCGCGGGCATCGCCCCGTCCGAGCCGGGAGCCGCCAATGAAGACACGTTTGGATTCAGCTCCAATGGTGCTCGATCCTACCAGAACAACTATCTGTTAGACGGCATTGACAACAACTCGAACATCACCGACCTGCAGACCGGTGCCAGTTATGTGATCCAGCCCTCAGTGGATGCCGTCGAGGAGTTCAAAGTCCAAACCAGCGGTTATAGCGCTGAGTTCGGCCGGGGCAACGGTGCAGTTCTGAACGCCACCATCAAGTCCGGTACGAACAACTTTCACGGCACTGTTTTTGAATTTCTTCGTAACGACAAATTCGACGCTCGCAACTTCTTTGAACTGAAGCGAGGAGCCTACCAGCGCAACCAGTTCGGTGCCACCTTGGGCGGCCCCGTTCTGATTCCGCATTTTTATAACGGCCGCAATCGCAGCTTCTTCTTCGTTGATTATGAGGGGCTACGCACCCGCCAGGAACGGCCCCTCCAGGAAGTCGTCCCTACCAAGGCGATGCGGTCAGGTGATTTCTCGGCGTTTATCGACTACACCTCCGATGCTGGTGTGACCGACTGCAACGGGAATCCCACATTCACCGGAGAACTCTTCAACACTCGCCTGACGCGAAAAGACAATACGAGTCCGACCGGTTTCTGCGGTGTTCCCTTCGGTTACGATTCTTCCGGTAACCCGATCAACGTCATTCCCGCCAATCTGTTCGACCCGCTGGCGGTCAGCCTCATCAGGCTCTGGCCGCTGCCGAATCTCTCCGGCAACATAGCCGTCGGCGCATTCAACTACCTGACCGAACCGAAAGTTCAAGAAAGCCAGAACAACTTCGACGTCCGCTTCGATCACACATTTTCAGAAAAAGACTCTGCCTTTACTCGATACAGCTACCAGGTTCAACCTAGTACTCACCCTGCAGTGTTCCAGGCAACAGGAGGTGGGGGCAACGAAGGAACAGCGGGATTCGACCACAATTTTTACAGCAGCGTGGCACTCAGCGAAACGCACATCTTCAGCCCCCGCGTCGGGAACGAGGCCCGTTTCGGCTACAACCGCATCGACGCCAGACATTTGCAATTTGACTTCAATCGCAATCTCTCCTTGCAACTCGGCATCCCGGGGGTTCCGTTTGGCCCAAAGAATGGTGGCTTGCCCTTACTCGACTTCTCCGACGTGGGTTCGATTGGAACTCCGCTAAGCGTACCCTCGATCCAGGTTCAGAACACTTACAGCTTTTCCGACAACCTGACCGTGACGCACAGAAAACACTCGCTCAAGGTCGGAGCTGAAATTCGCAGAGAAGAGTTCACGATCTTGCAGCCCGTCGCACCGCGCGGTCACCTGAATTTCGGCAACACCTTCACCGATAACCCTGCAAATCCTGGGAGCGGAGGGTCAGGCTTCGCTTCGTTTCTAATCGGACTGCCCGACTTTGGCGAAATGACCAGCGTGCACAATGTAGACTACCAGCGCCCCGTCTACGCCTTCTACATTCAGGATAACTACAAAGTCACACCAGCTTTGACTCTGAACCTGGGCCTGCGCTACGACTTGTTCATTCCAATCAAAGAAGGACTCAACCAGCAGGGGACGTACGATATGCGCACGCAGACTCTGCTTGTGCCGCGCGGGGACCAGCACGTCAAGCTGACGCCGGCACTGGCTAAGCTCATCCCGGTCAGCGCCACGGCCAGTCGTGGCCTGGTTCCCGCCGATATCGACAATTTCGCTCCCCGCATCGGCTTTGCTTATAAGTTCAACGATCACGTCGTGCTCCGTTCAAGCTACGGGATCTTTTACGCCGGTTATGAAAGCGGAGGCTGGTCGAATCCCAGTCCGGGGTTCAACCCACCTTTTTCGCAGGCGCAGAGCTTCCAAATGCCCTGTGCTGCTTCTACGGCGAACCTCGCAAATGAGCAGGAGGACTGCTCAATCCCCAGCTTCAGTCACTTCTCTAGTGGGTTTCCTCTGGATTCGTTGAGCAACCCGAGCCTGCCCCAACTCTTCGGGCTTGATCCGAGTTTTCGTTCGCCTTATATGCAGCAGTGGCAACTCTCTACCCAGTACGAATTACCATTTGACACGGTGCTGGAGATTGCTTACTCCGGATCGAAGGGTACAAGGCTCTATAGCTTCTATAACGCCAACCAAGCCAAGCCCTCCACGAACCCCAATGCTCCTACTGCCCCGAGGCGGCGGATTCCAACCATCGACAACGCGATTTTCCAACTGAGGCCAGACGGGAACTCCGAGTACAACGGGCTCCAGGTGCGGGCGGAACACCGCTTTTCTCACGGCCTGAGCCTGTTGATTACTTATACCTATGGTCACTCGCTCGACAATTCCTCAAGCGTCAACCTGCAAAGCCGGAACTTCTCCGACTTCCGCTGGTCCGCGCATCCCGAGTGGGAGCATGGCAATTCGGATTTTGACGTGCGGCATCGCTTCGTTCTTAGTTACATGTACGAACTGCCGCTCGGGCGCGGCAAGCGTTTCGCGACCAGTGGTCTGGCCAACCGGGTGTTTGGCGGCTGGGAACTCGCCGGCATCGCTTCCCTGACCAGCGGGAACTGGTTCACAATCCTCGACTCCACCTCGAACTTTGCCAATTCCGATGGCTCGCAGCGACCGGATACTGTGGCCAATCCCAACGCGCGGCCGTGCTTGCCCGGAACGGTCTTCAACACCTGTGCTTTTGTGGACCCGCCGCTGGGTTCTTTCGGAAATACCCGCAAGAATACCGTTCTCGGTCCGAGGACGCGGCTTTGGGAGCTGTCACTGATGAAGAATTTCACTCTACCAAAAGAAACCAAGCTGCAGTTTCGCGCAGAATTCTTCAACCTTCTCAACCACACCAACTTTGTTCTGAACCAGACAGGGACTGATTTGCAATCCCCCACGTTTGGGTTTCCCGACCAGGCGCGCAATCCCCGGGAGGTTCAGTTTGCGCTCAAGTTTTATTACTAACTAAACCAAAAAGAAGACCATTCCACAAGGAGAGAATCACGATGACACAACTACCTAAACAACAGAACACAACCTATAGCTGGATGGCATTGCTAGCAGCGATCACCACGTTTGCTCTGGCTGCCTTTGTCGGTCAAGGGCTTGCCAAGCCAACTCCAGCTGATGCAAAGAGCAAAATCTTCGCACAGGCCCTGGTTGAGAACACTGTCGCAAAGCATCCTGAACTTGAAGGTATCGGACTAGCCACCATCCCCCCGGATGGGCACGATTGCGTCACTATCGCGGACACTGACGCAAAAGAACTTGGAGATAAATGCGACAAGGGTGAGCTGGCAGTAATGAAGACGGGCAAATCGACGGTGGAGAAGGAAGGAGACGGGTACGACGTGACTGTGCCGCTCTACGTAGGTGGAAAGACGATCGGGATTATCGGAATGGATTTTAGGCTCGATCAGCAAGAAGCAGGTCTGCTTGATCGCGCCAGAGTCATTGCCAAAGAAATGGAGGAGCAAATCCCTTCCAAGTCGAAGCTGTTCGAGCCAGCGAAATAAACCAGAGCGACTTCAGGATGTCCCGTAAATGCTCCTGACTTTGCGGGCCTTCCCGCTGTCGATTGTGAGTTGCCTCTTGGCCAATGAGTGCAGGTACTCACTTTCTCACGACCTGTGGCTTCAATGACTTGGGATTTTCCACCCCGTGGGTGAAAGTCCATGAAAGACAAGTTGGCGCGAAACCGTCACGATACCCTAGTTGGGGAACGTTCCTTAGGTGTCAGCGATTTTTGGGGCGGTGGCAAACTTTGCTGGGTCGCCGGAAGAGAAGCTCAAGGCTGTAATCCGTGCTGGGACAATCGCGGAAGCTTTCTTTCTGGGGCAAGCGACGGAACAGTCACGCCGCCCAACACAAAAGTATTCGAAGAAACAGATCAACGGCTCAAGGTTCGTTGGCAGACCGGGCACGGTAGAGCTGCAGGTTAATGTTATTGTGTCCCGCATAGAAGGCACAGGTCTTCTTCTATCGGCCTCAGCGATGGATCGATACTTAAGGATCTCGGTCGCAAGACTTGGAGAAGGCCATGAGACGAGGTTGCGTCGTCGCAGTAACTCTCTTGCTCGTATTAGATTTGTGGGCAGGCGATCCTTGGAAGCAAAAGTCATATAAGCTTTGGAGTGAGAGCGACGTGCGCAAGATTTTCAACGAGTCGCCTTGGGCGAAACGCATCGAGGTCGAAGGCGGCCAGACGAAGCACGCTGTCTTGGAGGCTCCGGAAGACGGCGCTCTTAGCGAAGGCGGCGCAGGCGAGGAGTCAGGCGAGGGGGACGGCCGAGGTAAAGATAACGAGAGAGGTCAAATCACGTTTGTCGTGCGCTGGGTTTCATCGCGAACAATACGCCAAGCCTGGGTCCGTGGCGAAGTCTTGCAGAAACGGATCTCGGAGAGCGACACCGACAAGTTCTTGCCGCCTCCATCCGACGATTCCCAACTGTTGATTGTGGGCCGTGACATGAACCTTTTCAAAAAGGTTGACGAGACCACTCTACGCGCAAGAAGTTTCCTGCTTCTCACCAAATCAAAACAAAGAATCAGCCCAATCGCCGTGCACATCGTGCGCCTGCCCGACGGAAAAGGAATCAAGGGCGTTCTCTTTCACTTTCTGAAGAAGCCACTGGTAACCCAGTCCACCCCCTCCATTGACGACAATGATTTGCAATTCGTCAGCCAGGCGGGTACAACCGAAATCAAGGCCACCTTCAATCTGCAAAAGATGGTCGATGGTGAGGGCATAGACATCTAGGCGACATCGTTCAGGGCCACGGGTGGAAGGATCCAAGCTCGAACGCGATATATACCCAGGCCCCTAAAGGGCCGACCTGTGCGGTTTGTGGGATGGCGGTCGATCCAGCGACCGCGGCAAAGTCCGTCTACAAAGGCAAGACCTACTATTTCTGTGCAATGGCGGATCACAAAGCAGTTTTCGACGCCGCTCCCGACAAGTATGCGGAACCAAGCTAAATCCAGCAAAAATCCAAGACGTGAGGGCGATCCATGACATTCAATAGTTCGTTGTCTGCTGAGAGCACGTGGATGACGTATTTCGTCCAGATCGCCGTGGGTTATCTGGGGACCTGGACCGTCTGTGCCTTGATTCAAAGGGCCGCGGTTCGCTTACGTCTGTGGCGCTGTTTTCTCTTCTTAACGGTTGCCAGCTGGCTGGTTTTGTCAGCACCGGTACAGGATCCATTTGTTGGATCCATGATTTCTGCCACTGTCGGGGGTAGTTCCGCGCTACGTTGGTCGTTGCCAGTGGCGGGAGCATGGGCACATCCAGTGGACTTGTTGTGGGTATGGAGCGTGCGATTTTACCTTGCGATATTGGCGCTTTCCCTGTTCCAAATGTTCCTGAGGTGGTTACGACTTGAAGCCCTCCGACGGAGCGGCCGGATGCCCTCGCCGGAGCTGGGTGTCGTATTTCAGAGACTTCGCCGAGAGATGAATGTTGGTGTCTGCAAACTGATCCTAACCAAACAGTTGCGTTCTCCGGGTACGGCGGGCTGGTATCGACCTCACATCTTCCTGCCAGCGGAAATACTCCCTCGCGTCACTGGCAGTCAGCTCGTCGACATTCTGCGGCACGAGCTCATTCATGTCAGGGATCGCGATTACCTGTGGGACCGGCTAGCGGCAATCGCATGTCGATTGGTTTGTTTCCATCCGGCAGTGTGGCTTGCCCATCGACAGTTGCGCCGAGACATGGAATTGGCTTGCGATCAGGAAGTGGTGGCGGGGCAAACGGAAAGCCGGCTACGGTACGCTGAATGTCTTACAAACATGGCAAGGTGGCGGTTGTTGGCCCAGGCCAGGTCCGTAAAAGGAATTGGGTTCTCCTCCTCCTCTGCGTCTTTGCTCGCTACTAGAGTGCGTGCCCTGTTGCGAGAGCCGTCTCCGCGCTCTCTATTTCAACAGGCTTGTCGAACTGGCACCGTCGTGTTACTGGTCGTGCTGGTTGTGTTTTTGCTGCCTGGCGCAGGACTGAGCCTGTACTGGTCGGTTCCGCATTTACGTGTAGATCAGCTGTCGGGTCCGCAGCGACGCCCCGCGCCTCAGCTCCGTACAGCCGGCGCTGGCTTTCGGACACGAAAGCAGACAGCACCATCGGCACGGCCTGTAGAGATGCGAGCTGAAGACACGGTCCCCAATCCGCTGTCGAGCATCTTTGCAGATATGAATGCTCCGCCTATGCCGGTGCTGGCAAACTCATCAATGTCCGGCAGTGACGGAGCAAGGTCGGCGTCTGCGCCGAACGGGAATGATCAGACGGGATCTCGTGGCTCGGATCCGATGTTGGAAATCAATCTTCCTTTATCCACCGGTCGATCTGCGGCACCAAGTTGGGGAGACGTTGCGAACACTGCAATCATGGTTGGAGTTTCGCTCGCGCCGGGACAAGCAGGGTCGCAGAGCGACCGACCTGACCGCGACCCCGGCCCCGGCAGACCATTCCCCTGATTAACCGTTCGAAAGGTCTATTGCAGAGGATTGAGCATCCCCTAATGCCGACAGTCGAAAGCCAACGAGGCAACCGAATACAATTGAAACAACAGCTCATACTCCACCAGTGAGCGTCCCGCCATCGGACTAAGACGAGCACCGCGGCAAAATTGAGACCTACGCCCCCGACTTCCTAAAGAGTTGGGAGCCGTCTATATGCTTTCGGCTTCCCGGCTTTGGACTTGACAAATAAATCTTAAGTCATTAAGACTTGTGTTGCGCCCGGCACATTCCATCCACGAGCGCGTGAAACGTCTTTGGAGTTGCCGCAGCCGTGCTAGATTCCTTTTGGTTCCGGATCAGAACGAGACCTACGAACCGGGTGTCTCAGCCACGAGTGCCAGCGGAGGAGAAGCTCTCCCCGTCCAGACAGCGAATATGCGGCAAATTCCTTTGCATTCTGTTTTCGACGAGCTACCTTTTCTGGCTCGTGCATAGTTTTGCAGTTCGGCAGTCTATCGTTGCTATACGTTACCTAATGGCCCGATGTGGAACGAGGCTCTGAAGGGATATGGGAATGGGTTCGGTCTTCCCCTGGATTGTACTCAGCACATCGCTCACGTCAGCTTATATCTGCTGCAAGCGCAGATTGCACATTCAGAATAAGAGTTCTTTCATCCTCTTTCTCCTGACTCTCTGGATAGTGTTGTTGATAGTGCCCGTGCAGTTCCTGGGCGCCCTCCAAATCTCTGGAGTGATAGATAAGGTGACGGTGGCCGAAGTTGCCCTGATACAAGTAATAATCGTGGCCGGATCCGCGGCTTGGTCCTTGGCATATCGCCCGCTGCAGCCGCTGCCCCTCAATCAACCCGACATTCAGGTTCGCGAGGAGCTGCCGGTGTATCTGAAACTCTCCGCCGCGATTATCGTCGTCTCCTATCTTCTATTTGCGCTTGCCGTTTGTAGAACGTTTCCCGACGGACCGGATGCCCTCGTCTATCACCTTCCGCTTGCTCTCCGGTGGTTGCAGGAAGGGTCATTGCACATTCCCGTTTCCAAGACTTGGCGGCTTAGTGTTCTTGGAAACGGGGAGATTTTAATGATGCTTGCGTTAGCAACGGGAAAACAAGCCTTTGTAGTACTGGGGAACTGGATATCACTTATCGTGTTACTGATATCGGTCTTTTCGCTCGCGGAGCGATTCACGAACGGGAAGAAGGCCCCAGCTTATGCCGTACTTCTCATTGTCCTTAGTATCCCTATAGTTGAGTTTCAGGTATTTTCCGCATACGTTGATTTGTTCGGCACCGCCTTTCTCTTTGCGGCTGTCACACTCTTCCTAAACCACTATCGTGCTGAGGACCTAGCGGCACCAACAAGAGGTAAGGCGAGACTATCGCTATCAGCAATAGGGGTATCGGCGTTGGCATGTGGCCTCAGCTTCGGAACTAAATTGACGTTCTGCCCCTATTGCGCACTTTACTTCTCGGTAGTTGCCTTAACTCTGTGGCGAGAGCGCACGATCCACAAGAAGTCTGTCGCTTTCCTGATTGGCATGGTCATCGTGGGTGTCTTGTTGCCCAGTGTGTTCTGGTACGGACGTGCATTTGAGGCAACGGGCAACCCGCTATATCCGATGAGAATTGCGATCGGCGATCACGTGATTTTTCCTGGCTACGAATCCGTGGGGTCGAATGCAGGAAAACTTCTTCTCCCTGACAACACCTTTTTATATCGGGGAGAGGGGAAATTCGTTCGCCGCGCATCGGAATGGTGGATCTATCCCTGGACTGAGTGGCTGCGAACCCCTGGTGATTTTCCAGTTGTGTATGGGGAAGCAAGTGGATTGGGCGGTGCGTTCGCCACCTTCGTGGTCGTCGGCATCGGATTCGCTTTTTACCTTGGCTTTCGAGGTCCCGAATCCAACCAGGCAGCGACCGAGCTGCGGCGGAGTTTGCTTTTATGGTTATTTCTGATGTTGTTGTGGGGCTTCGTGCTGCATAGAATCTTGCGTTTCGGACTGCCGATCTGGGTATTCGGCTGCGTACTGGCGGCACCTGGAATAGCCTTGCTAGCCACTACATATCCCCGTGTTCTGAGCATTTTGCTTGTTTCTTCTATTTTGACACAGTGTGTCATCAGTTCTCTCGTCCCATTGCATAAGCTTGCAGGCAGTCTGGTGTCACAAAGTTGGTCGCGGTCTATGGCTTATGGCTACCCGGCGATAATTGACGAACTGCCGCCCGGGACCTGCATCCTAAACGATTCCGAATTTCCAGAACAGGATTTTGCGCTGGCCGGGAAAAGACTTACCAATCGGGTGATTAACGCGTTCGAAGCACCACGAGAATTGACTCCAGACTTCATTGCTTCGGAAGGAATCGACTACGTGGTCAGAATAACAGCTGACGATCACGGGGAGGAGTTGCCTTCCGCGCCACTCTCAGGACCAGTGGCTGGTAGAGAGGTCTTCCACTCTATCCAGGCCGGAAAAGTGTGGAGCATTTGGAGAATCAGCAAACTCGCAATTTGACGACGGTTCTGGGAGAGCCAAATCGCTTTGGGCCAGCTCAAGTACGCCGTTAAGTACATACTCGGACTCGATCTTGGCGGGAGACGCTTCACAACCTTTGAAGATGACATGTTTCTTGTGTCCTACCCGAGATCGGGCAACACGTGGTTTCGTTTCCTTCTTGCGAACCTGCAATATCCAAACCAGAATGTCGGGTTTGACAATATCAACAGGCTGCTTGCTGATCCCGCAGTTTCAACGAATCGCTTCCTGAGAAAGGTAGCGATCCGGCAAAGATCGCCCCGGCCTTTTGGAAAGTGCCGTCGCCGTTTCCCTTCAGGGTCAGCAGGCTTGCCGGCGCCAACGGGTCGGTGTTCCCGGTATTTGCTACCACCATGTCGAGATGACCATCGCCGTCAAAATCCCCAAAAGCAACCACACTTGGAAAACTGCTGATCCCAAACTTTTTCTCGCTTTCAAACGTACCGTCCCCTTTTCCCAACAGGACAAACACGGTCCCAGGGGAACCATCGGTGGGAGAATCGAAGATCACCAGATCCTGTTTGTGGTCGTGGTTTACATCGGCGACGGTCACGGAGAAGGGGAATGTTCCAATCGGAAATGCTTCGCAGCTCCGAAAGTGCCATTGCCATTTCCCAGTCGTATGGTGACCTGGCTGCTGTCGCTGTGGATAAGGGCCATGTCAGGCTTGCCGTCTCCATTGAAATCGGCCACCGCCACCGCCAAAGAAAGGGTTCCAGCGGGGAGATTCTTTGCAACCACGAACTGGTTTTGCGTGGTCCAGCCCAATGGCACTAGAGCCAGGATGAAAACCGTTCGGTTCACTGCCAAGAAAAAACGTCGATACGTCATAGGCCCCCGCAAAAGGGAGTTAGCGACCAGACAAAAAGTGACTCCATACGCTAGCATGGCGACTATCTGGCGTATGTCAGGAAAATGTAAAAAGGTGGCAGCGTCACTCGATGCGCAACGCATCGATAGGACTTAAGTTCGCCGCTTCGCTAGCGGGTCTGTAGCCGAACAACACCCCAACCCCACTGGAAACCACGAGCGCAACGGCGACCGCCGTCCAGGGAATGCTGAGCGGTACTGTGTTCTTGACCCACTCGGTGACTGACCAGATGAGGCCAAGCGCAATCACAACGCCGACGACGGCGCCGGCAAAGCTAATGAAGAACGCCTCCAACAAGAACTGAAGCCGGATATCAACCGGTTTGGCGCCTAGCGCTTTCCTCAGTCCAATCTCGTGTGTTCGCTGAGAGACATTGACGAGCATGATATTCATGATGCCCGTTCCTGCAATGGTCAGGGTCAAAACGGCAAGGGCGATGAGCACCGAGCTCATCGCGACCGAAACTCTGCCAGCCGTCTGAAGGAGGGAAGATAAGTTCTCGACGGAGTAACGCGCCTCCTTGCGGTGACGACTGTGCAACAAATGGTCCATCTGTTGGGTCATGGCGGGCACATCGTCGGAGGATGCTGCCTGCGCATACAGGACCTGGAAGAAGTTGTCGCCCGTGATGTCCTTCACCAGGGAGAACGGAATGAGCAGGGTTTCATCCTGTATCTCGGACTGCCCGAAGGTGGGGACTCCCTCTTTGAAGGTTCCGATGATGGTGCAACGAAATTGGTCAAGGCGAATGGTATTCCCCACAGCAGCATCGAGGCCAAAAGCGATCTGAGCCACACGGTCAGTGACGAGGCAAACCTTGAAGTGTGCCAAGAAGTCTTCCGCGTCGAAGTACCTGCCCGAAGTAATTCGCAAGCTCCGGATTCTCTCAAAATCCTCGGTAATTCCGACGAGGCGTGCGTGGAGCAGCTTACCGCGGAGCTGGAAGTCAACCGCCACGTCGTAAGTACCGGCACCCGCGCTGACTGCGGGCAGGGTGTGACGCACGGCTACGAGGTCGTCAGGTGTCAATTCATCTTCGAGCACAGAAGAGGCTCCGCTGCGATCAAGTGTGGCATAAGCGAGGTTGGCACCGATGCCCTCGATCTGAGAAACCATGTAAACCTTGCCGGTGGAGACAATTGTGACCACCAGCACGATCGCTGCACTACCGATAACAATGCCGAGCGTGGTGAGTGAAGCCTTTAGCTTATCGACGGCAAGGGCCCACAAGGCAAAGCGTATGCTCTCCCCCCAATGGATCATGGGTTCTGTCGTTGCCTCATGGAAGCGCATGGTTAGTCAACAAATAGTTACCGGCGTTCTCGGCTACAACCCGCAGGTCGGACCGCCCGACAAGCTGCTCGAGATGCGGCATTTCCGTGCCATAAGCAAGAAGGTAGCATCGTTCCGGCCTCGTCCACAGCGACGCGAACTCGCCGTCATCGATGAACACGTTGGGAACGCGGGGCGCGTAAGAGCCATATTCCAGATTGTTGTTCCGGCCGTTCAGTAGAAGAGCCGTTCGGCCCGTATAGAAGAACACCGACGAGAAGGCGTAGAAAGAATTGGCTTCAATCAACTGCCCCGGCGGACTCTGCTGCAGGCGCTCAGCCAGTGGGTAGGAGCCTAGATATGAGTCGAAGCGGATGAGGGCAATCCTAGCAGCCTGGAAGAAGACGACCATGCTGGCGGCGACTACGAGAACGGTTCTCCGCACGTCCGTTCGCGCCACCGCCAAGCCTAAAGCTCCCGCTCCGAAACCAAGGGCCGCAAGCCCTAGCGGCAGCTTTAGGTAGGCGAAGGCGTTGAAGGTCAGATCCCGGATGTGGCCTAGCGACAGAGTGTACAGATCGGGATGTTGGGTCAGGGCGCTGGCGATGTCCGCGCGGGTAGGCAACCGCCAGACGAACAGGAGCAGGACTGAGAGCGTGGCAGCCAGTAGGGTGA
>Ga0210384_10002525_pt1 | contig 22273 bp, 14 predicted proteins | sample IncBWH2MmetaG_FD_160574 | JGI IMG/M metagenome (GOLD analysis project Ga0210384, IMG submission 160574) | Forest soil microbial communities from Barre Woods Harvard Forest LTER site, Petersham, Massachusetts, United States - Inc-BW-H-2-M | ecosystem: Environmental > Terrestrial > Soil >...
GGATGCCGATCAGGATGTGCAGCGCGACGCCTTCCCAGCCACGGGTGCGGAAGGCCCGCACCAGGTGCATGATGCCGCTCAACAGCAGCAGCCAGGCAAAGAAGATGACCGACGCGAGCGTCACCAGGCCGGCGACGCCCAGCCCGATCACGCCGAGCAGCAGCTCGATGACGCCCAGCCCCAGCAGCAAGCCCCAATGCGGCGCCAATTCGTGCACGCCGGGTCCGACGCCTCCCAGGGTGGTGCGCGGTTCGACGGTGGCCATGCCGGCCTCCTCTCGGTAAGGGACGCGGCGCCGGCAGGCCGCCGGCGGCACCCCATCGTTGCACCACCTGGGTCCGCGGCGCAAGCGCTTTCGCTTGTGTCAGAGATTGCCGCAACGCAGGGCGGCATGGCGCCGGCATGGCGCTACAATGGCAGGGTGGAGCCGGACTCCCTGGTCGCCGAGATCTTCGCCGCCTCGACTGACGTGCGCTACGTGGCGCTCTATCGCGCCAACGCGCTGAGCATGTTTCAGCGGCCCGGGGTGATCGGCGCCGGCTCCAACGAGACCGACCGCTACGAAGAGCTGTTCGTCAACCCGGTGCTGCTCAAGCTGACCACCCAGCGCGGCAACCTCGACTGCGGCGGCTTGCGCTACCTGTTGGTCCGCTACGGCAACTTCTTCCAGCTCGTCCATCCCATCCCGGAAGGGCACGTGTCGGTGTGCATCGCCAACGCCGAGCACACCGACCCTCTCATGGTGGTCGCCGCAGTGCGGAGCCTGCTGCAGCACAGCAACCTGCTCGATTTGTAGTCCTGCCCGGCGCGGGGGCTCAGCAGCCGCCGCCGCCGGTGCCGCCGAAGAAGAAGTAGGAATCCCACGAGCTGCCGGCGGAGGCGGGGGTGAAGAAGATCGAGTAGCAGGATCCCCTGCCGCGCAAGCGCGGCGACGCGACGGGAGTCAAGGTCGACCAGTGGGTGGCCGCGGACAGGTCGCCATAGAAGATCTGCCGCTGGTAGGCGGCGTGCCGGAAGCCGCGGCTGGCGGGAACGCCGGCCCCCATCTGCGGCCACGACGTCGTGCCGACGACCTCGCCGCCGTAGTCGATCGCGGTCGCGAAGTTGGCGAGCTGGCCGTTGCCGTAGAGTGTCGTCGGGTAGTATCCGACCGCCTGCGGGCTCCCGCTTCCCCCCAGGAAGAGCCACCAGTTCCCGCCCGACAGCTGCCACTGCAGGTCGAACTCGTACTGCGTCCCGCCGGGGGTGCTGTAGTGCGAGAAGCTGGCGCCGAGCGCCCAGTTCGAGTTGATCTGGACGAACGCGGCGCAGTCGAGGTTATAGCAGCCGGTGCGCTGGTAGCCGTCCGCGGTCCAGTAGATGAACAGGACCGAGTTCACGGTGTTGTACTTCTGCGGAAAGGCCTGCCAGCCGCCCTCGACGGTCTGCACGGGGTTGCCGCCGGTGTACCAATGCTGCGACAGCGAGAAGACCTGGGTGGCGCCGGTGTTGATCGGCGGCATCCAGAGGTTGAGCAGCGAGCTGCCGCCGAGATTGTCGACCACCTCATAGGCGTGCGCGTACTTGTGGACAGGCTTCGCCGGCGCCGCCTTTTCTTGCTCGAGCTCCCCGCGCTCGATCTGGCCGGCACCGTCGGGTCCCTTCTCGAAGAACTGGCGCAGGGTCTCGAACCGGGTCATCTCCTCGAGGGTCACGCGACGCATGGGGATGGTGCCCTCGGCGCAGTGGATCTCGTTGCCGAAGCCGTCGCGGGAACCGAGGGTCAAGGGAGAGCTGGCCCTGGTGCCGGGCTCCGCCGGCTCGCCCGGCGCGGGAACGGCCGGCTCCGCGGCACTGTTCAGCGGCGGAGGCGCCACCTCGACATGGGTGAGGCCCAGGCCACGCACCGACGGCTGCTGCTCGATCGGCAGGCAGTCGAAATGATTCCCGTCGAGGAGGAAGCTGTGCACACCGTCGAGGGCCACTCCCTCATACAGGGAGAGGATGTGGCGGCGCATCTCCGCGAACGCTTCGGCCGTCCGCACCCGCGTCTCGGCGCCGCGATGAAAGCCCTCGAACTTCGCCGCCGCGACGCCGGGCAGGAACTCCGCGAGCGCCACGAAGCCCGCGGCGCGAGGTCCGCCCTGGGCGAGACCCTCCCGGGCCCCGGGGGCTCCGAGCCCGACCGCCAGCAAGATCACTAGCAACGTCGAGGCGCCGCGCATCCTTTTCACGTTCACGTCCATCCCGAACCCTCCGCACGGCAGCCTCGCCGCGCCCCCTCCGCCACAGCCCTCTCGCCAGGCAGCCTCGGACAAGGCGGCAAGAATGTCGTGATTCACGGACAGGTTATCTCGATTCCCGAGGCTGGTCAACGGGTCGAAGGGCCCGCCGCAGCTGGCGGGGCCGGCCTGTGCTAGCCTTACCGGCGGTCAGCCCCGCGCGAGGCCGACCAGAGCTGCACCACGTCCCCATCGTCTAGTGGACCAGGACTCCGCCCTTTCAAGGCGGCAACACGGGTTCGAATCCCGTTGGGGATAATCTACGAATTACATAAAGATGGCAACTGCGACCAGCAGCGGGGCCTGCGGCGGCGCAGCTGAAGCGTGTTCTTCAGCCACCACTGTGTGCTGCTGCCAGCAACGCAGGATGAGAGCGATCGCCGGGCGCGCCGACGCTCACGATCCCACGTCCTCAAGCAGGCACTCATAGCGGCCCAGTGGCCCGTACCTCCACCTCGCCGCCTTGACGTGGAGCGCCCGCGCCTCGTTGAGCAGGAGGATGTATAGCCGGCGCCTCCTCGCCATAGCTCCGCGGCGCGCGTGGAGGTCCGGTCAGCTCAGTTGAGCTCCCAGTCTCGGAATCGGACGCAATCGCGCACCCAATTTGTCAGGGGGCCGGAGGGGAGATCTCTGCAGGAACTAGCCAAACCGCACCGTTCCTGCCAGGCTCGATTTTCGAGATTGTCCCTACAACCCTGACCTTCACCCCCTCACGAAGGAGGATCACTTCCCGAGCGTAGGGAACTACGGCAAAGGTGTCGCTCATCAATACTACCGAATTTCGGCAGGTTAGAGAGACGACGAGCCGGTCTTCCTGGCCCCTATACACGCCTCTCACCTCTCCCGCCCATTGAATGCTCACTCCTTTGTAGAGTCTGGCCGCTTCGTCACGCTGAGGTGTCGGTAGATCGCGAAGGTTCTCGTCGATCTCATCTCTACTCACCGTCATCCCAGCTGCCGATGAAGTGCGTGTCGGGGGAACAGAAACCGATTGTTCTGGCCCACCGCTTCGCTTTAGCGCCGCGTCAAGCTCCGGCTGAAGCACCCCTTCGGCACCGTGCCTGCCGCCGACATAGACAGCTGCTATAGCACAGGTGCCGCTTATCACAGCAGCCCAAATCGTGGCCCTTGACAGCTCCATGATGAAAAATAAACTACTACATTCACGTAGGGCGGTCAAGGATCTGGCATGCGGACCAGCCGGAAGCCGTTGGCTGCCCACCTCTCTCTCTTCGGTAGCCAAGCCCCAGGCCGCCCACCTGGGGGGTCGGGGCCTCCTCTTGGAGGACCGAGAAAGGCTATACCTCTACAATCGCTAACTCCGCGGGTGCTGACGCCGGTTGCGGCCGATTCGGGTGCCGAACGCCAGGCGGCGGCGCCAGCGAGCGCGCCAGACCCTCGCCGGCCGCAGCCTCCTTCAGTCAGTAAGGGCCTTCCCCTCCCTCCGGACTGACCAGCGCACGGAACGGCGGTAGAATCGACGTGTGGCTACACTAGATCCGACGCCAGTTTCCCGCCACGTTCGACCTGCCCGCCGTTCCGGCGTCTTCATCTCCTATGCCAGAGCTGATGGCTCTACCTTCGCCGCTCACCTCCGGCAACGGCTGGAGACCGAGCGGATTCAAGTGTGGCAGGACCGTGGAGGGATGGAAGGCGGGCGCAGCTGGTGGCTCCAAATCACGGAGGCGCTCAGTCAGGTCGAGTTTATGGCCCTCGTCGTCACTCCTGGAAGCGTTGACTCGCCGATCGTGCGGAAGGAATACAGGTTTGCCCGCCAGGAGGGGGTTTGCATCTATCCAGTCGTCGGAGCCGCGCGATTCGCCTTCTCATCTCTCCCCCACTGGCTCAGGAAGATCCACATCTACGAGCTCCACCATGAAAGAGAATGGCTGAAGTTCCTAAGTGATCTTAGGAGCCCCTGCCGAGTCCCTCGCGTGCCCTTCATGGCCCACGACCTCCCTTCGGACTTCGTCGTCCGCCAGGAGGAAATGAATGCGCTGACCGATTTCCTCCGTAAGCCTGAGCGCGACGCCCCCGTCGCGATCACCGCATCCCTCACCGGCGCGGGGGGCTTCGGAAAAACCACTCTCGCCACGGCTCTATGTCATGACGAGAGAGTCCTTGAGGCTTTCGACGACGGAGTCCTATGGGTGACTCTGGGGGAGTCCCCTGGCGACCTCACCCGTCATGTCGAGGATCTGATCTATATCCTCCAGGGCGAGCGCCCCGCCTTCTCAGATCTCCAGCCTGCCGTCACGCGGCTCGCCGAACTCCTGGACGATCGCGATCTCCTGATGGTGATTGATGACGTTTGGGACTCTGCCCACTTGAAGCCCTTCCTACAAGGCGGGCGTCGCTGCGCGCGCCTCATTACCACCCGGCTCCTCGACGTACTTCCACGTGCAGTCAAGAGAGTTGACGTGGACGCTATGCGCCAGTTCGAAGCCGTGGCGCTCGTCGGCTTCGATCTCCCACCTGGACGAGAGGAAGAGTTGCGCCGACTCGCCGATCGGCTGGGAGAGTGGCCCCTCCTGCTCACGCTCGTCAACGGTGTGCTGCGCAGCAGAGTGCTCGATTCCGGACAGGCCTTTGTCGATGCCTTGTCCGCCGTAGACGAGGACCTTTCAGTGAACGGCCTGACCGCCTTTGACGCGCGCAATGCCCTCGACCGCAATCAGGCGGTCGAAAAGACCATCGGGATCAGCCTCGCACGCCTGACACCGGACGAGCGAGAGCGCTTCCGCGAGCTTTCCATCTTTCCCGAAGATGTGGACATCCCGCTCACTTTCATTGAGCGCCTCTGGCGGCAGACCGGCAGCCTTGAGCGCCTTGACACCGAGAACTTTGGCCTCCGTCTATCCCGGCTCTCGCTGCTCCAGGTTTTCGATCTGGAGGCCCGCCGCCTCCGGTTGCATGATGTGATCCGGAATTTTCTGAGCCGCTCGCCGGGTCCAGAACTCGCAACCATCCATCGACTCTTCCTTGCCGCTCACCGCCCGACTTCCAGCTGGGGTGACATGCCAGCTGCCGAGCCCTACCTCTGGAATTGGCTTGCCTACCACCTACTCGCCGCGGGCTTGCCGGAGGAGCTGCGGTCGACAGTTCAGGACCCATGGTACCTCGCGGTCAAGACCTGGTTACATGGCGGTTTCGCCACCGAAGTCGACCTCAGGAAGGCCTTGCAGTTTGCAGACGGCCGATCGCTCCGTAGGCTGGAGCAGGCCTTCGTGCTTTCGCGGCATCTCTTCGAGAGCCATGAGACTTTCAAGGGTCTGGCTGCGACGCTCCACAGCCGCCTGCTGCATCTGCCGGACCTCGACGCTCCACTTCAACGCCTCGCGGATCGCCTCGAACCACCCTACCTTCTGGCGCGGCACGCCGTGCCGGACATCCCACAGGAAGGCCTTCGAAGGACTCTGACCGGCACCGGCAGCCCCCTAAATGCATGTGCCGTCAGCGCAGACGGCCGGATTATCGTTGCGGTTAGCACGGACGGGACCCTGCTGATTTGGGATATGGCCACACAGACCCTCCGCCTGACCTTGCGGCACCATGCTGAGCTGAATTGCTGCGCCATCCGTGCCGACGGCGCGCTCGTGGTTGCCGGCTCCCGAGATGGGACGCTGAAGGCTTGGGATACACGCAGCGGCGATGATCTCCACACCCTAGAGGGCCACACGGGACCAGTCAACGCCTGTGCCTTTTTTCTGCCAGACACGCCCTTCATCGTTTCCGCTTCGGAGGATGAGACCATCAGGATTTGGAGCCTTGAAAGCGCCCAGGAGATCCTGGCCTTGATCGGGCACCAGGGGCCGGTCACGGGTTGCGCGGTCCATCCTACCAGCGGACTCATCCTTTCCACGTCATCTGACAGGACCTTGATGGCTTGGTCTCGTCTCGATAGAGTACCAGCTACAACAACTCTGCCGTCGGCCTTTGGCGGCAACTGCTGCGCGTTCAGCCCAGACGGCCGATATGCCGCCTGCAGCTTTGGCAATTGCGTCCTAGTTATCGACTCTCAGGAGGGCCGCAGCTTCACGGTGCAGAGCAGTGGAACGCTCGTGACCGGCTGTGCAGTCCGTCAGGATGGCTTTGTCGCTGCATCCTCCTTTGCCGGCCTCTTGGAAGTCTGGCCCCCCGCAGAAGGCCACGAAGCAATTACGTTTGCTGAGCACACCGATCGTGTGACCGGCTGCGTTGTTGATCCGACCGATCTGTCCATCGTTTCCTGTTCAGGCGACGGAACTGTAAGGATTTGGGACGTTGGCGACACACTTGCCGGCAGCGGGACCAGCCGTCGAGTATGGCACGAAGGCGCAGTAAGCGCCTGCGCCGTTAGCCCCGACGGTAACCTGCTAGCGACGACATCCGGTTCCAAGGTTATCCTCTCCCGCCTCGAAGATCAGAGACCCGTTCGAGATCTCGAAGGACACACTGGTGATGTGACGGACTGTAGCTTCAGTCCGGATGGCAGCTCTATCGTCTCCGCCTCGATGGACGGGACGTTGCGAATCTGGACGGTGGCCGATGGTTGTGAGCGCTTGGTCTTGGCTGGGCACGAGACTTCGGTCCACGCCTGTTGTTTCAGTCCTGACGGCCGCAGCGTCGTGTCCGGTGCAGGGGACTACACCCACACCCCGTAGCACGAAGCTGACAATCGCGTCTGGCTCTGGAATGCTGAGACCGGGCTTCCTCAGCGCATGCTCGAGGGATTCACCGCTCCCGTCACGCGATGCAGCACGAGCCCACAGGGCGAGTTCATCGTTGCCACATCCGCGAACGGAGCCTTGGGTGTCTGGCGTGTCAGCGACTTCACCTCCGTGTTAAACATCACCGTCTCAGACTATCCGCTGAATGACTGCGCCGTCGCACCCGATGGCAGGCTGATGGTTACCGCCGCTCGTGTTGGATTGCTTCAGTTCTGGAGCCTCCCGAGCGGCCTCCTCCTCCTCGAGGTCGACGTGATTCCCATGCCCCACGGTCTAGCCGCATGCGCCCTAAGCCCAGATGGCCGCTTCGTCGCTGCCGGGGGTGGAGATGGATCGCTCTCCGTCTGGGTGCTACCGGGTGCCCGGATGGTCGCTAGCCTGAGGACAACCGCCGCGTTTCGACGTTGCTGCTGGTGCAGAGATTCCCGCCGGATCGTCGCAGTAGGCCTGCGAGGAGTTTTCATTTTCGAGCTCGTGCTGTAGCCAAGGCTCGACTTCGGAGTCTGATTCCACGACTTGGTTGGACGCAGCGTTCGCAGTGAGCCGCCTCGGTGTCGAATCATCATGCCATCGATGGCTTCAACTACCCGAATTGGCTCCCGTTCGAGCTTGAGCCTTTCCCGAAGAAACAACCTCACGACACAGGTATTGCCTAAACGGGACCGCACCTCTGCTCAGTTCGCCGCGGGCGCGATGATTGACAATGGCCCGCACCGTCTACCCCGTTCTTCGCGGGCAGCCAGCCTCGTCGTCGGAACACGCGGCTGACACGGGGCGAAGCAGCCGAGCCTTACCTCGCCGGTCGACCGTACTGGTGCTCGCAGGCAGCGAACGCTGTGACGGCCGCGGCAGGGGGCTCGCCCAGGTACTGCGTCCGCTGGCGCGGGGTCAGGCAGGCATTGGTCGACTGGCGGAGGTGGTCAAGCAGCGCGGTCCAGCTCACCCGCCAGACACGCACGGTGTGGTCGGCGGACGCGGTGACCAGGCGGGAACCATCGGGGCTGAAGACGGCCTCCAAGACCGAGGCGTCGTGCCCGCGGAGGACGACCTGTACGCCGCTGCCGTCTGCGTTCCACAGGCGAGCGGTGCCGTCAGCGAGGGCGGTGACGACGGTCGAGCCGTCTGGACTGAACGCGGCGTCTGTCACATCCTGTCCCGGCATGCTGAGAACGACGGGATCGCCGGTGCCATCGGTATTCCATACCCGAGCGGTACCGTCGAGGGAGAAGGTGAGGACCCGCGAGTCGTCCCGACTGAAGCAGGCGCCCCGCAAGGCCCGGTCGTGCCCGCGCAGGACGACGGGCTTGCCGGTGCCGTCCGCATGCCACACGATGGCGGTATGATCTTGGGAGGCGGTGACGACACGCGAGCCATCCGAGTTGAAAGCGGCACTCCATACATCTCCCTCATGTCTTCGCAGCACCACGGGATCGCCGCGGTCGCCAACGCTCCAGACCCGGGCCGTATGGTCGTTCGACGCGGTGACGATGTGAGAGCCGTCCGGGCTGAAGGCGGCACTCGAGACAGGACCGTTGTGTCCGCTCAACGCGAAGGGCTCGCCACTTCCCTCGGCATTCCACACCCAAGCGGTCCCATCGATCGTGCTGGTCACGATCCGAGAGCCGTTCGGGCTAAAGTTCGCACTCTCCACGGGCCACTCTCGTCGGAACACCACGGGCTTGCTGAGATCGTCGAGGCGCCAGATCCGAGCCGTCCCATCTGCAGAGGCGGTGAGGATGCGAGCACCGTCCGGACTGAAGGTGGCGCTCCGCAACAGTCCGTTGTGTCCTCTGAGAACAATGGGCGTTCCGGAGCCATCGGCATGCCACACCCGAGCGGTGGCGTCGACCGAAGCAGTGACGATCTGAGAGCCGTCGCGGCTGAAGGCAGCCTTCAGAACGATGTCCGTGTGTCCGCGCAGGACGACAGGCTCGCCTGTGCCACCCGGGTTCCAGATCCGCGCCGTGTGGTCCCGCGAGACGGTGACGACTCTGGCACCATCCGGGCTGAGATTGGCCTGCAGCACCTCGCCCTCGTGGCCCCGGAGGACGATCGGGAGGCCGGAGCCGTCAGCCTTCCAGATCGCGGCCGTGCCATCCTCGGAGGCGGTGACGACGCGCGCGCCGTCCCTCTCGAAGGTGGCATCTTCCACCGCCGCCAGATGCCCACGGAGTACGATGGGCGCGGCAGAGTCGTCCGCCTTCCAGATCCTTGCCGTGCGATCGCGTGAGGCGGTGACGACGCGCGAGCCGTCCGGGCTGAAGGCGGCATGCAGCACCGCACCTTGGTGTCCTCTGAGAATGACCGGAGTTCCGACACCGTCGGTCTGCCAGACGCGCGCCGTGCCGTCCTCTGATGCGGTGACGACGCGCGAACCGTCGGCGCTGAAGGCAGCGTCACGCACTGCATAGTTGGCCGAGTCGGCTGTCCGGAGAATGACCGGCGTACCCAAGCCCTCGGCGTTCCATACCCGAGCGGCACCGTCATCAGACGCGGTCACGAGGTGAGAGCCGTCGTGACTGAAGGAGGCGCACCGCACCGCTCCCCCATGCTTCAGGACGACGTACCTTCCCGAGCCGTCGGCGTCCCACAGCCGAGCGGTGCCGTCGGCGGAGGCGGTCACCACGCGGCTGCCATTCGGACTAAATGCGGCACCCGTCAACTCTTCCGTATGCCCGCGGAGGACGATTGGGTTACCCAGGCCATTGGCGTCCCAGATGCGCGCCGTGCGATCGGCCGAGGCGGTGACGACCCGCGAGCCATCGGGACTGAAGGCGGCGCAGCGCACCGAGCCCGTGTGCCCGCGCAAGACGATGGGCCTCCCCGAGCCGTCAGACCTCCAGACCCGCGCCGTCCCGTCGTAGGAGGCCGTGACCACCCGCGTGCCGTCCGGACTGAAGGCGGCGCTCCACACCACATCCTGATGTCCACGTAGGATCGTGCGCGCGATGGGGCTTACCGCTGTCGCCTGGGCGAGACGGACGGCCGCCAAGGGGTTACCCGGAAGCGGTGCTCCGTGCGCGCCAAGCTCGACCAAGACCAGAGCGCTCACGGTCGGATCCTCGACCGCCGCCTGGGCAGCGAGAATCGAGCCTGCACGCGCAACCTCGGCCTGCCGTGCGGCCTTGAACCCAGACCTCAGGGCGTCGAAGCCAAGCAATGCGATGAGACCGGCGACGCCGAACCCTCCGAGGGCCGCCCAGCGCCGTCTGCGGCGCTGGGCCAGCAGTGTCGCATCGCGAGCCCCAATGCTGTCATCGATCAGTGCGACCTCGCTGGGGTTGAGGTGCTGCCGCCGCTCGTTGAGCCAGCGTTCCGCCTCGGTGAGGGGAGGGCCGGTCAAGAGCGTGCCGGTGCGCTGGTTCTCGGATCGGTAAGTCCGCAGCCGGTCGCGCCACAGCAGAAACTCGCGATCGAGGTCCAGCCATCGCCGCAGCTGGCCCCAGCTCTGGATGAGCGCCTCGTGCGCCACCTCGACGACACTCTTCCCCTGTTCGTCCAGACCGGTGATCAGCAGCCGCGATTCGCGACCGGCCAACTTGGCGGCCACCCGCTTGGCGGTTTCGCCGAGGTCGTCTAGCCGGCCTCGCCGGCCGGTGTCCCGGCCTCCCTCGCCTGGACGGGTCACTCGCACCAGCCCGGTGAACAGCTCGCGCGCGGCCTCCCGCTCGTCCGGCTTGAGACGTTCGAGCTCTGCCTCGGCCCGCTGCGCGATGGCCCCCGCAACGCCGCCACTTGCGGTATAGGCGTCGTTCGTCAGCCGGCGCCCCGACCGGTGCGCCCAGAGTTCGCTCAGCGCGAACTCCAACAGCGGCAGGTTGCCCGGCTCCTCGCCCACGTCGTTGAGGATGCGCTCCACGAGGCCAGGCTCGAAGTCGAGGCCGCAGCGCTCGGCCGGCTCGCGAATCGCCCGGGCGAGCTCCTCTTTGCGCATCGGGCCGAGGTTGACCAGAGCCCCTTCCAGGTGATCGCTGAGGTCGCGGCTGAGGCTGAGCGCGCGATCGTAGAAGTCCGCCCGCAAGGCGAGGACCAGGCTAACGGGCGCCCGCGCCGTCGCCGCCAACAGATCCTCGGCGAAGCGCTTGCGGGCCGCCTCGTCGGTCTGCGTGAAGAGCTCCTCGAACTGGTCGGCGACGACCAGCAGGCGGTCGGTGCCGCCGGAGTTCTTCAGCAGCAGGTCAACCGCGTCCTCCAGGCGCACTCCACCGCCCGCCAGCAGACTTCCCAGCTCCGCCGACTCTTTTAGCCGCGCGACCTCGCTCATGCCCGGTTGGAGCACCGGGAGCAGGGCGGCTGCCAGACGGTGGTAAGGACGCTCGCCCGGGGTGAAGGACACGGCATCCCAGGCGGCCGCCGGCGGGCGCTGGCCGCGAAGGCGGGGCAGCAGCCCGGCGTGCACCACGGAAGACTTGCCGCTCCCGGAAGGTCCGAGCAGTGCCACGACACGGCCTTCGCGCGTGGCTTTGAGGAGCCGCTCGGAGAACGCTTCCCGCCCGCAAAAGAACGCGCTGTCCTCCTCGCCAAACGGTTGCAGGCCGCGGTAAGGGCAGATCAGGGAGACGGCGGCGTCGGGAGGGGGCGGGCGCCCTTCGTCGAGTGCCCACACGAGCCGTTCCACGGCTGCTTGGGCCGACGGGTCGCTGCGCAGGTCCACCCAGGTGTTGAGAAACAAGAAGCCCGCACTCGGGTCGGCGCCTGGCAGCAGGACCGGAATGACGGGAAAGGTAGCCCTGCCCTTTTCCGCCCGCGCCTGACGATCGAGGGCGAACCACATCTCCCGCTTCTGCCAGGTGCCGAATCCCTGGCCACCCAGGAACACGGCCACGGCCCGCGCCTCGGCCAGGGCCTGCTCCAGCGCCTCGGGCCACGGCCGGCCGGCGACCAGATGCTGGCGGTCCAGGAACGTAGTGATGCCCCGACCTTCCAGCAGCCTCGAGACCGACGCTACGAGCTCGGCATCGGCGCTGTTGTAGCTCAGGAAGAGGACACTGCCTCGGCGAGCAGGCATTGAACGGTTGACGTTTCTCCGGCTCTGGCGCCGGCAAGACGACCACCAGGCGAATCGGCGCATCGGCGGTGGATGCGGTTTCGATGTTCCATCATATCGTAAATGCAGGTGGCGGCCCGGCGAGGGCCACATCTGTCATGTACGTCTAGCCTAGCGGGCAAGCACCGAGTGGGCCGCTACGATGAACCGCCCCGCATCACGAGTCTGCAGGCTGCGTCACCGGTGGGAGGGCCAGCTGGACCAGGCCGGAGCCGGCGCGGCTCTCGGGCTTGTGCCTCACCGGACCAGGATCGAGCCGGGCTGCAGCGTCTGCGATAGGGCCAGCGCCTTCTTCGACAGACGCCGTTCGCCGTTTTCGCGGGCGGCGCCGGCTCTTCGCCCCGCGCTTCTTCGCGGTCACGGGGGTGCCCGGGCCAAGGGTGTTACCGATAAAACCAATGTACCGCCGCGCTTTCGCTTCACCCAAGATCCTCTCAGGCAGCGTAAAGCTCTCTGTAAAAGAGATTTAGCTTAACCAGCCACGGCTCGAGGCGGTTCCAACTGGGAACGGTTGGGGATATTCTGTGTTTTCAATGACTTACGACCGCAGATCGGAACTCCGCTCACCCTCACACGCAACAGGCACGCAACGGCGCCTTCCTGTTCCCGCCTCTCGGCGGGCCTGACTGGCGCACGTCCGGTCGGGCCTGGGGCGCGTGGTCGGCACCGCGGACCGCGCGCTGGCGACGGTCGCGACCCGGCTGACGTCGAGCGGCCTTGCCGCTTGCCGGGAGCAGCTCGGGCTCCCGGTCCTCTCGCTGTTCTCTGCGGAGGCGGAGGCGGTCTCGGGTTGACCGATCGCCGAGAGGGGGCCGGAAGAGGGTCTGCCGCGATTCATGGCTCGTTCTTTTTTGGCGCCTCCACTGCGAGCAGGGACTCGGCGATGTACCAGCTTTCCAGGCGGTACTGGCGCCGTAGCGCCATGAACAGCAGCCCCCAGAGAAGAAGAAGAACGCCCAACGAGAAAGAGACGCCAGCATATGTTCGAGGAGGGCCACTGGCTAAGTAATAGACGGCGCACACGGAGACCATGAGTAGTGCGAGGCGCTGACGGAAAGGCATGGTCCAAGGCAGTGGAGCCAGTCCCAGCCCGAGAAGCACGCGCGTTGGCCAAAGACGTTGGCCCTTCACTGCTGGCGTCTTCTCATGCAGGGCTAGATGCGCTGCTGCGCGCACGCTCGCTTCCCGGTCACGCGTCATGCCCTTCAGGCGGTTCCGTACCTCAGGATAAGACCTTGCCTCGCGCAGGGCCTTGGCTGCGATCGCGCGAACCGGAGCTGCGCGATTCCTCGTCAACGCGAGAAGCCGGCTCTTGACCTCGGCTTCGGAGGCCCAGGCGGCCAGTGCAACCGCCGCTCCGGCGCGAGTGGTTATGTTGTCATCGTGCGCCAGATGCAGCAGCCGGTCGCGGATCTCTGGGCTGGGGTAACAGCGCCGCAAAAGGCCGGCAGCCTCGCCCACGAGCAGGTAGTCTTCTATGGGCCCGTGCCCAATTAGTGGCGCTTCAGACACAATCTCTAGTAGTCGATTCGACACTCGCTGATCTGTCGCCACGTCCTCGAGCGCTAACAGGGCAACTCTCCGCACCCTCCTATCTGGGTCGTGAGTCGCTGTCAGCAGTGCCGCGCGGACATCTGCCGAGGTGGAGGCTGAGTCTTTGGCGAGGAACACTGCGGCTTCGCGAACAGAAGCGTCCGGGGAAGTTGCAAGCAGAGCCATCAAATGCACGTGGACATCAGGATCCTTGACAGCGTCCTGGAGAGCCCACACCGCGTCGCTACCGTCAGTACCGTTGGCCCATTTGAGGAGTTGTGCCTTCACCTTTGGCAGGGAAACGGCACCCCCCAAGGCGAGGATTGCCCCTTTCCGGACAGGGCCGCTATGAGAGGACGCAAGTTCAAGCATGCATCCCACAACCGGCGGAGCCGCAGCCACCACCCTCAGCGCAACCGCTGCCGCAGCAATTACATTCTCGTCAGGATCCACCATCAGCTGCAGCAGTCGGTCCTGCACCTCCTTCTCGAAAACCACAGCCTGCAGGGATTCCGTAGCTCTTGCCCGTACCGCGGACGGGTGAGAAGGTTGGGTAAGGTCGTGGAGGTGCGCTCTTACTTGGGGGCATGAGGCTGCGTCCCGTAAGGCATCGAGGAGAGCGGTCCGTTGATTATTTTGAGGGTGTTCCTTTTCCGCTGCCGAGTTCACCAGCTTAATTGCCAGCCGATTCGGACAGCGGGACATCTGGCCTAGACATCGCAGTGCCAGCCGCCGGTCGCGGAACAAGATCCGCTCGAAGCGAGATCTACGCCTGAGGACGGCAGTGATGAAGAACTCGGCTGAGTGTCGCGAACGCGCTTGCCACTTGCGGAGAAAGCCTTGAATGTCAGGGCTCCATTCCTTGAGCTCGCCCGTGATCTCTTTTCCCACTTTTCCTACCACCTTGTTCCCGAACAGGCCGACCACGCTGCCGACGATATTGATCAGTGGCGCGACGATCATGACCACAACCGAACTGAAAGTGGGGATGTATAGGTCGACCCACGCTGACCAGAGCGGAAGCGCCCCTCCCAAATCTCTCAGCGTGTCGTCCAGGCAGCCCGCAGTGTAGAGGATGACCCGTTCCCAGCTGGGGTCGTGCAGATGGCGCTTGACGACTCCGAAAGGATCCTCGCCGGTGACAACGGCGCGGGCCGCAAAGTATTCTCGGAACGTTTCGTGGGGAAAGGCATATTCCCCATTCCGTAACTCAACGAAACGGGCCGGCAGCAGGTAGGAGAGCAAATATTGGCGGGTCTGGTCGTCGAGGTCTTCAACAGCGCGCTTGCTAATCAGCCCGTTCGCGGTCTTGAAGGTCTCAAGCGCGAGCGGTGCCAGGATGCTCAGAACGGCAAGGTGCGTTAGCTTGAGCGGCCAGGCGGCGGCCGGCTTATCGCGCTGCCAGGCCACCAAGGCCTCCAAACACTCGTCGATGAGCGGGACGGGGTGTGTCGGAAAGTGCTCAAGGCTGTCTTGCTCTTGCCTGCGAATCGCGGACACGGCCATGAAGGAGAGCAAGAGCGGATTGGTCGCCATCTTGCCGGCGGCACTCCGAGCAGCTTGGCTAAGCCGCTGTAGGGCAGGCGCATGGTCAGCCAAGCCGCGCTGAGCAGCAAGTGCTCCACATACCTTTTCGGCCAGATCAGTGGTCTGAATGAGCTGCAGTTGCTGAAGCTCGAAGCAGGCAAAGCCAGGAAGCGTATCGAGGTAGTGCGCATTCGGCCGCGAGGTGAGGACCACCTGGTTCTTGTGGTCCAGTACTCTGAGGATTTCCGAGAGCTGGCTCTGCGCGTCGTGGCTCAGCTCGTCGAAACCATCCAGCAGGATAACCAGCTTTCCGTCACGAAGCTGGTGAGCAAGGCCCGTCCAGAGAGTGTGGTCCAACTTCGAGCTGACGGCGTCGGGCAGGCGCAAGCGCAGCCATTCGAGCCCCGAAGGGTCGATCCGCTCGCGCTTGCGCCCCAACTCGACCAGCAGTGGCAGCCGCAGCGTACCTCGATTCTCAGCCAGTCGGATGGCATACCGGCGCAGGAGCGTGCTCTTCCCCTGCCCCGCCTCGCCCAGAATCAGGATGCGCCTCTCGCGGTCCAGGACGTCGAGGGCCCGCTGTGCTGTTGCCTGCCGCTCGTCGGCGGCAGTTGCGCTTTCCAGTCCAGGTTGACCCGCTTCTTCCGGACCTGTCCCTGCCCGCTCCCGGCGCGCTTCGGTCTGTCCAACCCACGGTTCGACGAAGATCTGGTTGAGAGGCAGCTGCAGGGGCCGATCTAGGCCCGGCACCGTCACGGTTCCGGCGTAACTCCGGAGGCTCGAGAGGTAGCGGTGAAACTTCGGATCCATCGCGCTGAATAAACATCTTAGCACGGAGCGACGCAAGGGGTTGCGCAAACGCCAAGTCGCGGGGATTGGCGGCCCGAGATCGTGTCAGACAGCGTAAAGCTCTCGATACAGAAGGTTTAGCTTGACCAGCCACGGCTCGAGGTGGTTCCAACTGGAAACCGGTGGGGATATACTGTGTTTTCAACTACTTACGAGCACAGACGGGAACTCCGCGCGGCCTCACACGCGACAGGCACGCATCACGAGGGGAACACCGCGACAGGGAACACCGGCCGGGCTGGTCTAGGATCGGCCCGGCCTCCACTGCCACTGCCCCCGGCGGCTACCTCCCACAGCGTAAGCCCACCCTATCGTTCGGGCTTGGCGCGAGCCAAGGCCCGGCGGTTCCCCCTCTGTCCCGCCCGCCGCTGCCGCCGCGCCGCCGTCGGACTTCATGTCGCTGCGGGCCTTGGCGCGTGCCAGGCCCGGCGGTGCAGCGCCGAATCAGCTCCAACCATCTCGCGCCATGCCTACCTGAACGGCAACCCGCGCACGCGCGGCTCGGGCATGGGCCAGACTTCGAGTCGTTTCTCGAGGGAAGGGTCCTTGTGTGTCACACTTCCTTCAACCGTGTCGCTATAAATCGCGCGACGGAGAGGTGCACTTCTACTTCTATTCCGTGCGCTTGGCTCGACAGTGCGAGGGTAGCTCGCCGTACCTGGCTAGACTTCTCCTGCAACGGTTATGGGCTCGAAAGTGTCGCTGCGGCCCTGGGAATCAACTTTAAGCATCACGTCGCGGTCGAGAACGCTCGGGCAACCGGAGAAGTCATGGTCCGCGCGATGGCCCATTCAGGTCTTACATTGTCTGAGTGGCTGATCCGCGCTACTCAGCCAATCAGTCTGGGAAAAGGGCATGGAATTGCGAGGGAGGGCAGCCCTGATGGTCCGCTTGCTGGAGAAGTCGTCGTTTTCACCGGAGCGCTTGCCCTTCCACGCAGGGAAGCAGCCGACCTCGCGGCGGCGGCAGGCTGCACGGTTGAGGAGAGCCTGAACAAACGGACGACTCTCCTCATAGTCGGCGACCAGGACATACGGCGCCTAGCGGGCCACGAGAAAAGTTCGAAACAGAGAAAAGCCGAGCAGCTTATCGATAAGGGCCAAGCCGTCCGCATTCTCGGCGAGGGAGACTTCCGAAGGCTCGTGCCAGGTGCCTTGATCGCCCCGCCACAAGGCGCTAGCGCAGGGCGGTCGCCCGCGCGGGTTGGCGAGCTGCCGTCTGCACCCCGGGGGAGCGCTGGACTGGTGGCGATGCCGGACAGGTGTGTTTGACTCGAGAGATCCTCTCCCTGTATGGTTTTCCATATGAAGACGACGCTGATCATCGACGACCGGGTCATGGTGCAGCTCCGGGAAGAGGCCGCCCGACGCGGAGAGACGATCTCGACCCTGGTGGAATCCGCTCTCCGCCTCCTTCTGGAACCAAGAGCAGAACCCACCGGCGAGCTGCCGCCTCTCCCCTCGTTCGATGGCGGCGGAGCGCTGGTCGACATCGCCGATCGCGATGCCCTGTACTGATGCGTGAGCATGGCATCCATCGGGTCGTGACCCGGGATGCTGACTTTCACCGCTTCCCGTTCCTCGAGGTGACGGATCCCTTGAGACTTTGAGAGCCTTCGGACCGAGGAACGCGCCCCGGGGAACTCAGGCATCGGTACCGCCTGCTTATGCGCTACAGGCGCTGGCATCGGTGTCGACCAAGGGGTCAAACGCCGGCATTCCATGCCAGCTGCGTTTCCGCCAGCCGGATGACCGCCTCAGACGTGGCCGCCGGTTGGCCCTTTCAGAGCTTCGCCAGCAGCAGAGGGGCCAGGATGTCGCCCACCTCGCGCCTCAGGCAGCGTAAACCTCTCGATACAAGAGGTTTAGCTTGACCAGCCACGGCTCGAGGCGGTTCCAACTGGGAACCGTTGGGGATACACTGTGCTTTCAACGACTTACGAACACAGACCGGAACTCCGCTCACCCTCACAAGCAACAGGCACGCAACGGCGCTTCCTGTTCCCGCCTCTCGGCGGGCCTGACTGGCGCACGTCCGGTCGGGCCTGCGATGCCCTGATCTCGGGTGAGATCGCGACGGTTCTCTACGGCCGGCCTGGTGGTGAGGCGGCGGGGGCGGCCGGCGAGCGCCAGCAGTCCCGGTTCCTGGTCCCCTCTGCCGCCGCGGTGGCGCGGCGCTGGAGCGCCAGCGGCGCCGACGTGGGCGCTCGGCGCGCGTGCGTGCTCGTCCGGTCCTGAGAGGGGGAGTGCCGGTGGGCGGCAGGCTGGGGCTGACCTGGACCCGCTCCGGCGGCGGCAATCTCTGGCAGGTGCAGCTGCCTGCCACGATCAAGCCGTTCGAGGCCCTGTTCTACGCGCCGGCCGGCGGCGGCGCCTCGCGCCGCCTGCGCTCCCGCCTCGAGTCGGCGTCGGGCAGCCGTTGGCGGCTGAGAAATAGCGCCGCGGAGTGGCGCTTTTCGCGGTTCATAGCCATCCCGCTGCCAAGGCGAGCAGGGCACGAACTCGTGCACCAGGAAGTCGACTCCCCTGTCGGAGTCGAAATCGAACAGTGTCGCGATGTTGGGGTGGAGGAGTCGCGACAGGGCGCGTGCTTCGAGTCGCAGCCGCCGCTTCGAAGGCTCGTCGAAGAGCGCGTCCTGCTTCAGCACCTTGAGCGCCACGTCGCGCTCGAGCCGCGGGTCCTCGGCACGGAAGACCACACCCATGCCGCCTTCCCCCAGGCGTTCGACGATGCGGTACCGTCCGACCGTTTGACCGATCATGTCACTTCTGGCATGGAGTGCGCGGCGCGCGGTTGTAACGTTCTCGCTGCCCCGGGCGCCTGCACTTACCGTGGGCAGCTGCTCCCTGCTGTTCCACCCGAAAGGGAGGACATATGCGCATGCTGAGGAAGCTGATGTGTCTTGCCGCGGCGCTGTTCTGTTGCGGCAGCTGGGCTGAGAATGCCTATGCGTCTACGTGTTGGTGCGAGATCGCGACAGCATGGAGCGACGGCACACACAATGCCGCACAGTTGTCTCTCACGAGTAACGTAGGCACGTCTTACAACGTGACCGGCCAACTCTGCTGGGGCGACGATCAGTGCGACACGGATAGGACGGACTGCAGCAATCGCTGCAATAATGCATGTGCGGGCTACGTGCACTCGCAGAGCCTCGCGAACAGCCTCTGCGCCAAACCCGTAGCGAACGGAACGGTCCTCAAGTGTTACAGCCATGTCGGCACCAAGGGTTGGGAGGCGAATCAGACGATCGGGACGCTGACCAACATCGCTGCCGTCTCCCACACCGTCTGCACCTGTCCGGCGCCCTGGTCCAACGGCCAAAACGTGGTGGGCGGCCCGACGGATTCCCCCGACAACAAGAACTGCAAGATCCAGGTCTGCGCACCCATCACGCCCGGCCCTGGGACGTCTCTGCCGCCGAACATGACCGGCACCAATGGCAGCCCCAGTTGGTGGACGTGGAATAACGCCCTTATCGAGACGGCACCGGTCGCCAACTGTGTGACCACGCAAGTCTCGGCTGCCCACTGCGCCCTTCAGTAAGCGGCGCGGTGCGTCACCGAGGTCGCTCAGGAGGAGGACATCGCCGGGCGTCGGCCCAGGGCCGACGCTGGAGACAGCCTCCTTCTGAGCGTGGGCCGCCGCCGAGCTCGGCTTGGCCGAGCGTGACCTCGCTCCTTGGGCCGAAACCTCGCTACCCGCGAGGCCGCGCGCCCGCTCTCGGCCCATTCCGCCGGGTCGGCGCCGCCCTCGACCGCTTCGATGGCGCCTCTCGCGAAGCGAGCGCAGCGCGCGCCGCCTGCCTCCGTGTCCCATCTCCATCCTCTAGGGGATGGGACACGGACGGCGTGTCCGCGTTCGCGTCCCAGCGTGTCCCCCCTTTGTCCGGCGATGTTTGCGAGGGAAGGCCGGGGTGTTTTTGCGGCGTGTCCCGGTGCGTCCGGCGGGTAAAGCTGGCTTCCACGGCACTGCCGCGCTCAGGATGCTTCATTCCCAGCCCGCTCACGTCTGAGTCGCCCTCCTCTCGGAGCACGACCATCGCAAGTGATGCGTTCAAGCGAATGCCGGGGCAGGGCGAGGTACGGCGCTTGTTTCGGCCGCCCGCCGCGCCGTCACCACGAGGTCAGGATCCTCGACGGTCAGTGCCGCGGCCGGGCTTTCGCCCGAGAAACGGATGCGCACCGCATCGGCACCGGCCGGCGAGAACACTCGCCCGCCCAAGTGCGACAGCGGCCGCGCGATCGCTCCGGCGCGGCGGACGCTGACTCCGTCCTGGTAGGTTTCGACGATGAGGACGGAGCGCGCCGGGCTGCCGAAGCGATAGTGCCCCAGCACCGCGCTCTGATCCTGATCGGCAAGGGGTTGGACCGGCAATCGCGGATCGGCGTCACCGAGGGCTTCGAGATAGCGCAGGACCGGCAGCGCACGCTCGCCGCCGGCCCTCGCGTGCGCGAGCAGGGTGATGCCGTGCGGTCCCTTGATCCGCTGCGCCCCGGGCCACGCCGCCACGAGCGCTTTCACGACCTCGAGCTGGCCGAGCATCGCGGCCGAGAACAAGTCCGGTCGGGCTCCGTTGGCGAGCAAGAACTCGGCAATCTCGCGGTTGCCCATGTGCGAGGCGGCTCCCAGCGCCGACTCCCAGTCGCCGAACCCCCAATCCCAGGTCGCACGCGCCAGCGACGGCTGGCGGGTCACGAGTTCCTTCACGCGGGCGAGCTTGAAATGGGCGACCAGAACCAGTTCGGCCACGAGTTCCGGGGCCTGGGTCGGAAAGAGCTCCGGCAGCGCTGCCGGGGGCTGGGAGGTCGCCGCGCTCAGCGCCGAGGCGCGAGCCAGGCCCGGAACCGCCGACGCGGCGAGGCCGGTCAGGATCATGCTCGAACCGGTAGTGGTGAGAAAGCGCCGACGCGAAATGGACATGCGAGGACCTCCAGCTGGTGGGCGGGCGTCGGGTGCGGCGCCCACCGTGGCTTATAGCCCAGCGCGGCGGGCGTCGAAAGCGAGAAACCGCCAGGAAAGGCTGAGGAAGGGGTGAGGGGGCGAGTCTAGCGGCCGATCCGCTGCTCCGCGGCGTCGGCGACGCGCTCCGCGACGCGTCCGGGCAGACTCGGGTCGAGGACGGCGGCCGCCTCGAAGCGGCCAACCCAGAGGTGCCGTTGGTCGCGCGCCCGGATCAGGTGCGTTAGAACCGTGAACCCCTCGACCGCCGGCTCGATCTGGCCCAGCACGATGAAGTCGGCGTGCAACGAGGAGGCAATCGCCTCCAGGTTGCGGAAGGGGCGCGGCTTTCTGAGGATGGAGGCATTGCCAATCACGCTCCAGCGCGTCGCGTCGCGGGCAAGCCGCTCGACCGCGGTGTCGGTGAAGATCTGGGCGATGCGATCGAGATCGGGGCGGCCGGTCTCGTTGTCGAACAGAGTCACCGCCACGGTCGGTGCGGGGGGGGCGGAACGGGTCGATAAGACGACGGCGGAACCGACGACGATCAGCGCTGCGGCGCTGCCGGCGAGGAGCAGGACGACCCGCCGCCAGTCGCGTGCGGACGGCGCGGGCCTCCCCAGCACGGATTCCCCCGCCGGGCCCTCCGTCTCGACGGATGGCGAACCGGTGAGACTCTCAACCGCGGGGAGGAAGCGATACCCGCGTCGGGGAAGCGTCTCGATGAAGCGCGGCGCTGCCGCCGAATCGTCGAGGGCGCGGCGGATACTCCGAATGCAGTAGTTGATCCCGCGCTCAAAGTCGACGAAGGTGTCAGCGGGCCAGATCTCCCGCTGCAGCTCCTCCCGCGACACGAGCTCTCCGGGCCGGCAGGCGAGCAGGGCGAGCAGCTTGGCGGGCTGCGGTTCGAGGCGGACCCGCGAGTCGAGGGAGACCAACTCTCCGGAATCGACGTGAAACTCGAAGCGGTCAAACCGCAGGACGCTGGGCATCGGGGAACCGCACGGGCAGATCGACCTCCAATCCTAGCACGCCCTGTCCCTCGGTCTGGATCAAGGTCGGGCTGCGACGCGGGGCTCTTCTTCGGGAATCGCCGGAGCCGCCGGCGGGCTCCGGCGACCGCCCGCGAGCACGCCCGCGGTTGTCCCCGAGTAGGTCGCCGGCGTTGCGGCTCGCGGCCGCAACGGGCGCGCACAGGTGGGAGCCTTTCTGCGCCTCCGCTCTTCACCCCCCGAGTTCTGTTGCCGCAGCAGCTGCTTTTCATCCATCGCTTTCGGGCGCCCCGCGGCCGGCAGAGCCGGTCAGGGGAGCGCGAAGTCGCCCCGCCACAGCCCGCCGGTTGAGAGTGCCGCCCAGAGGCGGCCGGGCCGCGCCGCGTCCGGAACGAAGACCAGGAACCCGACCTG